>ERZ1034569.32-NODE-32-length-46626-cov-28.028795_pt1 | contig 46626 bp, 55 predicted proteins | sample MGYA00520706_ERZ1034569 | MGnify/ENA primary metagenome ERZ1034569 (study PRJEB33760, sample SAMEA4777722) | hypersaline lake metagenome | biome: hypersaline environment; feature: brines | place: Spain | collected 2014-08 | depth 0 m ...
AGCCATTGAAATATATTTGTTTTATTTTAAGCCATTTGAGTTTTTGGCTTTTCCCAGTCTTCCTCTTGTCGGCCCGAAAATGCACCCGCAGCTGCGCCACCCGCACCAAGTTCAATAGATCGAAGTAGTGGTTTTTCTTTAATCCAGCCCCCTATTCCTTTTCCCATGTCTTCAATTTTTTCTACCCCTTTTCCAACGCCCTTTCCAAGCCCGGAAAGCATATCAAACCCCTTTCCGACAATCGACGCCATTCCAGCAGCTTCTTTTTGTATCTTTTCTCTATCTTTTCCATGAGCATTCGAAAGATCAGGGGCGTTTGAAATCACGGAAGCACAGATTCTTGCGCAGTTTGCATCTAGCGTAGCTTCTTTGCGAAGACGCTCAACTTCACTTGCTGCTTTATTAAGCGGGCTGTCTTCACTCATGGTTGCAGCCTTTCGATGCGCACGCTGCATACTGTAAGGGCCATCATCGTCATATTCGCTAGTCTCTTTCAGCCCTTCTGCCTCCATTTTATCAACTAGATAATTGATCAAGTCTTCGCTATGCCCTTGGCTTTTCAAGGCGTCTACAATCTCTTTCATTGATTTGCCCTCAAAGCGACTTTGCTTTATCTCTTTGTACAGCTCTTTCTTTTTCTCTGAAAGGTCAGTGGCATGTTTTCGGAGCTGATCAATAGCATTCTCCATCGCAACTGATGCTGCCTTGATCATGCTCTTTCCATCTCGCACAGGATTATCGGATGGAACATAATTCCCGCCGTACTGACTAGCCAGCTTGCTAAACAGACCCGTCCCCGAACGAACGACCTCTTTTGAAGCCTGTTTATTTTGCCCGCCGTAACGACCTACAAGGTAGTCGAGGATTTCGTCTGGAGTTCTTCCTTGATTGGTAATTGAATCATCGACCGATATGCCCGTTGCGTCCTCGAACTTCATGGCCGCATTTTGGTGGTCAATCATCGCGCCCGGCGACTTTTTCGCATCTGACTGTAAAATCTTCTGGTGAACTTGACGAAGCCCACTAGAGTTGTATGCGCCACGAATCTTGTCGGCAGATACGGCAGCTTCTTTTTTGTGCTCCTGATTGGTTTTAGGAACAAAATTACCGTTTCTTCTCGATGCCGTCTTAGTATTGATCTTGTCAGGACGCGCTATTGGAAACTCCACGTATGCCTCTTTGTCCATCAACGCGTCGTTAATTTTCTCATTGGTATACTGCGCAACACGCTGTATGTGACCCTGACGAAGATCATGCTTTTCTGACAGCTTCTCAATAGCTGTGTTTGGGTCTGTGCCCTTATTAAGATATGCTGATGCTGCTTCCTTTGCTATGGCATCTAGCTTGTTTTTTTCCATGTCAAATACATTTTAGAGTTATTGTCCACGCTGGGACAATACATATTTTACAGTCCGGGCATTTTTTCGTCTACAATAATTTAACAGTTACAAACTCACGTTTCATTCAGGTCGTACGCCCGCTCTAGGCGGTCGCCATACTCCGTGTCTTTTCGGATATTGTCCACCTGATCGTTTGCAGTATAATACTTATCACGATACATGCATGCTCCATTCATAATCCGAATCGGCTCTATATCGTGGAAGTATCCATCAGGATCAACGTGGATAAACCCAAGACCTTGCTGCCAGTTCATCTGTGCACTCGCAGACGGCACGATGCCTGTTTCCGTTCGACACATACACCCCGGAGAAAATCCATAAATCGGAACAGAATCGCCGCGATCTCGAATCATGCGGCTTTTTAGCTCCATTCGGTGTACGTGACCTTGAACAATTGTAACAGTCTCGTTTTCGATAAGCTTCTTAACTGTCTTCCCCGGATTCTTTCGCGCAATTTCGCCGTGGATACACTTTGCCCAATCATTGAGCCAAACCTCTCCGTTCGGATAAGGGTCCTCCACCTCTATATCTTTCTCAGAAAGCTCCAGCATCGAATCAATTGAAACAAGAGGAGCGGCGTCCATTCGGCCCGCTGCCGATATATCGTATGCGTGTTCGTAATGATTCGCAAGGGAATCACGGACTCTCTGCTCGTGATTGCCGGGAAGGAAGTGCATGGGAATATCAGGAAGCATCATCCGAAGCTGCTCCAGCCACCAGCTTCCCTCTGCGAGGGAGGGCTGTGTAACCTCTCTAAACTCCGGCTCTCTAGTATACTTCTTTGTCCATTCTGCTAGGTCTAGCCAGTCGCCAAGAAAAACAATACGATCTGGCTGGCTGTCTGCTGCTATTTGGAGCATCAGATCCATAGCCCGCCTGTCATGCAGCGGAGAGAATGTTCCGCGCCTTAGATCACGCTCAAAGCCAATTTGTGGATCTGGAACAAGCATTGTCGATTCCAAACCAGGCGATACAGTATGGACCTCATTAGTTTCATATGTGCTGCTTACGCTAACTTCAACAGGCTTAAGCGGTGAAAACTCTACCGGATCTACCTCTTGCTTTTCCAGCTCAACAGTATACGACCAGAGAGTATGCGTAAAGGGCGTATACGTAAAGTACGGATTATCGTTGTCATCATAGCCCGCAATTTCTTTAAGCTTCATGCCTTGGTCGTGACTCTTAACCGTAGAGTCAACGATCTTCCAGCGGTCTAGATCAATACCAGCCTCGTCGATAAGCTCATCAATAGAGGTAATGCCTGTGTTCGAGGCAGAGACGTGACTTTTGTTACCGTCAACCTCTACCTCAATACGCTCTTGCTTGCGGCCATCTCGCTCATCCATGACCCGGATAGCAACTCCAGAGCTATCTTCATCATCATGCTGGTATACTGCAATAATGCGCTCACAACCCTTATATACGTTATCGGACTCTTTGTGGAGCTGGTCCGTATTAGACAGAAACTTGCTGAGGCGATACGCCTTATCTACCGATATATTTCTATCGGAACACATCCGCGTCCGCACATCACCATACTCCATGCTCTTTACAAACCGAAGAGCAAGAGCGCAGATGCCCTTGACCACATCTTTATCTTCACCAAGATCGCTGTCCTCATCAAGGGCAGGCAGATCAATGTTGCGGTCGCGGGCTTCAGAAAAGAATGAATCATAAAAGTCGTTTGGATCAACGTCCAAACTAAGAATATCTAATATCTTGTCGGCAGCAAACTTGTTGCGCATATTTTTGGTTTAGATTATTAACTGTTACGTATCGCCGTTGACAATGCAATACCAATTTGTTGGTAACTCACTAACATCTAAATGCGAATACCGGGGCTATCGTCAATCCATCCTCCACCGTTGTTGTCACCGGGAAGATTATTTCCGCTTTCGCCCCCGCCCTGGACGCTGGTAAAGTAGCGTTGAAAATCTTCTTGTTTGAAGGCAATCTTTTTACCAGAGGGAAGCGTTACGATCCAATCACCGGGATAAACGGTAATCTCGATATCTTTACCTTTCTTCAGCGATTCCGCTTCTCCACGAATTTGACGTGCCCAAACGCGACACGGATTCATTAAGAACGGATCGCCTTTTTCTTGCTCAGAAGACATATCTATTTGTCTATTTAATAATGAATGCCAAAGTCATCGTCCTGATATATGCTATGGTCTTGCTGCGGGCCTTGTTCCAGGCGAGAAGGCGACTGGGTAGACACGTCAGACTGAGGGTCTTCAGGCGGATACTGACCATCAGGAAGCGGCTTATCTTGTCCACGCGGCGTTCCAGCAATTCTTTGGTCTCTTTGTGAACGAAGAAGACGTTTAGACGGCGAGAACTCACCACGTCGTTGATCAAGGCGGCGAGCAATTGATGCATAATTTGCTACGTGAACAAAATCATCGGGACCGGTTGACTCATACTTAATAGTCCGACGGGCCGGGTCCATGTCTATTGACAAATTATGCCAATCATCCGTGTACTTTTTCACCTCTGTATATTGAGGCAATATAAACTCTTCATTGTCTATATTGACTATAAGTTGGTCAAGTGTCCTGGTTTTTGGTATAATCCATTTAAGGCTTTGTTCGTCATACTGGGAGCGTGCCCGGCCACCGCCACGCTTATATTCAAAAGGCACAACACGCTGCTGACCAAATATTCGTATCAATCGAAGATCTTCTTTATAGCCAATTCCATAGTCAGCTCCTAGTTTGTTAATCCCAAACATTCTCATCCATTTTACGATTTTCTTCATCACATAATCTGGATCGTTGCTTTTCTGCCCCTGGAAGCGGTGGGCAAATATAAGCTTCAGCTTACCATTTACTTCTGCAAACACCCCAAATATTGTGTAACTAGGAACCTCTTCATCTTTTGCTTGCATTGCCCAGTCAAGGCCAGCGTATATCTGATATTGACGATGAGCATCTGCGACTTCTTTTGCTCGCTTTTCGCCTGACGGAAGCTTATAGTCTTGCGTTATATTTCTAACCATGTCTTCAGTAATCGGTATCGTCCCCGAATCATAGCTAAGGGCCATTACCTCATTGTGGAATCGGCGCTCACTCCATGACTCGAAACGATCTAGTATTCCGTCATCTTGCTCTGTTCGCCAAGCAGCCCACGGCATCATTGAGCGGACTACTCGATATCCATCGAATTTTCCTTTTGGGTTATGAGTGATCCATTTTCCTCTAGGCGATATGTCAGATCTAGGATGTCCGGGCGGGCTGTTCATATCTTTTCCGCAGTGCTCACACATCAAATACGGCTTGTCTGGATCGATGTGCTGCATTCCTATTGGCCTATTCCATCCTCCTCTTCTTATATCTCTCCCATTTTTATTTGTTTTCCCCGTAGGACTCGAACAATGTGGGCACTGCATGTGCCATTGGTATTGCTTAGATGATTCCCACTGTTTGTGTATAATGTTCTGTTTTGAAAGCGGCGTGCCTGCATATGCGTAAAATGACATCCGGCGATCCCCTTCCCCATCAAAAGTAGCCGCAACGGATTCGATAACAGGTATTTCTTCTTCAATTAAGCTCTGGAACTCATCTAAGTATACGTCGTTAGCAGAAATACCACGAACGCGGTCAGCCCCGCTTGCTCCACCTACTGATCGTAGCGTGATGCGGCTTTTCTGATCGCCAACATCTAATTCCTTCATTTGCACATTCCACTTCGTATTCTTATTTAGAAATGCATCCTTCATCAAAGGACGATGCGTAAAAACGCTATTGAGCTTTTCATTGCTAAAGGTTCTAATTTGCGTTCGCGTAGGAGCAACAAATAAACTACTAGAGCCGGGATCTAATAGAGACCGCCCGATACAGAAGTTACGAAGTGTCGTAGACTTAATAGACTGACGAGAGGTATAAAGCAGCAGTTTGTTTCTAGGCTTATCATAGATTGGAACATAAAACGGCATTTCATCCAAGTGCCACCGATGTCCAGCATCGGTCGTGAAAACCATTTCACATATTTTATGAAATGGCAAATCGCGCTGCTTTATTCGCCTTATTGTACTATTGTCCATAATAGATTAACCCTATGCATATTCAAAAAGATCATACGCCCGTTATATTCTTTGAGGGCGGAGCGTCTGTATCTAACAACATGCTCACGAACCACTTCGACAAAATTTGTCGCTACCTAGAAGACCATTGGGACGTTGACCGCATCCGGTTTGACCCTTCTTCTACGCATCGCACCTTCTGTGAACCAATAAAAGGGTCTAAGAGACAAAAAAAATTACCCCTCCCCCAGGAGGACAGGTCTAAATGACCTGCCCCCTGGTTCGGGTAATGCGTTCTACAAGCTCTTGGTGTGAGATTGGGATTCGCGTGTGCGGCTCCATCGCCCTTTGCGACTGGCGCTCGACAAACTTGCAAACTGGCATGTCTGCATTCTGGCTGATTATCTCTGGACCAATCGACGTGTCTTCGAGCAACGTACGCAGCTTCGAGTTGATTAATCGTGTCATGTCGTTCCGCATATATATGTCGTCCATCATAGATGCGGCTTGAACAAACGTGCCGAAACCGAACTGGTAAAGCTGTAACATGCAAGCGGCTGCGTACCCTTGCGTAGACTGAAACCGAACAGATCTAATCTCAACTCTTTCGGTGCCGACACGCATTTCTACCTCACCCTCGACTCCTCTTCGGTTTTCAGGCTTTCCTAGGCGTTGGGACATACGCATGTCATATACCGGGTGTATTCTGAAGATAGTTCTGCATTTCTTGATCAAGCATGGCACTCGACAGGAAAAATGGCCTACGTCGGATCTCTCCTTCCGATTTGATCTGGGCTAAAGTGTACTGAAGTAGCCGACGGAAGAACTGCCTGCCGTCAGCAAATTCATCAATGCCCATTTTAGTAGGCTCAAATACGGTGTCATATCCATACTCTACCAAATAGTTCTTCAACCGTCTAGTAGGCTCTTGCCCGCCCTTCTTGCGCATATCGCTTAGTATCTTAACAAGACGATTAAATCTTTCGCTTGTCGGGCTTGCCCCTCCCAAGCCAAAAACCACAACAGCAATAGACCCAACCATTCCTGGCCATATGCCGTCTACGGTCATTGAGTCTTGACTCAGATTCATGACAACATGCGGCTTTGTTCTGTCTTTCATGGGTATTGAAGAAGATTAGTGAGAGAATCCAGTCGTTTCGGCGGCGCTACATTGAAGACCATATCAGCATCCGCGATGTTGGAAGATTCCAACAACTCATACAAAGGCTTATCGTTGCCGCTTGAAGCCTCGAAAATGGCGTTACGGCACTCTTTGAACGAGAGCTGAGGTTTTGTTCTTTGATACAGGCGGTACGAGATGAATTTTAATTGTCTCGACCCTACTTCTCTTTTGCCGTTTATCTCTGCCGGAGAAAGATGCACCCGGTATCTAATACCATCGGATGCATACTGGACGCGTGCTGATATGACTCTTATGCAGTCCGTTCCAATTTCAACGCGTACTTTCGCCCTTTGTGGAGTCATGACTATGCATGGTATTATGCAGGATTTTGTTTGACGTTTTGGAGGTCAGCGGATACAGGATTTTCATCTGCCTCATTTGGGTCCGTGCCGGGAGTCACAGTGTATGCCGGTTCTGGCATGTCTATACTCGCATCATCTGGCGTTTCTATATCCGGCATATCCATATCAAATGACATGTTTTCGCCAATTTCACCAGTGTCAAAGTTTACCTCTGTTTCTGGCGCATCAATTCCGTCAGGTAAAGAAGTGTCGTTGGCACTTTTAGGAAAACGCCCGACCATGTTTATGGTACGCGAAAATCGGTTATTTTTGTCTTCCGACTCTTTGCTAATGGAAGACCTATCGTGCCTTCTGAGATACTCATCTACATCAACGTCTTGTGGAGATGGAGCCATTGAACGGCTTATTTCTGCACCGGCAGCACCGCCTAACATGCTACCAAGCATAGATGTTGCAACTCGCGTTTTCCCACCTCCTAATGGAGCCAAACCACCTGCAATTCCGCCTATCATCATGCCGCCAGGAAGACCTCTATCAGTGTAAACATCTGATTTGTATCCACTAATTGCCTTTCTTTGCTGTTCTTCTGGCAGGCTACTTATTGGATCTGTCCGCGAGGCCACGGCTGACCCGCTTCCATGATACATTTCAGTTTTTACGTTTTCAGGTTGTGTGCCATACTCTCTTTCAAATGCTTCAGAAGCTCTAGACTTATATTCGTCTTTATCGTCGATAGGCTCAGAATCACTTTGAGCAAACATGCGATGAACACGCCCTGGATTTTCTCTATCAACTATAATACTTGAGTTTGATGACCCCGTTTTTTCACTCATGAATCGGCTATCGTCATTGGGCGTATAAGCGTTGAATTTTTCACTACCATCAGCCTCTTGATCTTCTGGCCACAAGTCTTTAATGGACCAATGATTTGCAGAATGAGGATCATCTTTAGTCTTTTCGCCCTTCTGATTTGTTATACCTTTGGCTCTGGACAAATAGTTTTGCTTTGCTTTATCAGAGTAATTATGCTCGTGGTTGGAAGATCCGTAATGTACCATCTTTACTTTCTTTTGTCCGTCTTCCTCTTTCGATGCAAGAACGGCTCTCTTTTTGCCTTTTCGCCACGACTCTACCGGTTTGTCAAGAGGATACCACTCGCCTCTGTACTTTACCCAGTCACCATCTCTTTCTAAATCCGACAAATTACGTGCGGCTTTTTTATTCAATTTGTCTACCCTGTAGTCTTTTTCTGCTTCTTTTTGTAACTTAGGCTGCCCTAGTTTATACGAAGACGCTTCTTTTTTATTTTCATCAAACCAACCATTTTCTTTTGCCGCACTACCTGCGAGCCCCAGACCGGCTGCAACTGGCAACAACCTACCTGTATTGCGACCGTATCTTCCCAATTCTTGTAAGTTTTTATACGTGTCTAATGCGAACCTACGGGTCGGAGCATCCATGCTCCCCGACATATTATTTCTTTCAGCTATGTCTCGTGCTTTTGACCATGCCTTTTCTTCTTCTTGTAAAAGAGGAGATTTTTCATTACTCCCCATGAGGTCAGACACAATACCTGAATCTTTCCCTTTTAGGTCTTTCTCTCCGATATATTCACCAAACTGATTGTAATTGCTTTCTTCAAAGTTTTTATAATGACCTAACTCATGCATAAATGTGGGAGCCACAACATCGCCACTACCACCGCTTTCTATTACTATATCCGACCCTGGCTTGTTACTTAAGAGGTTCATGCTAGGTCGTATAAGAGAGTTGCCTGCCTCTCGACCAGGAGCATTCTTTACTTGGCCATAAAAATTCTCATTACGGCCAAGTTCTTCGGCGCTAGGCTTCGCCAAATTATTATCAGTCTCTTGAACTCTATTTAGATATTTTGACTGAGCGTTATTAACTCGTATGCCCTTTCCAATGGCGCGGGCAGCGTTATATCCACCACCTGCCCCTACTGTACCCGCCCCAGCGTAAAGGGCTTTTGTGCCAGTCTCCATATCTTCCTCTTCCCCCTTTGCATTTTTATAGAGAACCGGTTGTCCTAGCGCCGATACACTAGCTTTTTTTTCGCTCATTTGCTTCCAGTGACCATTCTGTGTTTTGTATTTCATCACATCTACCGGCTCTTTCCAAGAATTCCCTTCTGACGACACCGTAGCCATTTGGCCACTCATACTAACTATTTCAATGTGCTCATTATTTGCTTTTGAATAAAAGGTGTCTCCGACATTGAAGCTATGGTCTTTCTCTGCGGACTTAACAATTTGATCAACCTCATCCTCAGACACGATCCACACATTTGCTGGAAGCGATTCTTTTTGTAGACGATCAGCAGCGAGATATCGATGGTGCCCGTCCATTAAGTGGTATTCTCCATCCATAAGAGCAACATCTATCCGACTGTCTTTCCACTCTGGCCAATTTTTCAAAAACCAGCTCAATTTTTCAATATTGTACTTCGACTGTGCGGCATAATCAATACTGCTGATTTGAATTTCTTTTTTTCGGTCTGGATCACGTTGTGCCTTTATTTTTTCTCTTCTATGTATGGTAATTTTAGGCGACTTTTCTAAGCGTGTAATCTCATCGGTATTATTATGCTCAACACCACTGCCAGGGCCGCCCGCCATTTTATTCGCCCCAGTCTTATCTTCACCCATATATTCTATCGCTCCCGCACCAGCCGCGCCTGCTGCCGCCAAACCAGCTCCGCCTCTAATCATTGCCGGGGAAACATTTTTACCAAAACGACTAGCAGCATTATCAAAGCGATCCGACATCTCTTGCAGTGCAGGTACAACTGAGTTTCGGTATGTTCTTGGCTTAGGCCGGAAACTACGATTGCCCTTTAGAGTTGCCCAATTCTGCCAAACATCTCCAGTAGCATTGGATTCCATGATTTCACGCTGTACGTTAGGTGACATTTTCTCAATGTCCTCAAAGCTACTTACGTCGTAACCAAGATCTTGGGCTTGTCTAACAAAGTTTTGCTTCGAGACATCGTGTACACTACGCCCGGTCTCATCTTTACCTGGAATTTCTTCTTCTATAGAGCTTGCGTCACTGTTGACTATATTATCAACAAGCCCCCGAACATCTGACTGATCTGCACGCCCAAAGCTATCTTCCATCTCAGAAGTCATTAGTCTCTTATACTCTTCTGGATTTCTTTCAGGAGTGCCATCTAGCTTTTCTTTTGCTGCTTCTTGAGCACCAACAACATCACTTTTAAAATCTTCTATCGGATCAGATATTGGCCCATTATCAGCTAACTCTGAAGAGTCTGCATGCATTTGTGCCAATGCTGGAAGCTGCCCTTTTCCAAACTCTGTGTAATGAGAAAGTCTTGGATCGTCCGCGCTATCTGGATCAGCAAACATATTTCCTGCACGTCCCAGCATCTGAGTTCGCTTTTGCTTATCAATATTCTTAAGAGACTCTACAGCCTCAGCGCCGGTAGCCGATCCAACCGGAGTATCAATTAACTCATTCCCAAGCAGCTTGCTACCGCTTCTAGCATAGTCTTGCATGAATTCTCGGCTTGACTTATCATACGGGCTATTGTCTGCAAAATCTTTAAAACGATCTATGCCTTCTTGACTCAAAGGATTAGAGCCACGAATCGCATCTGGACCGTAGGAACCGACTAGACCGGATGCTGCACCCGCACCTGCCACGCCTACGCTAATGTCCTGAGCCATATCTTTTTCTTCCGTAGAAAACCCATCTTCTGAAGCTGCTTCTTTAGTACGCCGGTCAGCCTCTTCACTCAGCCCGTATGCAGCTAGTCCACCGCCAAGCAGTGCTGCTCCCGCCCCGGCTTTTCCCTTCGGTGTCTCTTTAATATATTCTGAAAATTCACTCATATTAGGGCCAGAGTAATTCTGTCCTTTTACATATTCTGGGCTTATATCGCCTTCAATTCCAATTCTCGGACTTGGAGCAATTTTTTTCACTTTTTCTTCTATATCGTCAGGCAAACGAGTCATCGTGGGCGACTTCCACAACTTGTTATTTGTAATGTAGTCACGCTTCCATAATGGTATACGCGACTTAACTAATCCGTCTCCCCTTGAAGCACCTGGTGGCGAATTTTTCGCTTCCCAGCTACGTGCAATATCATTCTTATACGGTCTCGGAGTTAAAAAAGTCCGGTCCACATCATCTAGGGCATTGTTTTCATTAAGATTAGACTTAAAACCCTCAGACTGAATCTTCTCTTTATTATACGGGGACGTTCCGTGGTACAGAGTTGTACGAGGATCCAACATTGAAGCGCCAGCACCTCCAACCGCTGATCCTCCGGCCATTAAGCCATAGTTTTCTTGTTTCTCATTAAAATCTAAAATCGACTCGTCATCTGCCTTTTTTTCTATTTTTTTTTCTGCCTGTTTGGTTCGTCGTCGGTCCAATTGAGGTCGCTGAGAACGCACCCCAGACGGCGAAGATGCAACCTGTCTGCCTACACGGGTAGAAGGCTTATTACTTATGTTGTATGCAACTTCTTCACCTGTTGATTTTGGACCATTATCCATGTATGCATTATATCCCAAATAACCTGCACCACCAGCAAGGCCAGCTCCACCAATACCTGTAATTGTTTTTCCAGCTTCACTAGCTTGATCTTTACTTTTCTCAAAACCATCAGACAAGCGGTCAAAAAACCCCCTGTTTTGCTCTTCAATACCACGTCTGATCTGCTCAATGTCTTGAAGATTAGGTTGTCCCATTTGCGATTCAGCCTGATTAACGGCTTCATCAAAATACGGGTCATTTGGGTGCGGCACATTATCGTAAGACTCTCTCGTATCGTTTAGGTGAGGCGCATTCTCATACGAACTTGAGTTCTGCGTAGGCCCGCCAGAGTCTGACTTTCTGAAAAAATCCGCCATATCATCTAAAAACTTAGGCTTCCCCTCTTTATTCAGGCTGCTAGTCTTCTCTTGGCTTAATGCAAACCCGCCAGCACCTGCGCCTAGTGCTCCGCCGCCAATCATAATATTTCTCGTTTGTCTGCCTAGAAGAGAATTAGTTTCTTCTGAGGCTTCTGACCCTGAAGATGATCCAGGCATAGAAACATCATCATTTTTGTGAGGAGCGACGGCAGTACCGTCTTCGAGAGTTTCTATATCTGGCTCTGTTGAAGGGCCGCTATCTCCTTGAGAAATATTGTCATTCTTGTGGGGCGCAACAGCACTGCCATCTTCAAGAGTCTCCACATTCTTAGTACCCCCTCCTCCTTTTAGTTGTGATCTTAACCAAGAAGCGGCATCATCCATTTTAATAACAGACTTAGCTTGCTTCTCCGTATTATAATTGTCATCACCTATGCTCCCCGACGTTATTCCATTTGGGCCTGTTCCTGTTGGTCCATTGTTATTCATAGATTGATCTGATCCGTAATTAACTTTAGACTCTTCATCAAGCAAACTATCAACTGCACGACTACCAGCATACATAGTTGCCGAACCGATAGCGAGAGGCTTAGCAAAGCGACGAGTTGCGCTACCAGGAACCGTAAGCTGATTTGAAGTAAACTTTCTTGCCGTATCTAATAGTCTATCGTTAGAGCTGTAGTTTTTAGCACGATTAAGATATACCTCTGGCGGGGCCGAGTTGGCAACATTAAGTGCCCCGAATGTAAACCCTGTACCTAAAGACTTTTTGAGGTCTTCTTCCTGGCTTTTAGACGTGTCACGAGCGGCTTCTTGTCTTTGTGCATCTACAAACTCTACTGCCTGCTCCCCCTCTGTTTTTGTACTTCCAAACTCTTGCTCGTAACTATCCTGTATAGAACCGGACGGGGAAGAGGGTGTTTTAATATTTGGCTGGGCTGGTTCTGGCATTAATAATGTCGCTCTTCATCGTTAGCCGAATCTTCTGGCTTCTCTTCATCAAATTCTTGTTTAATTTGGTCGTCATCCATCACTTCTTCGTTCTCTGCATACAGCTCATCAGGCGTCATTTCGTGGTCTTCCATTTCGCGGTAGTCTTGAATATCACTATCTACCTCGTCCCACATGTCATTAAAGAAGTCATTAAGCGACACAGCCGTTTGCTCACCTCCACCAATTTCGGAGGCTGCTTTTACGACATTGATGGTAGTCGTTTGGAATTGAGCAATGTGCTTGAAGGAACGCGAGTTTTCCAAAGTATCTGCATCTTGCAGGTCCCGGCTGATCTTTTGAGCAATTTTTGTGTTCAGCATTGCTAAACGCCGAAGCTCTTTCCCAGCCTCGTAATCTCTTATTACACCCCACTCCATCCGCACATCAGAAAGTGATTGGGTCGTGTGGTAAATGTCTATAATATCGGGATCTCGTATTCCTTTAGAAATGTAGTCTTCATGCTCTTCCTTGTCGCCACTAGAAAAATCCCAAAAAAAGGTCGCATAATTTAAAATGTCAAGCTCCGTCAGCGGGACTACACGATCATCAATTGTTTCATAATCTCGAAACGTATGCATGACGGCTTCATGTAGACCAAACCCACTTACGTAATAAGCTAAAAGCAACTGCTCAAGGGCTTTTCTTGAGCTATGATTTGGTCTTTTTAAAAACTGCTGGATTTTGTCCGACAGCTTAGGCATGTTCAAATCTTGCTTCACTGCCTCTCGCGGCCACTTTAATCCATCGACAATGCGGTGGCTTGGCATAGACCGGTCTATGATATCATCAGCTTGATCTGCTGCGCGAGAATAAAGCTGATTATGCGTAACCCGCTCCCCATCTCGCAGATTATTCCGCTGACGCGCTGCGGTATAATATATTAGTTTATTATATGGAGTCCACATATTTTTATCGCGCTTCTGCCTTTTGGCTTGCCTTCAGCTCACGCAAGCCCTCCGTCACTGTATCGAGAGCAAACATGGCATCCTTCACAACAGACTCTTCGACCGTATCAATTTCTCCGGTTCGTGCCCGATAGAGCAACTCTGCGACTGTGCGTTTTGCGTCTTCAATTTCATCTAGCGACTCGCTAAACTTCGACGCATTGTACTGGTTTAGCATGTTAATTGCGTTGAGCGAGTCCTGCATGTCACGGCGCTGATCTTCGTCTGGGCCAGGACGCAGCTTCTGTTTGTCGGACATCTCTGAGCTTCCCTCTCTGCCCGGCATCATTGGTTGTCGCTTGGGCGCTTGTCCACGCTCTCGCATGCGCTGTCTTGCACGCTTGAGTGCGGCTGGAAGCTGTTCGGCAAGTTTATTAATTGCACCGCGACTGTTTGCCCATCGCTCCAACAGGTTATTTACAACCTCTTGATTCGCAGCTACCTTTCTGTTTTCGCCTCGCCCTTTTCGCATTGGAGGTTCTAGCCCCTTTACTTCAAGCACACGGTTAGATGAGTTCTGGGCTTCTTTCACAGCCTTTTGTGCCGACTCTGCCGACGCACCCACACTTGCGAGCATGGCCTGTGCCTCTTTGGCGGGAAGAACCTCTTCACCGTTTTGAGTCCGAACCTCTACGCGTCCTCCCTTCTTAGCCATGTAATAAGATACACCATTTTCCGCCTCTTTTTCATTTTGGCCCTCTGGCATAACAAGGCCATCTGACTCTAAGAACTTGACCGATTCGGGAACCAAAAACCTTTGTTGCGCATCCGGCTCTGTATCTCGATCTATCTCTTGAACGCGGCCAAGCACCTCAGACTGAACAACATAAACCCGCCCGCCAAGACGCGACTCAAATACTGCCGACTCATCGCCTACGTCATCTTGCTGCCACTCTACGAGCTTCATTGGCCCGCTTACTCGTGGCGTGTCTTTATCAGGCTGTGGAATTACCAAGAAGCCCTCATCGCCTACTTGAATATCGGTGATCGGCTTCTGGTCAGTTAAAGGGTCGGCTCCTGAAGAAGATTCGGCGGGCTCTGAAACGGGATACATATATTTTGAGTTCTCCCCGATAAATACACCGCCGACCGGTCCTTTATCGTGATATGCCGAATGTAGTCTCACGGTATCGTATACACGGCCATCTACATCTCCATCTTCTGTTGGAACAGTTGCTCCGTCTCCAGGCTCAAAGTTGACGATCTTCCCCGCACCGCTTTGGTCAATTACGACGGCCTCTTTATCAAGATCGCGGCGAGCAGCCATAACGTCGCCATCGCTTTTTGCTTTTCGGGCAAGTTTGGCCCCCATAGAGTTTGGATTCTCGAACATCTCGTCGTGAGATGCAACAGTAGAACTAACTTTCTCGCCTTGGCGAAACGTGCTTACGTGAAACTGATCTCCGCGAACTGGCCGGTTTTCATGACGGACAGAAATAGTGTCCCACTCTGAGTTATGATCATTTGCAGCCTCTTTGATCCGATCAAAACTACCGGCAAGCTTAGGAAAGTCCTCAGCAATATGCCGTTTCATGCGCTCACAATCTTCTCGAAACCCGTCATATGAGGATACCTTGGAGAGCATTCCGCCTCTATCGATGCCATGAGCGTTATAAAGGCGATCCAACCCAGAGTGCGGTCGAATTTTTTGCCCGACATCTACGGTCTGATGAACCGGATTTTTCATCACGATGTCTTTCCCAAGAACATCGAGGTCCCCGTCCGGTCGCACATACAGGTCAATAGGCTTTAGCTCAAAGTCACGCACCAGAATCGGAATGCGTATTGGCTGACCGCCAACAATGGCAGTCACCAACCCAACGCCATCACCTTCCTCTTCATTAATCGGCTCAACCGACCAGTCAATGCCGCCCTGAAGCTTTCCGTCAAGATATGGATGCATGCGTAACAGGCGCTTATAGATTCTATCCTTCCACTGGTCAGCGTTATTTGGAAGGTTTAGACCTGCGGTTTTCTCTTGGAATAAATCGCTTACTGTTGCATTAAAGTTGCGCATAATGAATAGTTTTAACTAACCGTATAGGTATTCGGGGGATCGAATCATCATAAAATATATGTATAAGACAAACAGTAGTTGAACTGGGAAAACCACAGTTGAGATACTGCTTGTTGACAGAATTACAGATTAACGGGACTCCTCATCAATCAAATCGTCAATTCGGTCTCGCCATTCATCAACGCTTTTAGGCATTGAGCTTGAAAGCTCGCGCTGGATAAATACATCATAGGGCTGATTACCTACATGTATATCTCCGTGCTGGCGCACCTCTTTTCGCTTTACCTCATCAAACAACTCCGATACTGAGTTAACGCAAAAAACATTTGGCTTTGCCTGCTCTTCTTGGAAGATCTCCTTGATCTTTTTCAGTCGGCGTCGGAGTAAGAAGTGGTTTTGTCGACCGGACTTCCAGTTTGTCATTTTTTCGTCGGGACGGAAAAACCGCTCTTTTGGACTTTCTTTCATAACTACATTTAAGTCGCCCCGATAAACGGCCTGTGTTACTGCACTTTGGTCTTGATCTTTCAAGTAGCCGACTTGCTTCGCGTCAAGCCACCCGTTTGGGCGCTCTTGGACATATTCATAATCCGGCGTAGCCTGATTCGAATCTTTGATAGGCTGCCCAGTATCGCGGTATTTCCAGTCGTAGTATATAAACTGAAAGATTGGACGGTTCTTATCCAACATCAGCTTATAATCATTTAGGTTTAACTCATATGGTGTAGTATTCCCGCAATCAGTATCTGGGCTTTTTCGTCCAGAAGGAACGTCGTAGTTGCCGGTATGCAGTTGAAGACGCTCACCGATGTTGCCGTGATGTATTCGAACAAACTCACATTCTTCAGCATCGATAATGCTTTGTCGTTTTTCGATGTACTCTTGAGGCGTCGGAGTCGGTCGAATAACATATTTAACGTCACCTGGATCTCTACTACTCATTTAATTATGATCTGATTAGATTTAAGCACACGAGGTACTTTTGGTGTATCATCTATTAATAGATAAGCAAAAAGAGGTGAAAAATTCAAGCTACAAAAAAAATACCCGCTATCTCTAGCGGGTACTTCTTCTTACCCAATCTTGCTAGAAGCCAGTTGTACAATTCGGCGCATTACGCCTACCGCGCCTTCTGCCACGCTTTCTTTATTTCGTACGGCTTCAAATGGGACTAAAAATACAGGCTCATTATTGGCTGCGTAACGAACGACGTTCTGATCTTCAACGTCAATCATTTCGCGGGCTTGAGCCGTTTTCCCAGAATAAGGACATACTAATGTTGGAAGATCGCTGACTGATTGAACCAATATTTCACTGCTCTCTTCAGACATATCAAGTATATTATGATGAATCAGAAATACCAGTATATATAACAAAGCGCGATTTTTGGGGAATTTTCTGCATAGGCTCAGATCGTAGTAGGACCTGGCTGTTCTGCCCATGTGCCCATAAAGGCGTAGTGCTCATCGATCTTGGGCTCCAGAAATGCCGCGCTCTGCTATCAAATATATTCATCACCTCTGGAGCATGACGAACTGCCCACGCCATTTTTAAGGCAGTTTGCCACTCTTTGTTCGATGAGGCTAAGTTAATCATGTTTCTCTCATAATTTGGGTGGCTTGGATGAAGCCCGGAATATTGCCAAGGATCTTGTGCTACGTCTTCATACGTACAGTTGCCACGGAAGCACGTATTTACCCTATTCCGAACCGACCAAGACAAAACGGACATTTCTCTTCGACGATTGGTTTCAGAGAACAATACTCTCGCAAACCATATCGTCTCATCATCCATCTTGTCAGGACTAGGAGGTCCTGATGTATACCACCTCAACTTGTTTTTTGTTTTCTTCAGACTATCTCTAACACGTTCGAGTTCATTTGCAGTCTGATCAAGCTTTGGCGAAAGCTTTTCTTGGCTATAATTGTAGCCTAAAGTCCACGCAACAGTTAAAAAGAAGACAGAGAAGACAAAGATGGACGCCCGCTTCATTATGGGAAAAACAAATATATCAGTATTCATCACATCGTTTTGATTATCAAAAAGAATTGCCAGCCCGCCCAGATGGATTTGTCCCACCTGGGACAAGGCTGACAAATGAATTATTCAGACATGTTCTTGTTTAACCATTCATTATATTTATCAGGATTATCTTGGAACTCTGACCACCAAATTACTAATACCTCATATCCATGTTTTTCAAGGCTATCTACCTTTTCTTTATCAGCCTGCCACTTCTCTCTAGCTGTATAACTACTTCCAGGTAATCTAATAATGTCATCAGATTGATAAAAGTCAGGATTCGCATGAACATAATCTCCATTTATTTCAATTATAATCTGATCTTCATAATGTAACTCATCTACAATATAGTTACCGACCCTCTCTTCAAAAACAAAGCCAATTTCTTGTAAGTTCAAGTATTTGCGAATTTTTCTGTGAGGTGAAGAAGTTTTGGAGGGATCATTTAATCCATTAGTAATTTGCTCCAATCTTTCTTTCTTAAATTGATCATCATTCCACTTCTGTTCAAATGCATCACTTATCTTTTCACGCATCTGACGAGCTTTTTCTTCGGAGACGGCATCCCAAGGGTTTTTACCGCTATTTTTCTCCGATAACTTCTCCCTTACTTGCTTCAATTTACTGACATTATTAACGCCATATTTATCTCGCACTACCTCTCTTACCTTCTTTTGTACCTCTTCGTCACCAAACCCACAGTCTTTCCCAACACAACTTTGTGAGCAATAACGCCGAGGCTTTCCTCTTTTAAAACCAACTTCATTTTGACAATCAATGTAGTTGCAAGTGGGCCGACCATATAATTCAATATATCTTTCTTTTTGCCATTGGTAAGTATCATGCTCTAGAGCATAGTCACTAAATTCTCCTCGATTAAAATAAGGCTCTTCATTGCACATACCACATGCACAACTAGGAGGATCACCATCGTACTCAGTCTCAATTACGTATTGTTTTTTACTTAAACCATGTTCAGAACGGACATGCCGGGTAAGCATGCCCGCCTGAACTTGGCCATCGCCAAATGATTTACCACATATCTGACAATCAACCATGATTTATTTAACTCAATCTAACTACAATGTGAATGCCCACAGTCCGCACACGTCATGCAGCCTTCAACCATTCGTACATTGTCACTTCCGCAACTGTCACACGTCAATGAAATCTCATCTACGTGCGCCTGAAGCGCCTTCGCAACAGAATTGCCAAAGGATGCGATTGATCCCTCAGCTTTCTTAAGCTGACCAACAATGAACTTCAGGTCTGCGCCGTGACGAAGGGCCGTGCTGATAAGACGGGTTTCAATCCGCACCTCATCGCTAGGTGCCCATTCAGTCACGTCATCGACCAACACTTCTTCGTCGGAAGGGCGGACGAGCTGATAATGTCCAGATCCGTGCTTACGGATAATTCCTTCCTTGAGGGAGCGCCCGCTTTCGTCAACAAGCTGGACCTTTTGATCAGTCTGGAATGCGAAAACCTCGTACGGGTCTTCGTCCAAGAATCCAACCAGCACTCTCCAGTAGTCACCCGCATAACGGACGTTGTGAATCGCGCACTCAACATCTTCAGGGCGGTCAGGAGCCTCTGTTTTCTGAATGCCGCCCTCATCCTCATCTGCACTTAGCACCGCGCTCATAGTGCCTGCACGATACGTGGTCAGGCCCTTGATCACGCCTGTCTTATGTGCATTTAGATACAGGTCCTTAAAGTCTTCAAAAGGATAGTCCTGCGGCACGTTTACGGTTTTTGACATGGCCGAATCCACAAAAGGCGCAATTGCCTTCATTTGTGCCAGGTGGTCATCCACGTCCAGATCGCGTGTCGTTACGGCCCAATCAGCGTCCGGGTCAAACTCTTCTCCCATGTTGCGCTTTGCATAATCTTCGACAAGGCTATCACGCACGATGCCACGAGTGGGGTGAACCTGCCAATCGGTGTATCCGTCATTGAGGCAACGAAGTATTGCTTCATCACCCTGCTCTTCTGCCTCCCAGTCCGTGCCATCTACCAACACCATGTCACCATCGGTTAGATTTTCCCAATCAACAGGGCGCGGGTCAGCAATATCGTCAGGCAGAGAGGGCTGCTCAGATGTCCGAATGTAACTGTGCATGAACACTGGCTCGATGCCGCTAGATGGGGCATTGGCAAGTGTCGATGTGTTACCAGTTGGCTGAATGCTGAGCAGGTGGCTGTTTCGAAGGCCATGAGCAGCAATCATCTCCCGTGTCTTGTCGGAGAGACGCTGAACAACGGGCGCTTCGTTGAGGTAATAGTCTCGATCAAAGAGCGGGAACGGCTCTTTTTCTTTTGCGATTTGCGCAGAAGCCTGATAGGCCAGATTGGCAAGCCGCTCTTGCAACTCTCGCATCTTACGGGTGCCTTCTTCAGACCCGTAACGAGTTTTCATCATAGCAAGCGCAGAACCGTCGCCGTAATGACCCAACCCAATCCGCCTCTTCTGATTCAGATTACGCCGCTGCTCTTCAAGCGGAACGTAGGTTAGGTCATTTACATTGTCGAGAAACCGCACGGCCTTCGGAACGATGTCCTCAAGAGTATCGAAATCAAACGACTCTTGATCACCGTCCACTAGCTGCGTAAGATTAATGTTGCCCAGAAGGCAAACACCACCGATTGGGAGGACTTGTTCACCGCATGGGTTCGTCGCGTCAATATGCTCTGTATAGTTCAAGTTATTCTCCTTATTGATAGTGTCAATAAAGAGAACACCTGGCTCGTTTCGGTTATACGTGGACTCCATGATCTTATCCCAGATCTCACGAGCCGAATGCACAGCTTTTTGTCCGGTTGCGGGATCTCGCCAAACCTTTACTGTGCCGCCTTTCTGTTCATACTCTTTGATATTACCGTTCCAGTGCTCACGGTAAAACTCAGGCTCACCCTCAAAATCGGGGAAGCGGAGTGGCCAATCTTCATCGTTGCGAACGGCCTCCATAAAGTCATCGGTAACGAGTACCGACATGTTGAACTTATGGAGTCGGCCCGGCTCTTGCTTCGCCTCAATAAACTCAATAAGATCAGGGTGCCAAACGGGGAACGTCACCATTTGTGCGCCTTTGCGGATCTTGTCTTTTACGTCATCTCGATCCGACTTCATGCCTGATCCAGCGACAATCGTGGCTGCCTGCTCATTCCAAACGTCGAGCATGCGAACCGCACCAGGGGTCATCGATCCTACCCCACCGATCCGTGCACCACGAGGCCGCATTACACCCGCGAAGAATCCATATCCCCCTTCACTTGCCAGGATTTTAGCCTGTCGGGTTAGCTCCGCTTGGATTTCGTCCATGGAGTCTTGGTCATGCCCCTGAAACCCCGAAACGTAGCAGTTAATAAGCGTTGCTTTGCTAAGTCCAGTGCCCGCGTTTGCTAGAATGCGGCCACCAGGCGTGAAAGGAAAAGGCCCTGTTCCCAATCCCTTTCCTGAAAGCAGGCTGTAAAACTGCTGCGTCCAAAAGTCCGAGTCATCTTCGACGGAAGCGAGAGCCTTGGCGTTACGGAACCAAGTATTAATTATCTTTCCGTCGTCGCCAAATTCATAGTTTTGACCATATACCTCTCTGCTGATGTCGGTCTGAAAAATCTCATCGTTTGTTCGGTCGTCAAAATTGTCAACACTCATTTCACTCATACTACTTGTAATAGTTCAGTTTTGGTTTGTTTATATTAAAACTCGATCTTTAACTACATCTTCAGCTTTGCTTTTCAGGTCGTATCCAAAACGCTGTTCAATTCGTCTGTCATACTCCCCTAATACTTTCAAAAAGCCAATAGCAGACTCGCCAAGTCCACGATCAGATACTCGCTGTTCAAGCTCATCTATATGAAAGGGTTGTTGGACTAATATACGACCGTACATGTGTATATCAGCCTCTGTTGAATCGATTTGCTCGATTTCAACCTGATCGCCAATAATCTCTTCTGCCTCACTAACAGAATGTAAGGTTAGTTCTGTTTCTCCTATGTGGCCACCCTGTATGTAAGCCAGTCTTTTTTTAGGCGAGATGCCAGCTAAAACGTTAAAGTTTTGTCGATTAATACTATCGATTCGTTGTGGCTGCACAGCTAATTGTGACCCATGTTTTCGTATAGTAAATAAATCTGTTGAGCTTCTCATATATACTAAAGTTCTGCGACTTCTGCCAAATCGTTTGGCATGTCTTCGTCGTTTTTAACGGCATCTATTACGTCATCATATCGTTTCTTAATATATTTGACATACTTGCGAGCACGATTTCGTCTCATCGACCCCTTCCCGTTCATCAGAAGAGATTGTGTTTTGCGGTACGTATTCTGCCCGTCTTCAAACCCATCCCTATTTCGCACCGCAAAAAGCAAGGCAACGCTAAGAATACGAATTAATATTTGATGGTCTAATCCTTGTGCCTCGCCTTTGTACCCGCGACTGTCAATAATATTTAATGCCGCATACTGTAATTGTTTGTCAACGTCTTTAGACTCCATTAGAATGAGAATTTGGTTGTTACAAGTGGATAGACAGTAGGAACGTCTATGCCATCAGGCTCCACAACTGGTGTATTGATGGTGACTGATGACTCAAACTGTATTCCCCAAAATAGGTCTTTTTGGTATTCGAAGCCTGCCCCAGCTCCTAACCCAATCTTTGGAGCGCCTACTCCAGAGACCGGTATAATTTGAAAATTATCATTCGTCGGGGCAGGCGGCTCGGGCTGATAATACGACTGTACTCCAGATACGTTGATTTCGTCTGGAACGTCTATGGCAGTTTGGTTGATGCCATATTCATCAGTATAGTTATATAACCCTACGTCGATCTTATCAGTGGAAATATTAAGGCGATAAGAGAGAGAGTCGCCCGGCGGATATACCGTCAACAGAAGGCGGGTATTATAAAATCCTGTCTCTCTTCTCACATTATACTCCCAGTATTTCCCTTGATTTACCCCGGTCGTGTCACCTGATACCTCTACTGAATCAAGCGATATAGTTGCCGTTGTTTTCCGGTCAACCTCTCCGCCTGATGAGCTATCAACTGGTTCAGGAACATAGACCGTATCAATCTCCACTGGTCGATCTGCCTTTTCACTCACTGTTCGAGTACTGCCAGATTCAGACTCGTATTTTCCGATCTGTTCTAGCGAGTCTTTGTAAGACGCATTTTGCTGTTTCAGAGTTTGATTATCATTCTTCAACCTTTCTGCTTGCGTGCTTAGGCTGCGGTTCTGCCAGATTAAACCGGCTAGAATACCGACTACAATGAGTCCAGCGAAGATTTTAAATAAGGGCAAATTCAGAGTCATGTTTAGCTACCTTGTGGGTTAAAGTAATTGCCACCTTCGTCTTCCTTTAAGCTGCTTTCGTAATCTTGGTATTTCTGAGAGGCAGTGAGCTGGTCGCTTAGCTCCTCTACCATCTCTGAAAGAATCTCATCTGTAAGATCTTCACCACGGCTTGCGGCCACGGCAGCCGACTTGTCACATACTGTCATGATCTCTGCGCCAGATAGACCTTCCAACGAATCCCTCATCTCTTCTTCGGATACGCTGTGGGAATCAGGAAGGTATATTTCTGCGCAACGGACAGCCATATCAGAATCTTCGATAGGACCAATTGTATATATGCTATCTACGCGACCAGGCCGGTCTCGAATGCGACCCTCAATTTCTGTTGGCCGGTTTGTGAGAAGAAAAATCAAGCAACCCTCTGGGTTTCTAGCGCAATTGTGGCCGTCAAGCATATTGAGAATCTCGCTGTTTGCTCCGGCGACATCGCCAGCATCGCCACCAGTTGCACTTACGTTAATGGCTTGCTCAGCATCTTCAACCACAATAATGGCCGGAACCTCTTCGTCTGCGGCGTTATGCTGAACCTTGTACATTGTATTTGCATCGTTAGCGAACACGCTGATTGCGTCATCAGACATGTTCCGGGCAATCTCGTTTGCAATTGTAGTCTTCCCGGTTCCAGGTGGTCCTTGGAGCATAATAGTCCGCATGCCGTAGCGACCGTGGCGAAGGAACTGTTCTACGTTTTCAAAGAATCGGTTTGCCTCTTCTTTGACTTTCTCCGCTTTTGGATGGACCGCAGGCACGTCAGGGACCTCTTTCTCTTCGATTGAAAGCCCTCTCTGTGACACGCGGCCAACGTAAACGCCGGGCGCAAAATCAGTGTCGTTTTCTCGACGGCTTACCCAGATTTTTGCCCATCTCTCTAGGTCTTCGGTGTTACCGACAACTACATTTTGACTTACCACTCCGTCTGTTACGGCAGTAGGAACCCGGATAAGAATAAGCCCGTCGCCGTTCCAGAAATCTACACGAAATACCCCCATTCGGCTTCGTGCCTCAATTATTTCTGGATCGCCATCTTCGACTGAGACCTCAAAGCCACCCTCAAGCACGCTATGAATCACGTCTTCAAAAGCAGATGGAGGGTCAATCTCTACTACCGACCCTATTCCATAGTCATATTGTTCTTTAGGATCTTTGCTTGACTCCTTATCTTGCTTTATTACCTTCTGGGCACGCTTCCATGTATCGCTTTGAAAGCTTAGAGCAAACTCTTTTTCTCCTTCAGAAAACCTGCTGTTGTGCAGGTCTTCACCCAAATTGATAATACGACTAACAATGTCCATGATTGAACTTGACTGTTGAAACTTATCGTTTATAAATTTAGATCTTATTTCCGCGATTTCGTTTTCGGAGCAATTTCTCAGCTCCCAAGCCATGCGAGATATTCTAAAGTCAGGCGGCCCTGCAAGGGAGGCTTCACGACTAATATCATCTAAAGATGTCCACGGTGGGACAGATATGGTTTCTTTACAGCTCATTATATTGAAGGCTTTCAACACGCTCTAATTCGCCAGCCTCCTTCCAGAGCTTTGCATAAGCGTTTTTAAGCTTTCTTGCGATACGCCGGACAAACGGACCAACACTATTGTTGTGCTTTCCACGCACCTGTTTGAGCTTCCATGTCGATCCTGAGCGGCGAATCTCTAAGGTAGCAAGAGTAGTGTCAACGTCGTCGGGTTTCTCTCTTATGCTAAATACTCTAGAATCTTGCCGGATACACTTCTTATCGTAACGGCGAACACAATGACTCATCGCTTCGCCTTCTTCATCCAGATCGTCCGAACTTGTAAGTGAAACAACGAAATAACCCTCTATTTGCTTTTGGTCTATAAGGCTATTCCAAGTGTAGTCACTATACCGATTAAAGCCTGAACTACCAACCTCTTCGTGCCACGTATTCGACTCATTTTCAAACCAACTCCATGGCGCAGTCTGCTGATTGTGATCAAGCTCTGGCTGAGCATTTTCCGCCCAGTCTAGAACAGGTATAATGTCATCCTCCCAAACTACCCGGCCCCCACCGACATCTTCCCAACGCTTTCGACAGGCACGTAATATAGCAGTTGGAGAGTGAGAAGTCCAATTGAAATACCCGTCTAGGTCTATATGAGATATGATCTTTTCGACAAGATCACCGTCGGGCGACACCCTTGCTTCTGATAGGTTAAATAGAATATTCTCAGAAATGTCAGGGATTGAACTTCCGTATCCTCCGCTGTCTATTATCTCAAATACTGGCTCTTTATGGAGCTTTGTTAAATATTTCCAAGCAGCAGGTCGGATCGGCCCGTATGCGTTACACCTCGACTTAACGAAATTAGTAACGTCTTTTGCTTTTGCCTTGTAGGCAGAGCCTGGGTCATCAATGTGTTTAAACCAAGACCAGAAAACTCCCGGCTGGTCTGCAAGCTCAGAAAGGTTAGGGTTGGCGTTTATAATAGAGAAGACCTTGCTGGCATCACCAATATCGCCAGCTTGTTCCATAAGAGGCGTGGCCTGTCTGTTATAGTATTTTTCTTCTGCAATCTCTTTGACCTCATTCTTCACCTCTTTTACCATTCGAGACGCACAGCCCTCCATGTACTCCACCGCCCGCGCCATTGTCTCCCACTGGTATTGTCTGCCGGACATTCCACGGAACCCTTCCGGGCTTCGCATCTTCTGGTTTTCAAACCACTCTGATATTTTGTCCGATTCATGTCCATTAGAGAAATAATATTTAATGTCATCAAGTATCTTATCTTCTAGCTCTTTCCACGTGTCTTCGATGTCTCCTTCTACTACAAGCTTCAAGGCATAATTTTGTTTCTTCTGAGGATCTACTTCATTGCAGTAATCCTCTACCTTTTTGCGAAATAGGTTTAGCTCTTCGGCATATTTAAAATGCTCATCGTCAGCAGTCTGGATCGCCTCCTTCTTTAGGTTTTCGTTGAAGTCATCAACTATGTCTTTGACATCTTCTACATCGTTCGGATCCGTAACGCCGGGGTCCGTAGTAACAATGGCCGCGCCGAAGTTATCGACGCAGCCAATTACCTGTGTTGCTAAGTTGTATTTCTGTTTATCAGTTAGCTCATCAAGGTCAACGTCAAGTACGTTATTCCCCATCTTGTATAAGCTTATTGAATGCTTGTTGTAGTTTATCGAGGATGTTATCCGGCACATCTGACCTAGCCTCTTTCACGACGCGCCTTTTAGTCTCTTCTCTCGTTCTGTTTTGAATCCGTTTTGCCTGTTTAACAAGAGCAGATTTAAGACGCTCTACTGCACCAAATGAAGCAGTCTTCTCATTTGCGTTTACCAAATCGTCAATAGAACCCTGCACATCAGGATCATCCAGTATTCTTTTAGGGCTGATCCCATTCTCAGGCTCGTTCTGTTTTGCGAAACGCTCAGCTTGTTTACCTAGCTCGTTCATTGTAAATCTCTGATTTTGGTATTAAAGTAGGCATGGATTTTCTCCCATCCACTTTGATCGACGCCACGCAAGGCGTCTTTTGGATCTAAGGTTACGCTCATTGATCTTCGGCCTTGGCTTTCTCCCAAGATCAACTGTTCCATCGTATCGCGAGAATATGTATTCAAGCGACCGATCAAATCCTTATTTTTTGAAGAATATATAACCCGCCCCCTCATTCTTTCTTTGTCGCCTGCGTACATGCCAAAGACTGCTAACTTGTCGCCTTTGGTGTACCGAACAAAGAAATCATATTCTTCTCCAATATAGGATAGAATTTTTTGCCACCGTTCCGGCAGATCAAGAATGTCAGGTGCAGTAGACATTAAATTATATATTTATAGTGCTAGGCGTCATCCTTGGGTCCATCTTTATCATAATCTGTGTCGTGAAACCCATCGGCTTTATATATTGTTCCGACGCCCCCGGTGATAATACGCTCTACCTTTTGGCCTGTTTCTGGGCACTTTTCAAGAGGTTCGTCTTCAATTGACTGTTTAATCGTGAAAGTAGTTCCGTCTTCTCTTCTGTACTGATAAGCAGGCATGTTTAAAGTCTCAAGTCTAGAAACTGACCAGATGAATTACTAGGAACGCAGTACTCTGTAATGTCAAAGTCTTCTAGATACTCTTCCAAGGGAACAAAAACGCTTTCATTGATCTCTTGGCGCATCGGTTCGTATACTCCCAAAACATCTGACGGAATATCCTCATCAAACTCTTCTCTGGGCGGCCACTCTTTAGTTGACAACCGGAAGCTCGTAACCATGTGGCCCTGATAGGCAACATATCCTGCCAAAACCTCTTCGTCGTCTAACAGACCAATCTGCATCTCATCATCTAACTTACTGGAGATGATTTGAAATGCAGTTTGAAGCTCTATGTTTTCGCGAGATATTACACTCATCTAAAGATAGTTTGCTGGTTTTATTTAGACTTACCACGAAGCCATTCTAATATGCCCCGGCCCGACCGGCTTGCCCCCAACGCTGCACCTACGCTTACAACAAAAAAGATTGCGGACGTGCCCGATATCCATTCTAGAAAGAATTCATCGTTTAACGAAGTCGCACGGCCTACAATAATCAGACTAATCACCGATACAATTATATCATCCTTATGTTCGTCTAGGCTATCGAAAGCCTCTTCAATATTTTCTGCAATAGGCTTGTTATACCAAGTAACCAGTATAAGCCAAGTTACAAGCCCAAGTACAGCTAACTCCCAAGCCGGTACGCCGAAGGTCATAGTAAATTAATCGTTATAGTAGCGAATCACATCCTTCGCATGTGCCACCCCATCTGATACAGGATCATGAAGGGTGTCTGGGTAGGTATACTCGTCAAGTTCTAGCGTCCTCAAGCATCGAAGACGACGACGATGCCAGGGGAAATCAAGGTCATCAAATATATCGTAACACGGGCGTAGTATGCGCCCTATATCAAACTCGTTTCCTTTTGACCAAAATAGTGCCTCATCTTGCAGGTAAAACTCACACCAGCTATTAAACCCCTCTAGTGCCCTGCGAAGAGAGACTGCATCTTCTTGCAGATCGAGCCACAAGTCGCCGTGCTCCATCCACATTCCAACTGTCCCACCGTCAATATTACAGCCATGACTTAAAACATCATCAAAATCAATGCCAACCTTATGCGTAGATGCTTCATATATTTCTCCCTCCCGGTCAAATGGAACGGCTCCAATAGCAATTGGCGCTGATCCAGCGTCGACGCCCATCGTTTCAACATCTACAACTACTTCTGGATAACTCATAATACAGTAAATAGGTTAACAGCAAAAATCTAGCTTACGATGTGAACTTCATCATGCTCTGTGTTGAGAGGTACGGTTGTGTCTTCAGCGGGGTGACGAACATGAACCCAAAGGGCATCGTCAAAATCATCTACCGGATAATCTTCTCCATGATCGTCAACCCCAAACATCGCGACAACTTCGCCTGTAATCTCAAACTTTTCAGAACGCACTCTCATGATCAAGATATGTAGATATAAAAAAGAACAAAACCTAAAACCTACGGGCCGATACTTCCGGCCCGCAGACTTTAGTTGTAGTCTGCTTGATCCATCAATTTTCTGATCTCCAAGAAATCTACCATCAATTCTTTGGGCTGAGTGGCGTTGTTGCCAATACAGTTTCTGATGACATTTACATACTCGTCACAGAAATAATAACCCAAAATATCGATGGCCATATCCGCAATCTCCGGGGCAATTTCAGTAGGTGAAACTCCGTCGTAATGGTACAACCCGCTGGCGGGAAGATGGTTCTCGATTTCTTGTATCAAATACTCACGTATAGTTTCCTTTTGATCATCTGTATAAGACATCACGGAGGCTCAACTGATGAATAAAACCGCGTCATGCTTATGGTACGATAGAAGTGATCATTTTTGCTTACTGATCTACTTGAGAACGAACCTCTGCTGCACGAGACAAAGCCTTCAGGCGTTCAAGGTCGAGTGTCTCACCGGTATTGATTGGGCGCTTAACCCTAACTTGTCCGTCCGCTAAGATCTCAAAGGTGCTGTCACCGTCGTTGATGTAAGAGAGAACAGAAATCGTCCCATCTATCCCGTGATCAACGATGTCGGAAAGCTCTCCAACGAGGTCTCCATTAGCCGGTCGCTCGTCAGTGAAATGAACTGACATTTGCTCAGGCTCTATTACAAGCCAATCAGGAAGGCCGTCTTTATCAAACCACCACATTCTCAGGCGGTCGGTAATGCGGAGAGAAAAATCAGAATTTTGGATAAGGCGAACAGCTTCTCGAAGTTCCGATCCGGTGCCGCCACTAACGCTAACATGCATAGTAAATGTTGTCTGTCTTATTCAAGAAAAAGTTATACGTCTAGCTGATACTCTTCGTGTCCAATCACCCACTCGTTCTGATTTTCATCGGGGTTCAGATACATTACATCACCATTGTTATCGTGGTTAATATGTATAGTAGAACTATTTGAAATTTGCTCTTCGTTTAACTCCGAAGGTTCAGGGTGCCCACTCAAGCCTAAGCTGCGGCGCTTTCTATAAACGTGGCTATATACTTTGGCGAGCGTATCGGAGATTTCCTCTATTTCACTAGGTGGGTCGGCGTTTTTCGTTCGAGGCCCATCTCCTTTGAGCTGACCAACTTTCCACTTATCGTCACAATTTAAATTGCGTATTGCGAGTGTAGACCAAGGCACCCATTGGTTTTTGCCTCGCTTCAAGACCCGAAAAATTCGCTTTTTCCCACGATGGCATTTAGCTATATGGTTTCGCCCGCCGACACAGTGGTTCATGATTTCTCCCTCTTGCTTGAGATCAAGCGCATTATCGAGGGCAACAAACCGGTATTTTTCCTTTTGATAGCCTTGAATTAGAAAGTGCCAGTAGATCTGCTTTAGGTTTTCTGCCTCTTCCTCATCAATATTGAGGTTGCGTTCGGCAATATGTTGATGCCACTCTTCACATTTTCGGACAATCCACTTCCATGACCTACGCTGGTTTTTATCTGGCGAGGGGCCTTCTGCTTCATACCAGTCAATTACTTGTTCCAATTGGCCACTTTCTGGGTTTGACCGGGCAACTACACGAATTAGCCACGGGGGTTTATCTATTAATCTTCTGATATGATCTTTGGCTGGTATCTCGTTCGCCTTGCTTATTTTTTTGAGAAAGGTTTTGATCTCGCTCATCGAGAAGTGTTGGGCCAAATGACCTCCCGTCCTAGCGTCTAATTTGCAGAGATAAGTCCAAAGTGAACCGCCTGTCAACCCTGTGTCTACAAAGGCTTCATGGACGGCCTTCATATCTCCTGACATTGCCCGTTCAATATAGTCGTGTTGCACGTTATATCTTCGTTTGATTGCCTTCCACGGCAACACCAAAAACATCGCAGCAACAGCAGGTGTTCTATTTGCATATGGCCTAAGAGCCTTCCAGACTTTAGCCGCCCGATTATAATGCGAGAGGCGAGCAGACTCGCCAAACGCATCGCATACAAAATTCCAAGGTTCGCTATCGGCCAGTTTTTCTAAAGCGTCAACTCGCAACTGGTCGTATTTCTGACTGTCACTCTCAGAAATATATTCACTTAGCACGTGGGAAAAATAGCTGCGAACCTCACTAATATCAACCCTCGTTTTCGGCTCTAAGTTTCTCAAAATAATTGTCTTTAGGCTGACCCAAGAATCTTCAGCATTTATACGCTGGACTCCTATATTCTTAGTTGCAATTTCCCCGTTTGCTCCTTTGATCCAGGTGTAATTTTCAGAGCGCAATCCCAAACGTCCATGAATATACTCCAGTTCCGAAAACTCTTGAAAGCACCGATCTATCTCATTCTCGATAATCTTTTCATATCTTTCAACCGGAACAGGGGAAAGAGGCTCGCTTGACGTATTATTACCTACGCTAATGGTTGAAGTATTGACAGTTCCATTATCGATTTGTAGATAATAGTTGTCTGCCCCGTCGTGACCTATTCTGCCTGCGTCTACAACGAAATCAGCCGAAGTGTATGTTTCTGAACGACCTAATGAAAAATGGTGTGTTTCTTCCCAGTAGTACGAATTAAACTCTTTGGTGAGACTCGTTGTTGCTTCGATCTCGTCGCTCATGCTGGTATTGAGTGGACTGGTCTATAATTGCACGGAAGATGTTTTTGACTTCTTTTACAGGACGACTAAACCCGCCCTTGTTATAACGAGAGTGTATGTAATCTTCAAGATCTTCAATGTGGGATTTTTCCCGCTTATGATCTACAACAGGAAGATGTTCGTCCTCTTTAATAGAGGCGATAACCTTTACTACGTTACGCCTTTTATGTAGGAGATCTACAATCTTTTTATCTACGCGATCTAAACTATCTCTCAATACATCAAGCTCTTTGCTATCATCAAGCACAAACACAAGCCAGAACACATAGTTCAGCATTAACAAAACTGTCCCAGCTAGGACAAGCGTTGTTGTGCTAAACTGGAAGTACAATATCACACAAATAATAAAAGTAAGCGCAACCGAACGCTTACTTGATCTCAGCCAGTGCGGGATTGAAGCAATCATCGCGAGAAGTTACTAATGAAATCGTTTTTCATATGATGAATTGATCTTAATATTTGCTTTTCTGTTTTGCCAGGTGTAGGAGTGTGAGGCACGCCAATACTGTCTGGATCAATATAAGACACCTCCATATCATTATCTTCCGCATATTTGATTTCTGCCGACACGCCGCGAGACTGTCGCCACCCGCTAATTTTTAAAACATATAGCTTACTCGACATCGAAAGATACTCAAAGTCAACGCGCTCCCAAAAATGCCACGAAGCTGGAACCGAATCATTGATCTTCTGATAGAGAAGGGAGGTAGTAAGCGGGTTATAGACGTGCGGCATATCATTCCCCATCATGTGCGCGGCAACCTGAGTAGACAGGTTCCACCTCGCTATCTCAATCTCAGGGTCTTCGTGGGAAAATGGACATGCCAGATACTTGAGGTTACTCATAATCAATAAGATAATATATTACCAGACAGTACCCCCAACAAGCCGGACTATAAACCAAGCAGTTTGCCGGACCCAAGACGGATCATTCTCGTCTGATCGCATAATTTCATCTGCTGCTGCTCTTGATATGTCATCTGCCTCGCCTTCTTCTTGCAGGTGGTATACCCAGTCATGAACAGCAGAGACAAGCAAAAGAGAGAATGTCGGAGCAAATATGTCAATAAGACCAACTGAACCTAAACGCAAATATATTCCGCGCTTGAACTTAAACCCCCTTGGTACTCTCACTACATACTCCTTCCCGCCATATTCCCAGGTGTACACGAACGCCTCATCAACCACTAAGTTGGCGCGGTCTTCAGAAACACGGAATTTCATCTTAGGTCTTGGTATTGATTCTTTTGGTTAAAAACGCTCAGAAACTTTAGTAGGTCTGATTTCTGGCCGGAGACAACCGAATATTGCGTTCCTCGAAGCGGATACACATACACCAAGCTATCTGCTTCAGGAAGAACATTGTCTGTTCTTACACCGTCGGGAACTTGCTGTGGAAAACAGTGAACCAGAAGATCATACTCTTGTGACTTACGCAAAAGACGTGATGCTTTTTGGCCGGGCTCATAGTGCTGAACCCAAAGACTAATCGTATCCCCAGTGACCGGCTTCATCGAAGCATCTAGCTCTACAACGTCAACAGAGTTTCCATACCCCTTTCGAAACTGACCTCGACTCAATACTTGCGTAATGGTTCGGTCAGGGTCAACGTTTTTGAAAAAACGAACCTTTTGTGGAGGATCTTCTTCTTCGGTTGATATACCCCAAACCGTCAAAGAAACAAAGAAAAAAACGAGACCGGCAAGTAGATGCTTTTGCATTGCATTTGATATAATACGCTACAAAAATTGTCACCCCGGTCGGATTCGAACCGACGGCTCACGGATTAACATACCACTACAGCTTTCGCTGCCGAACTTCGTTCGTGGTCTGGACTGTATCTTCATCCCAAAAGGATGTGGCACGTACAGTCTCTACGGAACCTGCCTAAAGTCCGTAGCCATTTTAACTCCTTTTGTTTGATTGTTTTTGGGCGAGTCAATACGTAATGCAATTGACTTGTTAAATTGATCAGGATCAAAGTAGTAACACTCATCAGTGTCAGGGCAGTATACACAGTATAAATCAATTGGTTCTTTATCGACATCTTCATTGTAAGAACCATTCGTATTCCACTGCGTTCTTCGAAATCGTACTTCAATCTTGCCCGACTCATCTTTACTCCTATACTTGACCTGAACGGTTTTTGCAACGCAATCTCGCCATATTACCAAATCAAAGGGAGCGTGTTCAGTTAAGGGGTCATTTACTATATAACCTTTCTGATGTAAATCAGATATAGCCTTATAAACCCCTAAATCTCCATTACGTTTCGTATGATGAGAATTATCGTAATCACTCACGAAACTGAAAAATTACAGTAGGCAGTTTCCTCGATGTTGGCATCTTAAAGCTTCCATCGATACAGTGCCATGCACTTATCAGATTACTCTGACAAGGCTCTTTATTGTAAAGTCCGTTGCTCTAACCAACTGAGCTACGGGGCTATTTGCTGTATAACACAATTTAGCGTACGACAACTTCTTTTTCAAGTGGGCCTGAGTGGACTTGAACCACTAACCTATCGATTATGAGTCGATTGCTCTATACCAATTGAGCTACAGGCCCAGGCGGTGGAAAGGCCCCACCAGATCTTTTATATACGGCGCTTCAACTCTGATTTTACGGATTCTTTCAACCTCGAAACAAGATGTAGTTCTTCTTCCATCTGCCTAGCAACCCAGATCCAACCACCTGAAGAGAAGGGTTTGGGTGGAGCATCGTATTTCAAAATATCATTGAACAGATACCCAAGCACGTCTGCTTTCTTTTTCTCATCGTTTTCAGCAAGCTCTTTGTAATACTTTCTCACTTCTTGCTCTAGATGTTCATGAGGTAAAACAGATTCCATAACTAAGCGAGTTCAATGAGAATAAGACGAGGGTTCAGCTCTTATACTTATGGCGGATAATCGCTACCATCTTATTCTTCGACCGTGACAACTCATATTTTTTACATCCTACTCGCTCCGCAATCCAGATATAGCCACCCGTATTCATTTCATGAGGGGGCGATTCGCCATCCAGAATTTTGGGGAAGAAGTAGGGCATGATTTTATGAATACGCTCCGCATTCGTACTTGGGGCAAACTGACGATCTGAGTCATCACCAGTCTCCTTATACACATCCTTTATAGATTTGACTAGCTCTTCATCGACAGGACTAACTGCAAGAAACATTTTTTCAAGATCGCAATCTTTTTCTACTCTTATCATGGATAGTACAGGTTGTTTTAATCGAAAACGAGACTAGTGCGGAGAGTGGGACTCGAACCCACGACTTCCACCTTGGAAGGGTGGCGCTCTGGCCAACTGAGCTATCGCCCGCATATCAGGTCGGCCCTCTCTGTCACAGACTTTAAGAGAGGCACGGCATGAACCCATTGTTGTCTGATCGCATAGCCGACCTATATAACGCCCTACTTTCTCCTAGCCTACATTGACCCGGATGTAGGCCAGCGGACCATGATTTCGTTAGGGTCTCTCAGTCCCTCCGCCGGGTAGTTCCCGCGTCAGGAGAGTTCGGGCAAATGTGGAGCCGTCGGGACAACCATTTCAGGTTGGACTATACTATAATCTGTTGTTAATATGTTATTTTTAGCTTGGGCATAGTTCTACAATCAACATGTCCAAACACATTAACAATAGATCCAAAACATTTATGAAAGAATATAGTAAAGCTCAACTTGCGTATTTAGCCGGAATGATCGATGGCGAGGGAACCGTAACACTCACTAAAACCTCTTCTGAAAGTGAGCTTCGACTTCCCAGACTGGGTGTTGCATCTACATCCAAAGAGTTAGTTGAATATTTGGAAAACACTTTTGGCGGTACTATTTCTTCAAAGAAAACCTATGAAGACCACCATAAAAAGTCTTTTTGCTGGATGGCAAGATACAACAAATGTCTAGAATTACTAAAAGCAGTTTTACCATACCTTAGAGAAAACTCTAAGAAGAGGCGTGCACGGCTTTTAGTAAATCACTATAAGGATATCACTCCTCGCAACGGAAAGTATACCGACAAACAGAAAGAACGCAAGCTGAAATTTCAAAAACACTTCTTTCATCCAGATCAATTCCAAAACTGGAATCAATCTTGAGTCTCTGGGCGTTAGGTGAGAATTACTTCTCACTTTTAGCGCAGCGTTGTCTATTTAAAACAGATTTCACTGTCTTGAGTTTTGTTTTTCCACTACACCTTACAGTGTAGGGCGACTAAAAACTAATCGAACCCGAGTCCGTCCGGCCAAGAAACTTACTATTTACAACCATAGTGTCTCATCGGTTCACCGCTCATCCTCAAGACACGGGAGGTAATGGCGGTATAGCATGCGTTTTCCATTCTTTACAGGACACCCCATCATGCAGGGCGGCGTGCATTAGCACGATCTTCCGATGGGCGACACCCTAGCACTCCTACTACGGGATGGGGCGCAATATTTAGACTTATCGTCGCAGTAATACGACGCCGCCTTGCAGCCGAAGGCGGAGTGTAGTAGGATTACCTATCGGAGTCAGTTGCTAGGATGGAGGGAGGGTATGGAAACCCTCCAAGAGACTACCCCGCCTTGCGGCGGGAATAGCCTACGCCAGCGCAAGCTGGCGGTCCTCACCGTGATAGACGGCGGAACCGTCCATCTCGGCGGGGCTCTCGTCCGTCACTACGGACGACTCGGTGTCGTTGATAACACCATTTATAATTCCCAGACTTGTCTTTTTGCCCACATCTAGGAAACGGGCAGGTTGTAAGTAAATCCCTTGCAGCCGAACGTCGAACCCAAAATCGGCCCCAATGCTGATTCATTTAACCTAACTCAAAGAGGTTTGTTTCAGAGACCAGATTTTCTTGCGCTGTGGGGAGGACTTGAACCCCCGACCTGCGAATTAGAAGTTCGCGGCTCTATCCACCTGAGCTACCACAGCAAAAAGGGAGTTTGCCTTGCGACCTTATCCCCTTTATGCGGACGCCAAACTAATATCTAAGCGTGACCTTCATGCGCCCGATTATCGGTTTCATAGTGTAATCCCCTACCTCATAGATATATCCATCCAGGTCAATGTGGACACGCCTGGCCTTTTGCATCTCAGTTATTTCCACTTCAGTCATCGGGATGCTGTACTTGGTGACGGTATGGCCCCGGACTTGTTTTTGATAAACAGGGCTTGCGTCCAAGTAATACTCGTGATCATCTCGCTCAGGAGCAACGTCAATGATCGCCTGAGTCTCTTCGTTAGGCGGTGGAGACTGGCCGCGATAATCATTCTTTGTGACCATCTTTAGCATCATTCCCCACTGCCCTTTGTCGTAGTAAAGCGCATACTTCGCACCGACGTTATTGGTCTGTCCGTTCATCGCGAAGTTATTCGTGCGAAACCGGGCGGTTTTGATGATCTCTTCTCCTGTTACCCTGTCTACCTCGTGTACTTTGAAGTTGTACTGCTGCCCATTTGCGGCAGCAGGAAAGATAACGAAGATCGCCAAAAGCGAAATAAGGTATCGCATAGTGGTAAGAGAGTTGGTTTAAGGATCATGCGCGGCCCGACTGGGATTCGAACCCAGGGCCTCTGTCGTGACAGGACAGCATTCTAACCACTGAACTATCGGGCCAAAAAATGAGAGGAGTCCCACCTCTCTATGCATGCTACGTGCGATCTCCAGCTTGTGCATGCTTGAGCCGCTGGAGCAGGTGAGCCGCCAGAGAGCAACCATTATTAAGGCCAGTTGGTTTGATCTCTTTCGAGATCCAGTCCGTGCCGTGTAGTGGTTTAGTTAAAGGCGTAGGACAACGGTTTTTTCCGGCGAGTGGGCCTAACTACCACACCTGTTGTTTATGTCTTTCTGTTTCCAGGTGACAAGCCCAGCGATTTATTTAGCATAAACGCACAAGAGTCGTTCCATCATTATTGTGCGCCAATAATGACGGATATTGCATTATACGATATACAAGTTGAGAAAGTCAATTATCCTTCTGACCTCTTCATCGCGCCGGAAGAGCCGAAGGAGTTTCTCATACTCACATTCCTCGAAGGGAATAGAGTGGGCCTCAGCCCAAGTCGAGACCCAAAGCTTTCTATCGGCCCCCGCCTCCGCCAAGCTTATGATCTGAGACTGCCAAGGCGATAGAGGCTTCTTCGCGGCCCCTTTGAGGCTTTGATTCTCGTAGGTCAGAACACGCTGAACGCCCTGCGCTCCTACAACCTCACCGCTTTTTATGAGCAGGAAGTCGAAATCTTGCTCATCTTCAGAATTTTCTAGATAGCGTTCCACAAAATCTTGCGCGGCCTGCTCAGCGCGGGGCTGATGGGAGGCAGGCGGGCCATTCTCAGACATGCGATGAACGGCAATTTGTAGCGCCTCTTGAATTTCGATTGCCATGTCTTCAACATGGGCGTCCTCATGATGCTTTTTCATCAGGGATGCAAACTCTTTAGCAATTGAGCGAAGCCCATGCTTTTTGATAGATCTTGAAATGCGCGGGTCTCGCATCGTTGCATACAGGCTCACGTTTCCGCCACTATGATGCGGCCTTAACCCGATGCGCTTTATCCCCGTGAGAGAGTTTGTTCGTTCGAGAGTAGTCATCATGGTTTGATTGCTTGTAAAACAACGCGCTGTCCATAGTTATGGTACATGATAAACCCAATATTTTTCATTCGTTTTCCAGCCGTCGCATGACTGGGCTAGGGTCGGCGGTCTTCAGCGGATACGGCCCTCGCGGTACAAACGCTTCGTAGACAACAACTCGACCTTCATAGTCATGAGCGGAGATTTCAATATCTGGGTCTCCTACGTTTTCAGGATCTACTACCACAGAGTAACTGTACGATTCGTTCACAGCGTTTTGAGTTGCCTTTACGACCATCTCTCTTATCAAATCGCTGTATATTTGAGCGACTTGAGAAACCCGGCATTCAAAGACAACAACGCTGTCGGGGTGTCGTTTTTTGTGACATGCGCTCACCCGCAGCGGTTCAGTTTCATCCTTGGGCCTAAAGCTCTCCACAACCATTTGGCTGCGCCTATGCTGTAACGCACGTTCTGCTCCGTGCATGGCATGTTCTCGTATTGCAGCATGGCGTTTTTCAGCAGTGTCAAAATGGCTTTTGATAGAAGAGTGTGGCGACCGGTCATCCCCACCTACCGTTGAGGGGTACGGGCCGCGCCCCTCGCCAATTTTGCCCTGCTTTTTCATCTCTCGCAGGACTAGCTCTTGAAGCTCTTTCTTTTTGTAGTCAGATGGGTCATCAATGTCTAATTCTTTGGCCTCTCCGACCAAACCATCCCCATCATCTGTCTTGTTAAGAGAGAGCAGTTCTTTTACGTCATCACCTACGTCTTGGTCGGCCAAAGACACGATAAGGCCCGGCGTATTTTTGTCGCCGCGCCCTTCTACGTCGTATTCGCGGGCAAGAGAACGTATTTCTTTCGATTTCTTATAAACCAAATCGTATATAGATGGCATAAACCTATTCCTCTAATACTTTGTTATAAAACCAGTTTGAAAGCCGTTTTGCTGTTTGCTTTGCCTCTTCCTTGCCGCTCTCAAATAAAGGCTCTTCCAGGTCCATTCGTTCGTCTAGGTCTACACGCGGTTTTTCAACCGGTTCGACCACAAACGTATTTGGATGGTTGCAAACCGGCGGATAATAATTTAGCACACTATCCTTTTCATAATATGCGCCAAGGACATCGATATACATGCCGGTTTCCGTCTGATTTAAGACGTGCCAGATTCCTCCTTTACCCTGCCATATAACTCCGTAAAGCGGCCAATCATGCTGTCTATGCAATTCCAATGCTAGTAAGTGACATATGCCTTGACGAAACTTACCTACTACTTCTTTTGAAAACGGAGAACGTACCATATTAAACCACAGTCAAAACCTTACGGAACAGTTCATTTAATTTTTCTTCTTCTGGCGTTTCAACTTGCGACACATTTTCTGGATCTAGGTTGTTATATATGGCATGCTCGACTTCTTCCCTCATAGGCTCAGTTATCTCATATCTTCCATCCGGCAAGTTTCTGACATAATTTGCAGTTTTAGGGCCGATTGCGTCTTTTACTAGTTTGTTTGTCGCGTCTTTGAGGTTGACTACGATTCCGTTTTGATCTCTAAATATGGTTAAATAGTATGCATTCACGATGTCATGAATCGCCATACAAAAGTCTGAAGCATCTTTTGAAGGGTCTTCTGGTGTATCATAATAATGCGACTTAGCTACCCCTTTGTAAGCACGGTACATCGTGTATGGGTCATAAAAGTCTGGATAAGAGTTCCAAACCGGATTCATCGCCAAAGTATCGACATACGTTTGATCAGGATGCTTCTCACTTCCAATCAAAGACTCCATGAGCCGCATGTTTGACTTGCCCATCAGACGCAGCGCCTTTTGTATGCTCCAGCCGGACAAGTCAATGTCTTCGCTGTGCTTTTCTATGGTAGGCTCATAGGGACCAGACTGAACGCGCAGATACTCTTTAGGCTCATGAGCGTAAATGAAGCGTACGTCTATGTCACTATCGGGTCCGTTCAATCCATACATCCTGCTTCCGGTTAGAACGGCAAATAACGTCTTCACGCCCTTATTTGATTCAATGTTTTTCAGACGACTTAGTACCTCATTTTGCTTTGGTGGTGCCATAATTTATTCAGCCATTCGAACGATTCGTGGAGTAATGCGAGCGATGGGGTGGCACAGATCAGACTGTACCGACATAACTTCGTCGATGTTCTTGTAGGCTTCAGGATGCTCGTCGAGACCGCCGCCAATCAACTCAGCGTTTCGACGATCCATTCTGTACTCAAGGCTCCTTTCGTCGATTTTCTCCTTGGCTTCTGTTCGGCTCATTTTCCGACCTGCCCCATGTGAGCAGCTCTGTATGGAGTCTTCGTTTCCGTGGCCGCGAACAAGATAGGCATCGTCAGCCATCGTACCGGGAATAATGCCAATCATGCCTTCGTAGGCAGGCGTTGCCCCTTTTCGGTGTACCATCACCGTTTCGCCTTTGTGCGTCTCTTCCCACGCAAAATTGTGGTGGTGTTCTTCGCTTAAAATCTCACCGACGCCCAGGGCGCTGCTTACTTGGTCATGAATAACCTCGTGGCAGGCAGATGCGTAATCTCCGGCAAGATTCATTGCATGCCAATATTCCTTGCCACTGTCTTCTTCAAGGCTGAGCCACGCCAGCTTTTCCATCTCGCCGGACAAGTTGAAGCACCGGTCTTCCGCAATCTGGGTATACTTCTGGGCTACCTTAAACCCAAACCCACGGGAGCCAGAGTGTGAAAGCAAGCCCAAGTATGGTCCGTCTGATGGCAACACTGGTCCATACCTTGTTGAGATGCGCTCCATAAGCTCAACTTCGCACCATTCTAGAAAATGGTTGCCGCCGCCGGAGCTACCTAACTGATAACGGGCTTTGTCTTTCAAATCAGACAAGCCGGGAATATCATCCCACTCGTCTCGATTAAATATACGATGATCCGTTACGTCATCTGACCCAGAACCTTGCCCGAAATGAGAGTTCTCGACAATCATGTTTTTCAGATCGTCTGAAGAATGCGGCCAGTCTGGATTTATCGGATAAACGGTAAGCTTCATGCGGCATCCAATATCAACCCCAACTGCGTTGGGGCTTAGTGCATTATCCAGCGCCCAGACTCCGCCTACCGGAAGTCCGTATCCCAAATGAGCATCTGGCATGAGCGCCCCCGCCTTTGCAACCGGGATGCGCATTGCGCGGTCCATTTGCTCGATTGCATTTCGCGGGATCAAGCTTAACCCAAAAACAGCGTAATCCTTTGGTTCATCCAGGGGCTTTGCGTCTTCTTTGAATGCCTGTCTTTCTTTATGAGACTGGACAGCTTCAGCAAACTCTTCCGTCCGGCTGATTATTTTGTCCGCCTCTTCTAGGTTCTCTACCGCATTTTGAATCTTTTCGTCTGTTTTGTCGAAAATCTCCGGGTTATCGTATATAGTTTCGATGTAGCTTAGAATTTCTTCCGGGTGTTCCTCGTGTAGTTTTGCAATTTGCAGCGCCTTCCCGACAAGCGGCCCTTCGGGAATTCCTAGGTTCATGATGTCGTCTCCATTTATGCTGCTCATATCTTTATAGGGTTTGAGAAAATTACCACGGGGGCGGAATTGCGCCGGATGCAATCGCAGATGCGATCTTGATTATTGCGATCATAATCCCAAGAGCAATCAAAATCCCTGCGCATCCAAATTTACTGGTGCTACATGAGTATGACATTTCAGGATCTTCATCCGATTCTTCGGCTTCTGCATGAACTTCGGGGTCGTAAGTATTACTCACTGTCAGGTTGTTGTCTATAAGACTCGTTGATAACAGGGATTACCTCTTCTCTGAACGCTTGCATAATTACATTTACAAGCCCGGCTTCCTCCAGCCAGCCAATCATTTTCGCTTGCTTATAAAGAAAAAACAGCGAGTCGGACTGGCTCGCTGTATCATGCAATTGACGAACAATCTCTTTCTCAGCTCTCATGTTCGTTTCAAACTGAGAGAATGCCCGCGCATACAAAAGCATCGTATGGCTTGCAACTTCAATGTATTTGTCAGGATGGTCGATCTCGGATAGCTTGTTCTGCTCCTTTAGGTGCTCTCTGATTATAGACTGTATCTCATTATCACGAAAGCTCTTTTGGGCCTTTATCGCCTTTTCTGGCTCTTTCATTGTCCCAGCGTGGACAGTTTTGAAAAGATCTGATTCTGCTCTTAATACTACTTAGTATTACTAAGTATTGTTTATTGTGTTTATAACAATACTTGGAGGGAGGAGGGGGCGGTACTGTGTGTGAGCGTATAGTATGCCTTATTTCCCAAGGCAACTATACGGCAGAGTGGGCGTATACCGGCACTCGCTAGTAGTTACTTGTAGGGAGCCAGGGCACGTTCGCCTTATTATAACATCTTAGCCGACTGCTTCTAACAGCCCATCAGGCTAAGGTATGTAGTTGTAGTTGGCTTATCGGAGAACTACTCCCGCGCACCGTATCTTGCACCAGGGGTCTACGGCAGTCCATCAGGTGAGAGGGACTTCTATTTACAGCCGCATGGGCCAGTATTTTACGTGCACTGTGCAGGGCAGCCGGTACGGACTGATCCTATGCACGTTGATTTCTCACGGCTCTCATTATATGCCTCAATCGAGAAAAGAACAAAAAAGTGGGTAGGCTTCACCCACTTTTCATTTTCTTACTCGAACCAGGGGGTCGCCTCACGAGATGCCATCCAAGCGAACAGATGGCTAAACATCCTTGAGGCGTCGTCTGGGGTCATTAAAACTGAGGCTTCATTTATTGTCGTCCCCAGATTGAACCCTGTGAAGAGTTGGGATATGGCATTGTATCTATCCCCTTTCCTCCCAATTTTTTCAGCACGCCGCATTATGTAGCCGAATCGAACGACCTCGATGACTACCTCGTCATAGTCATGCTGAACGGCGGGAACGGTATTTATAAGATCAAGCGTGTTGTCAGGGCGGTGTAGGCGTAAATGAACTCCATCACGCTCTGGGTCAGGTGAATATTTCACTTCGAGAGTCTCGCCCTCGCGGTCAAATACAGGCATGCCATCAAAATGGATCATGTTCTCATACAGCCCTCTTACGGCTTGTATTGAATCTTCGGCCTGAGTTTTTCTCTCGTTGTATTTTGCTTGAGCGAAGTCTTTCATGGACGGTAGTGGGGTTAAATTGCAAAGAGACCAAACAGAAAGCCGATAATGAAGCTAATCCTCTGGTGCCACTTCTTGCTCATCCTTCAGTTCTACTTGTGAAAGATTATGAATGGTGTCTCTACCGATTAAGAGTAGACTTTTTCCTCTCGTATGTGCAAGAGAATCAAGCGACTCATACGACTGGCGCAAGTCTGTTGCGGCAGAGTCTAAGTCTTCTCGCCTTTCTTGCGCAATTTCCGCAAAGGTTACAAGTACTGTGCAAATGATAATAAACGCGATTGCTCCTATTCCTGTTTTAGATGAAGTATCGTCCGTCATGATTATGGTACGATGAATTCTTGGATTTTTGCCTCGCCTCTATCGGAGACGAATGGGAAATCTGTTTTTGGCGGAAGGCTTGCCGAAGGCGTTCCAACGTCGAAATTGTCCGTTTGCAAGAAACGCTCCATTTTGTTTGACGCTGTTTTGGCAGCTTCATTGAGGGCGTTGTTCTTTCCGTAACATTGGCGGACAAACCATTCGCCACTTCTAGAGCGTCTTTTAATTTCAACGGTTGCCTCTCCTTCTTCGCCATCATAGTGAAACATGATAGATGAACCTTCTACTACACTTTTAGAGTAGCTCCCAACACAGTGGTTCATCTTGTTGCCTTCTTTGTTGAGCTTATCCGCCGTTCTTATTTGGCAAAACTCATCGGGCACGCTCGATACCTTTGGCCCAATTCTTTTTATGAAATCAGTCTTAGCGACTCGCTCACTTGTACGAAGCCGATCTTGTATTCTCATGTGCCTATGGTATCGGATGGAAGATCGGACCCAATTTACAAAGCTAGTTTGCCGACTGCATTGGACTTGTGCAATTAGGTCTTCATCATCGGGAAGCACACCTCTATTACAATCAGCTATCCAGCCTAATGCTGTTGACAAGCTATCAACAGAATATACGTAAAACTTATCTTCAGATACCCCAGTGACTCTACTCCGATTTTTCCGGTACATTTCAAATCCTTTTCGGATTTCATATCTGCTTGCTCGCTGCAATGCTTCAGCAAGTTGCGAAAACACTGATTCTCCTGATGGATCTGCCATAGCTAGCGCGACCCAAACCGAACGCTTCTTTGGCGGCAAATCGGTGTCGTTTAAATTATCCAATGCGTCTTTAATGTGAGACGGATGCAAATTGCCAGGCACGTTAGCAAGGGCCTTTGCTTTTCGCCCGCCCTCTTGATTTGCCTTTATTATCAAATTCTCTTCCCATTCTCCTGATGAAGAATCAGTATGATCAGCGTCTCGAATAGCATGTCTATACCATCGCATATTCATAAAATCAGAAAAAGCATACTCAGCCTTAAACTCTTCTAGCTGGTCCGCTCTCTTTTGGAGGCGTTTTTTCGTAAACGCCCATTTGGGCACGCTTCCATACGTTCCAAATGCCTTTTTTTGGAGGCGTATATTTTCTGTTTCAACGTGAGCGTGAGCCCTCTGAATATGATCTTCAAGTAGTTCGAGTGCCTTAAGATGAGCAACTGAACCAGTGCGTTTTATAATACGCCTGTTAACAACTGGGTTGTTCTCTATAATGCTATCATACTCTCTAGTTATGACTTTCATTGCCACGTCATATACGTACTGACTTCGCACCGCAGCAATGGGATCGGGAGAAATTGTCCCTGCCATGCTAGATACCAAAAAAGCATCATTCACCTCTTGGAAGGCGAGCCCGAATCTTCTAGCGTGATCATATTCACCACCTGTAAATGAACAAAGAAGATGCGTTTTGGGTTCTTCCAGATAATCAACGAACGATTTGAAAGCAGAATCAGATGATATTGTTGCTTTTCGCATAAAGTTAAGCAAGAAGATTAATTACACTCAGAAAAAGAAAGCCCAGGGTCTACCCCTGGGCCATTCTTTTCACTCAGTGAGCATGCGAGAAGCGGAAATCATTCCCGCCCCTATGGTGATGTCAAGAACGCTATCATAAAACTTAGAAAGCGGCATCTCGCGCACACCACCGATTCCGACACGAGCAATGTATGCAGAAAGCGAAAAAGCACCTCTAATGATTAGAAAGAAAGACGAGATTCCAAGCGCAATACTTGCCGCACTGGAAATAACGCTCCAGGCAGTCTGCGCCGTATTCAAGATAAATTGTTCCATAGGTTTTCTATGTAAGTGAACAGAACGTCTCATAGTTATGGTGTAAGATAACGCGGGAATTTTGCTTAGAAGACCCGCATCAAGTCCTTTTTCTTATCCGGGTCAATGCCCGGATAGACCTCAACTTTCATCCAATTCCCTTCGTCCATGCTTTCTATACCAACATTTTCGTTATCCGAAAATTCATCACGGACGAACTTTTTAACTTCGGGGTCATCCGTCTTCACAGTAAATACGGCGAGGCTCATATCTGACGGTCGTTTGTTTTTGTGCGTTGTGCAAATTCGATAATGCGGCCTGGCACTTCCCGAATCTTAATTTCCGTATTTCCCTTTTTTGTGACGTACGTATCCCAGTGTGGGAATAGAATTTCGTGGACAGAGTAGTTCTTTTCTGTATGAAAAACTTTCCCATACCAGTTGACTGGCCGTTCAGCATGGTTGTCCAAATATGCAAACGAAGCAGTCAGGCAAGAAAACCGGACGCCTACTATGTTCTGGTTATGTTTTATGTTTTCATATCCGTCTATCTGATTTTTCAAGATGTCGGATATTAAGCTAGGATCAAACATATCTAAGCGTTACCTCCACTTCGATTCCAATTTCCTCGCACATCTCGATAAGCGAACCGGTGCTAAATTTTCGCATTTTCCCCCTCTGTAGGTCACTAATTCTAGGCTGCGTTGTGTCAAGTACGTCAGCCGCCTCATTTTGCGTCAGTGCTCTTGCCTCAGCTTCTTTTAGTATTGCCTCTCGAAGCCGTTCTTTTATTTTGTGTTTGCTCATATCAATTGGAGGTGTTATGAAAAAGAGAGGGGGCTCAACCCCCTCTTTACTTATTCTTCTAGCTCTTTTTGCTTACGAAACCAATCCTCGTAGTCCCAGGCATATGCAGCGTCGTATCCTTGGACTTTAACGATAGTCTGTCCTTTCAACCATGCGCGGAAGCGGTTTATTTGAGAATTAGGAAGATGTTCAATGATGACTACCGGAATTCGATCTGCGTCTTCAGCAGATCCGTCTACAGTCATCTTTATTGGATTGCACTTTTCCATTATGCCAGAAAGAGACTGATATAAAATGCCATGAATAGCAGAATCGGTGCAAGTACTACCGCCCAGAGAGGCTCACCTTCGTCTTGCGAGAGACGCTCGTGCATCGGATTAAGCATATCAGAGTTAGTTTGTTTGAAAGGTCTCATGCATAGTTATGGTACAGCATTATCCGATTTATATGCACACTTTATAATAATCGAATAAAAAAAACGCCCCGGAGTTCGGGGCGCTTCTTTGCCTTACTCAGACGAATTGTTGGGAGAGGTGTAGGAGCGATCTATCGGTGCAGGCTGCGGGTCTCCTTCCAGCTTGTGTGTCGCCTCAGCCGTCGTGTGCGAACGGCGTGAAGGAAACTGAACTACATTGTCGTAGCCTGCCTCAAGTGCCTCTGAGCGATACGTCATAGCTCGACGATAGGCGCTTTGAGGACTGCC
>ERZ1034569.33-NODE-33-length-46380-cov-86.067998_pt1 | contig 46380 bp, 34 predicted proteins | sample MGYA00520706_ERZ1034569 | MGnify/ENA primary metagenome ERZ1034569 (study PRJEB33760, sample SAMEA4777722) | hypersaline lake metagenome | biome: hypersaline environment; feature: brines | place: Spain | collected 2014-08 | depth 0 m ...
AGTTTGCCACGGCCCGGAGCGAGGAGGCCCGCGCCAACCGGTTCCTGACCGACGTCTCGCTGAGCACGGCCCACTCGTTCGCGCCGGGGCTGGACAACGTCCCCGACGGGGTTTCGGGGGACCGGCTGTACCTGCAGCCCGGCGTGACCAACGACTGGTCGCCCGGCGCCCTCCGCCCGTTCAGTCGGTTTGAGATTGCGGTCCAGCAGCCCCTCTGGACCTGGGGCGAGCTGTCGGGCTCCATCGAGGCGGCCCGGCGCGGGGTCGACGTGGAGGCCGCCCGTGTGGAGCAGAAGGCCCTGGAGGTGGCGGTCCGGGCGGGCGAAACCTACTACGGGTTGATTCTCACGGAGGCCCTCGACCGCCTCGCCGACCGGACCCAGGAGGTCATCGACCGGGCGAAGCGGGAGATCAACCGCCTGCTCGACGAAGGGGACGAGGGCGTAAGCCAGTCGGACCTCTTCCAGACGCGCCTGACCGAGGAGGAAACCAAGCGCCGCATCGTCGAGATCGAGCAGAATCAGAAGACGGCCCGCTCGGCCCTGCGGCGCCAGCTCTTCCTCTCGGATCGGATGTGGGTGGAGCCGGCAGCCGACGAGCTGCAGCCCCTCTCGTTCGCCATCCACCCCGACTCGCTCGACTACTACATCGGGCGGGCCCTGCAGAACCGCCCGGAGGTGGAGCAGGCCGAGGCGGGCGTGGAGGCGCGCCGGGCGCTCGTGGACGTGGCCCGGTCCGACTACTACCCCACGATCGGCGTGCAGGCCACCCTGTCCCAGAGCATCACCCTCCCGGAGCGACCGAACCCCGACAATGCCTTCGTGGGCGACTCGTTCATGGGGACGGGCACGCGCAGCGGCATCGGCATCCAGCAGAACCTCAACTTCGGGCAGACGCGGGCCCGGGTGGAGCAGGCGGAGGCGGAGCTCGACGCGGTGCAGTACCAGCGCACCGCGGCCGAGCAGCTCGTGCGGTTCGAGGTGGAGGAGGCCTACCGCTCGCTCCTCACCGCCAAGGCGGCCGTCGAGTCCCGCGACCGTTCCACCACCATCGCCGGCGAGTGGCTCCGGACCGAGCAGGTCAACTTCGACCTCGACCTGGGAAACACCGAGGACCTGGTGAAGGCCGTGCGGGCCGACCTGCAGGCGCAGGCACAGTACCTCCGGGCGGTGCGGCGGTACAACGTGGCCGTGCTCGATCTCCTGCGCGCCACCGGCACGCTCGCCGACCGGGCGCGGAGCGGTACGCTTCTTGAGACCAGAGATGATCGGGGATAGCCGGGGCCGGACCGGTGCACGAGCCGCCCAGCGATCCACCGCACCCGCTCCCCACGAACGCACATAGGGTTTCGTCGCACAGTTCTATCCATCATCGACGCTACGCCATGACACGTCTTCGCCGATCCCTCTCCGTCCTGTTCACCGCCCTGCTGCTTCTGAGCGGGGGCGCCCCGACGGCGTTCGGGCAGGGGGAAAGCGCCACAGCGGCCGAGATCCGGCAAATGCTGGAGCAACGCGACCAAGAAATCAAGTCCATCCTCGGCGAGACGGACGACTATACCGCCGAGCAGCGCGCCCAGCTGAAGGAGCTGGTCAACGGCGTGATCGACTTTCGGGTGATGGGCCAGCGGGCCCTCGGGCCGCACTGGGAGGACCTAGGGGAGGACCAGCGGGACGAGTTCGTCTCCGTCTTCCGCGAGGTGGTGCGCGCGCAATCGATGGGCGACCTCGGAGTGTACAATTCCGCGGTCACCTACGACCAGATTGACGTACAGCGCGACAGTGCCTTCGTGCGCACCCAAACGACGTATGAAGGCCGCACCACGGCCGTCGAGTACGTGCTGGAGCGCCGCGAGGACGAGTGGCGGGCGGAGGACATCATCATCGACGGGGTGAGCACCGTGGAGGGCTACGCCCGCTCGTTCCAGACGGTCGTTCGGAAGCGCGGCTTCGACTCCCTCATGAAAAGCCTCCGCAAGAAGCGCGACGAAGTGACCGACACCTCTGAGACCGGGCGCTAGCCCCAACGGCCCCGAGCGCCACGCCGGGCGCGGAGGCGACGGTCGGGGCGCGCCGGGCGTGGCTCTGCGCAGGGGCTATGCGTCGGCGTCCTCGGTTCCGTTGAGGGTCTGGTCGATCCGGGCGAGCACGTCCTGCAGGTGCATTTCGGTCGTCTCGTCGGTCGTGCGGCGGAGGCCCTGCTGGACGTCGTCCCGCAGCGTCTTAAGCTCCGCCCGGACGTACGGCCGGATGTCCGACTGGCTCACGTCGACCGGCGTGTAGTCGATGTACTGCTGGTATTCGGGCGGCGGGGCCTCCACCTCCGCGGTCATGAGGTAATCGAGCCGCTCCAGGTAGCCGCGCTGCAGGTTGCGGCGGTACGGGTCGATGACGGAGCCGGATTCGAGCTCGGCCCAGACGCCGCCCCGCAGGTCCCCGAACAGGTCGCCGACGCCGTAGACGTCGTCCTCGCTCATGGCCTCCGCCTCCAGCATGCGGGCCATGCGCTCCGGGTCGAGCACGCCGTCGAGGACGCCCACCTGCGCCTCCCGCACGCGCTCCAGCGCCCCGGCGTGCTCGATGCGACGCAGCACGTCGGCCTCCACCATCCACGTGGGCGTCTCGAACGCGTGGGTCAGGAGGAAGTCCACCGCCCGTTCCTGATCCGTGGCCGAGACGGGCTCGTACACCGGCCCCTCCTGGCCGTACGTCTTCGGCGTCTCGTGCACGCCGCCGAGATGCTGACTGACGTGGCCCATGTAGCGGCGCCACTGGTTCACCACCGCCCCGTACAGCTCTTCCAGGGTGGCGTAGCCCTCCCCGTCCCGACTCGTCCACTGGATGAGGTTGGGGAGGATGCGCTTCAGGTTCGCGATGCCGAGCCGACTGGCCTCCATTGCGTCTCGGCCCAGGTCTTCGGACTGGGAGCGCGGGTCGATGGAGCCGGAGGCCCCGAAGAAGTAGCGCGGGTCGTCGGTGTGCTCCAGAATCATCTCGTCGAGCGTCTGGGCCTGCTCCTCGGGCGTGCCCGTCGGGCGTTTCGTATAGCCCCACCGCACGGCCCACTCGTCATAGGTGCCAATCCGGGGCAGGAAATTCTCCACGCCGTCGCCCGGCTGGGCCACGTAGTTGAACCGGGCGTAGTCCATGATGGAGGGGGCGGTGCCGTGGTCCGCCGTGTAGGAGGGCGAGCGGAGGGAGTCGACCGGGACGGCGTTGCTGGAGCCCATGTTGTGGGGCAGGCCCAGCGTGTGGCCCACCTCGTGGGCCGCGACGAAGCGCACAAGCTTCCCCATGACCTCCGTCGAGAACACCGGCTTCCGCGCCTCCGGGTTGACCGCTGCCGTCTGCACGAAGTACCAGTTGCGCAGCAGGTTCATCACGTTGTGGTACCAGCCGATGTCGCTCTCCAGGATCTCCCCGGAGCGGGGGTCGTGCACGTGCGGTCCGTATGCGTTCTGGACCTCCGAGGCGAAGTAGCGAATCGTGGAGTAGCGAATGTCGTCCGGGTCGAAGGTGGAGTCCTCCTCGGCACTCGGCGGGTCCTTCGCGATGATTGCGTTCTTGAAGCCGGCCTCGCGGAAGGTCGACTGCCAGGCCTCCACCCCCTGCTTGAGGTAGGGGCGCCACTTCTTGGGGGTTGCCGGATCGATGTAGTACACGATCGGCTCTTTCGGCTCCACGAGCTCGCCGCGGGCGTACGCCTCCGGGTCCTTCGGCTCCAGCTTCCAGCGCGTGATGAAGCATGCCTCGGTCGCCCGCTGTTCGTCGGAGCTGTAGTTGACCCGCTCGACGCTGAAGTACCCCACCCGGTCGTCACAGAGACGGGGCTGCATCGGCTCTTTCGGCAGCAGCACCATCGAGTGGTTCATCGACACCGTCAGGGTTTTCGTCGAGGCGTTGGACGGAGGGTTTTCGGCCTGGTACGTCAGGACGGCCTCGATGTCCGTGTTTTCCGGGAAGCTCTCGACGCCCTTGATGTAGGTCCGATCCCCGTCGAGCCGGCGGACCCGATATTCCTCCCGCGCCGCGCTCGGAATGCCCAGGGAGGGTACGTCGGAGGTGAACAGGTCCGTGACCTCCGCCACGACCCCGGTCGAGTCCTCGTTGAGGGCCTCGATGGAGAACGACTGGATGATGGGCTCCAGGTTCGAGTTCTGGACGGCCTGGTAGACCGGGTCGTCCTCCTGGGCCATGTCCTCGTGGCTCACGACCCGCAGGTAGAGCTGGTCGCCACGGCGCTGCCAGCGCAGCACCTGGGTGGCGGTCTTCTCCCCCCCGTAGCCGAAGCCGTCGGGCGTCTGGGCCGCCCGCGAGACCATGAGCAGCTCCCGCCCGATCAGCGAGTCGGGAATCTCGACGTACAGCTTGCCGTCGAAGCGGTGCGTCGTGAGCAATCCGGGGTCGGTCCGGGCCGTATCGGGGACGACGTCGCCGAAGGGCTTGAGGCCGTTCTCCCCCGTCTCGTTCTGGGCCGGCGATTGGGCCTGTCCCGAGTCGTCCGGGGAGGGAGCGGTCGTGGACTGAGAGCTTGCGCAGCCTGCGAGGAGGCCGACCAGCAGGACCGCGGCGGTGAGCAGTGGGCCGCGGGCGGAGAATGTGGAAGACATGGCGCTACAGGGGGGAGGAAGGGCGTACAGAGAAAACGAAGGGCCGTCGTTCCGAGGTGGCGGCCCCGGCTCGTTGAAGAACGACCTGAGCCGATCACATAAAGCGACTCTCAGCCGACGAAAGCAAACGCCGAGCGGTGCGCTGCCGTGAATCGCACGCAGGAGGGATGAGTGGGAACGGGGACCGTGTCGGGCGGCGCAAAAGGGGCGGTCAAAGCGCCTGTGAAGTGCGCTCGTAGAAAGCCCTTTCAGCCCGCCCCAAACTGAACCCGGCCCCACGGACGGAGTTTGAAAACTTGCTGCCGCTCGTGCCCGCAAATGTCAATTGTCCCTCCAACGCCGCCGGTCCCATGGCCCTCTCGTGTGACGCCATCATTTTTGATCTCGACGGTGTGCTCGTCGACTCCGACGCGGTCATCACGCGGCGGTGGAAGCGCTGGGCGGAGGAGCGGGGCATCCCGTTCGAGGAGGTCGAGGCCGTCCAGACGGGGCGCCCGGCGATCGAGGTGATCGAAGAGGTGGCCCCCCACCTCGATCCCGAGGCCGAGATCGACCGGCTGGGGGACGAGATGGCCGCCGATACGGAGGGGGTGGAGGCATTCGACGGGGCGAAGGCGCTCCTCGACCGCCTGCCGGAGGACCGGTGGGCCATTGCGACCAGTGGGCGCCACCGCACGGCCACTGCGCGGATGGCGCACGTCGGCCTCCCGGAGCCGGAGGTGTTTGTGACGGCCGACGACGTGGAGCAGGGCAAGCCGGCTCCCGAGCCGTACCAGCAGGCCGCGACAGGGCTGGGCATCGATCCCGGGCGCTGCGTCGTGCTGGAAGACGCCCCGGCGGGGGTGGCGTCGGCCCGTCGAGCCGGCGCCTCGGTCCTCGGGGTGGCAACCTCAACGTCCCCCAATGCCCTCGCGGCGGCCACGGCGGTGATCCCCCACGTCAAGGCGCTTGACGTGCGTGCCGAGGAAGCCGGGCTCCGCGTGGATTGGCAGCACGAGGAGCAGGCGTGAGGGGCGAGCCACCCCCCTGCTTCGGGAGGCGTGACAGGCGGAGGCGAGGGCGTCTCTCCCAGTCTGCAACCGCTCCGTCGGGCGGGGGCTCGTCCTCGTTCCGCTGCGTGGCCCGGGCACGAGGCGGGAAAATGTCGTTCTTCGGAAGCGCGTGGACGACACGTGGGCTGAAACCCGCCGCTCGGCCCGCGGCTACAAGCCCTGCGGTAAATGTCTGAACGGGCGCCCTGGACGCGAATGCCGGACCTTCCGATCGACGATGTGCTGCCGAACCTGACGGCCGCTCTCCGTGAGCGGACGGAGGCGGTGCTCCAAGCCCCGACGGGCGCGGGCAAGACGACTCGCGTGCCGCTGGCCCTGCTGGGGGAGCCGTGGCTCGGGGACGACCGGCTCCTCATGCTGGAGCCGCGGCGGCTGGCGGCCCGCTCCGCCGCGCAGTACATGGCCCGGCAGCTCGGCGAGGACGCCGGGGAGACGGTGGGGTACCGGGTGCGTATGGACACACGGGTAAGCGCCCAGACCCGCATTGAGGTCGTCACGGAAGGGGTGCTCACGCGCATGCTGCAGGACGATCCGGCGCTAGAGGGCGTGGGGGCGGTGCTGTTCGACGAGTTCCACGAGCGCAACCTGCAGGCCGACCTCGGGCTCGCCCTCGCGCTCCAGGCCCGCGAGGTCTTCCGGCCCGACCTGCGCGTGCTCGTCATGAGCGCCACGCTCGACACCGGGCCCATCGCGGGCCTCGTCGACGATGCCCCCCTGATTCAGAGCGAGGGCCGCAGCTACCCGGTGGAGGTGCACTACGCCGACCAACCGATCAGCCCGGGCGACCGCCTCGCGCCCCCTGTGGCGGCGATGGTTCAGAAGGTGCTCCGTGACACCGAGGGGGACGTGCTCGTCTTTCTGCCCGGCGCGGGCGAGATTCGGCGCACCGAGTCGCGTCTGGAGGGCGACGTGCCCGGCGACGTGACCCTGCACCCCCTCTTCGGCAACCTCCCGCCGGGCGAGCAGGACGCGGCCATCGCGCCGAGCCCGGACGGGGAGCGCAAGGTCGTCCTGGCCACCGACATCGCCGAGACGAGCCTCACCATCGAGGGCGTCCGGGTGGTGGTGGACAGCGGCCTCCGCCGCGCGCCCCGGTTCGATGCCACGACCGGCATGACGCGCCTGGAGACGGTTCGCGTCTCGCAGGCCTCCGCCGACCAGCGCACGGGGCGGGCCGGGCGCGTGGCCCCCGGCACGTGCTACCGGCTCTGGACGAAGCGCACGCAGCACCACCTCGACCCGCACACCGCGCCGGAGATCGAGAACGCCGACCTCGCGCCCCTCGCCCTGGAGCTGGCAAAGTGGGGCACGCCCGACCCGTCGGCGCTCCGCTGGCTCGACCCGCCGCCCGACGACACCTACGAGCAGGCACAGGCCCTCCTGCAACGCCTCGGGGCCGTCGACCGCGACGGCACAATTACCGACCACGGCCGCGAGATGGCCGAGCTCGGGCTGCATCCCCGCCTCGCCCACATGCTCCTCAATGCGCAGGCGCTGGGCCACGGGGCCGTGGCGTGCGACCTCGCGGCCCTGCTCAGCGAGCGCGACATCTTCAAGGGGCAGGGCGAGGCGCCGGACGTGGACCTCCGATTGCGACTGGAGGCGCTCCACCGCCTGCGCCGGGGCGAACGGCCCACCCCCAACCACGCCCGCAGCTACGTGGTCCCCTACGGCGCCGTCGGCCACGTCCGCAAGGTGGCCGACCACTGGCGGGCGAAGCTCGGGGTCGATCGGGAGGCTGAGGGCAACGTGGAGGTGGCGGGCCTGCTGACCGCCTTCGCCTACCCGGACCGCCTCGCGCAACGGCGCGAGGGGCAGAGCGGGCGCTTCCGGCTCCGCACCGGCCGTGCCGCCACGCTGCCGCGGCCCCAGCTGCTGTCGGATGCCGACTACCTCGTGGCGGCCCACGTGGACGCCCGCCGGCAGGAGAACCGCATCTTCCTGGCCGCGCCCCTCTCGGAAGACGAGATCGTCGACTACTTCGGCGACCAGATCGAGACAGACACGGAGGTGTCATGGGACGCCACGCGGGAGCGGGTGCGGGCCCGGCGCCGCGAGCAGCTCGGCGCCCTCACGCTCACGGAGGGACCCGTCGAGGCGCCCGACCCGACGGCGGTGGCCGAGGCGCTGGTGGAGGGCATCCGGGAGGCGGGGCTGGGCCTGTTGCCGTGGACCGACCACGCCCGTCAGCTCCAGCACCGCATTCAGTTTCTGCACCACCACCTCGGCGACGACTGGCCCGACGCACACGACGAGGCGCTGCTCGATACGCTGGAGGACTGGCTCCTCCCTCACCTGTACGGCCTGAAGCGGGCCGACGACCTCCAGCAGCTCAATCTCCCCCAAATCCTGCGCGATCCGCTCTCCTACGACCAGCGCGACCGCCTGGAGGAGTGGGCCCCCACCCACGTCACGGTGCCCAGCGGGTTTGACCGGGCCATCGACTACTCCGACCCCGAGGCGCCCGTCCTCGCGGTGCGCCTCCAGGAACTGTTCGGGCGCACCGAGACCCCGCGCATTGCCGACGGGCGCGTGCCCCTGACCCTTCATCTCCTGTCGCCGGCCCAGCGCCCGGTCCAGATCACGCAGGACCTCGAAGGGTTCTGGCGGGGCACCTACCACGAGGTCCGAAAGGACATGCGGGGGCGCTACCCGAAGCACTACTGGCCCGAGGACCCGATCGATGCCCCCGCGACCCACACCACGAAGGCACGAATGGACGCGGACGTGTAATGGGGAGGCACCCCGTCATTTTTACTTCCGTCCCGTGCCGGTGCGGCGGCCCACGAAAGCCCGGGTGTCGCTGGCGGTTGCGGTCGAAGAGGCGTGGGCACGATGCTGTCGCCGGCGGCCGGGGCGGGAACGATTGTCCCCATGCCACGATGGGGACGAAGAGGGCACGAAAGACACCGCTGTACTCGCCTCGGCGCGAGGGCAACCGCGCCGTTCGTGCACGCCCGCCGACTCCCGAATTTTAGCCCCAACGGTCGCCCGCGTCATGAGCACCTCCCCCGACGACAACCGCGTCTGGCGCGTTTTCTACACCCGGGCCCGGGCCGAAAAGAAGTGCGAAACCCGCCTCGACGAGCGGCGCATCGACGTGATGGTGCCGAAGAAGACGGAGGTGCGGCAGTGGTCCGACCGCACGAAGGAGGTCACCGAGCCGCTCTTCCGCAACTACCTCTTCGCCCGGGTCGACGAAAAAGATCGCCTGCGCGTGCTCCGCACGAACGGCATCGTGCGCTGCGTGCACTTCGACGGCGAGCCGGCCCGCCTCCGCGAGGAGACGGTCGATCGGCTCCAGAAGGCCCAGGCGGTGCCCGAGCGGCTCTCGACGGCGGACCTCCGCCCGGCAGTGGGCGAGACCGTCACGATCACGGGCGGCCCCGAGCGCCTGCAGGGCCTGACGGGCAAGGTGCTGCAGCACCGGGGGCAGACCTACCTGCTGGTGCAGGTCCGAGCCGTGCGACAGGCCGTCAAGATCGAGGTCGCGGCGGACTGGGTGCAGACAACGTCCAACACGTAGCGATGGGGCCTGGGGGCGCCGGGCGATCGAGGCCGCCCCGGCACCCACGCGACGACGGTCCGTACGGGGGACGGAGTCGTATCAAAAACAGCGCTGCCCGTCCCGGTGACCGTCAATGTCGTCCTGCCCCTTCCGCTCGATCAGGCCTACACGTACCGCGTGCCGGAGGCCCTCGTCGGGGCGGCCCAGGCGGGGGCCCGGGTGCTGGTGCCGTTCCGCAACCGGCGCCTGACCGGCATCATCGTGGGCGAGGGGCCGGCGGCCGAGACGCTCGACTTTGACGTGAAGGCGGTCCTGGACGTGCTCGACGACGTGCCGGTATGCACGGAAGGGCTCCTCGACCTCACGAAGTGGATTGCCGACTACTACGTCTGTCCCTGGGGGGAGGCGCTGAAGGCGGTGCTTCCGGCCGGCACCACGGTCGAGACGGAGCACCGCCTGACCCGCACCGATGCCGCCCCGGACGCCTGGGCCGACCACGAGGTGGGACGGACCGTCCTTGAGGACCTGGCGGCGCACGGCGAGACGACCCTCGCGGCGGTCCGCAAGCGTGTGGGGCCCGCCGTGCCGCTCGCCCTCATCCGCCGCATGGCCGCCGACGATGTCGTGGCGGTGGAGACGACCCTCTCCGACGAGCGGGTGGCCCCCAAGACGGAAACGCACCTCCGCTTCGCCCCCGCGTTTCAGCACAAGGACGCCCCGGACGACCTGATCGAGCAGCTCCGCGGCAACAAGCAGCGGGCCGTGGTCCGGGCGCTGGCGGGCTTCCGGGCGGAGGGCACGCCCGAGCCGCGCCGGACCGACGTGATGGAGCGGGCCGACGCGTCGTACTCCACCGTCCGCAGCCTCGTGGAGAAGGGCATGCTGGAACTGGTGGAGAAGGAGGTGATGCGCTCGCCCCTCGACGACCTGCCCGCGCCCGACCCGCCGCCGGACCACGACCTGCTTCCGGCCCAGCAGGACGCCCTCGACGCCGTCACCGACGCGGTCGACGCGCACCGCTACGGCACCTTTCTGCTCCACGGCATCACGGGCAGCGGCAAGACGGAGGTGTACATCCGGGCCCTCCAGGCCGTTCGGGCGCGAGGGCGCACCGGCATTATCCTCGTGCCCGAGATCGCCCTCACGCCCCAGACCGTCCAGCGCTTCCGGGCGCACTTCGGCGACGAGATTGCCGTCCTCCACTCCCAGATGAACATGGGCGAGCGCTACGACGCGTGGCGCCGGCTGCGCACGGGAGAGGCCGCCATCGCCATTGGCCCGCGCTCGGCCGTCCTCGCGCCGCTGGAGGACCTGGGCCTCATCGTGGTGGACGAGGAGCACGAAGCCTCCTACAAGCAGTTCGATCCCGCCCCGCGCTACCACGCCCGGGACGTGGCGGTGATGCGCGCCCACCGCGCCGACGCGGTCTGCATCCTCGGCTCGGCCACGCCCAGTCTGGAGAGCACCATGAACGCGCGCTGGGGCAAGTACGAGCGGCTCGAACTGCCGGAGCGCGTGCCCGACGCCTCGGGAAAGACCGCCGCGCTCCCCGACGTTCGCGTCCTCGACCTCGCCCTGCAGCGCAAGAAGCATCAGCTGGACGGCGCCCTGGCCGATCCGCTCCGGGAGGCCATCCGCACCCGGGTGGATCGGGGCGAGCAGACGATTCTGCTCCAAAACCGTCGGGGCTACGCGCCGGTCCTGGAGTGCGAGGACTGCGGCTGGGCGCCCGAGTGCCAGAGCTGTTCGGTGAGCCTCACGCTGCACCGACACGATGGGGGGGAGCAGCTCCGGTGTCACTACTGCGGCTACGCCGCCCGCGTCCCGCGTCAGTGCCCGGAGTGCGGCGGGCGGGACATCCACCAGATCGGCACGGGCACCCAGCGGGTGGAGGCGGAGCTGGAGGAGGTCGTCCCCGACGCGACGATCCTCCGCATGGACCGCGACACCACCCGCGAGAAGCACGGCCACCACGACCTCCTCCGCCGATTCGAAAACGGCGCCGACATCCTCCTGGGCACGCAGATGATCGCGAAGGGGCTCGACTTCAGTCGGGTGACGCTGGTGGGGGTGGTCGACGCGGACGTGGGGCTCCTCTTTCCCGACTTCCGGGCGGAGGAGCGCACGTTTCAACTCCTCACCCAGGTGGCCGGGCGGGCGGGCCGGACCCGTGAGCTGGCCGGGGAGGTGATTCTCCAGACCCGCAACCCGGACCACATGGCCCTCCGCTACGCGCAGGAGCACGACTACGAGGGCTTCGCGGAGGAGGCCCTCGCCGAGCGTCGCGAGCTGGGCTACCCGCCCTTCGGGCACGTGGCGACCGTCGAGTTTCGGGGGCCGGACGAGGACCGGGTGGAGCGCCTCGCGGAGAACTGGACCGAGCAGCTGCGGCAGCACGCGGGGCCGGCCGGGGTGATGGGGCCCGAGCCCGCCTTCATTCAGCGCGTGAAGAAACAGCACCGGTACCGCACCCTCCTGAAGGTGCGGGGCGGCAGTCCGGCGCCCCTCCAGACGGCCCTGCGCCGGACGCGCGACGCCCACGGCGCCCCGCCCAATGGCTACCACGTCGCGGTCGACGTGGACACGCAGGACGTGCTGTAGCCCCATTGAGCCGAGGACGCCCGTGCACGAAACCGTCAAACCCGTGCACGATCTGTGCAAAGGCCGGACACAACGGCGCCAGATCTATGCATGGGTTTGCGCAATATCTACCAGCACCTTTGTCGTGGATTCGGCATCCTATAGGGGCGTCTTTGAAGGGGCCCTGTGGCGATGCGAACGGGGCCGAAGAGGCGCAGCACTCTCGTTCCGCCGGTCCAAAACGCCCCGTCCCGTGCCATGCCTGCTCGCGTGTCGAACGCGGTTTGTCTGCTCCTCCCGGTCCTCGCGCTGGGCCTTGTGCTCGGCGGCTGCGACGCGGCGGCCCCCGTGGGGCCGGACGCGGACGAGGAGGACGCCTCGTCGCTTTTCCAACGCACGAGCGACCTGGGAGCGCGGATGACCGGCCTCCGCAAGGCCGCCTCGCTGACCCGTGCGGCGTCCCCCGAACCGTCCTCGACGGACGGCCCGGCGCGCGTCGCGCTGGCCAGTGTGACCCGGGCGGCCCCGCCCCGCGATACGATGCGGGTCGGCGCCCTCACCCACGCGGACGGCACGATATACATCGGATACAAGACGCCGGGGGCGGCCTTCGGAGGCGGCATCGACCGCCTCGACGCGAGCGATCCGACCGCGCTCCTCGCCCCGAGCAGCCTTGGCAGCGATGTCTTCGACGTGGAGGACGTGACGTACGACGGCGGGGAAGAGGCGTTGTACGTGACCGGGGGGCTGCGCCCCTCCGCGTACAACGGGGATCTGCGGGGCACCCCGGCCGCGTTGCTCACGGTCGACGGCATCGCGGCTCCGCGGGCGACCGTGGCGGGACTGCCCGGACCCGTCGGGACCGGCGTCGCCACTGCGCCGGAGAGAGACCGCGAGCACGACGTCTACGCCACGTCGGGGGAGGAGACACTGTCCCGATTCGACGCTGCCCTGAGCAACGAGACGCGTCGAGGGGTCGCCGGCGCAACGCTCAAATCGGTGACCGCGACGCCGAATGCGGTGTTCGCGACCGACCGGGAGGGAGGGGTCTACGCGGGCCCGACTGCGGAGGGTGGATCCTTCGCGGAGGTGGCCGGCCTCGGCGACGGGCGTGTGGAGCAGTTGCGGGCGCGCAGCGGATCGGCCCTGAACGGGGGGCGCCTGTTTCTGGCGCGCGGGCCCCGCGGGCTGGCCGTCCTCGACGCGGAGAGCGGCGACGCGCTGTTCCGCCGGTCGGGCCCGGCCTACACCAGTGTCTCCCTGCACGAGGACGACCCGGCGGTGCCGAACGAACCGTCCGGGTTCGTATACGCCGCCCGCCCGGACGGCCGCCTCGACGTGTACCGGATCGGCGATCAGGGGCTCGACACGGACGATGTGAGCACCGGGCTCCGCATCGTCGGGACCATTGACCTTGCGAGACTGGCGGAGATGGAGGCCCCGATCCGTCAGGTGGTGGGCGTCGGCTGTCACGTCTACGCCGCCGGTGGGGACGGGGAAGTGGGGGCGCTGAAGATGGGCACGACGGAGGGCTGCGGACGCGGGGGGCACCAACTGCCCGCGGCGTCCGCCGACCGCGACGAGACGACCGAGCGAGAGGCGACGACGACGGCGGTTCTGGCCAACGACACGGACGCGGATGGGGGCCTCGACGCCTCGACGGTGCGGGTGCGGCGCACGCCGGCCCACGGAACGGTGCGCGTCGACGAGTCGACCGGCGAGGTGACCTACACGCCCGAGCCGGGCTTTACCGGGACGGACGAGTACACCTACACGGTGGCCGATCAGGACGGATGGACCTCCGGCGAAACCACGGTCACGATTACGGTGAAGGCGCTGGGACCGCCCCCTCCGCCGGGTGGGTGAGGACGTCGCCCCTATGCGACTGACTGGTGCACTTCGACGCGCGATGCGGCCTGGAGAGAGCGGCCGTGAGGCGTGAGTTGATCACGACACGTCCGGGCCGGCACAATGAATGCAGGGCTTCTTCCTCCACTCGCCGATCCACCGCCCGAGCTGCAGACTCGCCCATTGGTGCTCGTCGTGAACCGGAGCCCCGACCGTCGCCTGTTCCTGCAGACGAGCCTGCAGGGGCGATGCCGCGTCGCCACGGCGTCGACCGGGGCGGAAGGAGCGATGCACCTGCGCCGCTGCTCCCCGCGGGCCCTCGTTGCCGGAAGGGCGTCCGGCAGGGCGGCACGGGAGGCCCTGGAGGCGGACCTTCAGGGCCCCGAGGCGCCCGCGACGTTGACGCTCTGGGTGACGCATCCGTCGCCCGAATGGGCCGACGCGGCCCTCCGGCATCCCTTTACCCGGGCCGATTTGCTTCAGGCCGTCGCTCACCTGCTTTCCGGTGGGACATCGTCGCCGGACAACGAGCAGGCCGGAACGGACGCGTCCCCAGACCGGTCCCCGCCGCGGCGGTAGCGTCGGCGGGGTCAGTCCGTCGTCCACACGCGGGTTGCGCGCGGCGGCAGGGACAGGGGCAGGGGGGACGAGGACGCCGAAAGCGGTGCGTCGGCGGAGGGCGGCCAGGCGGACGAGAGGGGTTTTGTGGGCAGGGCGGCCGCCTCCAGGGCGACCTGTGCCGCGTCGGCGCCGGCGTTGAAGGCGATGAGGGCCGTCGCGTCGTCCAGCGTTCGCCGGAGCACGAGCGTCCGCCCGCTGGCATGCAGCACCTCGATGCGGCCCGTGCGCAGCACCTCGTGTCGGTGGCGCAGGGCGGTGGCCGCCTGGTAGAACGAGAGCAGGTCCGTGTCCCACTCGTCTTCGTCGCGCGGAAACGCCTCGCGGCAGTGGGGGTCTCCCGCGGCCGAGAGCCCAATCTCGTCGCCGTAGTAGATGCAGGGGGCGCCCGGCATCGTCATGAGAAAGAGGACGGCCTGGCGGAACGCGGCGGGGTTGTTGTTCAGAATCCACTGCGCCCGGGCCATGTCGTGGCTGTCGAGCAGATTGAGCTGGGCACAGGTGGCCTCCCACTCGTAGAGCGCCAGGAGCCGGTCCAGTTCGTCGGCGAAGGCCGGGGCGTCGATCGGGTCGAACGTGAGGTGGGCCTTCGAGTAGTCGCGCAGCGACCCGGCCCCAAAAAAGCCGAGGGTGGCGTCGAGCAACGGGTAGTTCATGAGGCCGTCGAACCGGTCGCCCTGGAGCCAGGCCGGGGCCTCGTCCCAGATTTCGCCCACGAGGTAGGCGTCCGGATCGGCGTCCTTGACGACGGTGCGGAAGGCCTCCCAGAAGCCGTCCGTCTCGATCTCGCGGGGCACGTCGAGGCGCCACCCGTCGATCCCGAACGCAATCCAGTGCCGGGCCACGTCGAGGAGAAAATCCTGCACCGGCGGGTGGTCGGTGTTGAGCTCGGGCAGGGCAGGAATGTCGTACCAGGCCGCGTAGTTGTGGGGCCGGTCGGAGGCGTAGGGGCGGAGCGGCCAGTCCTCAATCTTGAACCAGTCGACGTAGGGCGAGTCGGGCCCGTTTTCGAGGACGTGGTGAAACGGCCAGAAGCCGCGACTCGCATGGTTAAAGACGCCGTCCAGGACGACCCGCATGTCTCGGGCATGGGCCGCGTCGAGCAGTGCGCGCAGGGCGTCGGTGCCGCCCAGCAGGGGATCCACCTCGTAGTAGTCGTAGGTATGGTAACGGTGGTTGGCCGCCGAGGCGAAGATGGGATTCAGGTAGAGGGCCGTCACGCCCAGGGCGTCGAGGTAATCGAGCCGGTCGACAATCCCGTAGAGGTCGCCGCCCTGAAAGCCCTGTTCCGCGGGCGGTGTGCCCCATGGTGTTAGCTGTACCGCCTCCTGCGCCTCCACCGCGCCGCTCCGGGCGAAGCGGTCGGGGAAGATCTGATAGAAGACGGCGTGCTTGGCCCAGTCGGGAGTGGTCATGCGTCGTCGAGGGGGACTACGCCGTGTCGGAGTCGACACAGCGGCGGAGGAGGGACCGAGCGTGCTGCCGCTCGTCGTCGTTGATGGTGTGGCCCAGTCCCTCGTAGATGCGGGAGGTGACGTCCGCGTTCAGGGCCCGCAGCACATCGGCGGTCTCCGCCACGCGGGCCCGAGGGATGTAGGGATCCTGGTCGCTGCAGCCCAGAAAGACCGGGGTGGCGTCGAGGGAGCCTTCGTAGTCGAACGAGGCACCGTCGGGGCCGATGAGGCCGCCGCTAAGCCCCACGACGCCGCCGTACCGCTGCGGGGTCTGGGCGGCGTACGTGGTGGCGAGGCAGGCGCCCTGCGAGAATCCGAGCAGGACGGTGCGGGCGGGGCCGATGCCGGCGTCCGCCAACCGGCCGAGCACGTCGCCGATGGTCGCCAGGGCCGACGCGAGCTCCGGCTCGTTCTGGTCGCGGGGCGCCATGAACGACTGGGGGTACCACGAGCGCATTCGGGCCTGGGGGGCAAGGTGGGCGATGTCCGGCACGTCGAGGTCGTCGGCGAGCTGCAGCATGCCCTGGGCGGAGGCGCCGCGCCCGTGCAGGAGCACGAGGCCGGCCTGCGCGTCGCCGAGCGGGGCGCCGCCGGTGTGGACGGGCTGGTCCTGGTGGATGGCGTCGGTGCTCATCGGAAGAAGAGGGGAGGGAGAGAGGACCGGCAGTGTTAGGGAGCGGTGAGCGTGGGGAGGGCGCTCTCCAGGTCGGCGCGGCGCGGCTCGAGGTGCTCCGGCAGCACGAGGGACTGGCCGAGCTCCGCCTCGTCCTCGTCGACGTAAAAGCCGGGCCCGTCCGTGGCGATCTCAAAAAGCAGCCCCGATGTCCGGTCCGGGTCGCGGAAGTAGACGGAGCGGAAGTAGTGGCGGTCCTTCACGTCGGTCACCTGGAGGCCGTGCTCCCGCAGGCGGGACTGCCACGCCCGTTGGGCCGCGTCGTCCGGGGCCCGGAAGGCGATGTGGTGCACGGTGCCCCGGCCCATGCGGCCGGACGGGTGTCGGTCGCGCACGAGCAGATCCACCGCGGTGCCGGCGCCCGGTTCGGGGCCTTGAAGACGCACGAGGTCGCCGTCCGTGCCGGCCCGGGTCCAGCCGAACACGTCCGTGAAGAGCTCCGGGGTGCGGTCGTCGGCAAAGACGGGCAGGACGGGCGCGTGGAGCCCCCGGATCGCGAGGCCGGCGGGGACGGGCCCGTTGGTCCAGGGCGCGGCGTCCCCGGCGGCGTCGGTGGCCACCAGTGCCAGCGGCAGGCCACTCGGGCCCGAAAAGTGGAGGCGTGGTTCGCCGAAGCGGGTCTTCAGCTCCGGCTCGATGCCGTGCGCGTCGAGGTGGTCGCGCCACCCGGACAGGGCGTCCTCGGGCACGGCAAACGTCACGGTCCGCACCATGCCCGCCCCGCCCCGTCCGCTCGTCGCTTGCGGCCAGGGGAAGAAGGTCAGCGTGGTGCCGGGATGGCCCGAGGCGTCGCCGTAGTAGAGGTGGTGCGTGGTCGGGTCGTCGAAGTTGACGGTCGTCTTGACCCGGCGCAGGCCGAGCACGCCCGCGTAGAAGTCGAGATTCTCCTGGGCGTCGCCGGACAGGGCCGTGATGTGGTGAACGCCGGGGAGCGAAGCGTCGGGCATCGGGAGGAGACGTCGAGATGAAGGGGGCTCGATCCCTCACGCCGCCGAGGGGGCATCGGTTTGATCGACGATGGCCAGTGTACAACGGCTCGCGCACACGAGTTGATCGTCTGCGTTCCGGATTTTGACCTCCCACACCTGTGTGGTGCGCCCGGTGTGGAGGGGGGTGGCCGTGGCCGTCAGCGTGCCGTCCCGCACGGGGCGCACGTGGTTGGCATTCACCTCGAGGCCCGCCGCCGCTCGTCCGTCCGGCGCCGCCAGGAAGCCCCCGACGCTGGCCGCCGTCTCGGCCAGAACCACGCTCACGCCCCCGTGCAACAGCCCGAACGGCTGATGGTGGTCGGGCGTGACCGGCATGGTCGCGACGACGCGCTCGGGGGTGGCCGTCTCGATCGCAATGTCGAGCAGGTCGGCGACGCCGCCGAGGTTGTCGGGCAGGGAGGGCATTGCGGGGCGCACCCGTGAGGCAGAGGGCGGGCTCCTCACGGATCACGCATGGATCACGGAAGAGGAGCGACAGGGAGCGGCCGACGATTAGTCCTCAAACGCCGTGACCGCAATCGTGGTGTTGTGGCCGCCAAACCCGAAGGCGTTGGTGAGGGCCGCCGAGACGTCGCGTTCCACCGCCTCGTTGGGCGTATAGTTGAGGTCACAGTCCTCGCCCGGCGTCTCGTGGTTGATTGTGGGGGGCACGCGCCCGTCGCGGATCGCGAGGATCGACGCGATGGCCTCGGCCGTGCCGGCGGCGCCGAGCATGTGGCCGGTCATGCTCTTGGTGGCGGACAGGTTGAGGGCAGGGGCGTGATCGCCAAACACCTGCTTCACGGCGTCCGACTCGATCACGTCGCCGACGGGGGTGGAGGTGGCGTGCATGTTGATGTGCTGCACGTCGGTCGGGGCCAGGCCGGCGTCGTCGAGCGCCTTGTCCATGGCCAGGGCGGCCCCCCGTCCGTCCGGGTCGGGGGCGGCGTAGTGGTGGGCGTCGTTTGACTTCCCCACGCCCGCCACCTCGGCGTAGATGGTGGCGTCCCGTTCGCGGGCGTGCTCCAGCGTCTCGAGCATGAGGGCGCCGGCCCCCTCGGCGGGCACGAACCCGTCCCGGTCCGCGTCGAACGGGCGGCTCGCCTTCGTGGGCGCGTCGTTGCGGGTCGACAGGGCCCGCATCGAGGCGAAGCCCCCGACGCAGAGCTCATTGATCGAGGCCTCCGTGCCGCCCACGAGCATGGCGCGGGCGTGGCCCTGGCGCAGGAGCAGGAGCCCGTCGGTGATGGCGTCGTTGCCGGTGGCGCACGCGCTCACGACGCAGTGGTTGGGGCCGCGCAGCGTGTGCTCCATGGCGATCAGGCCGGCGGCCATGTTGCTGATCATCATGGGCACGAAGAAGGGGGAGATGTGCCGCGCCCCGTTCTCGTCGAGGTCGAGCACCGAGTCGACGAACAGGTCGCTGCCGCCCACGCCCGTGCCGAAGATCACCCCGATGTCGTCCCGCGTCTCCGGGGCGAGGGCGTCGGTGTCGAGGTCCGCGTCGTCGAAGGCCTGTTGGGCGACGGCCAGGGCGTACTGGCTGAACGGGTCCTGGCGCTCGGCCAGCTTCGCGTCCATGTAGTCGGTGGGGTCGAAGCCCGAAATCTCACACGCGATTTTGGTGCGGACGTCCGACGCGTCGAATTTGGTGATGGGGCCCGCCCCGCTCCTGCCGGCCAGGAGGCCGTCCCAGAACTCATCGACGGAGTGGCCAAGCGGCGTGAGGGCCCCGAGGCCGGTAACGACGACGCGGCGAGAGGGAGCGGTAGAATCCATGAAGCAGGCAGGCTGGTCGGCAGTCAGTGCGGGGCGACGCGAGCGCAGCGGGGCCCTGCAGCGATGCCTCACGGGCAGGGCCGACGCTCGCAGGCGACGAGGCCGTGTGGGGAGAAAAGACCGTGACGGGGAACAGCCCCCGCCACCAAGGGAACACACGTCGATGTGCCCGAAACAGCGCCTATACCTCCAGACACTGTTTTTGCCCTCGGAACTGTGTAGTGTATCGTCCCACCTGCTCCGAAACAAGGGGTTCCGATGGGGTCATGCGGATTTAACCAAGTGGATCGGGGGGCAGACGCGGGCGTCGGCGACCGTCGAACCGACTGGCCCCCAAGCGTTCACTCGGCTTTCTTCTGAACTTTGCGTTCTTATATTGGGGGTGACGGAGCACCGGTCGGGCCACGTGCGTGCTCCCGGCTCCGTATGCTCTCTCACCCGACCCTTCACGAGCTGAATTCCGATACGCAATGTCTACCCGTTCTGCCTTTCGCTTTGATCCCCGGGCCATCGTCGGGTCCTTCCTTACCGGTGTGGTGTTCGTTGTTCTCTTCACCTGGATGACCGGAAATGCGCTTGGCGCGCCCACTTTCCCCCTGCTCGCCATGATCTCCGGCTTCATCCTCGCGGGGGCGACCTACGGGGCCCTGAGCGAGGGCGAGACGGTGCTGGAGCCGGCCCTGGCCGCGGTGCTGGTGGCCGTCGCGGCCTACTTCATCATCTCGGCACTCGGGCTGCAGGCGTTCGATCCCCTCGTGAGCGACGGGGCGTTCACGTACACGATGGTCGTTGCCTTCCTCAACGGGCTCGTCCTGACGTTTGGGGGGGCGTGGGCCGGGGAGACGCTGCAGCGGACCTACGCCGAATCGGAGTCCGCGGCGCTGTCCTGGGACTGGGTCATGGCCGGCACCATCCTCGGGTTCGCCGTGAGCCTGTTCCTGGTGAACTTCGTGATTTGGGTCTTCGGCCTCTTCGGCAACCCGGCGGCCGCCATCGACGCGCCCTACGCCTGGGTGATGCTGCTCGTCGTCTTTCTGGGGCTGGAGGCCACCGGGTACGTCTGTGCGTTCCGCTCGCCGGGCGACACGTCGTACGAGGCGGCCGTCGCGGGCCTCATCACGCTCGTTCTCCTGATCGATGTCTTCGTCGTCGCGCTCGGCGGGGCCAACATCCTCTCCTACGGGCGCATGGCCCTCGTCCTCGTCATTGGCCTCGTCGCGTCCCTCGTGGGGGGGTACATTGGGGAGCGGAAGCAGGCGCAGGTGGAGTCGGGGCGCCCGTCCGAGGCGTAGCCGCACCGGGCCGGCGGCCCTCGTCGGGGCCGAGCGGCTACGGGAACGCCGCGAAGGCCGGGCACTCGTCCGGGGCGAGCGAGGGCGGGCACTGAATCGTGACGTCCCGGGTGGCCTTTACGTAGCTGGCAAAGACGCCGGTGCCGCCCTCCACGTCCTCGATGACGTTCGGAATCTCCCCGGGGCCGAGCCCGCCGCCCGGCCCGCCCGGCGACTGGGCCTGCTGGGAGCGGATGAGGTTGAACAGGTTGTCGTCGATGACGTGGACGCCGATCTCGTTCGGGCCGTAAAACGCCACGGAGATCCACGGCAGGTCCGTCGTGATTCGGCCGTTCGCGTCGCGGGTGAAGTTTGCCTCGTTCCGGACGCCCGAAGAGGTGGTGCGGTAGGTGCGAATGCTGTCTTCATCCGGGGTGTAGAGGTCTGCGTAGAACGGCGTCAGGCCGCGGGCCAACTGGGACGCCGGCCGCCCGAAGTCGGCCAGCGAGGTGGCGGTGATCACGAGCACGGCCTGCTGCTCGCGGTCGCTCGCCGGCGGGGTGATGGTGAAGGAGGGCTGCCGGGTGGTGTCCCCGTGCACCGCCGTCGTGTTCGTGGCGTCCACGATCGAGATCGTGTCCGGCACGGTGGTGGTCGCGGAAAGGTCCGTTCCGTCCGGCGTGGTGACGGACAGCTCGTAGGTCGCGCGGGGCCGCACTCGTGACGAAGTGTCGGGCCGGTATAGGCCCGGCTCCTGCTCGGTGAAGCCGATCGTTTCGGCGGGCGTCCCCCCGTCGCTCAGGCGGTGTACCTCCACGGTGGCCCCGCGCACGGCCGTCTCGGACGCCACGTAGGCCTCGTTCGTGCCGACGCTACGGGTGAGGCGAATCGGGGGCATCGCGGCGCCGCCCTGCAGATAGGCCTCCACGACGACCTGCGTCTCGGGGGTGGGGGCGGTCGTGTCGCAGCCGATGAGCCCGGCCGCGAAGAGCACGGGCAGGAGGGGAAACACCAGACGGCGCATGAATGCAAATGGGCAATTGGGGGGCACGAGACAGGACGTGCCGGGTCAGAACGTGAGGGAGAACGAGACATTCGGCACCGGAATGGGGATCTGGGGCGTTACGTTTCGGTCGAGCGTGCCGTCCGACTCGTTCTCGAACTGGTAAAACCAGACGTTGCGCCGCGCATAGGCGTTGATGGCCTGCAGCTGCAGTTCATACTCGGCAATCCCAAAAAATTGCCCCGTCCGGGCCACGCCCACGTCGAGCCGGTGATAAGGGGGCAGGCGCGCGTTGTTGAAGGGACTCACGAGTACGTTTTGGGCCCCTCCCACCCCCGGACTGAACGAAAAGGGACTGTCCACCAGCTCGTAGCGCTGCTCGGGCCGCGTGTAGGCCTGGCCGGTGGCGTAGTTGAAGGTGCCAGACACCCGCCACTGGTCGGTGAGGTGGTAGTTCAGGGCGAGCGTAAGCTCGTGCGTGCGGTCGAAGTTGGGCGGGTAGTACTGCGGGGTGCCTCCCTCGGACCGGTTGATGTTTGGGAAGCGCCGCTCGGTGCGGCTGAGGGTGTAGCTCAGAAAGCCGTTCAGGCGGCCCTCCGGGCGTCGGATGAGCACCTCCGTGCCGTAGGCCCGCCCGTCGCCCACCTGAAACCGATCGGCGTACGGGACGCCCGCCGGGTCGGGCAGAAAGGGGTCCAGCTCGAACAGGTCCCGCATGGTGCGGGCGTAGCCCTCCACTTCCAGCCGCCACGCGTCGCCCAACTGGGCGTTGACGCCCAATGCAATTTGGTCTCCGTAGGAGGGGAGCAGGCCCTCGTCGGTCATGAGCCAGGAGTCGAAGGCCGTGAAGAGCTGACTCGTCTCCAGCGTCAGGAACTGGTGGTAGCGGCCATAGGCGGCCTGCAACTGTACCGACGACGTAAGGTCGTGCTCGACCGAGAGCCGGGGGGCAAGCCGCAGGTAGTCCCCCTCCGAAAAGTAGGTCGCCCGTAGTCCCCCCCGGATCGTCCAGTCCGAAGTCGGGGTGTAGGTGTCCTTCAGGTACAGGGCCGCCTGCTCGCCCTGCAGGCGCTGGTTGAAGGTTTCGTCTCCGTCGAACGTGCTCCGCAACTGGAACGTGAGGCGGCTGGCGTGCAGCCCGGCCTCCACGGTGTGCTGGTCCCCGGGCACGTACTCCACGCCCGCCTTGAGGGACGCGTCGCTGACCTCGTTCGTCTGGGTGAAGCGGGTCCCACCGAGCTCGAACACCGGCGTGCTCGCGTAGCGGGAGCCCGCGACCGTGAGCGTCGAGAACAGCCGGTCGGAGAAGAGGTGGGTCCAGTCGGCGCTGAGGGTCCGGTTGCCGTAGTCGACGTCGAACTCCTGCCCGTCGCCGGGCCGCAGGAAGAGCTGGTCCTGCCCCCCGTACACGGCCAGCGAGAGGTCATCGTTAGGCCCCGCGTCGTAGGTGGCCTTCGCGTTCACGTCGTAGAAGTAGAAGGTGTCGGGGAGCCCGTCCACGTCGTCCAGGGCCGCAAGCAACGGCTCGAGGGTGGAGCGGCGCACGGCCACCATGTAGGAGCCCGCCGGGTCGTCGTCGCTGCCGCCGTAGGGCCCCTCGATGTAGCCCCGGGTCGCCAGCGTGCTGAGGCTCAGTCCCCCGGTGGTCTCGCGCCGATTTCCGTCCTTGTTGTAGATGTCGACCACGCTCCCCAGCCGCCCCCCGTACTCGGCCGGGTAGGTGCCCTTGTAGAGCTGCACGTCCTTGATGGCGTCGGGGTTGAACGTGGAGAAGAACCCGAAGAAGTGGGTCGGGTTGTAGACGGTCGTGCGGTCGAGCTGGATGAGGGTCTGGGCCGGCCCGCCGCCCCGGATGTACAGGTTGCTGGAGTAGTCCGAGGCCGTGGTGACGCCCGGCAGCAGCGCGAGGGAGCGGAAGACGTCCGGCGTCAGGACGGATGGGAGCTCGGTGATCGTCGCGACGGGGAGCTTGTCCACCCCCATGCGTTGCTCGCTGGCGTCGTCCTGCTCGCCGGTCACGACGACCTCCTCCGTCTGCAGGTCGGCGGGCGCGAGTTCCACGTCGAGGCGCGTCGTCTCGCCGGCCGTGAGGGTGATTGTCTCCGTGCGGGTCTGGTAGCCGAGGTAGGAGAATACGATGGTCTGCGTGCCGGGCGGGAGGCCCTGGAGCGTATAGTAGCCGTCGTTGTTGGTGGCGGCGCCGCGGCCGGTGCCCTCGACCACGACGTTGGCCTGGAGCAGGGTTTCCCCGGTCTCGGCGTCGCGCACGTACCCGTTCAGGGCGGCCCGCTCTTGGGCCAGCGCGGGGGGCGCGAGGCGCAGGGCGACGGCGCAGAGGCCGAGCAGGACGGCGACACGAACGTGGCGCATGCGCACGGGGAATTTGGAAGGGAGAGTCCGGCCGTCCCAACAGATCAGTCCGGCGTGTGGTGCCGCGGGCCGGCTGGGGGGGCGGCCGTCCCCGTCCATGAGGGCTGTGACGCCGCCGGACGTGCGGCTAGCGCTTCTCGCCGACCAGCGGGTAGCCCGCCTGCCGCCACCCGGCGTAGCCGTCCTCGAAGTCGATCACGTTCGTGTAGCCCTTCTCCTCCAGGGCGTGGGCCGCCTTGAGGGAGACGTCGCACCCCGCGTTGGCGCAGTACACGACGACGGGCTCGTCCGTGTTGGGGACGAGCGCCTCCACCCGGTCGATCTCGTCAACCGGAACGTTGACGGAGCCCGGAATGTGAGTCGCCGCGTGGGCCTTTCGCGGCAGGGCATTGATGAGAACCGGCGGGTGCTCCCCTTCAAGTTTGTCTTTGAGGTCGTCGGCGGAAATGGTGGCCAGCGTATCGGACATGTTTTACGAAACGGCGGGACAAGAGAACGACGAAAGTGTATCTGTGCGCAGTGCTTCAAAATTAGCGGCGTCCGGCGTAGGGTCCTCCGTAATCGCAGGGAGAGGAGGCGTTACACGTCTTCAACGAATTTCCGGAGGGGGGGCGGATCCGCCCGCCAGGGCAGTCGTTGGGCGCCGCCGGTTCGTCGTTGCACTCATTCCTGCCTTCGTATGCGTTCCGTTCGACTGCTTCTTCCGTGCCTTCTTGCTCTGTTGATCATCGCGCCCGTGCGGGCTCAGGACACCTCCGACGTGGCGTTTCGCGTGCAGATGGCCGATAGCGTCGTGGTGACGGCCTCCCGCGTGGCCTCGGCGGCGCAGGAGACGGGGCGCCGCGTGAGCGTGTACACGCAGCGAGACATCCAGTCCCTCTCCGTCAACAGCGTGGATCAGCTGCTCAACGTCGCGGCGGGGCTCGACGTGAAGAGCCGGGGCGGGTTTGGCGTGCAGAGCGACCTCACGATGCGGGGCTCCACGTTCAACGGCGTCCTTCTCCTCCTGGACGGGGCGCGCATCAACGATCCGTACACGGGCCACTTCTTGATGGACCTGCCGGTGCCCCTCTCGGAAATTGCCCGCGTGGAGGTGCTCCACGGCCCGGCGACGGCCCTCTACGGCCCCGATGCCCTCGGTGGGGTGGTCCACCTCATCACGAAGACGGCCCTCCGCAGGGAGGACGTCCGGGAGGACGGCCCCGCGGCGCGGGTTGACAGCCGGTACGGAAAGAACAATTTCTACGACATGGGCGCCGCGGCCCGTACCGCGGGGGACCGGACGACCGTGAGCGCGGCGGCCTCGGTGCAGGGAAGCGACGGCCGGCGTGTGTCGGCGGCCCCGCCGCCGGGGGGAAGCAATCTCTCAAGCACCGTGCAGACGGACTTTGAGCGACGGACGGCCACGGCGGCCGTGTCGCGGGACCTTGAGGGCGCGACGCTCTACACCCGAGCCGGGGTGGACGACCGCGAGTTCGGGGCCTACCACTTCTACTCAGATTTTGCCACGGATCGGGCCCGGGAGGCAACCTCCACGTTCTGGCTCCAGAGCCGGCTGTCGAGCTCCGGGGCAACGAACACGCCCTGGCAGGTGCAACTCTTCGGCAAGCAGCACCGCGACCGGTACACGTACAATCCCGACGTGGGCGCCAACACCCACATCAGCCGTCGCCTTCGGGTGCAGGGGCAGGGGTCCCACACGTGGAACAGCGTCCGGGTGACCGGCGGCGCCTCCGCCGGGCTTCGCGGGGTCGACAGCAATCGGGATGGGGTGCACGGCGACCAGTCCGTCGGGGCCTTCGTGAGCCTGCGCTGGCGCGCCACCCCCCGCCTCACGGTCAATCAGAGCACGCGCGTCGACTACGACCCGACGTACGGGGCGGAGCCGACGCCCCAGCTCTACGTGGCCTACAACCTTGGGCCGGCGACGCTCCGTGCGGGTGGGGGGCGCGTGGTCCGGGCGCCCAACTTCCTGGAGCGCTTCATCGATTCGCCCAGCAACCAGGGCAACGCCGACCTCACGGCCGAGACCGCCTGGTCGGGGGAGGTTGGCGTGGACGTGCGCCTGCCGGCGAATCTGTCGCTCTCCGCGACGGGCTTCCACCGCACCACCGACAACGCCATCGATTACCTCCGGAACGAGGCGGAATCGGTGTTTGAGGCCCAAAATCTGGACCGCACTACCACCACGGGGCTCGAAACTGAGCTGTCGTTCGACCGAACCCTCGGTGCCGTGGGCGTAAGCCTCGATGCGGCCTACACGCTCCTCGACGCCAGCCTCGACGGGCAGGAGCCCCCTTCCGCTTACAAGTACGGCCTCGATGCGGCGCGCCACCAACTACAGGGCAGTGCGTCGGTGCGGGCCGGGGCCGTGACGCTGGGGCTGCAGGGGCTGTGGAAGGATCGGCTCCGCGACGCGCCCCTGGCGACCGACCGCTACGGGGTGGTGCACGGGCGGCTGGCCTACAACACGCGCCTCTCCGGCGCCCGCACCACGCTGTCCGTCGAGCTCCGCAATGCCTTCGACCGGCAGTACAGCGAGATCTTCGACGCGCCGATGCCGGACCGTACGCTCCTGGTCGGGGCGGAGGTGGCGCTGTAGCAACGGCCGCGGCGGGCGGCTCGCGAACGCCGTGCGGCATCGCATCGGCCGTGCCATGGGCATCAGGCCGCCGTGCTCATCCATGCGCCCCACAAGAGATGCTGGTAGAGTGGTACGGGTGGGGGGAGGCCCGCGTCGGCGACGATTTGGTGTAGCGTCGCCGGGCGGACGAACGAGATGCCCTCGTCGATGCGTTCGAAGGCCCGTGCGGCCGCATCTGCCTCCATCCGGGCGCCGGTCTGCTCCCGCCAGGCGGCCCAGAGAGCGCGATACGCCTCGTCGGACGTCGGGCGGTAGAGGTCGGCCCACACAAGGGGCGCGTCAGGGCGGAGCCACTCGGCGAGGGCGTGGAAGTACCGCTGCTTCGCCGCGTCGCCGTCGATAAAGTGGGCAACGAGGAGCGACGTGGCGGCGTCGAAGCGCCGTGGAAACGATGCGTCCTCAATCCGATCGCAGACGTACTCGACCCGGGGGGCCAGCCCTGCTTCGGCGACGCGCGACCGACACCGATCCAACATATCGGGCGACGGATCGACGGCGGTAAACTGCCACCGTGAGACGTTCCGTCCCATCGTCACGATTTCCGCGCCGGTGCCCGCCCCGACGACGAGCAGGTGCGCGTCGTCGGGGAGGCGGGCGGCCAGCACAGACGCAACCGTGGACTGGAGCAGGTCGTAGCCGGGCGCGAGGCGCCGAATGCGGTCGTCGTACGCCGCGGCCCGCTCCGCGTCGAATCGTTGGGGCGAGCCATTTTTGGGCATGGGGCGCACACAGGATGCCGGACGGACTTACGAGGACTGATCGAGGCCGCTCCATTGCGACGGGGTGGGCGAGACGTGGTCGCGAAGCACGTCGCGGGCCCGTCGGTCGTCTGCGGTTCCCCCCACGGCCCGCATCCGTTCCCGGAGTGAATACATCGACCAGGCGCCCTGAAGAAGGACGTGGAGCGTGCGGAGCGCCGGTTCAGAGAGCGTGATGGAGACGGGTCCGGCGTCGGTCCCGGCCTGGAGCTCCCACCGGTCCTGTCCCTCGGTGTCGCGCACGGTTTCCCAGGCGTGTTTGATCGTATCGGTCAGCACTTCCAGCTCCTCCTCGTCCACCAGCAGCGTGTGCTCGCGGAAGGTGATCTGGATGCGATCGCAGCATGCGCACTGCAGGACGTCGCCGTAGCGGGTTTCGAACAGGCGGTCGGGGCCGTGGAGGTTGTGCATGGATGTGTGAGGAGTGAGGGGGGAGTGTGGAGAGTGTGGAGGGACGTGGGGCGGGACTACGGCGTAGACGGCAGCGCCTCCAGGATGGAGCGCCAGTCGGCCCGTTCCGACTGGCCGCTCTTGCGCTCGCCGAAGAGGCGGGCGATGACGTCGCCGTCCGCGCCCATCAATTCCAGGGACGTAACCCGGCCGTCGGTCGTGGGCTTCCGTACCACCCAGGCCTGGTCGATCCTCTCCTCATTGAGGCGGAGCCGGAAGTCCGGGTCGCGCACGTTGTACCACGGCGGCGTGGCCTTGAGCGTCTGAACGGGCCCGGTGTGGATCTGGAGGCAGCCTGGGCTCCCCACGAACACCATGATGGGGGTCTCCTGCTCGGCGGCGGCCCGGAGCGTGTGGCGCAGGGCCGTGTCCGGCACGCGGCGGGTGAAGCGCCCCTCGCCCAGCCGTAGGGCCTGCTCCCGCGAGACGTCGTGCTCGCTCAGGAGCGGAAAGAAGTCGTGCGTGTCCTCCAGTTCGCCCCACGCGTGCAGAAACCCCTCCACGTCGATGTCTGCATCGGGCGTCTCTGCCGTGTCGGCCTCGACCGGCGTGACGGACTGCTCCGGCGACTGGTCGTCGTGGCGGTACGCGTCGACGAGCGCGTCGTAGGCGTCGCGGTCGCTCTCGCCGGTCAAGAACACCTTGTGGACCGCGGTGCCGTCGCGGTCAAAAAATTGGAGGCTTCGGCGCCCGCCGTCTCGCTCCCCGTTCGGGGGCGTCTCGACGGCGAAGCCGAGGTGCCAGTGGTCCATGAACAGGCGCAGGTCGATGTTGTCCTCCAACACGAGCCCCAGGCCGTGGGGGTCGGTAAACTCGACGTCGCGGTACACCCCTGTCTTCTCGTGGACGGCGGCGTCGTTGCGGGTGCGTGCCATCACCGGGCCGAGCGTGTGGAGGCGGCGCAGGAGGCCGCGCCAGCCGCCGCGGAGGCGCGTGACGTGCTCGCCGCAGCCGGTGGCGACGAGCTCGGCCTCGCTTGCGCCCATCCGGGCCGCGGCGGTGCGGGGTTGGACGTCGGGGGGGTTGTCCTGAACCGCATTCCAGCGCTGTTTGAGGTCGGCGGCAGAGGGGGGAGACGTAGGCATGGTCGCAGTGGGGAGAGATTGTCAGAGAGAGTTGGGATCGGACACCGTCGCCCCGGCCTCGGCGCCGTCGGGGACGATGAGGGGGCACGACTGCGTGGGGTGCGCGAGAACGCACACGGGCCACCCGAACACCTCGCGGATGCACGGGGGCGTGAGTACCGATGCGGGGGCGCCCTGGGCGTGGACGCCGCCGTCCGCCATCACGACGACGTGGTCGGCAAACTGCGCCGCGAGGTTCAGGTCGTGCAGGATGGCGAGCACGCCGGCCCCCTGGTCCGCGAAGGCGCGGGCCGTGCGCAGCACATTCTGCTGGTGGGCGAGGTCGAGGCTGGCGGTGGGCTCGTCGAGCAGCAGGTATCGGTGTCCGTCGTCCGGGGGCGTCCAGATCTGCGCCAGCGCCCGCGCGAGGTGGACGCGCTGCTGCTCGCCGCCGGATAGGGTCGGGACGTCGCGATCCGCGAAGCCGGCCATTGCCACGGCGTCGAGGGCATCCTCGGCGATGGCCCAGTCTTCCGGGCCCTCCCGGCCCTGCACGTGCGGCGTGCGGCCCATGAGCACGACCTCCAGCACCGAAAAGGCGAAGTGAAGCCGGGAGGCCTGGGGCAGCACGGCCCGCCGTCGCGCCTGCGCCTGCTCGGAGAGCGCGGCGAGCGGACGGTCGTCCAGCTGAACGGCCCCTTCGGACGGCGTGAGCTCGCCGCTGGCCACGCGCAGGAGCGTCGTCTTGCCCGCACCGTTCGGGCCCACGACCGCCGTCATCTGGCCGGGCCGCACGGCGGCGGACACGCGCTCGATGAGCGTCGCGTCCCCGATGTGCACCGTAATGTCGCGGAGGGCAATCATGGCAGGATCGTGCCGGCGCGTCGGGCAGTCCGACGACGCGCGTTCGGAAGATTCGTGCAGGTGGCGATGGGGGCGGATGGACGCCGTCGGGTGGATTCGGGGATCAAAACTGGACCTCGGCCTTCAGGGTCTGATCGCCGCGCTTCACAACCACGGTGGTCGCGTCTCCCGGCGCCAGCTCGCCGAGGGCGTCCATGTAAGCATAGATATCGTCGACCGTCACGTCGCCGACGCGCACCACCACGTCGCCCGCCCGGAGTCCCGCACGGGCCGCGGGGCCATCGTCTTCGGTCACCGCGTCGATGCGCATCCCCGTCCCGTCGAAGGTGTAGTCGGGCATAACGCCCAGGGTGACGTCGAACGACGTCCGGCGGCCCTGAGGCTCATTGTCGGTCTCCGTGAACGGCAGGTCCCCGTCGTCGCCCAACGCCTCGACGAGGCGGACGGCGAAGGTGGCGACGTCGTGCAGCCCGTCGTAGTCGATGCGATGGCTGTCGTCGCCGGGCGTGTGGTAGTGGTCGTGTGCGCCAGTAAAGAGGTGGACGGCCGGAATGTCGTCGAGATAGAACGAGGTGTGGTCGGAGGCGCCGAGGCCGGACGGGTCTTCGGCGAGCGTGATGTTGGTCGCCTCGGCCGCCGCGTCGAGGGCGGGGGCCCAGGCGGGCGAGGTGCCGGTGCCGCTCACCACCAGCCGCCGCGAATCGCCGAGGCGGCCCACCATGTCGAGATTGATCATGTAGCGGACCTGGTCGGGGGGCACCGGCATCGCGTCGACGAAGTGCTTCGAGCCGTAGAGCCCCAGCTCCTCCCCTGAGAAGGCGACGAAGAGGACGTTGCTGGACAGGGCGTCGGAATTTTTGAGCTGGTGGGCCATCTCCAGCAGGGCCGCCACGCCGCTGGCGTTGTCGTCGGCGCCGTTGTGGATGAGCGAGTCGCCCGGCGAGCGGGAGCCCGGCCCCCCGTAGCCGAGCCCATCGTAGTGGGCGCCGATGACGACGGTGCGCCCGGCCCCCCGGTCGAGATGCGCCACGACATTGCGGCCGGTGCGCGGCGTCCCGTGTCCCGACGGTGCGTGCGGATTCGGGCTGTACGTGACGTCAAACGGCTGCGTCCATGTGCTGTCGAGCCCCGGCGCGAGCCCCAGTTCTCGGAAGCGCTGCACGAGGTACTGTGCGGCGAGGCGCGCCCCTTTGGTCCCCGTCTCGCGCCCCCGCAGCAGATCGGCCGAGAGATAGCCCACGTCGACCCGCAGGTCGTGGAGCGCGGGGGGAGCAACGGACGGCGCGGGCTGGGCACGCCCGGCATTGGCCGAGCAGGCGCCCAGAAGCAGCAACATGAGGGCGATGGGGAGGCGGGCGAGCCGGAGCATGAAGGTGCGCGGAGCGGGTGCGGAGTGAGAACGGCGAGGCAGTGTGCAGGTGGGGGCTGTGGTCAGAACGAGTATCCGGCCCCCCGGGTGCGGTCGCGCAGGAGGAGCCAGAGGAAGAAGGGCGCCCCCACGAGGGCCGTCACGATGCCAATTGGCAGTTCGGCGGGGGCCACGATGGTGCGGGCCAGCACGTCGGCCCCGAGGAGGAGCGCGCCCCCGAGGAGCGCCGAGCCGGGGATGAGGACCCGGTGGTCCGGCCCCACGGCCAGGCGCAGCAGGTGCGGCACCACGAGCCCGATGAAGCCGATGACGCCGCTTACGGCCACGGCGGCGCCCACCACGAGGGCCGCCAGCGTGACGACGAGTTTCTTCGTCCGCTCGATGTTGATGCCGAGGTGGTAGGCCTCCCCTTCTCCCAGCAGCAGGGCGTTGAGCGGGCGTGCCAGGAAGGGCGCCGCAATCATGCCGCCGAGGAGGCACGGCCCCACGACGGCGAGCTGCGTCCAGGTGGCCCCGCCGAGGCTGCCCAGCGTCCAGAACGTGAGGTCGCGGAGCTGGTCGTCGTCCGCGATGAACGTCATGAGGCCGGTCCCCGCCCCGGCCAGCGCGTTGATGGCGATGCCCGCCAGGAGCATGGTCGCCACGGAGGTCTGCCCGTTCCGCGTGCCGAGGCGGTAGACGACCACCGTGGCCCCCACCCCGCCTACGAAGGCCGCCGCCGGCAGCAGCACGGCCCCCAGCGTGTCGCCCCAGGCGCCGAACAGCGTGCTCCCCAGCACGATCGTGACCACCGCCGCCAGCGCGGCCCCGCTCGACACCCCGATGAGGCTCGGGTCCGCCAGCGGGTTGCGGAAGAGGCCCTGCATCACCGCCCCGCTCACGGCAAGCCCGCCGCCCACGCCCACCCCCAGCAGGACCCGCGGCAGCCGGATGGCCGTGAGCACGAGGGCCTGTCGGTGTTCGTAGGACCAGGGCAGCGTGAGGCCGACCTTGTCGCCGAGGATGGCCAGCACCTGCCCCGGCGAGATGGCGACGGCCCCGACGGCCAGGCCCGCCGCGACGGCCCCGAGCAGCAGGGCGACGAGGCCCGTCAACACCCGCCACTCACGGCCCCGCTGCCGGGCCCGTCTCGACGACGCGGCGCCGGACGGGCGAGGGCCCTCCCGCGCGTCGGTGCGCGTGTCCGTCCCGGAATTCGTCGTAACCGCGGAGAAATCCATGCCGCGCTACTGTTGAGATGCAGACGACGAAGGCGCGGTCGACTCCAGGGCGGGGTGCAGCTTCTCCGTAAGCCCCTTCACCGCCGTTCCGAGCCGGGGGCCGAACCCGAGCAGAAGCAGGTCGTCCATCGCCACCACGCGTCGGTTCTCGCCGGCGGGCGTGAGCGGGATGCCCGGCTGCTCCATCAGCCCCTCCACGCCGCCGATGCTCTCCAGGCCCCGCGTGAGCATGAGAATCACGTCCGGCTCGGCGCCCACCACCGCCTCGGCGGACATCGGCTTGAAGCCCTCGAAGCCGGTGATCGCGTTTTCGCCGCCTGCCAGCTCGATCATCGCCTCCGCCGAGCTGCCCGTGCCCGCCACGCTCATCGATCCGCTGCCCCGGGCGTAGACGAAGAGCACCTCCGGCGTCGACTCGGCGCGCCGACGGAGCGCGCGGGCCGCCTCCAGGTCTTCCTCCATGTCCCGGATCAGCGAGTCGGCCCTCGCCTCGCGCCCGAGCAGCCCGGCGATCCGCCGAATCTTCCGCTTCGCCCCTGCGACGCTCGACGTATCGGGCACCAGCACGGTGCGGACGCCCGCACTCCGAAACTGGTCGAGGACGGCGGGCGGGCCGGTCCCGTCCAGCGCCAGAATCAGCGACGGGTCGAGCGAGAGGACGCCCTCTGCGGGTACCTGCCGGAAGTAGCCCACGCTGGGGGTCTCGGTGGCCGCGTCCGGGTGGACGCTCGACGCGTCGACGCCCACCACCTGGTCGCCGGCGCCCAGCGCGTACACGATCTCGGTGACGGAGCCGCCGAGCGTGACGATGCGGCTGGTGTCGGCGGTCGGCTGGGCGTACGCCCCCAGCGGCACGAGCAAAGCGGTGATCAGACAAAGCAGGCGTTGAGGCATGGGATCTGTGGATTCAGGTGTAAGTGATGCATGGCGGTGTGCGAGCACTCGTGAGGCGTGAAGACGTGAGGCGTGACGATTGGTCTCTCCTTCCCCGCTCACGCATCACGGCTCACGAATCACGCTTCACGGATCACGCTTCATTCGAATGAGGTGTCGTCCGACACCACGTAGTCGAAGGTATAGTAGCGGGACGGCGCGTCGCTCTCGCTCAGGTCGTCGGGCGCCCCTTTGTAGTAGCTGTCCATCCGGATCTTGGCGTACTGGTCGCCGTCGGCGGTACGGACCACAATCGTGCGCCCGGCCTCCGGACGGATTTTGTTGTTGCCGTTTACATTATAGTTGTACCAGTCCGTCTCCAAATCCTTATTTGTGGCGTCGTCCGTGGACAGCTTGTCCGTATTGGCCTGGTCCACGTCCTGAAAGCGCTCCTCGGCCACGTACGCCGCGGCGTTCCCGGGACCGCCCTGTCCGTTGTTGACGAGCACGTTGATGCTCTGAAACCCGAGATCCCACGTCGTCGAGTTGGAATCCGCCCGGGTCGTGTTCGAGTAACTGAGCACGATCTCGTCGTCCTCCAGACTAAAGAAGGTGTGGCGACCGGTGCCTTGCGGGCGCCCGCCGCCGCTGGTGTTCTGCGGCGGATCGGCGGGCAGGTCCGTGACGGTCTTCGTCTCGACGGCCTCTCCCCCGCCGCCGTTGGACCCGCTGCTGTCGCAGCCGGTGAGGACGAGGGCGCCGCCGAGAAGTAGAATCGAAAGAAGGGAAGAGATGCGTCGCATGGTACGGATGGAAATTCGGTTGTGAACGAGTGTGCTCGTGTTCATCGTGCGGAGTCGACGTGCGTGTGTGGGATCAGAATTGGGCCTGGAGTTCGGCGAACCAGGTGCGCCCCGGGATCGACGGGACGCGTCGTGGATTTGTGTAGTCGAAGAGGTTCTCGCCGCCCAGCCGCAGGGTGTAGTCGTCGAGTAGCGTCTTGGAGACCGTGACGTCCCAGCGCGTGCGGGCCTCCACGTATTCGCGGTCGACGTCGACGATGCCGTTGCCGTTGCGGTCGGCGTAGCCGGCGCGGCCCCGGAGCGTCCCCTGCACGTTGGCGGTGAGTCCAAACGGCAGGGCCATGTGCCGGAGCTGCACGGTGCCGGTGTGGGCCGGTCGTCCGGGCAGGCCGGCGTAGTCGTCGGGGGAGACCTGCACGTCCCGTCCGTTTTCCCGCCGGTAGACATCGCCGGCCTCCAGCTCGTCGAGCACCTGCCGGTCCTTCGCCTCCTGGTAGTCGTAGCCGAGCTGCACGCGAAGGGCAGAGGTCGGGCGAAGGGTAAGCCGGGCCTCCACGCCCCGGGTGTAAATCTCATTGCGGTTGACGTAGGTGAACACGCTCTGCCCGTTGGTCTTGCGCGCCACCGCCTCGGCGTCGATCAGGTTGTCGACCTCGTTGTGGTAGGCGTCGAGGCGGAGTGTGGCGTCTCCCCAGAGCGACGCGGTGAAGCCGGCGTTGAACGCCCACGAGGTTTCGGGGGCCAGGGGCTCGCCCAGCGTGCTCGGGTCGCGGAAGAAGGTGTCGATCTGGCCCTGCTCCTCGAACTGCTGGAGGCCGCGCTGCGCCTCCGTGGTGCCGAAGACGCTGTATCCGGCCTGCGGGTTGGTAAAGTTGAGGTAGAGCTGTCGGAAGGCCGGGGCCTTGTAGCCACTGCCGACGGACGCGTGGAACGACACGCGGTCGAACGGCGCGTAGCGGACGGCCATCTTGGGGCTCAGGCGGGAGGCGTAGTCGCTGTTGCCGTCGAGCCGGAGGCTGCCCGTCACGTCGAGGGACGCCAGCGGACTCCACTCGTCCTGCACGAAGCCAAAGCCCCCGCGCCGGGTCCCGGTCTTGCGGTCGGCGTCGATGGTCTCGACGGTCGTGCCCGCCCCCACGGTCAGCAGGTGATTGTTGCCGAGGGCCCCGCGGAGCACCGCCTCGGCCTCCCCGTGGTACTGGTCGAGCACCGATTCGCTGCGGATCGTGCCGTTATCGACGCGGCGGAGCGACTGGTCGGTGTGGTAGCCCGCGCCGTAGAGCGTGCCGGTGAGCCGCCATCCGGCGCCCAGTTGCTGCTCGACCTCGGCGGACGCGTTCCAGTCGTGCCGGTCGTTTTGCTGCGCGTGGCGGACATTGCCCGTCGTCCCGTCCGCACTGATGCCGACGTCGTAGTTCTGCGACTGCGTGGCGAGGCGGCCGCGCAGAGAAAATGTGGTGCTCGGGCCGGCTTCATACTGCCCCCGGGCCTGGGCCGTGTAGTCGACGTAGCCGGGGCGGGTGGGGGCGAGGCCCGCGGAAGACAGGTCGTAGCCGCCCGTTCGGTACCGGTCGACGAACACCGATCCCTGCCACGGCCCGCTCGTCCCCTCCAGCCGGGCACTCAGGTCGACAGTCCCGTGCGTCCCGTACCGGGTGCGCACCTCGCCCCCCAGGTCCCCGGCCGGGGCGCCGGTGATGAAGTTGACGACCCCCGCCAAGGCCTCACTGCCGTACAGCGAGGAGGTCGGACCCCGCACCACCTCCACACGCTCGATGTTGGCCGTGGTGAGCCGGCCGAGGTCGAGCGTGCCGGCGGTGCGCCCGACGATGGGCTCTCCATCCAGCAGGATCAACGTGTACTCGGGACCGAGCCCCCGCATCTGGAGGCCCGAGCCGTGGTCGTTGTTGATGGAGAGGCCGGGCTGGTCGGCCAGCAGGTCCGTGGCCCGGGCGGCGCCCTGCGCCTCGATTTCCTGCTGCTCGATGACCGACACCGGCACGCCCACGTCGTCGGCCGACCGCTCGGCGCGGGTGGCGGTGACCACGACCTGCTCCATGTCGAGCTGCCAGAGCGAATCGGCGCGGGCCGTCGTGTCGGCGACCGGTCGCGCCGGGGCCGGCTGGGCCTGCGGGGGGGCGTTGAGAAGGGGCAGAAGGCCGATGAGAAGGAGCAAAAGGGCGCGGGGACGCATCGTGATTCTGTCGATAGGCCTTATTTAGACTAGTTCTAAACTAGCGTCGCAATCCAACGGTATCGGTCGTGGGGCGCACTTGCAAGGCCGCGTCCGGCCTCTGGGCGTGAAGATCGCGTGGACGTGTGGCGCTAGGCGAGTCGGTCGCGGAGCGCACGGGCCCGTCGTCGGCTCATCGAGAGCGGGTCGTCCCGGCCCTCAACGTGGACGCTGTAGGTCCGGCCGTCTTCCTGCTCTACGGTGGCCACGCGCTCGACGTTGACGATCGTGGAGCGGTGGATCCGGGCGAAATGAGCATCGGGCAGTCGGTCGGTCCACGTCGAGAGCGTCGTGGAGGTGAGGGCCGTGGTGCCGTCCGCAACGTGGAGCTCGGTGTAGTTGCCGGCCGCCTCAATACAGATGATCTCGCGGACCCGGATGAAGCGGGGGCGGCGCCCGTCCTCGTAGAAGAAGAGGTCATCGTACGCGAGGCCTTCCGGATCCGTGTCTTCGTCCTCGGGCAGGGCGGTCTCGGCCTGCCGGGTGCGCCGGAGGGCCTCCGCGAGGCGGTCCGGGTCGACGGGCTTGAGGAGGTAGTCGAGCGCATTCACCTCGAAGGCCCGAACTGCGTACTCGTCGTGGGCGGTGATAAATACCACCTGCACGGGGGCCTCGACGCGGTCGAGCAGGTCGAAGCCCGTTTCGCCCCGCATCTGTACGTCCAGCAGCACCACGTCCGGCGCCTCGGTGCGGATCTGCTCGGCGGCCGCATCGATGCTCGCGGCCTCGCCCGCCACCGCGACGCCCGCCACGCCGTTGAGGGCACTGCGGATGGAGCGGCGCGCCAGCCGCTCGTCGTCGACGATCAGAATCTGGAGGGGATCAGGCATGAGGGTTGAGGGCATCCGTGTCGAGCTCGATGCGGACGCGGACCCAGCCGTCGTCCTCGGTAACGGCCAGCCGGTGCCGGTCCGGGTGCTGCGTGGCCAGCCGGCGCCGGACGTTGTCGAGGCCGGTGCCGGTGCCGTCCGCGTCGGGTGGGGCGCGCCAGTGTCCCGTGTTGGCCACCTCCACCACGAGGACATCCTCCGTAAGCGTTCCGGTCACGCGAACGTGCAGGGGCGTGGGGCTTGTGTAGGGGCCGTGCTGAATTGCGTTCTCCACGAGGGGAAGCACCAGAAACGAGGGCACGACCTGTCGGCCCGCCGCGCCGTCCAGGCTCACATCGACCCGCAGGTCGTCTTCGAAGCGAATCTTCTCGACGGCGAGGTAGTGTTCGGCGGCCTCCACTTCGTCGCGGAGGGGGACGTTCAGGGCCTCCTCGTCGAGCAGGGTGTAGCGGAGAAAGCCCGAGAGCTCGTGTACGGCCGTCTTCACGCGCTGCGGGTTCTCGTCGGCCAGGGCCCCGATGGTGTTCAGGGCGTTGAAGAAGAAGTGGGGATTGAGCTGGTAGCGGAGCATGCGCAACCGGGCGCGCTGCGCCTCGGCGTCGGCCCGGAGGCGCCGCTGTTCCTGGGTCTGCCGGGCGTACCACTGGGCGATGCTCAGGTACGCACCGCTCCAGACCAGCAGGAGGATGGGAAAGGCCGGCGCGCTGGAGAGAATGGAGCCTTCGCCGGGCCGAAATGCGCCGAGGCTGGTGACGGGGGCGATGAACGGGTTGAACCACTCGACGCCCCACACCTTCACCTGGTACCACGCCAGTCCGAGGGCGATGCTGGTGCCGAGGGCGATGAGGGCCTGTCCCACGGGCCGCCGCTGAGACAATCGAACGGCCCGGTAGAGTCCTCCCAGCAGGGCGCTGAGCAGGAGGCCGCTTCCCGTCGCGATGAAGGTCTGTTTCCAGAGCAGATCCACGAAGGGCTGGTACGGGCGCAGGGTGAGGTAGTAGGCGACGCCGTATATGCCCCACCATCCCAACTGCAGGCCGACGAGGACGGCAGGCCGGAGGGGCGGAGAGACGGACTGGGGGTTTTGTCCCTCCTCGTCGGAATGCGAGACGGCAGACTCCGGAGCAACCACGGCGTGGACGGATCACCTTGAAGGGGCGGTGCAGGCTCAAAAACTACACAACACGAGAAAGAAATCGGAACCCAAGACCGCCCCGCTCCCCAGCTCATTGGTAAACGGGCGCTTTCGTTGGTGAATGGGACATCCTTTCGGAGGGACGGTCGTTATTCTATCGTGTTGTCCTGGCGTACTACGTGGTCCTCAACCCGTTTGCAATCAACCCATGGCCTCCTGGACTCGGCTTTTGGTGCTGCTCGGTGTCGGGCTCGCGGTCGTCGGCCTCACGACGGTCTCCGCGCAGGAGGGCGTGGTCGGATCGTGGACGGGCACGCTCGACGCCGGGACCGCCGAGTTGCGGATTGTCTTCCATATCGAGCGGGGCAGCGACGGGCGCACCGCCACGATGGACAGCCCCGACCAAGGGGCAACCGGCATTCCGGTGTCCGACGTCACCGTGGTGGGCGACAGCGTGACGCTCGCGGTCGATCGCATCGCCGGCGCGTACGAAGGCGTGCTGGTCGAGGACAGTGCCAAGATCAAAGGCACATGGACGCAGGCCGGGCAGTCGTTTCCGCTGACGCTTACCCCGGCGGACGAGGCAGACACGGCCCCGCCGCCCCGCCCGCAGCACCCGGAACCGCCGTCCCCGTACGTCGCGGACAGCGTGACTGTCCGGAACGAGTCGGCGGGCCTCACGCTGGACGGCACCCTCACACGCCCCGACGGCGACGGGCCGCACCCGGCGGTGGTGCTGGTCTCCGGCTCCGGGCCGCAGGACCGCAATTCGGAGGTCGCCAACCACAGGCTGTTCCACGTCCTGGCCGACCACCTGACCCGCCAGGGCATCGCCGTGCTCCGCTACGACGAGCGCGGCGTGGGGGCGTCCGAGGGCACCTTTGAGGGCGCCACCTCCGAGGACTTTGCCGGGGACGCGGCCGCGGCCGTCCGCTTCCTGAAGGGGCGGCCCGGCATTGATTCGGAAGCGGTGGGCCTGCTCGGCATGAGCGAGGGCGGCCTCGTGGCCCCGATGGTCCACACTCGGTTCGAGCCGGTCGATTTCCTCGTGCTGATGGCCGGGCCGAGCGTGCCGGGGCATGAGATTCTGGTGGAACAGGGGGCAAGAATGGCGTCTGCTCAGGGCGCTTCACCGTCGGCCGTCGATACGATCCGTTCCATGCAGCAACAGATTATGAGCGCAGTCCGCACCGCGTCCGACTCGGCCGAGGTGGCCAACCAGGTGCGGTCGATGCTCAAAAAACAGGGGCTTCCCGACGCACAGGCCGAGTCGCAGATTGAGCAGATGACGAGTCCCTGGTTCCGGTTCTTCGTGCGCTACGACCCGGCGCCGACGCTGCGGCAGGTGGACGTGCCCGTCCTGGCGCTCTACGGCAGCAAAGACCTCCAGGTGCCGCCCGAGCAGAACGCGCCCCCGATGCGCGCGGCCCTCCGCTCCAGCCCGAGCGACGACGTGACGGTGCGCGTGCTGGACGGCCTCAACCACCTCTTCCAGCCCGCCGAGACCGGCCTCCCGACCGAGTACGCCCAGATTGAGACCACCATGGCCCCACGGGCCCTGGAGGCAGTCGCGGCGTGGATCCGGGCGCGAACTGCGGTGAACTGACCGCTGACGACGGTCGGCCGTCCGTTGTCAGCGGTCTTCCTGAGGCATTCGGGTTCCGTCCCGACGCGGACTATTCTGTACTCCGAGATGCGCTATTTCCCGACTCATTCTCTCAATCCCATGCGATCATCGCTCTTCATCGGCGGACTTCTCGCTCTTTTTCTCATCGCTCCCCGTTCCCTTCCGGCCCAGTCCAACGAGCAGGCCGTAGAGGCCGCCAAGGAGGCCGCGCAGGAGTGGTTCGTGCTCCTCGACGCCGACAAGTACGAGGCGACCTGGGAGGAGGCGGCGACGCTTCTCAAGTCGAAAGTGACCGCGGAGCAGTGGGCCGCCCAGGTTCGACGGGCGCATGCGGCGCTGGACAGCCTGCGCGCCCGCTCGCTCGTGGCGGCCCGCTACACCACGAACATGCCCCGCGCACCAGAGGGGGAGTACGTCACGGCACAGTACAGGGCGACGTACGGGGAGAAGGACGCCGTCGAGACGGTGTCCTTGAAAAAAGACGACGGGACGTGGCGGGTGGCCGGGTACTACGTCAAGCCGGGGGGGCAGTAGCAGGGAGTCGGGCATCGACCGAGAAGAAAAAAGCGTTGTGCGTGCCCGAATAGCGTCCACCGACCCGATGCGATACAAACACACGCAAGTTGGCTACGTGACGGGCGGCCTTACGCTCGCTGCTCTGCCTCTCCTCTACTACGCCTTCATGGTGGAGGACGGAGAACTCGGGCTGCTCGCCTACACGATGCTCGGTGGGTTCGGCGTCCTAGCCGTCCTCTTCTCCAGCTTGACGGTGACGGTGACCGACCAAGAGTTGGTGTTCTACTTCGGGCCCGGCTTCTGGACACGGCGTTTTGCGCTCGACGACATCGTCAGCGCGGAGGTCGTCCGGAATTCGGCGCTCCACGGCTGGGGCATTCGCTACACGCGGCACGGCTGGCTCTACAACGTGTCCGGCCTGCGGGCTGTGCAGTTGAACATTCGCGGGGAAGGGCAGATCCGCATCGGGACCGACGAGCCCGAGGCCCTGAAGCAGGCATTAGACGAAGTGACCGCCCGGTAGCAATGCCTCCGTACGCCCGCTTCTTAAGAACCCCTGTCAAAACGGATGATGCTTTGCAAAGGCTCTTGACTCCGTCGCTCCAAACTTGAATTTACTTCGTCAGCCCCCAAGGGCATGGCCTTCGGCCCTTGCTTCGCTCTTGTGGAGCCTCTCCGGGCGAATAGGGGGCTTTACTGGTCGTCCGATGGACTCTGTCTGAGTCAAGCACAGAGCGACGATAGAGCAGTTATGCCAAAGATTCTGAACATGGGTCGTGCGGTGGTGTGCGGTCTGTGCGCGACCGTACTGGGACTGGCCCTCGTGGCGACGAGCCCCCAGGTTGCATGCGGGCAGCCGGCCCTGGCCGTCGACTCGATCGGGCAGGCCCTCGTGGAGAATCATCCCGGGGGCGCGGTGATCGGGCTGCTGCGCGGGGACACGACGGCCGTCCACGCGTTCGGGGCCGTCGACTCCACCGGGCGTCGCCCGACGGCCCGGACGGTGTTCGAGATTGGCTCCGTCACCAAGACGTTCACCGGACTGCTCCTGGCCGACGCCATTGAGCGGGGCGAGGTGGGGCGGTCGACGTCGGTGACGACGCTTTTGCCGGACTCGGTGACGGTGGGCACGGCCGATTCGACGACCATGACGCTGGGGCACCTCGCCACACACCGGTCGGGGCTGCCTCGGCTGCCGTCGAACCTGGGGGCGACGGCCCGTCCGGGAGACCCGTACGCTGCGTACGGCGACAGTGCGCTCTACGCCTTCCTCGACGATTACACCCTGTCGCGGGCGCCAGGCGCAAAATACGAATACTCGAACCTCGGAATGGGACTGCTGGGACACCTCCTCGCCCGCCGGGCCGACACGACCTACGCCGCGCTCGTCCGCCGGCGCATCACGGGGCCGCTCGGCCTGCCCGACACTCGGGTTCACCTTTCGCCGGAGCGGGCCGACCGCTTCGCACAGGGCCATGATCGGATGGGACGCCCCACCCCGCCTTGGCATTTCGAGGCGCTCGCCGGGGCCGGGGCCCTGCGGTCTACCGCCGCCGACCTGCTCGCGTATCTCCGAGCGCACCGGCACGCTCTCGAAGCGGCCTCGGGCCCGACCCTGGCGCTGCAGCAGGCGATGCGGCGAGCCCTCCGCCCCCGCGCCCCAACAGGAAGGGACAGCACCCGCGTCGGCCTCGGCTGGCACCAGTCCACCCGCGACGGGCACGCCGTGCTCTGGCACAACGGCGGCACGGGGGGCTTCCGGAGCGTCGTGGCACTCGACCGCGAGACCGGAGACGGCGTCGTGGTGCTCGTGAGTGCCGCCCTCTCGTCCCGGACGGTGCTCAAGACAGGAAGGGCCCTTCTTCGCGCACTGCGATCCGATTGAGCAAGGCGCCCATTGGCGCCACGCCCCTTTGTAACAACGGGGGCCGCACGCCCGTCCTCCGACCATAGGTGCCGGGAACAGTCTCGCCGGCCCCCTCGCTTCAATCGACGACTGCTCGCATCTGCCCATCGATCCGCCGCCCGATGATGTCCCGTTTTGGCGCCCTGCGTCTTCCCCTCGCCGTCTGTCTCGCCGTGCTGCTCACGATCGCCCCCGGGCCGGCTCGGGCCCAGCCGGCCGACGCCCCGCTCGATGAAGCCGACTACGGGCAGTGGGAGCGCCTGGGCGGCGCCACCCTCTCGCCCGAGGGCACCTGGATGGCGACCCCCATCCGCCGCGTGAACGGCAACCACGAGCTGCGCATCCACCACACCCGGCGCGACACCACGCGCACCGTCGCCTTCGGGCGCAGCCCGGCCTTCTCGGCCGACGGGCAGTGGCTCGCGTATTCGATCGGCATGTCGGAGGAGAGGCGCAAGAAGCGCCGGAAGCAGGAAAAGCCCGTCCGGCGCAGGTTGGGCCTGCTGAACCTGGCGACCGGCGACACGACCGTCGTGCCCGCGGTGTCGGGCTTTGCCTTCAGCGACGGGGGGCGCTACCTCGCCATGCGCCGCTACCCGCCGCAGGAGGCGCCGGACGACCTGCGTGGGGCCGACCTGCTGGTTCGCGACCTGGAGGCCGAAACCTACACCAGCTTCGGCAACGTGGCCGACATGGCGTGGCAGCACGAGGCCCCGCACCTCGCCCTCACCATCGACGGCCGGACCGAGACCGGAAACGGCGTGCGCCTCTACGACGCGGCCACCGGACGACTCCAGACCCTCGCCTCCACGCCGGGCGACTACACCGGCCTCTCCTGGCGTCCGGCCGAGGACGACCTCGCCGCGCTGCGGGCCCGCGATTCCGACGACTGGCAGCACGAGACCCACGTGGTGCTCGCGTGGACCGGCGTGAACGACGGCGCGCCCGAGCGCCGTCAGTTTGACCCGGCGACCGCAGGCGCCTTTCCCGACTCGCTCCGCATCGTGGACCACCGCACGCCGGCGTGGGCCACCGAGCGCGAGCGCCTCTTCTTTGGCGTCCAGAAGCGGGAGGCCGTCGCGCCGGACACGGCCCAGGCCGACTCCGCGGCCGCCGACTCGCTGGAGGACTACGGCCCCGCCGGCGTGAAGGTGTGGCACACGAGCGACGTCGAGATCATCCCGCGCCAGGAGGTGCAGGCCGAGCAGGACCGAGAAGACAACTATCTCACTGCCTGGCACCTCGGCCGCAGCGGCGAGGCCCGCTGGACGCGCCTCGGCACCGAATTGACCGAAGACGTGCAGGTGCTCCACGGCGGCGCCCGGGCCGTAGGCCTCGACCAGACGCCCTACCGCGAGGAGCGCATGTTCGGCCCGGTCTACCACGACCTCTACGCGATCGACGTGGCGACGGGCGAGCGCGAACAGGTGGCCGAGAAGGTGCAGTTCTTTGAGGGCCCGAGCGCGAACGGCCGCTACCTGCTCTGGCTCAAGAACGATCAGTATCACGCCTACGACCTCCAGCAGGAGACCACCAATACGATCACTGCGGATGTGCCCGTGCCCGTCGTGGACGTGGACGACGACCACACCGTGGAGCAGAAGCCGCCCTTCGGCATCGCCGGGTGGACGGCGGGCGACCGGTCGGTGCTCGTCTACAGCGAGTACGACGTGTGGCGGATCGCGCCGGATGGCTCGTCCACGGAGCGCCTCACCACGGGCCGGGCCGATTCGGTGCGGCACCGCTACGTCGACCTGACGGACGAGGCGCCGGGCGAGGCGGATGTCATCCCGCGCAACGAGCCAATTTACTGGGACCTCTACGACGAATGGACGGAGGAGCACGGCTACGCCCGGGCGTCCGCCCTCACCGACACGCCGGAGCGCATGGTGTGGAAGCCGAAGATGATGACCGGCCTCACGAAGGCCGACTCCGCTGATGTCTACGCCTACCGCGTCGAGGACTTCGAGGACTCGCCCGACTATTTCCGGGCCGGCCCGCAGCTCGCCGACGCCCGGCAGGTGACCAGCACGAACCCGTTCCAGGACGACTACGCCTGGGGCCGCTCCGATCTCGTCGCCTTCCGCAACGCGAACGGCAAGAAGCTGCAGGGCGCGCTGTTCTACCCGGCGGACTACGATCCGGACAAGACGTACCCGATGATCACCTACATCTACGAGACCCGCTCGCCACAGGCCCGCAGCTACGTGGTGCCCACCCGCGAGCACCCGTACAACACCACCACGTTCACGCAGGAGGGCTACATCGTCTTCCAGCCCGACATCACGTACCGCCCGCGCGACCCGGGCAACTCGGCGGTCGACGCCATCGTGCCGGGCGTGCAGGCTGCCGCCGAAGCGGCCGCCGTGGACACCTCGCGGATCGGGCTGGTGGGGCACTCCTGGGGCGGCTACCAGACCACGTTCACCGCCACGCAGACGGATCTCTTCGCGACGGCAGTGGCGGGGGCCCCGCTCACCAACATGGTCTCGATGTACAACTCCATCTACTGGCGGAGCGGCGGCACCGACGCCCGCATCTTTGAGATCAGCCAGGGCCGGATGGGCGTGCCGCCGTGGGAGGACATGGACGCCTACGTGGCAAACTCGCCCCTTCACCACATCGAATCGCTCAACACGCCGTTCCTCATGGCCTTCGGCACCGACGACGGCGCCGTGGAGTTCAACCAGGGCGTGGAGTTCTACAACGCCGCCCGCCGGGCGGACAAGGAGCTCGCCTTCCTCGTCTACGACGGCGAGAATCACGGCATCAGCCGCAAGGAGAAAAACACGGTCGACTACCGGAACCGGGTCCTGGAATGGTTTGACCACTACTTGAAGGGCGACGAGGGCCCGGCGTGGATTCAAGACGGCGTGCCGTTTCTCGAGCAGGTGGAGCGGCAGGAGGAAGCCGCGGTGTCTCGATAACTGTTCGGCGCAAGCACGGGCTCGTCGCCATGATCGAGGAAAACGTCGAAGAATCATTCTCCGACTGGATCTCCAGCCCACAGATGCTGGTGGGCCTGTCGGCCATTCTGCTGAGCCTGTGCGGCCTGTTCGTCTCCATTTACGAGGCATCGCTGATGCGTCAGCAGCAGCGGGCCTCGGCGTGGCCGCACGTGGAGGTGGGGCCCAGCTTCTCGGGCCGTAGCGTGGAACTCGTCGTCCGGAATACCGGCGTCGGCCCGGCGCGCATTCGGGCGGCGAACGTGACGCATCGGGACGGCGTGCGGTCGGACTGGGACACCGTGCTCCGAAGTGTGACCGCGGCCGATGTCAACCCCGATAGCATCGGGTACTCCTTCTCGCTCATTAGCGGGCAAGTGCTACCGCCCCAGTCCGATCGGGAAGACCTCTTTGCCCTGGAGGCCGACGACGACACGGAGCTCCGACCTGTCCGACAGATCCAGAGAGCAGTTCGGGCGGGAGAGCTGAACGTCACCGTCTGCTACTGCTCGGTCTACGACCAGTGCTGGCGTACGACCATGCAAGACGGACTGCGCGTGATGCGGGGCGGCGATCCGGCACGCCATCAGTCCGTCGAAAGCTGCGAGGGTGTCGCGCAGAGCGGCATCTGAGAGCGTGAGCCGGCGAGGGGGGCGTTCTCGTTCTCGCGCTCGGCCCTGGCCTTCCGGCCCGGTGCGGGGCGCGTCCCGTACCGGGCAGACGCAAGATTGGCTGCGTGACGGGTGGGAAGCCGTTCTGCGCACCACGGCGGTCTCTTCGAGGAGTCGAAACGGGGTGCGGGGGCGTCGATTCTGGAAGAACGGCCCGCCCGGTCAACGTGTCGAGGGTCCCCGAGAAGACCGCTGAGCGAGCCCGCAGGGACAAAAAGCAATGCCTGACCGGGATGGGCATTGTCCCCATCCGGCCAGGCCGCTTGGCTCGGTTCTCTGGTGGGGGCCCGAGCCTAATCAAATTCAATTTCGGAGACGCCGTCCTCGAACTCGTACTCGGCCTCGAACTCTACCGGCTCCTCACGCGCATCGTAGTCGGACTGGGAGAGGTCCACGGGGGTGCCGTCCGTGCGTGTGAACCACTGCCCTGGATCGAGCCGCACGACGAGCTCGCGGGAGAACCCATCGCCGGTCACCTCCAGGGGCGTTTGCAACTCCCGCTCGACCTCAATTTCGGCTGCGAAGTACGCCGTGAAGGCGGTCGGCGTGCCGTCGGCGGGCGCAAAGGTGCCGACGACGACCATGCTCGCGTCCTCGGGCCAGTTCGAGAATCCCTCGTCCTCCCGAATCTCCGACAACAGGGCTTGGGCATTCCCTTCATCGTCGTCGAGGTCGTCGACCTCGAACTCGAACTCGTTGTAGGTTCCTTCGGGCACGTCTCCGGCCGCCACGGGCGAGA
>ERZ1034569.34-NODE-34-length-44702-cov-11.944632_pt1 | contig 44702 bp, 44 predicted proteins | sample MGYA00520706_ERZ1034569 | MGnify/ENA primary metagenome ERZ1034569 (study PRJEB33760, sample SAMEA4777722) | hypersaline lake metagenome | biome: hypersaline environment; feature: brines | place: Spain | collected 2014-08 | depth 0 m ...
TTCAAATCGGGGAGGCGGCATATTTCGAGACGGTGAGCAGAGCGAACGGTCGAGACAGTGACGCCGAACCGATTTGAGCACGGAAGTCGCGCGCAGCGAAGTGAGCACGTCTTCCGGAGTTCAAATCGGGGAGGCGGCATATTTCGAGACGCTGAACGGAGCAGACCATCGAGAAAACGACGTCGAGTCCGGATCCCTCGGATGAGACGGTTCGGCTCACCGCCCACCGGGATGGGAGTTCGAGTGTCGTCTTGACTGTGCTCTCTTCCAGCACACTAAAAAAACGGGCACCCGTGATGTGACGTATGGACCTGAGAGCGTTCTTTCTCGAGGACCGCATCAATCTGGGCGTGGCCGTTCTGGGACTGCTGTTCATCGGGGGTGGTGTGGTCGCGCTCTCGGAGGAGCAGGCTCTCGCCACAATGGTCTTGATGCTGACCGGGTTCGGTCTGTTGGGCATACTGGAGTACAGGCGTGTGAGCGGGTGAGCGCTCGCGGCGTTCACCGCCCGTCTGACCGTCTCGGCGGTGAGGTCCCGCGACCGTGGTCCATCGCTGTCTGGGGACCACCTCCCGCAATCGGTGTATCGTTACCCCGGTCGGACGGTTCTCGGGGGGTGTGTCCTCGACTCGCCCGGGCACCGACAACGGCGTGCTCACCCGTCTCCGGGTGTCTCGAGATGGACGTAGTAGTTGAACAGGTCGGTGTATGTCGGCTCCCTGACCTCGACAGCGGCCCCCTGTCCGGCCGCGGTGACTGCCTCGGGGTCGGTGTCCTCGCGGAGGAACCCGCGGCGGCGGAGTTCGCCCTCGAACAGTCGTCCCTCGCGGACCGCCCCGGTGATGTCGGCCGACCCCTCGGCCAGCACGACCCGCGGGACCGTCTCCAGAAGTTCCGTCGGCGACCCGGTGGCCGAGATACCCTCCTCGGTGACGACCGCGATGTGGTCGGCGAGGTCGGCATCCGCCGGGAGGTGACTCGACACGAGGGTGGTCTCGCCGGCCGCCCGTCGCTCCGCGAGCATCGCGTGGACCCGCTCGACGGTCGTCATATCGAGGGCGGCGGTCGGTTCGTCGAGCAGATACAGCGGCACGTCGACGCTCAGCGCGATAGCCAGTTCGAGTTTCCGTTTCATCCCGCCGGAGTAATCGCCCACCTCCCGCTCCAGCGCTCCGGTGTCGAACGCCAACCGCTCGAGGATGTCGTCGGGTGTCTCAGTCGACCGCGGGTGGAGATCTCGGAAGAACGCGATGTTCTCCCGGCCGGTCAACTCGTCGACGAGCATCGCGTCCTGGAGCATGAAGCTGAGTCGCCGGTTGGCCTCCTCCGGGGCGACGCCAAACACGTTGATCTCGCCCGCGTCGGGGTGGAGACCGCCGGCGATACACGACAGCAGGATCGTCTTCCCGACACCGTTCGGCCCCATCAGGAGCGTTATCTCGCCGTCCGGCACCTCGAGAGTGACCCCGTCGAGCACGTCGCCGTCACCGAACCCCTTCCGGAGTCCGCGCACACGGACCGCGGCGCCGCTCACGCTCACTCACCCCCCTCGCCGCGGTACACTGCCTGGTCCATCAAGACCGAGGCAACCACCCCGAACGCCACCGCCCAGACCGCGAGCAGCGCGACAAACTCCAGTTCGACCGGGAACGAGGGCGGTGTGACACCGCCCGTCTGTGCCCCTGTCGGCGTCGTCGCCGGCGTCTCGGTCAGGTGGAACGTCTGGAGTCGCGAGGCCAGCGAGTTTGGCGCGATGTTCACAATCTGGCGGGTCTCCTCGGGAAGCAGTTCCGGGTTCATACCGTTGTACCCGGTGAGAAAGAAACTCACCAGCAGGATGGCGTTCGTGATGCCGACGACGATCTCGGAATCCTCGACTAACCAGGTCACCAGCACCGCCAGCGAGACACCCACCAGAGAGAACAACAGGAAACTCACAGTGACGACGGGGACCGACCCCGGCCCGTGCAGCGCGTACTCGGCCCCGTCGACGAACCCGACCAGCAACACCAGCACGTACGAGACTGCTGCGACGGCAACACCGGCGAGATACCGGCCCACGAAGTCCGCGCTGGGTGCGACCGGCAACGACCTGAGCTTCCGGTACCGCTTCGCAGTCAGGTCCTCACCGAGGCCCGACGCGAACGCCACCAGCGTTACCGTGAGCACACCAAACAGCCCCAGCGACACCGCCGTTGCCCCCTTTATCTCCCCGATTGTCGCCCCGGGACCGATGTCGCCCGCGTCCGGCAGAAAGAGCAGACTCGTCACGAAGTACCAGAACGCCGGAAAACCGAACCCCCAGAGTATCGTCGCCTTTGTCCGCAGCGTCGCCCGCAGGTTCCGCAGCGCGAACGCCTTTGTCTGTCTGAGCCAGCGGCCGCCTCCCAACAGACCCCCGTCTGAGCCTTCCGTCCCGGTCTGACCGAACTCTGAGCGCGACGACATTCTCCTGTTTCTACTGTTTCTGTCCACCGACTTGTAGTTTGCTCCCGGAGACGGCCGTGTCGTGCGCCGACACAGACTGTCCGGTGGAGGGTGTGTCGTCAACGGTGGCACCCGTTCGTGGTCGAGTCGGCCGTCCACCGTCCGGCGGAGTCCGCGCCGTCCGATTGGTTGCGCGTGATCCAGCCGCGGTGGCAGGCGCTCACGACCCGTTCCGGTCGGGAACGGTGATACGGACGGTTGTCCCGTCTGTCGTGTCGAACGACAGTTCGCCGTTTATCCTGTCGACACTCCACCTGAGTTGCCACAGGCCCAGTCCCCGTCCGTGCCGGAGGTTGGTCTCCGTTCCAGCCTCGATGGGCACGAGGTCGTCCTCGGGGATACCGGGACCGTCGTCGTCGACGACCAACGTGTAGCCGTTCGGGGCCTCCTCGACAGCCACCCCGACCGCCGACCCGGCGTGTTCGAGTGCGTTCTCGAGGGCACTCTCGACGGCAATCTGTACCGCCCGTTTGTTTGTCTGCAGGCGTGGTGCCCCCGAGACGTCTGTGGTCACGCTCACGTCTGCTCGCTCGGGACATAGGGTTTCGATAGCCTCTTCGAGTGTCTCCGCGAGGTCGACGGTCGTCGCACGCTCGTTCATCGACATTATCTGGTCGGTCCGCCGGGCACGGGTTCCGATCTCGGCGAGTTCGTCGACCGCCGCGACGATGCGGTCGGCGTGGTCGTCGGCCTGTCGGTCCGCGAGCACCTCCGCGTGACTCCGTATCACGTCGATCTGGTTGCGCAGGTTGTGACGCAGCACCCGGTTGAACACCTCCAGGCGCTGTTCACGGCGTTTCCGCTCGGTGATATCCTCCACGATACCGACGAACCGCCGTGTCCCGCCCGACAGTTCGACGACGTACCCGGTCGCGTGGACCCACCGCACCTCGCCGCCGGGCTGTCGGACGCGGTACTCGAACTCGTAGCTCTCCTGCGGGTCGCCGTCGTCGATCTCCGCGAGCATCGTCTCGAACTCGGAGCGGAACCGCTCGCGGTCGCGCTCGTCGGCCGTCTCGAGAAACGCCGTCGCGTCGCTGTACAGCGCCTCGACCGGCTGTCCCCAGATATCCTCGTACGCCGGGTTGACGTACAGCACATCCGAGAAGTCCGGTTCGGCGAGGTAGATCACCTCGTCGATCCGCTCGGCTATCATGCGGAACCGCCGCTCGCTCTCCCGCACCGCCTGTGCCCGCTCGACCCTGTCGAGCGCGGTCTGCACGTGGTCGGCGAGTGCCCTCGCGACGTCGAGAACGGCGCTGTCTGGCTCTGTCTGCTCCCGCGTGCCGGCGGCGACGAGCCCGTGTGCCCCCAGCGGGAGTAACACGCCCGTCTCGAGGGGGTTGTCTGTCCCGTGCTCGCTGGGGCTGTACTCGGTCACCTCGCCCGAGCGAAACACCGCGTGCTCGTACCGCTCCGGGGAGAACCCCGAGACCAGCCCCACCTCGCGGGCGGCGTCGGTTGCGGCGACCGGACGGAGCCGGTCGTGGTCGGACTCGTGCATCCAGCAGACCGCCATCGGCAGGTCGAGCGCGTCGCTCGCGGCCTCGACCGCGATCGTCGCCACGTCCTCCGGTGTCTGTGCGCTCTGGAGGCGCTCGGTCGCGTCCTGCAGGGCGCGGATCGCCCGCTCGCGCCGTTTGCGCTCCGTGATGTCCCGCTGTATCGAGAGCACCCGTTCCTCGCCGCGTATCACGGCCGGTGACAGTGTCACCTCCAGCCAGATGCGGTCGCTACCGGCGGTCTCGGCTCGCCACTCGACGGTCTCCGGCTCGCCCGTCTCGCTCACCTGCCTGACGAGCGCTCTGCCACGCTCCCCGGTGTAGCGCTCGCTGTCCGCGCTCAGTCCCTCGATACCCAGCTCCCGGATCCGTTCGAGGCCGTCGTAGCCAACCATCTCACAGTACGGCTTGTTCACCTCGACAATCTCGCCCGTCTCGGGGTCGAACATGGCGATGGCGTCGTTGACACCGTCGAAGATATCCTGGTACGTGCGCTCGAGTTCACGGCGCTCCGTGATATCGCGCTGGATCGAGAGGACGCGCTGTTCGCCGCCGATCTCCGCGGGTGCGAGCGTCGCCTCCAGCCAGATGCGCTCGCCCCCGCGTGTCTCCCCCTTCCACTCGACGGTCCTGTCCTCGCCGGTCTCGGCCACCTCCCGGATGAGTCGAACACCCCGCTCACCGGTGTACCCCTCCTCGGTCGCACTCAGCCCGTCGATACCAAGCTCCCGGATCCGCTCGAACTCGTTGTAGCCGAACAGCTCGTGATAGCTGTTGTTCACCTCGACAATCTCGCCGGTCTCGGGGTCGAACACAGTAATGGCGTCGTTGACACCGTCGAACATCTGCTCGTACTCGCGCTCTCGGCGTTTTTGCGCCGTGATATCGTGCAGCGACGCGACGACACGCCGCTCGCCGCCGACCTCGCCGACCTCGTGTCGGACACGCACCCAGACGGTGCTGCCGTCGGCCGCCGAGAGCGGCCACTCGAACTCCCGTCGCCCCTCGCGTGCCGACTCCCGGACCATCTGCCTGGCCTGCTGTCCGTCGACGCCCGCACCGCTCGCCTGGAACTCGGACAGCGGTTGCTCCAGAAACGCCTCGCGGTCGTACCCGAGAAGCTCCGCGACCCGCTGGTTCGCGTCGACCACCTCGCCGGTCTCGGGGTGGTGAACGACGATACCGTCGCCGGCCATCTCGAGCATCTCCTCGTATCTGCCCTCGTGTTCGCGCCTGTCTGCCGGCGGCGACTCACCCGACACGCGGCCGATACAGTCGACGACCAGCTCGTACTGTGCTCCGGCTGTCACCCGGGGGAACACATCGCTCGCACCCGCCTCGATCGCGCGAGCGACCGTCTCACCGTTCTCCGAGGGCTCCGTCAGGAGAACAACCGGAACCCCATGTTCGCTCGTGAGCCGGTCGATGACCGTGATCGGCTCCGCAAACCGGTCGTCGACGACGACACCGTCGACGGTCTCTGCCCGTGTGAGCGTGTCGGCAATCGACTCGACACACTCGGCGCTCGCAGTCTCCGTGTTTGTCTCCACCGCGTCGACGACCGCACTGCCGAACGACCTGTTTCCGGCCACTATCAGTACGTCGAGCCCCCCTCGGGTTCGGCTCATACGAATCCTCTATTCTCTTTTGTGGTGTTTCGAACTTAACCCTTCGGAGCAGTACAATCTTCACCGCTACTGTGCCAGAGCATCACAATGGTTTTAACTGTAGAGCGCACCTACACACAGGCAATGAGCAGATCCGCATTGGTCGGAAACGTCACGGCGATGCTCGAGGACGCGGGGTTCGTCGTGAGCGACCGCTGTGCGGTTCGACCAAAGAGTTTCGATGTGGCGGCACGGCGGGGTGAGGAGGTACTGCTGTTGAAGATACTCAGCAACATCGACGCCTTCGACGCCCGAACCGGCGCGGAGATGCGACGGCTCGGGGAGTATCTCGGGTCGACACCGTTGGTCATCGGGCTCCGGACGCGTGACCAGGAGCTCGACCCGGGTGTCGCGTACTTTCGCCACGGGGTCCCGGTGTTCTCGCCGGACACCGCGCTGGACCTGTTCGTAGAGGGTGTGCCGCCGCTCATATACGCCGCACCTGGTGGACTGTACGTCAACATCGACAGCGATGTGCTCGCTGACGCCCGCGAACAGCGGGGCTGGTCACTGGGTCGACTCGCACAGGAGCTCGGCGTCTCTCGGCGCACCGTCTCGAAGTACGAGGACGGTATGGACGCGAGTGTCGAGGTGGCCGCAGAGCTCGATGAACTGTTCGACGCACCGATGACCTCACCGGTCGAACTGTTCGAGGAGGAGTCGGTCCGCGAGAGCGAGGCACCGCCGGACGCCCCCGACCCCAGCCCCGAGGACGAGCACGTGGTGGCGGTGCTCACCCGCGTCGGCTACGATGTCCACCCGACCGACCGTGCCCCGTTCGAGACTGTCAGCGACGATGGCGAGGCCGAGCAGGTGCTGACCGGTCACTCCGAGTTCACAAAGACCGCCGAGAAGCGCGCCCGCATCATGTCGTCGGTGGGTCGGGTCACCCGCACGCGCCCTGTCTACATCGTCGACACCGCCCCCCGCGAATCCGTTGGGGGGACCGCGCTCATCGAACACGACGAGATGTCCGACCTCGAAAAACGAGACGACTTCCGCGACCTCATCGCCGAACGCGCCGGTGAGAACCCCGCCTGAGTCGCGCCAAACACCCTGTTTTCCTGTGAATTCGCTCCCGACCAGCGGAGCGGTCTCGAACCGGCGGCCCGCGGCCAGCAGCAGGTCGACGGCGTCGGCCGAATCCGCTCTGTCCCGGTGCGCAGTACCGCGGTGCGGAGTCAGACAGTCCGGTCGAGACGGCTCTCACAGACGGCTGGCCCTGCTGACGTGCATTCCGACGAACTGCCAGCCGTCGGCGGTGGTCTCAAGCGTTCCGCTCCATCTGGTGTCGAACTCGTAGCGTGTCGCCGCCTCGGTGTCGATCCAGCCCATCGACACCTGGTCGCTGAACCAGGCGTGCCGGTCACGCTCGCAGACCCGGAGCGCGTTGCTCGTCACCGACCAACCGGTGGTCGTCTCGGTCTGTCTCCTGAGCCCCTCCTGTATCTCGTCGGCCCCGACCAGGCGCTCCGAGACGCCGAACTTCACGAACCGGTCGTCGTCACCCTCCTCGGCGAAGTACGGCCCGAGTGGGTCACCGTTCCGGAGTGCGTCGTAGTACTCGGTGACTGCTGTTCGTGCGTCCATACCGCATCGACGGGTTCGCGAAATAAAGGTCACATGCACCCGCGAGACTCATACCGTCGTGCGTGAGTATCTCAGCTACTGTTCCGAACTCCGAGAAACAGCCCGTGAAACGGGAGTCTGTGACAGCCCGGCGGGAACGAGTCACGCACAACCGTATCACAGGGATCGACCACCGTCGGACAACCGGACAGAAACCCCGGCACCTGCACCGATAAGCAAAAAACGACCGGGGTGGCTGTCCCGGTGAGCGGAGAACGGCCGCGTCGACGCGACGGACCCCGGTTTCAACCACCGCGTTCCCGGTACCAGACACGCTCTCCGGCGGGCGATTCCCCCTCGTCGATATCTAATCTGCTAAGAAACAGGTCCCGAACGGCGAACGTGACCGTGAGTTCGACTGTGCCGCCGTCGTCGGACTCGACTGTGACCACACAGTGTCCGTCTGTGCGGTCGACCGACTCGACTGTACCCGTTGACCAGCGCTCGATATCGTGGGTCGGTTTCCGGGAGTGAATGCGGTCGTGGTCCACATCGGATATTGGACTGTATCTTTCTTTATCTTTCGCCAGGGATCTGCCGTGTTGACTGTCTCCAGCACGCTCCCTGCAGCACAGTCGAACACCGGACAGCACAGTTCTCAGTATCTGCCCGGCGTGCCCGAACGGTGCTGCACGCCGACGCACCTCTCTAGATGTATAGCCCCCAGATGTAACACACTGTTGCATATTAGAGAACATGTGTATATGAACAGAGACCCTTTGTACGGGTGACGGTCGATGCGGCCGTCCATCCCCCTGCCACCGGACGGGATGTGTCAGAGGCACGGGCGCTCGTCAGGACCGCGGGTCCAACGAGGGCCGGTTCGCCCTCGCCTCGACGGGGCGACGGCGAACACCGGTTCAGTTCCCTTTTCACCGATTTTCCTGTTTCCCTCCTGCCATAGTCGAGTCGACGAGCACGCTCAGTTGCGGTCGAGCACCCACGCGATGACCGGCGGCAGAACCGAACGGGTAAATCCACGGCATCCGATTGCTGGGTATGGTCGCACTCGACTCGACAGATGTGCTCGAACGGGGCAAGGAGGCACCGTCGTTCGAACTGCCCGGCACCGACGGGGAGACACACTCGCTGTCTGGGTTCACCGATTACGACGGCGTGCTCGTGGTGTTCACCTGCAACCACTGCCCGTACGCAAAGGCGAAGTTCGACGAGATGAATCGCCTGGCCGCGGCGTACGAGGATGTCGCCGTCGTGGGTGTCAACCCGAACGACGCGGGCGAGTACCCCGCCGACGACTTCGAGACGATGCGTGCACGCGTCGAGGAGGGGACGATTGCCTTCGACGCGTACCTGCGCGACGAGAGTCAGACCGTGGCGGCGACCTACGGTGCACAGTGCACACCGGACCCGTTCCTGTTCGAGAACACCGCCCGGGCCGAGACGTCACTGTCGGCCGACGAGACTGTCGGCGACGGTCCCTTCCACCTGTTGTATCACGGTCGTCTCGACGACGCGCTCGACCCCGGCGCCGAGGTCGAAGACCGGGAGATGAGGACACACATCGACGCGATGCTCGCCGGCGAGCCGGTCACCGACGAGTTCCGCCCTTCCCGTGGCTGTTCGATAAAGTGGAAGCCGGGAAACAAACCCGACTACAGCGGGTAGTGGTAGGGTGACGCTGCACGGCCACCGCGAGCAGTCTTCGTGTGAGAACCACGGGTGTTTGTTGCTGTTGGTGGTAGTCGTCTATCGACTCCCGGGGTGAGTTCGGTGTCGAGTTGTCTGTCACGGCTGCGGCGGGTTGCCGTCGTAGGCGCCGAGCCCCTGGTAGAAGTTCAGCAGACCGAACCGGAGTTTCTCCGGGTCGATATCAACTATATCGGCGCGCTCCTCGGGCGGGAAGGCGCCACGGACGGCGTACCCGGACATCTCAACGCCGGCACGCTCGGTGTACCGGGCGTCGAGCAGGATCCGGGCACCGAAATCGTCTGGCGAGCGCACCACCCGGCCCAGCGCTTGGCGGGTCTTACGGACCGTCGGAATCTCGACGGCGTACTGCCAGCCAGCGTCGTCCTCACCGCGACCACGGTCCCCGGTGTCGCCGAACGCCGCCTCGTAGGCGTCCTGGACGGCCGACATCCGGTCGTCCAGATGCGGGTAGGGGACGCCCACGACTACCACCGTCCGGGCGTCGTTACCGTCGTAGCTGACCCCTTCGCCGAGTGTGCCCCATAACGAGGTGAACAGCACACCGTCGTCATCGTCGGTGAACGACTCGCGCAGTTCCCGCGCGGAGCTGCCGGCCTCGTCGAGGTAGTGGGTCCCCTCGGAAACGCGCTCGTGATACCGGACCGCCTCGCTGTAGCTCGGAAAGAACACGAGCGTGTTTCCTGGGGTGAACCGGACCGCATCCTCTAGCGTCTCCGTGATGCTCCGCTGGACCTGCGGGTCGTCACGGCTGCGGGAGAAAAGCGCCGGGCCGTCGACCGCGTAGGTCCGTCGGCGCTCCGTCGGGAACTGCGGCCCGTAGGCGATTGTCTCGGGCGCGTCGAGTCCGAGCACGTCCTCTGTCACCTCGAACGGCCGCAGCGTCGCGCTCATCAGCACGCTCGCGTGGAGGTCCCCGAACAGCGAGCGGGTCACCCGCGAGGGAATGCAGGTGTAAAGCTCCGCCCGACCGTACACCTCACCCGCATCTGGTTGCAGATCCGGGTCCTCGTCTGTGCCGTCCGCCAAGCCGACACGCTCGCCTGGACCGTTGGCCGCGGCCCCATCGCTTGACTCCTCTTTCCGTCGGACACTCACAACTGGGTACGTCCCCTCGTCACCGCTCTCGGCGACCCAGTCGGCGACGAACTCGGCGGCGCTCAGCGTCGGACACTCCTTTCGGGTGCCCGTTTCGCCGTTCTTGTAGGCGCGCTCGTAGCGGCTGTCCAGTTCGCGGCCGAGTTCGACCGCCCGGTCGAGCTCCGTCTCGTAGCCCGGCCCGGTGTAGCCCCGCAGAAAGGAGAGTGTCAGCTCGTCTCGACGGTCGTCGTTGTCGACCGAGAGGTCCCTCCAGTCCTCGTCGACCCCGCGGCGCTCGCCGGCGCCAAGCGCGGTGTCGTAGCTCCCTACGAGCGCCCCGCGGAACGTCTCGAGGACGTTCCGGGCATCCCCGGCTCTCGGGTCCTCGACACCGTCGAGTTCGGCGAGCGCACGGGCGAGCGTGGTCTCGGCGAGTCGCTGTCGGGCGTGGTCGCGGGCAGCCGACTCGATGTTATGAGCCTCGTCGAACACCGCGATGACATCCTCCGGGTCGCGGCCGAGCCACCGGAAAAACTGCTCACGGATCCCCGGGTTCAGCAGGTGGTGGTAGTTGCACACCACCAGGTCGACGCCCTCGACACCCTCCTTCAGCAGTTCGTACCCGCAGAGACCCCGTTGGTCGGCGTATCCATAGATATCCTCCGGCGTTCGCACATCGTCGTACAGCCAGTCGAAGAACTCGGTCGTGTCGGCGGTCAGGTTCCGGTAGTAGTGCTGGCAGGTGGCACGCTCCTCGAAATCCGCGAGCTCCTCCTCCATCTCTGTGAGTTCGTCCATCACAGCCGCACGGCCGCTTGCGGCTTCGAGGTCATCATCCGTGCTCCGGTTGAGCAGCACCTCCTGCTGGCGCTCGAGTTCGGCCACCTCCTGCTCGGTGTCGACTAGTTCCCGCGTGGTCTCCCGGAGGGCCTGACACTCCTCGTAACCGACGTCGATGTGACACATCGAGGATTTGCCGCGGAAGACGACCGCCCGGAGCTCCTCGGTGTCGGCGATTGCGCTCGCCTCCCGGCGGAACTGGCGCATCTGCTGGTGGACGTTCGTCGTTATGACGACTGTCTTGTCGGTTTTGCGGGCGTGCTCGAGCGCCGGCACGAGCGCTGCGAGCGTCTTCCCGGTGCCTGTTGCCCCCTCGAACAGCACGTCCGACCCCGCCTCGAGTGCCGTCTCGATGCGGCGCATCGCCTCCTGCTGGTGGCTGTAGGGCTCGTCGTACGGAAAGTATCGCAGGTACGAGGCTCCGGACACGGCTATTTGTACGCCGTTCTCGATTATAAGGGGTAGCCCCGGAGTGAATGTGGTTTCCGGAGACACTGATGAGACTGGTCGTCCGACAACCAGTCCATCGAGCCCTCGACACCGGCGAGGGCGGGTCGAAACCGCAGGTCACGCGTACAGCGTCCGGAGCCAGGGCGGAGTCAGGATAGGCCACCGAACAGCACGAGGACAGTGCTCCCCACACCGACCTGTGTCGGGTCGGAAGAGAGCAGTCTCCTGGCTGACTACTCTGTGTCGCCGATATAACTCGTTCCGGTTCGAGTCCCGGTGTCCGACCGGGCTGTTTTTATCCGGTTCCGGGTTACATAGAGCTGATGCGAATCGGCTTCGTGGTCAACCCGGTTGCGGGGATGGGCGGACGTGTCGGGCTGAAGGGGACCGACGGGAAGGTCGAGCGGGCACGGGAACTCGGTGCGGAGATGCGCGCCCCCGACCGGGCCCATGAGACGTTGGTCGAACTCCGTGACACGGCCGAGGCGCTCGAACTCCACACCTACGGTGGCCTGATGGGCGAACAGACGGCAGAGGAGGCAGGTTTCGACCCGACCGTCGTCGGACACCCCGGCGGTGAGGAGACAACAGCGGCGGACACCCGCGAGGCTGTCCGGGCGTTTCTCGATAGTAACGTCGAGCTAGTGCTGTTCGTCGGCGGTGACGGCACCGCCGTCGACGTGGCGGAGGCGGTTGCGGCGCGTGAGGAGACCACACCGATTCTGGGTGTTCCGGCAGGTGTGAAGGTGTACTCCTCGGTGTTTGCCGTGAGCCCGGAGGCCGCGGCACACGTCGCGCTGGGGTACGACCGGACCGAGCGCGCGGAGGTGAACGACATCGACGAGGATCAGTACCGCGAGGGCGAGGTGGAGACGGAACTGGAGGCAATCGCGACGGTGCCCGTGGCGGAGCAGCGCCAGTCGAGCAAACAGACCCACGCTGGCACCGTCGAGGGTGTCGCCGAGTGGGTCGCCGACAATATCCGCCCTGGTGTCACGTACGTCCTCGGTCCGGGCAGTACCCTGGGTGCGGTGAAGAACACAATCGGCATCGACGGGACACCGCTCGGTGTCGACGTCTACCGCGATGGCGAGGTGCTCGCACGGGACGCCGCGGAGTCCGAGATTCTCGACGCACTGGGCGAGGAGAGCGTGGTCGTGGTCACACCAATCGGCGGCCAGGGGTTCGTCCTCGGCCGCGGCAACGACCAGATATCACCGGCGGTTGTCGACCGGTCCGAGATAGAGGTGGTCGCCTCGCGGCGCAAACTCGACGGCCTCGGTGTGCTCCGGGTCGACACCGGTGACCCCGCTGTCGACGAACAGCTCCGTGGCTGGCGCCGGGTCCGAGTCGGGCGCTACGAGACTCGTCTCGTGGAGCTCGTCTAGCCGCCGAGCGCGAGTCGGGCCAGCGACCAGCAGACGATGGTCACGGCGAACACCAGGAGGTACGTTACGAAGAGTACCTCCTCGCCGGCGAACAGACCGAGCGTGCCCGGCGCCAGAAGCGCTCCGCCCAGAACCCCTGCCACGCGGACGAACAGTTCGAGGGTCTCTGTGTTCCAGCCCATAGAGCGGTCGCCGTCTGCCAGCCCGAGTCCGGCGGTGACTGTGAGCAGCCCCAGACCGGGGAGGAGACTCCAGACGAGCGGCCAGTCGGCGGGTGCAGCCGACGCTGTGACCGTCACGGTACCGCCGACCCAGAGCAGGGAACCGACGGCGAGCCACTGCCGTCCCACGCCGGTCACCCGGTTCCCGAGCAGTTGGACCCCCACACCGTACCAGACCGACGCGCCTGATAGACCCAGCAGGTAGCCCGCCCGACTGGTCGGGTCCCCGGCCGTGAGCACGAGCTGCGCGCACACGGCGACACCGCCGGCGAGACAACCACCGGCGACGAGGACAGCACGCGGCCGGCGGAGCGACTGCACCGCGAGAGCCAGCGCCGCAACGAGCAACGAGACACCCACGGCTGCCGCCACGGGGAACCCGACACCACCCCCCGAGAGCGTGTCGACTGCCGCCGTGCTCGCGGACATACACGGAGATTCGTCCACAGCATCCTCAACCTATCGTGAGCAGATGCCACGCCCCGGACACGGGTGGGTGGTGATTCCGCTCCCGCGCCGATGCCGGAGTTGGCTGCGGTCACGCAGCCGTGCGACAGAAACTGTTAATCCTGCTGTGGTCGTACCCGATGGTATGTCACGGGAGGACACCACAGCGAGGGAGCGGTTCATCAGGTGGCTCCGGCCGCCGCCGCGGCTGGTCGACTGGTCGATCTTCACCGTCGTGATGCTCGCCACCGCCTCCGGTGTGCTCTCCTTTCTCGGTGTGCGTCCGGTCTGGGTCCCCGTGTTCTGGTTCCACCGGGTGGTCGGGCTGACGCTGATTGTCCTGCTCTGGTTCAAACTCTCGCGGGTTCGCTACCGGGTCACACGCACCAGCCAGTGGCAGGCCTCGACGGCGCTCTCGATTGCGACCGCACTGGCCGCGTTCGGCACCATCGGGACGGGTATCATGTGGGTCTTTGGCTACGTTCCCGACCTGCCGGTGATACAGTTTCTGACGGTCCACGTCGCCTTCGGGCTGGTGCTGGTCGTGCTGATGGTGGCCCACCAGCGAACGCGGTTCCGGCCACCGAGTCGCGCCGACTTCGACCGGCGCCGGACGACGATGCAGTTCTCTGTTATGCTCCTCGCGGGTGCTGTCACCTACCGCCTGCAGGAGCTGCTCAACACGACGCTCAACACACCGGGCAAGCAGCGCCGACTCACCGGCTCCCGGGAGAAATCTGGCTCGGGCAACGGGGCCTTTCCGCCGACCGCCTGGGTCGCGGACGACCCCGACCCGGTCGAGCGCGAGAGCTACGAGTTGACCGTCCGCGGGGCCGTCGACTCGCCGGTTGAGTTGTCTTACGGCGAACTCGACCCCGACACCTCGCGGGAGGCGTTGCTCGACTGCACCAGCGGCTGGTACACCGAACAGGAGTGGCGCGGTGTCGCGGTGGGTGACCTGCTCGACCTGGCCGACGCCGATGACGACGCCACACACGTCAGATTCGTCTCCGTGACCGGCTACCGGTGGAGTATCCCGATCGACGAGGCCCGGGACGCACTGCTCGCGACCCACGTCGGCGGGGAGCGACTCAGCCACGGCCACGGCGCGCCGCTGCGACTGGTCGCACCCGGTCGCCGCGGCTTTCAGTGGGTGAAGTGGGTCGAACGAATCGATGTCCGCACCCGCGGTGACCCCGCACAGTGGCTCGTCACGCTCATCAGCGGGTTCGACTGACCGTAGCGGGACTACCTCGCCCGCCGAATCCTGTCGGATTAGCTCTCTGTCTGCTCCCGGATGCGCTCGACCAGATAGACCGCAATCGGGACCGGTCCCCGCTCGACGAACCGCGCGAGCTCCTCGCCGTCCCGCTCGACGACCACCGTCGGGATCTGCTCGATACCGTACGCCTCGACACCGCGACCCTGCTTCTGCTGGTCGAGTTCGTGGTGGTGGACCCGCTCGTCGGGGACTCCGGCCGCCTCCAGCGCCGCGCCGAAATCCGGGAGCTGTGACCGGCAGTCCGTGCACCAGTCACCGCCCCAGACACGGTAGACCAGGTCGTCGTGGGCCGCGAGCGTCTCGACAGTCTCCTCGTGTGCTCCCGCCGCCCAGACCGGGTTCGGTTCGAGTGTCGCGAGTGCCATACCTGTCTGTCGGAAGGAGACAGTGTTAAGCTGCCCGTCTCCGCTGCACTCCGGCCCGACCGGCGGTTGCGACACCTGCCCGTGCAGGCTGGCACGGGGTCCCTGTGAGACAGGCCGACCGCCGAGAACCGGTCTGACACCGGCTCTCCGTGAGAGGGGCCGTCGGGGACCGCTCAGACAACCTCCATCTCGGAGAGCCGTTCGGGCAGGTAGGTGTCGGTGACGAAATCCAGCCCGCGGGAGGCGAGTGACTGCTGTTCGGACTTTTTCTCGATATCGAGCTGGAGTTCAATCTGCTCTCTCCAGAACTCGGTCTGGTAGCGGGGGTCCTCGAGCTCGGACTCCAGGGCGTTTATATCGGAGTCGCTCAGCGGGTCCGTCGGGAGGTCGTACTCGACGATATCCTGTGGCCGGATACCGACGAACTCGGCCTCCGGTGTCGCCAGGTACTCAGAGAGGTGGGCGCTCTTTATCGAGCCGTAGGCGACCGAGCCGTAGATGCGGTAGCTCCAGGGATCACCGTCGGTGAAGACCGTGACCGGCAGACCGAGCTCGTCGTGGAGCCGCTTCGTGAGTCGCCGGGTCGCCCGCGCGGGCTGTCCTTTCAGGTGGACCACAATACAGTTGTACTCGTCGTCGAACCCGTTCTCGACGAGGCGGTCCCGCATCCCGCCGGTCTCGACACACAGCGCAAAGTCGGCGTCGTTGTCGAGAAACTCTATCGTGTCGGGGTTGTTCGGTATCTGGTAGCCGCCCTCGCCGACATCCTCCTGACAGTGTATCTCGCGCTCGCCGCGCCGGGTCTGCTCGCGGATCTCCAGCGGTCCCATCACGGTCGCGCCGGACTCCTCCGGGCGCATGTGGAAGTCCTCGCGGGTCGCCCCGGTGACGATCTCCAGGTCCTCGACGAGCTGGTTCGACTCGTCCTGGCTGCCGAACTGTGCCTCGTCGAGGTCCCACGACTCCGAGAGGTAGTACAGCTCCCGCAGTGTCGAGGAGCGCTCCTCCTCCAGCTGTCGGGTGAGAAAGTCGATTGTGTAGACAGACTTGAGCAGCTTCTGCGCCCCGCCGATGGATTTCGCGCTGCGCGTCGAGGTCCGGTCGCCGTACACCCAGACGCTTTTTTGATCGTCGTACTCGATGTTGCTCTTCGTCCGGGTGGGTATCTCGAGACGCGGAACGTCACCCTGCTCGAACTGCCTGTAGAACCGGTCCGCGAGTTCGAGTAACTGTGCCTGGGTCTCGGTGAGGCCCGTGCCGTCGACGGTGTTGTCGGTACTCATTAGTATCCTTGATCAGGGTCCGGCGTCGTTTGTGAGTTTCTCCTCCGGAATGCCGTCGACGTGGGCGACACAGTCGGCCCCGTCGTCGACCGCGTAGCGCAGTGTGGCGGTCTCACCACCCCCGACGGTCGGGCTCCAGTTCAGGAACCACTCGCCGTCCATCTCGACGACCGTCGCCGCCGCGTCGTCGAGGAGCTCCGGTTCGGTGTCGGCCTCGACAATCTCCGTTACCTCGGGGTCGGCGCTCGTGTCGTCGTTGTTCTCCACGCGGAGAGTGACGGTTCCGCGCTCGCGCTCGCGGGCAACGAGCACGTCGTTCATGATGCGGGCCATCGTGGTGTCGATGTCGAGGTCCTCCCGATCGGTAACGGTAGAGAGCTTCTGGGCCATCTCCGGCAGGATGGTGCCGAGCTTGTCCTGTTTCTGCCGGCGCTGCTGCATCGAGCGGCGCCTGTTGAGGTAGCTTTTCAACTCGCGGGCGCTCTCCCGGAGCGCGAGTTCGATCTCCTTCTCTATCTCGGGCACGTTCGCGACGGCGTCTTTCGACTCACTGGTAAAGGGCACGTTCGTCGAGGCGACGTGGACCATCAGCACCACCGGCCCGTTCGGGATACCGGTCCCCCCCGGCTGGTCGAGCCCGTAGTTACGCCAGTTGATATCCTTTATTACATCGGTCGTTGCACAGGCCCCGCGCTGGTAGACAAGCGGGACCCGGTTGGCAAAACGCAGCACCGCTGATTTTCCCTTGCTCTCGATATCACCACCGTAGGCGATGCCGGTCTCGACGATGAACGGGTCGCCCCCGTGGACCGACGCGTCGCGGGTCGTTGCCGCAAAGAAATCCGCGTCAAACTCCTTTCGCAGACCGGCCTCGACAAGGTCCGACGTTATCGGGGCGAGACAGCCTGTCGGCGGCGAGATGATGTCGGCCTCCCGCATCGCCTCGAGCAGTTCCGAGGCGGTGTCGCGGTCGTCCGCAACGGCGCTTACCTTTGGCGGGTCGTCGGGCACCTGCCGGGCAGCCGTCCACAGCTCGGTCAGGATGTTCTCGCGGGCGGTCTCGCCGACCGTGGCGTCGTCGTGCTGTTCGGTCATGTCGGCGGCCCGGTCGACGTACCCCCGGAGGGTCGTCCGGGTGACCCGGTGCCGGTCGCCAGGCTCGAACTTCGCTGCTAGCCGCGTGGCGAGTGCCTGCACCACAGCGTCGTTTTTCCGCCGGGTCGTCGCCGCGTCGACCAGGACGTACAGGTCCGACTCGCGCTCGTCGGTCAGCCGCGCCCACGCCGCATCGACGGCGTTCCCGCGGACGGTCGAGCCGAACGTGGTGCTGTACTCGACCTGTATCTCCTCGGCCACACTGTCGACTGCCTCGACCACCTCGTGATGTGCGACCCGGTCGCGGTCGAGCGCCGCCGCAACTCGACCGGCGAAATCCGCCGTCGCATCGGCGCTCTTGTTCGCGACGGCCGCCTCAACGGCCGACTCCACCCCCTCGTCTGTCTGTGGTGGCTCCCACGCCATCTCACGCCCGAGATGACGATCCCGGAAATTGTCGATAACGGCGTCGGCGGTCTTCGTGCCTACCCGCGTGAACTCCTCGCGGAGGAACCCAGAGACCGAGTAGGAGTCCGTCGACTCCGCCATCTTGATCAGCGTCCCAAGTTCGACCCCGTGGGGGTGGGGCCGTATCTCCTCGGTCTCCGCGGGCAGTTGGTCGGTCGCGCGCTCGTACTTGAAGCGGCCGTCCGGCTCGCGCAGTTCGATGCGGGCGTGCGGGTTCACCACGGCGGTGTGCTGGATGTAGTCGTGGAGCTGCTGGCGGGCGCGCATGTTCGCCTCCATCTCCAGTTCGATCCGTGTCCCGTGGGGCCGCTCCCAGGAGCGTGTCTCCTCGCGGCTTATTTCGGGCTCGTTCCGGTCGGTATCGACGATCAACTCGAAGTACTTTGCCTCCTCACCCCCCTGTGTCCGGGAGGTCACCTTCGCGGGCTTGCCCGAGGTGAGCTGTGAGTAAAGCACCGCTGCCGAGATGCCGATACCCTGCTGACCGCGGCTCTGCTCCCGGGTGTGGAACCGCGACCCGTACAGCAGTTTGCCGAATATCTTCGGGAGCTGTTCCTTTGTGATGCCGGGGCCGTTGTCCTCGATTGTCACCGTGTAGTAGTCCCGGTTCTCCTGGATCTCGACGTAGATATCCGGCAGGATACCGGCCTCCTCGCAGGCGTCGAGAGAGTTGTCGACACCCTCCTTTACTGCGGTGACCAGCCCGCGGGCACCCGAATCGAACCCGAGCATGTGACGGTTCTTCTCGAAGAACTCGGCGATGGAGATGGCCCGCTGGCTCTCGGCCAACTCCTCGGCGACGCTCTCCCCGCCACCGAGTCGTGACTGCTGGGAAGTCATCTGTTTACGCTCACTACTTCCTCCGGGTTTAAACCTCGCACGCTACCGCGGTGAAAGTGGACGACGAACCCTGTCCGCGCCGCTCCCGAGGTGGCACTACTTCACGATGAACGCCGGCGGTGATGGCCACGGCGGTCGACCGTCGCTCGGACCCCGACGACACGGGGGTCTCTCGCCGAGACGGTCATCCCTGGTGGCCAGCCCCTGTTTGGAAAGCTCCAATCCAAAAGTTGGAGTACTCCAAGAAACTCGTATGTCCAGCGTCGTCGTAGAGAGGAGTAATGACAGAGGAGTCAGCGGACGCCGGCAACAGGGAGCGGGCACTCAGGCTCTCGGTACCGGGGATGGACTGTCCATCCTGTGCCGGGAAGGTGAAAAAGAGCCTCGCCGGTGTCGAGGGTGTCGGTGAGGTGAACACCCGGCCAACGACCGGCGTGGTCAGCGTCGGCTACGACACCGACCGGGCCGGCGAGGAGGACGTAGTGACAGCGATAGAGCGGGCGGGCTACGCGGTGACCGGCGGGACCGATGACGGTATCGACGTCGCGCCGGCGTCGGCGGTGTGGACGAGCAGGCGCGCGCTCACGGCCTGGGTGGGGGCCGCGGTGCTGACCGCCGGACTCCTGTTCGAGTTCCTCCTCACCGGAGCGAACTACGACCTCGGGACTCCGTTCGCGCTCGAACTCGCGGACGTGGCGTTCCTGTTGGCGGCCCTGACGAGCGGTGCGCCGGTCGTCCGGAGCGGTGTGCAGTCCGCCCGGGCGCGGAGTCTCGATATCGACCTGCTGATGGGGACAGCGATACTCGCCGCGACCGGGGTCGGTCTGTACGTCGAGGCGGCGACACTCGCTGTGCTTTTCAGCGTGGCCGAACTGCTCGAACAGTACGCGATGGACCAGACCCGGGACTCGTTGCGGGACCTGCTCGAACTCGCACCCGAGGAGGCAACGGTCCGCCGGGAGGGGGAGAAACAGACCGTTCCGGTCGGGGCGGTCGAGATCGGGGACACAGTCCTCGTGCGGCCGGGCGAGCGGATACCCGTCGACGGTGTGGTCCGAGCGGGTGAGAGTGCGGTCGACCAGTCGCCGATCACCGGCGAGAGTGTCCCCGTCGACAGGAACGCGGGTGACGAGGTGTACGCCGGCACGTTCGCCGAGGAGGGGTATCTCGAACTCGAGGCGACAACCGACGCCGGTGGGACGACACTCGCGCGCATCATCGACCTGGTGGGCGAGGCACAGGCCGACACGACCGAGACCGAGCAGTTTGTTGACCGGTTCGCGACCTACTACACGCCGGCGGTGGTGGTGCTTGCGGCCCTGACCGCCGCGGTGCCGCCGCTTCTGATCGACGGCGGTGTGACCCTCGGGGTCGGAGGGCTGACCCACACGTTTACCGGAGGGCGGCTGCCCTGGTTCCTCAGGGGGCTGACGCTGCTCGTCATCGCCTGTCCCTGTGCGTTCGTCATCTCGACACCCGTCAGCGTCGCCTCGGCCGTCACCGCCGCCGCACGGAACGGTGTCCTTGTAAAGAGCGGCGCACACCTGGAGGCGATGGGACAGGCCGACGTACTCGCGTTCGACAAGACGGGCACACTAACCAGCGGTGACCTGACCGTGACCGATGTCGTCCCCGTCGGTGACACCGACGAGTCGGAGCTGCTCCGGAGGGCCGGGGCACTCGAGCGCAGGAGTGAACACCCGATCGCCGACGCCGTCCTCGCCCGTGTCGAGGAGGCCGGCCTGGACCCCTACGAGATATCGGGGTTCGAGACGCTCACCGGGCGCGGGATACGCGCCGAGGTGGACGGTCGGACCTGCTACGCCGGCAAGCCAACGCTGTTCGGTCTCGACGGCGACGACCCGGTCTCCGACGAACTGTCACAGACCGAACGCGAAACAGTCGAGCGGCTCCAGCGCGCGGGAAAGACAGTCATTCTGGTCGGGACCGACTCGGCGGTGACCGGCATCCTCGGAATCGCAGATCAGATCCGGCCGGAGGCCCAGCAGGCAATCGATGCGCTACACCGCCTCGGTGTCGGGCCACTCGTGATGCTCACCGGTGACAACGAGGGAACGGCGCGGGCGGTTGCCGACCAACTCGGCATCGACGAGTACCACGCCGGGTTGCTGCCCGAGGAGAAGGTAGCGGCCGTCGAGGGGCTCAAACGCGAGCACGGCTCTGTCGCGATGGTCGGGGACGGTATCAACGACGCGCCGGCACTGGCCACGGCATCGGTCGGCGTGGCGATGGGTGCAGCCGGCACCGACACCGCAATCGAGACCGCAGACATCGCGCTGATGGGTGACGACCTCGGGACGGTGCCGTACCTGCACGCGTTGGCCGGTCAGGCGAGTGGTGTCATCCGGCAGAACATCTGGAGCAGTCTCGGTGTAAAACTCCTGCTCGCGGTTGGGGTGCCGTTCGGCTACGTCAGCGTCGCGGTCGCGGTGCTGGTCGGTGACATGGGGATGAGTCTCGGCGTGACCGGTAACGCGATGCGACTGTCACGGCTCCGCCCCGAGACGGTGCTGAACACCTAACTCTGTCCGGATATCTGTTCAAGGCCGACCGGATAGCGTCAAAGAACAGCTCAGATCTCGTCGATGTGCGCGACGCTTTGCTTCGAGACGTTCCCCTTTGTTATCTCCTCGGGCATCCAGTTTGGCTTGTCCTCGGGAGCTTCCTCCTCCCAAGCCCAGCCCTCGTAGATGTGTACCTTGTGCTCGCCTTTCTCGCGGAGGCGGATCTCCTCGGTCTCGGCACGTTCCTCTGACGGTGCCGGCTCGAGCCGCCGTGCGGCCTTTAGCGCTGCCTGTCGTGGTGTTTTCCCGGTGAACACGCTTCCGGGCTCCTCCCCGTCGGTCGTTCTGAGCGCGAAGTTCCGTTCCTCGTTTTCTGCCATCTCTTGTCCCTCCATTTGAACTGTGTGTACAACAGCACATAAATGTACCCCCTGATTCGACCGCTGTCCCGTGGTATGCGCCGAGATGACCGCCCCCGACAGCCGTCCTGACGCGGTCTGTCCCGACCCGACGACCGACCGAGCGTGGTTTCGTCCGGATGTGCGTGGACGCTGGTCGGTGGGTAGTGATACTGTTGTGCGTGTCGGGAGACACCCGCCGGAGGCGGCGATAAGCGCCTGGAACCGAAGAAGCTAAAGAATCGAGCAACCTGTTTACAGACAAGATGAACAACACGTGTCTCCGTTGGAGGTGGTTCCGTGGGTGTTGAGATAAGCGAGTCGCCCGTCTCCGACGAGGAGTTCGCGTCGATGGAGCAGTTCGTCCACGACTACCTGGTGGCCAGCGTCGCCACGGAGGAGGACGGCGGGCGGATGCGGTGGTATCCCTGGCACTCGGCGAAGTACCGGTTCAACCACATTCGCAACGTGGTCGACATCGCGGAGGAGATTGCGCGCGGCGAGAGTGCGAACGTCGACGTGACCCGCGTGGCGGCGCTGTTCCACGACGTGGCCAAACTCGAGGTCGACCAGGACGCCCACGCGGAGGCGGGTGCTCGCATCGCCCGCGAGTACCTGGAGACTCACGCCGACTACCCGGGGTCGTTTGTCGACCAAGTGTGCCAGTTGGTCCGGGACCACTCCTTCCAGGGCGACCTCGTGGAACTCCCGCTGGAGACGCAATGTCTCGTCGAGGCAGACCTGCTCGACAAGGTCGGTGCGAACGGTGCGATGTTGCTGTTGCTCCGGATGGGGTACGAGTCCCGGACACACATGGACGCGGCGACGATGGTCGGTCGTGTCCACAAGCGCGGCGAGGACGTCAGGGAGCGTGTCCAGAGCCAGACCGCGACCGACATCGCACACCGGCGACTCACCCGGGTGAAGTGGCTCCGCGAGTGGCTCGAAGCCGAGGTGGCGGCTGTCGAACCGCCGTCACAGGAGGGTAACTAGCCCGTCCCAGAGAAAGACGGCACCGAACACACCGAGAACGAGCGCGCTCACGGCCGCGACGACCGGGACGGCAGAGTCGACCCGGCGACCGGCGGCCAGCAGTGCCGCCGGAAAGCCGACAATCCAGATCAGGATGCCGCCGAACAACCCCAAAACGAGCGCGACACTGCCGGTTTCGACCACGACCGTCCCCGCGAGCGCGTCGCCCGGCAGATGGCCGAACACGTCGAGTCGACCAGGGTCGAGCAACCCGACACCGACGGTGAGCCAGAACAGTATCTGGTAGGGGTTCGTCAACGCGAGAGAAAACGCCTTCGCGAACCCGTGGCTCCCACCGGTTTCCTCGCCGGCAAGCGTGGCGCTGGTGCTGCGTGCGGCATCCAGCGCGAAGTACAGCATCAACACGCCGCCGACGGCGACCATCCCGGCGCGAACGTCGGGATACCGCTCGACGACGGTCACGACACCGGCGAGTGCAAGCGCCAGAAAGACCAGGTCGGCGCTCATCGCGCCGAGTCCAGCCCGGAACCCCGCCAGCCAGCCTCGGACCACGCTCTCCTCGGCGATGACCGCGTTCATCGGTCCGGGTGGTGCCGCCAGCGCGAGACCGAACAGGACCCCCGCGGCCAGCGAGACAACTGCGTCGACGACCACAGGTTGTACTTGCGGGCGGCACCAATCACGGTTGCGGTCGGCGCCGTGGGTTCCCGACTGCCCAAGTGTGGCGGTGAGAGTTCATAACCGGTATTACCCGTCACGCCCGAAAAAAGGTATGCAATCACCTGACGAGATACCGAGCGCCGATGGGATGCCGGTGTTGGGGCTTGGCACCTGGGAGAACGACGACCACGACCAGTGTGCGGAAAGTGTCCGGACAGCCCTGGAGATGGGCTACCGGCATATCGACACCGCACAGATCTACCGCAACGAGCAGGCCGTCGGGAGGGGGCTCGCGGCGGCTGACGTTCCCCGGGAGGAGGTCTTTCTCGCGACGAAGATCTGGATATCGAAACTCGGTGCCGACGACGTGATACAGTCGACAGAGGCGAGTCTTGACCGCCTCGGCACCGACTACGTCGACCTGCTGTACGTCCACTGGCCGGCCCGCGAGTACGAGCCCTCGGAGACACTGCCGGCGCTTGAGCGTCTGCACGAGCGGGGGCTGACCCGGCGGCTTGGCGTCTCGAACTTCGAACCCAACCACGTCGAGCGAGCCCGCTCGGTGCTCGACACGCCGGTCTTTGCCAATCAGGTCGAGATACACCCGTTTCTCCCACAGGACAGCCTGGTGACGTACGCCGCGGAGACGCAGCTCAATCTAGTGGCGTACTCGCCGCTGGCCCGCGGCGAGGTGGTCTCGAACCCCACGTTGGGGGCGATTGCCGAGAAACACGGCGCGACGGCGCCACAGGTCGCGCTGGCCTGGCTCCGGGAGCGGGGTATCACCGCTATTCCAAAAGCCACGAGTGAGACACACATTCGTGACAACTTGAGAAGTCTGTCGCTCTCGCTTGACGAGACGGACCACGCGCGCATCGACGCGGTCAACCGGCAGACGCGGACGGTCCACCCAGGGTTCGCACCGGCGGCCTGGGACTGACAGCGACCCGCATCCGACGGGGAGACGTGGCGACCGTTGCCCCCGAATCGGGTGCAGACCATCCGACAGAGCGCACAATTCATTATCGTTCGCACAAAGAATCAGTATGGACTCTGCGGTGTTGCGCGAGGATATGGTCGCCGGTCTGGAACACGAGAGCAAGGGCTGTCTCGACAGCGAAACGGTTTCGATGGCGATGCGGTCGGTCCCTCGGGAGGCGTTCGTGTCAGACGAGCGGGAGGCCTACGCCGACCGAGCGTTCGAGCGGTTCGGGACACGGGTGCTCGCACCGAGCACCGTCGCCCGTCTGCTGGAACCGCTCGGGCCGGAGCCCGAGGATTCGGTGCTCGTGGTGGGTGTGGGTGTGGGTTACACCGCGGCCGTTCTCGCGGATATCGTCGGTCCGGAGCGTGTGCAGGCCGTCGACATCACCCGTCGGCTGGTCGCGGAGGCCCGTGACAACCTCGCGACGGCTGGCCACGAGGCGGTGCTCGTCGACCGTCGGGACGGTGCGAACGGACTGCCCGAGTACGCCCCCTACGACCGCATCCTCGTCGAGGCCGCCGCTGTCAGACCACCGCGGGCGTTGCTCAACCAGTTGGCGCCGGATGGACGGCTCGTCATGCCGCTCGGGAGTCACGGGCAGTCGATCACTGTCGTCGAGGCCGACGGGAGCACGACACCGCTTGGCGGGTGTGCGTTCGAACCGATGCTAGTCGAGGGTGAGCGGGGGGACACTGTCGAGCGCAACCGAACCCGCCGGGAGGAGCGCGAGCGCGCCCGCCAGGCCGAACAGCGCCGCCGGGGCTGGGAACTCGACTGGATCGACTGGGATTAGCTCCCGAGCACCAGGATGTCGGTGTTCTCGCGGTCGTCGGTGTAGTCACCGTCACTCGGCGGTCTGATCTCGAGTGCGACGGTTCCCGTTTCCTGATTCGGCTGGAGCTCCGCCTCGACTCTGTCGAAGACGGCCGTTCCGTTCTCATCTGTTTTGGCCGTCTGAACGCCGCTGCTCAACCGCGCACTGTCGCCGGTCGCCACCACTGTCGCGTTCTGGACCGGGTTACCTGCAGGGTCGAGCACCGCCACCTCGACGGTGGCGTTTCCCTCCGTGATCACCTCGGGAGCGGGGTCGGTATCGAGTTCAGTCGACTCGAACGTGTTCAGTCCACCGATGACGCTCATCATGACTGCGAGACACGCGATACCGACCACGAGCGCAACCACGAGTCGGATCGGGAGTCCCTCTATCGCACGGTCGTCGCGCCACAGGTTCGTAGGCATGGCTCCCTCTGGTTCCGTTATCGGACATAAACGTCCGCCACGTGCGAGGAACTGTCTGTCCGACTCCCGGCGACACCCCTGTCTCTGCTCGACCTCTGGGCGACACCTGGAGTTTATCTCCTCCCCGCCGGAAGACGAGGATTCCTCCGTGGGGACTCCAACCAGACTGGTTACCCCGGCTGTGAACGTGCGGGTTTGCAGGCACTTTCGGCCCTCTCGGTGAGTGTGGCGTATTGAATCGGGCGATCCGCCCGGTGTTGCTCTCGCTGCGCGCGGTCAGGTGGGAACAGTCGGGTCTGTGCGAGTCGGCGTCTCAAAGCTTCTGACCGCACTCCCGGCAGTAGGCGAACATCTGGTCGCGCTCGTTGTACGCGCCACACTCGTCACAGCGGACTGCCTCGTCGACGTCGATACTCTCCGGCGGTCCCCGGTTTACTGTCTCGTCCGTCTCGTACCCGAGAGCACCCGGCGTCTCCTGCTCGCGGCTGGTCTCGGGTGCCCCCCGCGGAACACTGGTTGCGGTGCTTCCCGAGTCCGAACCCCGGATGAAGTACCGGTAGAGGTACACTTGCAACAGTACGAACCCGACTGTGTACGCGCCCAGCCAGATCCAGGTTTGCATACATACAGCTACGTAGTCTTGATACTTGGAAGTTAGCCTTCGGGGTGTGGGTCAGAGTCGGGAGTCCGGCGGGGAGAGGTCACGCCCGAACTCGTCGAACGTCGCGAGGTCGTCGGGGAGGTCGTACTCGATGCGGCGCTGTTCCCTGCGGTCGGGGTTCTCCAGGGCGTCGGCCACCGACTCCCAGCCGGGTTTGACCGCGATGGACCCGGCGGGCGATCCCCCGGCGATGTGGTGAGCGGGTATGTCATCTTTCAGCACGGACTTCGCCGCGAGGAGAGCGTTCCGGCCGACTCTGACGCCCGCGCGCACCATCGCGTCGTGGGTGATCCGTGCGTCGTCCTCGATTGTGGTGTGGTAGTTGCGGACCGTCGTCTGGTCGACGGTGTCGTGATCGTGGCTGTAGATGTGTGCGCCGTCGGAGACCGAGACCCGGTCCCCGATTGTCAGTTTCCCGCGGTCGTCGAGGTGGACGTCGTCGTGCACGACAACATTGTCCCCCACCTCGATGTTGTGGCCGTAGGTCATCGAGATACCCTTAAAAAAGCGGCAGTTCTCACCACAGTCGGCGAACAGGTGTTTCGCGAGCATCCGCCGGAACTCGAGCGCGAAGGCAACGTTGTCGGCCATCGGTGTGGCGTCGAACTGCCGCCAGAGCCACTGCAGATGTTTCGATCGCTCGAACTCCGTCTGGGTCTCCACCTCCGCGTAGTACTCGCTCTCCAGGGTGGTGTTGCAGGGGTCGTACCCTTGAAGTCTGACCCGCTCGGCCGGCGAGACCTCCTCACCTGCCTGCCAGCGCTCGTAGGCCCGACGGTCGCCGTGCAGGTCCACGAGCACGTCCTCGACGACCGTGCAGGTGTCCTCCGACCCCGAGAGTCGGCTGTCGACCTCCTCGACGAACGCGTCCAACCCCGCTGCTGCCTCCCCCGGCAGCGAGACGTGGCGCTTTGTCATATCTCCCAGTTGCCCGTGAGCCCTGATAGTGGTTTCCTCTTCGTCACCTGGCCACCGCATCCGGTGTCGGCGCTGTCTCTCTCGGCTGTGGAGGTCGACGCCACGTCTCCCGACGCTCCAGACAGAGTCCGCTCCCGGCTACCGTGCGCTCGCTCAGATAACCCCCGTCACGCTCGCGGCCTCGCGGGCGGCGGCCTCGCTGATGCCGTCACCCAGGATGGTGTAGCGGTCCCGCACCTCGTGTGCGGTCGCGAGCGCACGGACCACGGTATCCGCCTCGATACCGAGTCCGCCTGCGGTCGTCGGCGCACCGATATCGTTGAGCGCCCGGCGGATGTCGGGCCACCGGCCGTCACCGTCTTGCAGGTACGCCACCAGGATAGTCCCGACGCCGACCTGGTGGCCATGCAGCGCTGTGCCGGGAACAAGTCTGTCGAGCTGGTGGGAAAACAGGTGTTCGGCCCCGCTCGCCGGCCGGGAGGAGCCCGCGATGCTCATCGCCACACCCGAGGAGACGAGTGCCTTCAGCACGACCCAGGCGGACTCCTCCAGCCCCTCGCGGATGTCCGCGGAGCGCTCGACGAGCAGTTCGGCGGTCATCTCCGCGAGCGCGCCGGCGTACTCGGAGTACGGCGCCCCCTGGAGCCGGTGGGCGAGCTGCCAGTCACGGACCGCGGTGTAGTTCGAGATTATGTCGGCACAGCCGGCGGTGGTGAGTCGCCAGGGTGCATCGGCCAGCACCGCGGTGTCGGCGACAACCGCGAGCGGTGGGCGGGCGGCGACGCTGTGACGGGTGTCCCCCTCGGGAACTGAGCCCCGGTTGGAGACGATACCGTCGTGGCTGGCCGCGGTCGGGACCGAGACAAATCCGAGTTTCCGCTCTGAGGCGGCCATCTTCGTGATGTCGATCGCCTTTCCGCCACCGACACCAACAAGATAGCCCGTCCCCGTGGCGTCGACCCGGCCGAGCACCCGCTCGACGGCGTCGAAGGTTGCCTCCTCGACGACGACCAGCTCCGGGTTAGGGCCGCGCTCGCGCAACTGTGTGACGACCTGCTCGCCCGCAACCTCCCGCGGTGTCGGGCTGGTCACGACCAGCGGTCGCCCGCCGAGATGTGTCTCCGCGATTGCCTCGCCCACCCGCGCGACCACGCCGTGACCAACGACCACGTTGCGTGGCAGCCGTATCCACGTCGACTTCTCGAACATACCCAACACTGGCAGGGACAGAAACATAAACTCCCGCTCTGTGCCTCTCCGGACATCCATTCCACGCCGGCTGGTCCGGACGGTGGGTCACATATGGTCTGTACGTCGAACACACGTCCGGTCCAGACCGGGGGACCGCTCAGGCCGACGCCTCGGTTGCGAGCGTCGAGGCTTTGTCCCGGGAGCGGGCGACAACGGCGGGGCGGGCCTCGAACTCGACAGTGACCTGTTCGCCGTACTCGACGGACTCGACGTGTGCGTTGTCGTAGAGCCAGGAGACCACGCTCATCGTGTCTTCGGTCATCGGGAGCACGAGTCGTTCGCGCTCGAAGTCGGGCAGTTCCTCGTGGATGCGCTCGCGGAGCCGGTCGACGTGTTCACCGGTGCGGGCAGAGACGACTATCGGGTTCGGGGCCAGCGCCGACAGCGCGTCGCGCCGTTTGCGGAGAGCGCTCTCGTCAACACGGTCACACTTGTTCAGCACCGTCACGATGGGCGCCTCGTTGCGCTCGTACAGCGTGTCGTGACAGGTGACCAGCTTCTCGCGCATCTCGGGGATCGGCTCGCTCGCGTCGACCACGAGCAACACCAGGTCGGCCAGATACACCGAGTCCAGCGTCGACTTGAACGACTCGACCAGCCAGTGTGGCAGGTCCGAGATGAACCCGACCGTGTCGGTCACAAGCACCTCGCGGGGGCCGAGTTCGGCCCGACGGGTGGTTGTTCCGAGCGTAGTGAACAGGCGGTCCTCCGACTCGGCGGTCGAATCGAGGTCGGGGTGGAGCTGTCTGTTCTCGTCGACATCGAGATCGGCCGCGAGACGGCGCAACAGCGTCGATTTGCCGGCGTTCGTGTACCCTGCAAGCGCCACGAGGTCGAACCCGGACTCGCGGCGCTGCTCGCGGCGTTGCTGGTCGTTTTGCTCGATCTGTTCGAGCTCCTCCCGGATGCGCGAGATGCGTGACTTTATATCCCGCTCGCGGCTCTCGTCGTACTCGCCCAGACCCATGAACCCGGGTCGCTCGTCGCGCTTTGCGAGACTCGCCTTTGCCTCCACCCGCGGGAGTTCGTAGCGCAACTCCGCGAGTTCGACTTGGAGCTGTGCCTTTCGTGTCTGTGCCCGCTGGCCGAATATCTCGAGGATGAGCCGGAACCGGTCGACCACGCGAACGCTCTCGGGGAGCTTGTTCCCGACGTTGAACGTCTGGTACGGTCCGAGCGGGTTGTCGATGACCAGCACCGTCGCGTCCACCGCGGCGGCGAGGGTGGCGATCTCCGCGACCTTTCCTTCGCCGAACCCGTAGGCGGGATCCTCTGTGCGGGTCTGTGTGACCGTTTCGACGACCCTGTAGCCCGCCGCGCCGGTCAACTCCTCGATCTCGGTGGTGTCCGCCTCGCCCGATTCCACCCGCTTTGCAACAACGACGCGTTCATCGGTCTGGGATTGTGCCGTCACTCGTACCGGGGGTATGGCGTGCTGATATTTGAATGCAAGGTCGCCTCCCTGTCCCACGTGTCCGGGCGTGAGTGACCCGGCTACGCCTGCCGGTCTGCTGCAGCGCGGGTGTAGACGAAGCGCCGGAGCAGTTTCGCCCCGAGACTCGCGGCCTGGCCGTCGTCGCGGTCGTTTACCTCGACAACGTCGAACCCGACACAGTCCGGCGCGACCGCACGCACCACGTCCCGCATCGTCGCCGGGTCGAGTCCGAACGGCTCGGGTGTGCCTGTCCCCGGTGCGAACCCCGGGTCTGCCGCGTCGATGTCGACACTCAGGTACGCCCGCTGTCCGTCGAGCGCCGGTTCCCACTCGGCGACATCGGCGGGGGCCACGACAGTCACGTCCTCACACGCGCCGGCGGACTCCCACTCTGGTTCGCTCCCGGACCGGGCACCGAGAACGACTACCCGGTCGGCGTGGTCGAGGACGTGATTCGAGACTGTCGCGTGACTCAATGGGTTGCCCGCGTACGACTCCCGCAGGTCCAGATGTGCGTCGAGACAGACGTACACGTCGGGGTCGAGCGCCCGCACTGCCCCAACGGTGACGGTGTGTTCACCCCCGACCACGAGCGGCACGACCCTGTCACGGTGGTACTCGGCGAGTGCACCGCGCAGAAAGTCGAGATACTCGGCGGCGTCGTCACCGGGGTGAACGTCGCCGTGGTCGTGGACCGCGAGGTCGGTGAACCGGAGACCGGTGTGCTGGTCGTAGTCCTCGAACGGTTCGGCGGCCTCCCGGACACGGCGCGGGCCGAACCGCGTGCCCGGGCGGAACGTCGTCGACACGTCGAGCGGAGCACCGACGACGGCGTACTCGGCCGCCTCCCTGGAGGCGCGCGCGCCGGGAAACATCGGCGTCAGACTATCTTGCGCTTGCCCTCGTGCTCGAGAAACTCGATCTCGTCGTCGGTCTCGAGCTCCTCCTCTCCGGCCCGCATCACGAAGTTGTCGTAGGTGTCGAGGTCCATCACCTGTATCTCGTTGCCCTGGACGTTGATCACCTGTCCCTGCTTGCGCTCGATAATCGGCACCCAGATCTTCTGGTCGACCGGCTGGGACAGCGACCGCTTCTGCCCGTCGAAGACCCCCTCAGCCTCGATACGAGCCTTCGCGCTCCCGTGCTTGCCCGGCTTCGCTGTGCTGTACGAGTTTATCTGACAGGGAACGTCATCGATGTTGACGTAACTCCCCTCGTCGAGCTCTCGCACCTCGGTCTGTTGTTTCGCCATACGGTGGATTACCGAGTTATCAGTATAAACGGTTTGGATTGACCCCAGGGCCCCGGCGGTCATCTGGGCCGCCCCGAGTATCCGTTACTCCCGTCTGTCGAGTCCTCGCTGTTTTCACCCTTCTCCTCTCTCCGCTCGCTCCCGGGTTCCCCGTGGTCTGTGTCGGTACTGGCTGTCTCGTCGGCTGACCCGGCGCGCATCCTCTCGTCGACGTTGCCGGGGGTGGGCATATCCTCGTGGATGGCCGGGTCGTCGGCCCCGCCGAACCCCATCGCGGTCTCCTCGTCACCGTCATCGATCCGTTGCCGTGTGAACTGGGCGTCTGAGTCCGCGTACAGGTTGATACCGGTCTGGAACGACCGGTACAGGAGGTAACCGACAACCGCGGTGGCCGCGGCACCGAACCCGGCCACCGTGGTCTGGTCGGCGGTCCACAGCAGCGTCGTCGAGACGACGCCGGAGGCGAACACGACACCGAGCACGACCCGCCTGGCCAGGCGCTCGAACTGGTCCTCCGGGTCGCGCACCGCGGCATCGACCCGCAGGTTGTCACGGTCCATCCGGTCGAGCACCGACTCGAGTTTCTGTGGCACCCGCACGGACGCGCCCGCCGCCGCCCGGACCTCCGAACCACGGTTCCTGACGTACTTCCGGGCCCCCTCCTCGAGATACCCCTCCCGTCTGAAGTACGTCTGTGCCGCGTCGATAAAGTCGAACTCCGGGTCAAGCGCCACACACACCCCTTCGACGACTGTGGCAACCCGCAACACCAAGGCGAGATTCGCGGGGATACGGAACGGAAACTCGTACAGCGTGTTCTCGACCTGGTCGAGTATCTGCTGGATGCGGTACTGGTCGACATCGCCGCCCTGGAGATCCGTCACCGCCACGTCCAGGATCTCGCGCATCAGGTCGCGGTCGGCATCCGGTGAGAGTGCGCCGATCTCCACCAGCGCGTCGATTATGGCGTCGAAGTCCTCGCGCACGACGGCGGTGTAGAACGCCACGACGTTGTCCTGGATGTAGGGGTCGACGTAGTCGCTCATCCCGAAGTCGTAGAGCACGAGCGTCCCGTCGTCGGCGACGGCCAGATTGCCCGGGTGCGGGTCGGCGTGGTAGACGCCGTCATCCATTATCATCTGGAGGTAGAGAAACTGCAGGCGCTCTGCGAGCTCCGTCCGGTCGATGCCGAGTTCCTCCAATCGCTCGAGGTTGTTTATCTTCGTCCCCTCGACGTACTCCATCGTGAGCACCGACTCAGTCGAGCGTGTCTCCACCACCGACGGGATGCGGATATCGTCGTTGTCCGCGAAGTTTCCGCGTATCTCCCGGAGCATCTCGGCCTCGCGGCTGTAGTCCATCTCCTGCCGGATTGTCCTGTCGAACTCCTCGGCGAGCGTCGAGAGCGAGAACGAGCGCACGTCGTCGACAAACTGCGACAGCAGCGGTAGTGACCACCCGATGACCCGCAGGTCAGCCTCAATGAGTCGCTCGACGCCGGGCCGACGGATCTTCACGGCCACGTCTTGGCCATCTATCTCTGCCTCGTACACCTGGCCGAGACTGGCACCGCTTATCGGGTCGGTGTCGAACGAGTCGAACGCCTCCTCGACCGGGCCGAGTTCAGCCTCGACAACGGCCCGTGCCTCCGACCAGTCGGCCGGCGGCACGCTGTCCTGGAGTTTGGTGAACTCGGCGAGATACTCCGGCGGCAGAACGTCCGGCCGGGTCGAGAGCAACTGTCCGAGTTTGATGAACGTTGGCCCGAGCGTGAGCATCGAGTCGAGCAGCCGCTTTGCACGCCGCCGGCGCTGCGCTGAACTCACCTGTCGTCTGCCACCGAACAGCAGGAACCGCCGCCGGTCGCGGGCGTACGCCACGAGCAACGGCAGGAACTGCCGGGTGACGACCGCGAACCGCCAGTATGCGCGCAGATTCACCGGACAACCCCCGTCAGGCGTCCTCGACTGCGATCGTCGTGACAGTCTCCTCGTCGCCTTTCGGGAGGCGCAGCTCGAGTACACCCCGGTCGACCGACGCTGAGGCCTCCTGTCCGTTCGCGTCGCCGGGCACCGGCAGGTCGGCGTCGAGGAACAGCGACCGCTGCTCGGACTCGTAGCTGAACCCCTCGGGCACCTCCTTCTCCCGGAGCGCCTCGACCTGTATCTCCCCGGCGGTGACGCTCACGTCCACCGTCTCGGCGGTTGTTCCCGGCAGGTCGACCACCAGCAGGTACGCGTCCTCGCTCTCCAGCAGGTCGGCGAACACCGCCTCCGGCAGGTCACGCAGGGCGTCACGGAGCGCTGACATAGCCGAACTTACGATTCCGCGGGCGAAAAAGCCCCCGGATTGTCACCGGAGGAGATCGGTGAGTGCGGTCACGCGCCGCCCGCTCTTGACCCCGCCGCCGAGGCGCTCCCGGTCGTGTCGGTCAACATGGACTGCATCGATACCGGCGTTGTGTGCCGCCTCCACGTCCCGTGGGTCGTCACCAACCATCACCCCTGGGCCCCCCTTCCCCGCTACACCCAGTTGCTCCATCGCGAGTTCGAGCGGTCGCGGGTCCGGTTTCCACCCGGTCTCCTCGTCACAGCAGACCACCGTGTCAAACCAGTCGCCGATCCCCAGTCGCTCCAGTACTGGTCCGGTGAGATACTCCTGACAGTGCGTCACGAGCCCTGTCGGGGTGTCGAGTGCCGCGACGAACTCGGGAGCGTCGGGGTAGATGTGCGTGGCCGCCGCCCGTGCGCCAGGCTCGTCGACGTTGTGGAAGGTCGCCCAGAACGTCTCGGAGTCTAGACCGGCCTCGGCGAGCGCCTGCTCGCGCGTGTCGTCGAACCCGTACCAGAGATGCTCCGCCTGGCGGTTGCTGATGGACACACCCAGCCTGTCACCCACCTCGCGGCAGACCTGGTGAATGTAGGTGTCCTCGACATCGACCAGCGTGCCGTCAAGATCGAGCAGCCAGAACTCGTGCTCGTCACTCATCGGGACTCACTCGTAGGTCGTGCCTGTGTAAGTAGCTTCTGGCCCGGTGTGTCTCCGCAGTAGCTAACTGTGCGAGGAGCAACTTCGACAGGTATGTTCGGTGGGGAGTGGACAGCAGACCGAGACAGCGGTGACCCACTCGCGCCACAAGACGACCCGTACTCGGACTGGGGGTTCGACGAGGTGGACCCCGAGATTCCAACCCCACCGGGGGAACTCGACGGGGGGAACGAGTCGCTCCCCTACAGCAGGTTCGGCCGGGTCGACCCCGACGGGACCGTTCTCCGGAGCACAGAGATACGGGGGCGGACGGTACTGTGACGTTCGACCTGAGCGGCGCCGGTGACGGTGTCAGACTCATCCCGGGCACCTACACCGTCGTCAACGCCGACCTGACCCCGCGGGCGCTCCAGCCGCTGTGTGTCCAGGGCTACGAGGCGACACTCGCCGAGGTCACAGCCGACCCGGTGCCGTCGGTGACGGTCACCGTCGACGCGCTCGTGGCGGACCCGCCCGAGATGGGTGTCGTCGGACTGTTCGTCTGGAACGAGATCACAGCGACGACTGTCGAACTGACCGAGACCGGGGGCGCGTTCGAGGGGGACCTGTCGGGGGTCGACCCCGGAAGCTACAGCGTCCACGCGTTCGTGCTGGCGGCGGGGACCGACGACCAGGTCGTCGGACTGAGCGGTGTCGACTCCGCCGCGGTGGTCGCGCCGACGGAGCTGAGTTTCGCGGTCGACGGCGAACCGGAGTCGGTGACACTCGGGGGGCCGAGACGGCTTCATACACCGCGACCACCGTATTCGAGGACGGCACCACCGAGGACGTGACAGACGAGGTCGCCGTGGACGTGAGCATCGGAGACCCGGCGACGGTCGATATCGACGAGAGTGCCGCCGAGGTGACAGGCGCGACAGCCGGCACCGTGACAGAACCCCGAGGCCGCCGTCGACCGATTTCTCTCCATCTTCGGGGACGCCTCGCTCACCTGGGAGGACCTGGCTTTCGTCCGCGAGCAGACCGACCTGACGAGAGGGGCTCGCGGCTATCGACGATCTCAACGACATCGACCAGGCGGCGGTACGAGACACGGCCTCGCTTTAAGACGGGTCTCCGCTGAGGTCTCGACTCTGGCTGCCCACAGACCCCGCGAGCCCTGTCGAGTCCCGAGCGGTGGTCTGTAGAAAGCATTAACACAGCGGCGATGCAACGACGAAATATGAGTGGGCCGCATGACGACAGCGGCGATGCGGTGGTCGCAGAGAGCAGCAGTCGCCTGAGTCCAGCCGTACTGGCCTCCGTCGGTTCCGTCGCACTAGCGCTTTACTACTACTACGCGCAGGGTGACAAACAGCGCGGCCAGTTCGTCGGTCTGTGGCCGGCGACCATCCTCGCGCTCGCCATCTACTTCAAACTCGACGAGATCCGAAAGGCGCTCGCACAGGCCGGTGACTGACGTTCTCGTGTGTCCGGCATCGGCAACCAACAAGTAAACTCCCGGTATCCGCTCGGGAGTCGGTCACCGTCGCAGCCCACCTGTCGCGTTTTTCCAGCGAGGGTACAGTTCGAGCGCCGCCAACAGACTGATGATGACACCTGCAAGAACCATCCGCGTGTCTGGTCCAAACTCCATACCTGTTGTTGGTCGCGCGGTGCTAAAATGCGTTTCCCAGCGGAGGGGTCCGGCGATGTCGGCGTCGAAAACCCGGCCGTGACACCCGCTCTGGCTGCATTGGGACACACGTGGGGAGGTCGTGCGACACATCGTGCGGACGGGAACACACGGGAAAGGTAACAGACACCATGCGAACCAGGACACACAGTTCGGGGGAGCCCGTGCGACCTGTTGCCGGTGTTCGACGGCGCAACCGTGATGTACACGGACACACTGCATCGAATCATGACCAACAGGACCGCCGCCGTGCGCCGCGAGACAGCCGAGACGGAGATCGAGGTCACGCTTGACATTGACGGCGACGGCGAGACGACCGTCGAGACGGGCGTCGGGTTCTTCGACCACATGCTGACCTCGTTCGGGACACACGGGCTGTTCGATCTCACGGTCCGGTGTGATGGCGACCTCGAGATCGACGACCACCACACCGTCGAGGATGTGGGGATAACACTCGGACAGGCGTTCGAGGAGGCGCTGGGCGAGAAGCGGGGTCTCTCGCGGTTCGCCGACAGACGGGTGCCGATGGACGAGGCACTCGCGGAGGTGGTCCTCGATGTGAGCGGCCGACCACAGTTCAGCTTCGAGGGGTCGTTCTCGCAGGCGTCGGTCGGGGAGATGACCAGCCACATGGCCCGGCACTTTCTGCGGTCGCTGTCGATGAACGCCGGGCTGACACTACACGCGAGCGTCGAGGGCGAGAACGCCCACCACGAGATCGAGGCGCTGTTCAAGGCGCTCGCGAGGGCGCTCGACGATGCCACCCGAATCGACGGCCGCCGGACCGACGCCCCGAGCACGAAAGGTGAACTGTGACGGTTGTCCCGGGGTGAGCGCCGAACGGTCGCTCGCAGTCACATCGGGGGCCGTTCCGAGAGGTGTCCCAGGATCGAGTTGCGTGCCAGGTGTGTTCATCCACGCATGGTACAGTTCAAGCGACTGTCCCGGCGCGACACGCTCAGGATGACCGGTCTGGGGATCGTCACGAGAACTGCGGGCTGTCTCGATGCGCTGGGCTTCGGTTCGGACTCCGGGGCCGGTCCCGACCCGGTCGGCCTCTCCGGCGGGGCGTTCGACTACCAGGGCGGAGAAACCGCGTACATGCCATCGCCGACGGCCACCGGCAAAGGGCGTATCACCGCCTCAGCGACGGTTGTCGGGGTCGTCGACAACCTCGATATCGACCCCGGAGACACCGATGCGGGCGAACTGTGTCTGGACGTGCTCGCGGGCAGCCTGGAGCGCGCGCTCGCGGCTGTCGAACCCGCGGGGCATCGGCGACTCGAAGGCGACCTGTATCTCCCGACCCTCGACCCGCTGGGTGTGGCCGCCGCTCTCGACCTCGTAGAACTCGTCGCACACCCAGACGTACGGCGCGCCGTCGTCGGGCGACCCCCGGTAATGCGGTGGCTCCTCATCCTCCTCGTAGATGGTGCCGGTGAGCGCTGTGTCGCCGCCCCAGCCCCGAACCAGTAGCATAATCCGCTGTACGACACCGGGACAGAAAAGCAAACTGACACGGTGTACGACTGAGCGCCTGGGTGCGAGCGGGGGAGGCGATTCGTCGGCCGCCATCCGATAGCGACAGTTTTTATCCTGGATACCCAACCACTCTCGTGGAGTTCAGATTCGAACTCGCGCTGGCAGCGTGTCTGGAGTCGGAGTGGCCTGTGGTGAGTCGCCAGCTTGGCGCGAGCGTCCACGACTCCCGGGTCATGGACCTCGTGTGTGTCGAGCCCGGCCCGGCGTTCGACGAGCGGGTCGCACTGACGTCCGAGACGATACCACCGGCGGCTATCGAGAGCGAGGTCGGTCCCGGCCGGGCGCGCTACTGGAAGGGGGCGTTTGACTGCCACCCCGAGCGCGCCGAACGGGCCGTCGAGGCGGCTGTCGACTGTGGCTTCTTCGAGCGCGAGCGCCGGGGTGGTCGAACCTTCGTCAGACAGGTAAGCCGCTACCCAGACTGGTTCGACCGCATCGTCGGGGTCGAGAACAAACCCGATCTCGGGCGACCCGGGAACCTCGAGACGCAGTTGCTGACCGACGTGGAGCTGGGGCTGCTTGACGCGGTGGTGCTGGCGACGGCCTCACACGTCACCGGTGCACACCGCAACCGCATCCCCGACGAGGTGGGCATCTGGCGGTTCGACCCCGAGACCGGTGAGCGGACGGTGCTTCGCGAACCTGACCCGCTCCCCGTCGACGAGCCGGGCATCGACATCTGTGACCGGTCGAGTGCCCGCACGGACATACAGGTCGCGGACGTCGGGGACAAAGAGCAGGCCAGACAGGCGCTCGCCGAGCGGGCGTACGGGAAAGGGTGGCGGACCTACGGAATGCCGGCGTGTGCGCAGGTCGACCCCGACAGCCGTGGCCTGCCGTACTGCCCGTGGAAGGGGCGGATCGTCCGGCCGGCAACCGAGTGTGGCCCGGACTGCGGGGGACACGACCCGGCGGAGCCGCCAGAGTTCGACCCCGGGGAGCGCCGGGCCGCGCGCACACCCTGGGAGCCCGACCCCGAGGGACAGACCCGCACACAGGCCGGACTGGAGCGGTTCTCCGAGTGACCGACAGTGAACCGTGGAGTCCGCCCGAGATCCAACAGCCGCGCTCACGAACATTCGGACTGATTGGATGTTCGGTGAGATTGTCGAAGCCGGAACTCCCACCGCTCGGGATTCCCGGAGGAGGATATCAAATCTGCTGGCTGGCGCGGTGACACCACGACCGGCCCGGACCGGGCGGTCGGGTCACCGGTATCCGGCACGGTGTCGGGCCTGCATACCCGCCTCGGCGACGTTGACGCCGCATTCGGCCGTGCGGACGAGGCTGTCGACGACCAACCCGAGCAGGTAGCCGTCCGCGGGCTGTTGCTCATACAGCCGCTCGTCGAGCGCGGCAAGAGCCTCAAGCAGTTGCTCGGCGTCGGTGACGACACCCCCAGGTGTCACGTTGCTCTCCCGGCCGAGCAGGCTGTCGACCGCACGCCGGACGACCACGCGCGAGCGGTCACCGAGCGAGACGAGCTCGGCGGCGAGCGCCTCCGGCGGCGGGTCGGTCAACCGACCGGCGAGTGTTCCCATCTTCTCGGCGTGGTCGGCGACACGCTCGAACTGGCGGGCCGTCATGTACTGCTCGAACGGGGAGCGGTCCCCCTCGACGGTCACCGCAGGGTCGACCAGCGACCGCTGGAACCCCCGCGAGAGGAGCGCGAACAACCGGTCGACGGTGTCATCTTGGTCGGCCACCTGTTCGCCGAGGGCACCGTCGGCCGCCACGAGCGCGTCGAGGCTCCGTCTGTGCATCTCTAGCGTCGTGCGCTCGAGCTGTGCGAGCGTCTGCTCTGGCGAGAGGTCCGCCACGTCGAGCATCGTCTGTGCGGACAGCCCGCTGTTGCTCTCAGTCATCACCTCGAACCCGACGAACCGCCTGATCGAGCGCCTGACCGCCCGCCGTGCCGCGCTGTCCCGGGGTGGGAGGTTCTCGACGCTGACCCGCTCGCAGCCGGCGATGTACGCGGCAGCAACCGAGAGTCCCAGTGTCGCCGGCTCTTCGGCGGCGGCGTCGAGTGTTGTTTCCCGGGGGCTGCTCCGGGGGTCGTGTTCACGCGCTAATACGAGCTGGTCACCACGAGCGTGCAGGTTGACCGATGTCCCCGGGTCGATACCCTGGGTCTCCGCCCACTCCTTTGGAAGCGACACCGTGTACGTCGACCCACCCGTGAGCTGTACTGTCCGCTGGACCGTCGTGCTGTTCTCGTTCATCAGTAGATGAGCCCCTCGTCGTGCTCGATCCTGTACAGTGTCCGTCCGCAGATGTTGACCATGTGGTCACCGACCCGCTCGGTGTCAGTGACGTGCTCGAACAACGAGACGATCAGCCGGGGGTCGCCCGCGACCGACTGCTGGAGCGCAAGCGGTTCGATACAGTCGCCCTCGATGTCGCGATACCGGCGGTTGATGCCGTCGTCACCCTCGATTAGCTCCCCGGCTCGTGCCCGGTCACCGGTCTCCGGCACGTCCAGGGCGGCCCGGTACCGCTTTAGTGCGGTCCCGGTCATCTCGACGATGTTGTCTCGGAGGGGTGCGAGCCCGGCCTCGTGGGTCTCCCGTGTCATGCTCTGTGCTGCTGTTACCCGAACTTCCCCGTGATGTAATCCTCGACACGCTCGTCGTCAGGGTCCTCGAAGATGGTGGCGGTATCGTCTGCCTCGACGAGTTCGCCACCGGTGAGAAACACCGCGGTCCGGTCGGAGATGCGCGCCGCCTGCTGCATGTTGTGCGTGACGATAACGACCGTGTACTCCGAGGCGAGCTCCTCGATGAGGTCCTCGATCTTCGACGTGGCGATGGGGTCGAGCGCGGAGGCCGGTTCGTCCATCAGGAGGACGTCCGGGTCGACGGCAACGGCGCGCGCGATACACAGCCGCTGTTGCTGTCCCCCGGAGAGCTCGAGGGCTGATGTGTGTAACTGGTCGTTTACCTCTTCCCAGAGAGCGGCCCGCCTGAGCGCATCCTCGACTATCTCGTCGGTCACCGGCTCGTTTTGTACCCGCAGTCCGTAGGCGACGTTGTCGTAGATGCTCTTCGGAAACGGGTTGGGCTGCTGGAACACCATCCCGATCTGCCGTCTGAGCGCGACGGGGTCGACCCTGTCACCGTACATATCGGTTCCGCGGAACCGGAGCTGTCCGTCGACACTCGCGGAGTCGACGAGGTCGTTCATCCTGTTGAGACACCGGAGAAACGTCGACTTCCCACAGCCCGACGGGCCGATTATCGCGGTCACCTCCTGCTCGTAGATGTCGAGATGAACGTCCCTGAGCGCCTGCTCGTCACCGTAGTAGACGTTCAGGTTCCGGGCCTCGACAACCGAGTCCCCGTGGACCCGTGTGTTCGCACCGGCATCTGTCGTCGCGTGTGTGTCGAGCAGCGAGGCTGACTCATCCTGTTCGTCTGTGCTCCCGGTTTCGGTCTGTTGTTCTGGTTCACTCATCTTTTACTGGTATCTGTTCCGAATGATGATTGCGATTGCGTTCATCGTGAGCATCAACACAAGCAACACGATGGCAAGGGCCGCAACTACACCCGTTCTGTACGCCGGGTCGAAGTTCGCCGACGCCGAGAACAGCCGCAGCGGGAGCGCCGCACCGCTCGAGAACAGCCCCTCAGGCGCACTAGATGTCGCCGTTGCGACTGCGATTACGATCAGTGGTGCAGTCTCACCGATTGCACGGCCGAGCGCGAGTATGGTTCCGGTCAGGATACCGGGAACGGCCTCCGGCAGGACGACCGAACGCACCGTCTGCCACCGGCTCGCGCCCATTCCGTACGAGGCCTCGCGCAGCGAGTCCGGCACGGACCTCAGCGCCTCCTGTGCGGAGACGATGACGATGGGGAGAATCAGGAAGCCGAGTGTGGCAGACGCCGAGAACACCAGCCCGGGGGCGAAATCCAGGACGTTCTGGAACAGTGCGAGACCGAGAAGCCCGTAGACAACCGACGGAACCCCCGCCAGGTTCGCGATGTTGAGTTCGATCACACCCGCCAGTTTCCCCTGCCACCCGCTGTCGGGTGCGTACTCCTCCAGATAGATGGCGGCCCCGGTCCCGACAGGAAACGCCATCAGCGCCATCAGTCCGACGATCATTACTGACCCGACCGTGGACGGGTACGCGCCCGCCTCGGTCGGAAAGAGCCCGTCCCAGGATTCCACGAGCAGCGTCGGTGTCACCCAGGTATCCGGACCGGTGACTGAGAGTGACTGATCTATGTACGCCCCGAGTAGAATACCACCGATGATGACGAACGGCCCGACAACACCAACCTGTCCGTCCCGGTCGGTCAGGACTGTCCTGCCAACAACGTAGACGGTCGGCACCCCAACCCCGAGCGAGAGCACGACCAGCAGCCGCGGGTCGACTGAGAGCGTGAGCGCGACCACCGCAACCAGAGCGGTGCCGACGACAGCTGCCCCTGCCGCCACCACCCCCGACCGCAGGCCACGCCGACGGCTCACCACGAGCGCGAGCGTCCCGATGACCGGGGTACCGATGACACCACCGTACGCCATCCACGCGGGCACCGTCTCTAAATACGGCCGGAGGAGCCCGTTCAGACCGGTGGTCCCGGCGGTGCTGAGAGCGAACACGGCCAGCACCACGAGTAGCCTGTCCGTCGAGCGCCGCCGTCGGAGCAGCGAACTGGCGGCCACGAGCGTCGGAACACCGACCGCAATCGCCGTCACCGTGTGCCCGCGGTCGACCGGAACCGGGACCGAACCCAACACCGGGAGCCCACCGAGTAGCTGAACGCCGAGTTCGAACGTCGCGTCGAGTATCGGGGACAGCAATACCTCGGAACCGAGCGTCCAGACGATGGCCAGCAGCGTCGCGAGCACCACCGCCGGCCCGATAAAGTACGTCTCCTCGGTGTACCGCCCGTACGCCACGACAGAGAGCGGCAGACCCCCGACGGTGATGACGTACGTTAGTGGTCCGTACGGGCTCATCGCCCTCAGCACGACGAACGCGGCGAGGCTGAGTGCTAGCCCACCAAACACTGCCGCCGAGGCCCTCGCGTTTGCGCCCCTGACGGCCGGATGCCGCCGGCTGTACAGGGTGAACGCCGACATTGGCCCGACCAGGGTGGCGAAAAAGAGCAGATACCACTCGGCCGATGCCGATCCCGGGCTCACCGCGTCGACGAACATGAACCCGAACAACATGACGAGCGCCACCAGTCCCACCAGCGTCGCCACAACTAGGACCGCCTCGAACAGTTTGCCCTTTATATGGCTGAGCCGGAATCGTCTGCTTTGGTGTAACGTCTCTGATTCAGTTGCCATCTCAGTACTCCTCCCGGTACCGTCGGCTGATGCGCTCAGCAATGTAGTTCATCGTGAGTGTGAGTCCGAACAGTGTGAGCCCGATCGCAAACATCGATTCGTATGCGACCGTCTCACCGAGCGACTCCGCCTGGGCGATGTTGACCATCGCGACGGTCATCGTCTCGATTGACTCGGTGAAGTTGTCGAAGACGTTCGGGACAGTCGGTATCCTCGGGCTCTCCCCGGCGGCCATCACCACGATCATCGTCTCACCGATCGCCCGCGAGAGCGCGAGCACGTACGAGGAGACGATACCCGAGGTTGCCGCGGGGACGACAACCTTCGTCGAGACATCGAACTTTGTGGAACCGAGCCCGTAAGCAGCCTCACGGAGGCTGTCAGGCACCGCACTCAGCGCGTCCTCGCTTATCGAGGAGACCATCGGGATTATCATTACCCCAACGACGATGCTGGCCGACAGCGCGTTGAACGTGTTTATATCCGGGACCAGGCCCGGAACAACGAGTGTAAACTCGGAGACAACGGGGAGCGGGTCCGTGACGAACTCGGGGAGTACCGGGAGCGAGAACCCGTTCCGGAGAATCGGTGTCAGGTAGACCAGCGCGAAGTAGCCGTAGACGACTGTCGGGATTCCCGCCAGTATCTCCAGCATCGGTTTGACCACCGCACGGACGCGCGGATTCGCGTACTCGCTGAGGTAGATTGCAGCACCGAGTCCGATCGGGAGGGCAACAACGGCGGAACCAACAACGACGACGAGTGTCCCGCTGACCAGCGGGAGCACGCCGTATGAGGGCTCGTTGCTGAGCGGCGACCAGTCCTGTCCGGTCAGGAAATCGACCGGCGAGACCGACTCGAAAAAGGTCAGCGCCTGCCCGGAGAGTGACAGGACGATGCCCACGGTAACGGCGATAGTCAGCAATGCACAGCCCGCGAGCAGTCGACGATACAGGCGCTCCTTGCGGCGGATGAACTCCGACCGCTCAAGCGACGACAGCCCGGTTTCGTCTTTCTGGCTCATTTACAGCGTGTCGGTTCTGGTTTCGCGCAATCGGGAGCTATCCAGCGGGACACTGCTCTGGTCGGGGTTACAGCTGCTCCTCGAGTGTGTCGAGATTGCTCTGGACCTGGTCCTCCGAACTCGGGACGTAGCCGATCTGGTCGGCGACAAACTCCTCGCCGGACTGCTCGATGTAGTACCTGACAAATTCCTGTAATGTTTGGCTGTCAGCGAGTTTGTTGTTGTTCACGTAGAAAAAAAGCGGTCGGGCGAGCGGGTACTCGCCGCTCTGTGCTGCCGCGAGACTCGGTTCGACCGCCTCGCCTCCGTCCTCAACAATGGAGACGGCCTTTACCTGGTCGGGGTTGCTGACGTAGTAGGCAAAGGGGAGATATCCGAACGCGGCGTCGTCCCCGGCGACGCCCGCCGCGATCTGGTCGTCACGCTCTGTCCCCTCGTAGTCGTCACGGATGCTATCCTCCTCGCCGACGACCCGCTCGGTGAAGTAATCGAACGTTCCCGAGGTGGTGGCCGCACCGAACAGGTTGAACTCCTGGTCCGGCCAGTCGGAGTTCACGTCCGCCCAGGTCTCGGGTGCCGTCTCGGGGCTCCATATCTCGCCGATCGTGGACACCTCCATCTCGTCGACCCAGTCGGCGTCGTTGTTGACGACGACCGTGAGCGCGTCCTGTGCGATCTGGAACTCGATCGGATCGATACCGTTGTCCTGGCAATCCTGCAGTTCGCTGTCTTTTATCGGGCGACTCGCGTTGTTTATTCCGCTGTCCCCCGGGATGAACACGTTCCGGAACCCGCCACCGCTTCCGTCCTTGCTCAGGTTGTAATCTGTCTGCGGGTGCACGTTCTCGGTGAAGTCGTTCGCGACCGCCTGTGCCACCGGGAACACCGTACTGCTCCCGGAGATGCGGATTGACCCCGTCAACTCATCCTCGCCGCCGTTTCCGCCGCTACTACTGTCACTGTCGCTGTCGTCGTCACCTCCGACACAACCGGCCAGTCCGAGTACGCCTCCAGCAGTGACCGCGGTGAGGAAGGTTCGCCGCGACGTGTCAGCACTCAGCCCGGGGTTATCACCTGTCATCATACTCTGATATACTGGGGAGGTATAAGTACGGTGCTATTTTGTATATATTCTATATT
>ERZ1034569.35-NODE-35-length-44588-cov-14.954820_pt1 | contig 44588 bp, 50 predicted proteins | sample MGYA00520706_ERZ1034569 | MGnify/ENA primary metagenome ERZ1034569 (study PRJEB33760, sample SAMEA4777722) | hypersaline lake metagenome | biome: hypersaline environment; feature: brines | place: Spain | collected 2014-08 | depth 0 m ...
CCCAAGCGGTGCCGTGCCGTGGGAATCCCACCCGACGGGGTGGGAGGAGGTCAAAAGAGATCGTGCTGTGCAGCACATGTGTCGGAGCATGTGTTTTCGGGACGGTTGCGTGGCCCGGCGTGGCTGCTTGTATAGCGTGTTTCCTCTTGTTCTGTGGAACAGCTGTACTACCACAAATTGGTGCGTGTGTGACGACACTCGACTGCCTCAGAGAAGCAATCGACGATGGACTGTACGACCTTCCATCGGATCTCGACTTTCCAGACTGGTACACAAACCCAGCGGGCGTAGACCTCTGCTAAACTTTCTTTCATAATATCTTCAAATATGTTGATAGAAAAAATCCTATGGTATCTAAACCCAGTTGTTTCGTCAGTTGGTGGTGCTTTTTGCATATTAAGCATAGACAATTATATTGTTCCAAAAATAAAAGAAAAAAAGCATAAGAACATACTCCGAAAAGCTGCAGTGATTGGCGGGTTTTTTGGTACTTTTTTACTGTATTCAATATTGCTTATGCTACTGTTCTAGTCCAGACAATCTTGACCTCCCTAACTGGTACACGAACCCATCTGGTATAAATATCTGCTAAACCACTCTGTGTCTGGAAATAGCGATGGTCCTTGATAAGATTCCGTGGTTCTTTTTACCGATTGTTACACCAATTGGTGGAACGGTGTTTATGATTCTTACGGATAAGTATATTTCATCAAAAATAGAAAATGAAAATAGGAAAGACATAGTCAAAAGAATAGCCTTTGTTGTAGGGGGTTTTTAACAATGACTGTATATTCAATTATCTTGAGTTTATATATTTAGCAATTTACTATATTTTCTCCTGGAAAATCTACTTCATAATCCTCACAGTCATCAGCGCGTTTGACACCGACGAGGCACCCTCGTATAAATTCGAGGTGGTACAACAGAATACAACAGCAAGCACGACTTCTCTAACCGGATGTTGGACGTGTCCGAGTTTGTTACCGACTACTAAGTCGCCGAGGGTCACCCCAGGACGGCGTCCAGTGGGCCGCGAGAGGCTTCACAGACTGGTACACCAACCCTGCAGACGTGAGTTTCTACTGAGAGACTCTATTTAACCGTTCGCAACAATATCGAGGTATGATCGAACGACTCGTTTGGTGCTCTTTACCAATTGTTGCTTCAGCTGGGAGCGTCGCGTTCGTGATCGTTACGAATCGCTACATCATTCCACGGGTTGACAACAGCCGTCTCGAGAGACCGATTCGAGGGCTGGCCATTATTGGAGGATTTCTTGCGACACTCATAGTATACACAGTCGTGTTGCGACTGACCACGTACGATGGGTGAGCCGTCTCTGTATCGCCCGAGTCGAGGTTTGGGACTTCGAACGCATCCACAGGCCGGCGTTCGTCAGATTGACACCACAGATTCTTACTGTTATCAATCAACACTACGATCAGCCGGTACTTCACGTTACCCGGAGTGTGTGCGTGTGTCTCGAGAAACCCCGCCTAGTTGGCCGCCGTGCGTGTCCGCCGTCAGTCTGAGTGTCGAGTGAATTTATATCCTAGTAGTCGTAGCCGCTGACGTGTCCGATACTGACGAGACAGCTACCCGTGGCCCGAATGGTGAGACGACAGGGTACGACAAACTCGTCCGCGACGAGATTCCGGCGGTGATCCGCGCGGACGGCACGGAGCCGGTGACGGAGCGTGTCGACGGGGCGGCGTACGAACGACGGCTCGCGGAGAAACTGCGCGAGGAGACCGCGGAGTTCTGTGAGGCTCGTGACCCCAAGGAACTGGCGGACGTGTTAGCGGTCGTCGACACGCTCGTTGAACAGGTGGGTCGCGAGACGGTTGAGCGACTCCGCGAGCAGAAGGCGGCCGAACGCGGGCGGTTCGACGACGGGGTGGTTCTTCTACGGGTCGAGACGAACGGGAGTGGTAGGTCCGCCGAGGCGGACGGAGAGAGTGAGTCCACCGAGACGGGTGAGTGATATGTTCTCGCGGGCTCGGACGAGACGACTACTCCAGACCAGTGGGCGAGCGGTTGGCTACACGACGGGCGTCACAGGGGTGTGTCTCGGTCTGTTCACGATACTGGTCGCGCACCACCCACCGGTCGGAGTGACGTGGGCCGCGGCGTACGCCCAGTTTCTCGCCGGGGAGACCAGTCTCTCGGTCGGGTTCCTCCTCCGAATTGCGTTCCTACTGTTTCCGCTGGCACTGCTGCACGCTGTCTACAGGGACACCGTCGGATTTCTCACCTTCGCACCAGCGATAGTTCTGCTCCGGGTCGACCCGGTCGTCCCCGTCGATGCCGGCGGATTACCGTTGTTGGGACTGTTCGCTTCCGGTTCAGTTCCGGTGCCGATCTGGGCTGTCGTGGTCGGTATCGCCGCAGCGTGGAACGTCGAGGAACGATTGGCCCCCGAAGCCGACGGAGTCTCACCAACCGACACCGAGCAGTCGAGGCGGCACTCGGCTCCGTGGTTGCGTCTCGGCGGCGCTGTCGGCGGGTACACGCTCGTCGGCGCGTATTGTCTCGTCGGTGTCGCGCGAACTGTCGGCGTCCTGCGTCCGCCGGCGCCGCTCCTCGGAATCGGGTTCCTCGCGTTCGGAGCGGTCGTCTACGAGTTTGTCGCGGCCGGCTCACACGTCGGCACCGGCACGCTCGCGGTCGGTGCGTGGGCCACCGGTCTCGCCGGCCTCCAGTACGACGGTGCCGTCCCGGGTGTCGCGATCCCGGCAGCGGTCCTGCTCACGCTCGCGGCGGTCGGGCTGTGGCTCGACGAGCGGGAGCGTCGCCCTCGAACCGACCTCGATACACCCGACAGTCTCCGAAAGTCGTAATTCGGTCGCGGCGTATCAGGGGAGTAGACGAATGGACCCACGCATCCGCGACCACGCCGAGACGATCGTCGACCACTCGCTGGGGCTGTCGGCGGGCGACGACCTGGTGATCCGACTGCCGGCCGCCGCCGAGGATCTGGCGGTCGCGCTCCACGAACTGGCGGGCGACCGCGGCGCCAACCCGGTGTATCTGAACTACTCCGACCGCGCGCGGCGGGCGTACCTCCGGGCCCGCGAGGAGGGGTTCGAGACGGCCGACCACCACCTCGCGCTCAACGAGGAAGCCGACGCGTTCGTGATCGCGCGTGGTGGACCGAACGCGACCGAGATGGAGGACGTGTCGCCGGCGACGACCGCGGCGTTCAACCGCGCGAACAAACCGATTCAGGACGCCCGGCTCGAAGCCGACTGGTGTCTCACCCAGTTCCCGACGCCCGGCCAGGCGCAGTTGGCGGGGATGTCGACGGACGCCTACGAGAACTTCGTCTACGACGCCGTCTCCATCGATTGGGAGGCACAACGCGAGTTCCAAGCCCAGATGGTGGAGATCATGGACGACGCCGAGGAGGTCCGCATCCAGTCTGGCGAGGAGACGGACGTGCGGATGTCCGTCGCGGGCAACACGACGCTCAACGACGACGGGCAGGCGAACCTCCCCGGCGGCGAGGTGTTCACCGCGCCGGTCCGTGACTCCGTTGAGGGGGTCGTCCACTTCGACATGCCGTTGTACCGCCAGGGCCGCGAGATCGAGGACGTGCGGCTCCGCTTCGAGGACGGCCGCGTCGAGTCGTTCTCCGCCGCCCGCAACGAGGACGTGCTCGCGGGCGTGTTCGACACCGACGACAACGCCCGGTATCTGGGGGAACTCGGGATCGGCATGAACCGCGCGATCGACCGGTTCAGCTACAACATGTTGTTCGACGAGAAGATGGGCGACACCGTCCACATGGCCGTCGGCGCCGCGTACCCGGCGACCGTCGGCGAGGAGAACGAACTCAACGAGTCTGCCGAACACGTCGATATGATCGTCGACATGAGCGAGGACTCCGTGATCGAAGTCGACGGCGAGGTCGTCCAACGCGACGGGAAGTTCGTCTTCGAGTGAAGCTGGGTCGGTGAGGACTGGGCAGCCGCTCGTGTCGCGGTCCGGGCTATCACTTTTGTCGCCCGACGCCCAACAGTGCGTATGACCGACCAGACTGTCGTCTCACTGTTGCCGTCGGCGACAGAGACACTCTGTGCGCTCGGGATCGAGCCCGCGGGCGTCACCCACGAGTGTGACTACCCGCCGCGGGTCACCGACGCGCCGACCGTCGTCCACTCGACGATCGACACGGACGGCGACAGTGCCGCGGTCGACGACGCGGTACAGGACGCCGACGGCGGGGTGTACGAACTCGACCGCGACCGCCTCCGCGAGATCGACCCGGACGTGATCGTCACGCAGGGAATCTGTGACGTGTGTGCCGTCGACGAGACGGTCGTCCGGGAGACGGTCGCGGAGCTCCCGATCGACGCCGAGTTGGTCGCCACACACCCCCACACCCTCGCGGACGTGTTCGACGACATCGAGCGGCTCGGCGCGGCACTGGGTCGCGAGGCACGCGCGGCCGAACTGCGCGCAGAACTGGAGGATCAGGTCGCCGCCGTCCGGGAGACGGTCGCCGCGGCCGACGACCGGCCGCGTGTCGCGGTGCTTGACTGGCTCGATCCGGTGATGGTCGCCGGCCACTGGGCGCCGGAGCTGGTCGAGATCGCGGGCGGCGAGCCGGTGATCGCGGAGCCGAGCGAACGGTCGGGTCCGATTCGGTTCGACCGGCTCCGCGAAGCCGACCCCGAGGTGGTCGTCGCCGCGCCGTGTGGGTTCGCGGTCGACCGCACGCTGGCGGACGCCAACGCGCTCACCGACCGTCCGGGGTTCGACGACCTCGCGGCCGCGCCCGACCGGGTGTACGTCGTCGACGGCAACCACTACCTCAACCGCCCAGGGCCGCGGCTGCTCGACACGTTGGCGTATCTCGCCGCCGTGATCCACCCCGACCTGTTCCCGGAGCCGCCCGCCGAGGCTGTTCGGCAGCTGGAACCGGCGGTCGCCTGAGTCGGTCGGCTCCCGGTAGTCGCTCAGATCAGTCGACCAACAGCTCTGCGAGTGCGTCGGCGACGCCGAGTTCTGCGGTCTCGTCGGCACCGGCGAACGCGGGCGCCTGGTTCACTTCGAGCAGTGTGTGGCTCCCGTCGCTCGCTCGACGGAGATCCACCGCACCGAATCGCACGTCCAACGCGTCGGCCGCCCGCCGGGCCGTCTCGGCGAGATCGTCGTCGACATCGAGCGGCGACACGCTCACGTCCTCGCCGGCGGCCTGGTCGAGCTTGAACGAGAACCGGTCACTCTCGTAGCGCATCCCACCGACGATCTGGCCGTCGAGCACGTACACCCGGAGGTCGTCACCGGGGACGAACGGCTGGAACTGGACGGGCGCCGCCCGGAGTTTTGCGAGTCGTTCCTCGTCGAGATCGTCAGGGGTCACTACCGCGGGCGGGGCGCCTCCAGCGACCGGCTTGTAGACGACCCGCCCGTGACGTTCACAGAACCGTTCTGCGGTCGCTGGCTCCGTTGTGACGAGCGTCTCCGGCACCGGGAGCCCAGCCGCACGGAACCGCTCCAGTTGAAGTGGTTTGCGTCGATTCGTCCGAACGGCCCCCGGCGAGGGGAGCACCGTCGCACCACGATCCGCGAGGATTCCGATGAGGCTCTCGAATGTGGTCCGGTGTTCTCGGAGTTGAGTGAGCGTCGCCCACGCGTTCTCGTCAAGATCGACCCCATTGAGGAGTGAGATGGCGTCCATAGTGAACAGTGCCGGCGTGTGCACGTAGACGCCGGTCACGTCGCCGAGCGGGTCACCAAGTTCGATTGAGCCGTCGGCTCGCAACGACATCGGCGCGCCGGGCCAGTTGTCGATCGCAACTCGACGCGGTTCGCCGTCGTGTCGTTCGACTGCCGCGGCGAGACTATCGAGTTCTGACGCCGTCGACGGCGCCAACAGGAGTACTGTCACAGAAACTGGTGTGATCGACGGGTGAAAAGTACGACCCTCTCGGGCGCACACAACCTGTGTTCACTCGAACGCGACGACTGGTCACCGCCGGCTGAATTCGACCCTCTTGCAGTTGAGACTGGCCGTGCTAGCTAGTGTGAAATTCATGCCAGAACTTATTATGCTGTGCGCACATGTACCACATGCGCTATGCACCAACACGAAGTCAGTGCGGCCGATCAGTTCGTGGACGACCTGACAGAGAAGCGAGCCGACGACGATGACGACGAGAACCTGACTCGAATCGGCAACATCTTCCCGTGAGCCGTCGCTGTGGCGGCGGGTGACCGCTCTCGTCGCCGCGAGGGACTGAATCTTTAACAACTTCGGCGGCCTCGGTTGTTACATGACGGTCGTCAGCGTCTCGATGCCCGAGGAGTTGTTGAACCGGCTCGACGAGTTCGCGGAGGAACACGGCTACACGGGTCGCAGTGAGGTGATCCGCGAGGCCGGGCGCGACCTCCTCGGTGAGTTCGAGGACGCGAAGCTGGAGGACCGCCACCTGATGGGCGTGGTGACGGTCGTGTTCGACTACGAGACCACCTCCGTCGAGGAGAAGATGATGCGGCTCCGCCACGAACACGAGGGGACGGTCGTCTCGAACTTCCACAGCCACGTCGGCGGCCACCACTGTATGGAGCTGTTCATCCTGGAGGGGCAACTGGAGGAGATCTCGACGTTCGTCGGCAAGGTGCGCGCGACGCGGGACACGCTCACTGTCGACTACTCCGTCCACCCGGTCGACGACTTCGGCCCGTTGGACGATCTGTGAGTGCACACCGCGAGAGCGAGTGAGCAGACAGGGGGAACCGCGACGGAGCGTGTGGGGGCTACTCCGGCCCGGCGTACCCCTCTACCCCGAAGCTGTTCGTGGTTTTCGTGTCGGTGTCGGTGGTTGTCGACTCGTCGGTCCCGGTGTCGGTGACCGTGTCGGCATCGCGGGGGTTGCTCGCGTCGTCGCCAGCGTTGCCGGGGTCGCTCGCGCCGCCGCCAGCGTCGCCGGGCGTGGGTGTCTCGACGACGGTGAACAGGAGATTCACCAACAGGTTCAGCGTCGCCTGTCGCTCGTCGGGGGTCAGGTCGTAGCGTGTGCCGACGTTACTGTCACCGGGGACGGCGTCGGCCAGATCGCGGTCCGCAGGCGAGGCGACGACGCCTGCCCCGCGCACGTCTGCCAGCGCCTCCGTCACCACACGCAACAGCCGTTGGAGCTGGCCCGCGGAGGCGGCCCGCTCGCTCGCGAGCGTCTGCCGAACCTCCTCGATCCGCACGCGCAACTCCTCGGCGCGGTAGCTCGGGAGTGGGTGCCCTTCGAGATCCTGTCGGAACTGCTCGTACTCGTCTGCCAGCGTCGCTGCGTCTGTCGTGCCGTCAGCTATTTCTGACGGTGAATCGTTCGAACACATGTCGTGTGCGGGTCGCGCACGACACTACGGCGGCGGGGCGCTGCAACGCCCTGCCGTTTCATCGGCGCCCGCCGTAGCGTCGTATTTCAGGTTATGGTGACTACGGGTAGTAAATGTTACGGCGTATTGAACTAGCGTCGAGACGTGAACGGTGAAATGTCAAATTTGAACAATAATACCGTCTGGACGGCGAGCAGTCTGGGTCGTTCAGTCGTCGCACACCGTGTACACCGATTCACGGCGGCAGATGTCGGTCGTAGACGTTTCTCCGGTGGCCAACGGCTTCGACGATCAGTCGGTTGTCCTCTCGGTTCCAACTGATGATCGCGCGGTAGTCGCCGGCTCTGAGTTTGTAGTACGGGTAGCCGGTCAGTTTCTCGAGTCGGTGAGCGGTCCAGTCTCTCGCTTCGTCGAGCTTCGAGACGAGCCGTTCCTGCGTCTCGGTGTCGAGTCTGTCGAGCAGGTCGAGCGCCTTCGGCGTCCACTCGACCTCAGTCATCGAGGCCCAGTCGATCCTTCACGTCTGCCTGCGAGACCGTCTCGCCGTCCTCACGTTGTTCGCGGCTCTCGGCGAGGTGGTGGAGCGCCTCCGCGGAGAGTTCTGTCGGCGGTTCGACGGCGTCACGGAGTGCGTCACGGATGAACTCGGATTTGTTCGTGTAGCCGCGTTCCTCCCACACGCTGTCGACCTCGGCCAACAACGCTTGCGGAACCCGTACGTTAATTTTCTCCATCTCTCCGTCGCCGCCAGTGTCGCTGTCAGTGCTCACGCTCTGTGATACATCTGTATCACACAAGAAGGTTCGCCACCGAGACGGGCCGAGAGCCCGAAACAGAACGCCGAGACCGTCCGGCGCAGTCTCGACGGCGCCCAGTTCGGCGAGTTCGACGTGGTGGCCGCCGCGCTGAACTACAACTACTCGTGGAAACTGTACGCGGCGCGCCGCATCCGCGCAGAGAACGCGGACCGCCTGACCGAGGCGGCTCACCGCGCGTTCGACGATCTCGTCGACGCGCTCGAACTGTTCGGGCCGGCACGCGAACAGTTCAAGACGCTGTACTTCCAGTGGGCGCTCGTCGACCTCTCCCGGACGATGTTGTACGCGTCTGTCCCCGCGCTCCTCACCGCCGTCGGGGGGATATCTATCTCGATCCGGCGTTGTTCCCGGCGACTGCGTTCGGCGTGCGCCCGCTCATCGTCGTGGTGAGCGCGGGTGTGGCGGTCTCCCTGCTGCCGTTCGCGTTTCTGTTCGCCTACATCCTCCGCATCGTCACCGTGGCGAAACGCACGCTCTCCATCGGGCCGTTCATCCTCCGGGAGACCGACCGGTCTCGTGATCTCGACTGGAGCGACTCCGAGACGGCGCGTAGTCGAGATGCGGGCGGCGAGGACGAGTAGCGTGGCTGTCGACCGTTTGCTCGGCAGCGCGAATGCTCGACGGGCAGATCCAGCCGCACAGGCGTGAGAGTGGCCTCGGCACTCATAGGGCTCGTCACGGCCGGGTGCCAGCCGGCTCGGCCCGGTGGCTCGTCATTGGCCGTCCGCGGAGAGACACGCCGGCGCGAAGTGTCTTCTCACTCGCGCTCGTCCGTCACCCGCCGTTGGAACGTGTGTGGCGCGACCCGGGCCATCGTCGCCTCCAACTCCTGCAACGAGGTGGTCTGGACGAACGCCTCCTGTGATCGGTAGGTCACCCGGAACCCCCACTCGTCGCGTGCGACGTACGCCGTCCGGTTCACCTGGAAGATCGCCTGATCCTCGTGGAGGTCGGCGACCCGTTGGAACGTCTCCCGCGCGGCCGACGGCGGCTCCGTCGCCGGGATCGTGAGCTTGAGCCTGAGCGTCCGCATCCACCCGACTGTCGGGTCGCGACCGGTTTGAACCGCGCGCCGTCGGTGTCCCAGCGAGTGTAACAGAACCGAACAGTTACGAGTCGTCCACCGTAGGAGGAACCGTGACGAACCTGTTTCAGCGGTCGATCTTCCGGTACGGCGTCGCGGCGAGCAGTGCGACCATCGTCGTCGCCACGGCGTGGTTGTTCTTCGACGGTCCCGTCCGGTATCTCCTGTTGGGGATGGCGGGGGTGGAACTGCTCGTCGTCCCGTGGGTACTGAAGCGAGTCGGTGAGGCCGCCGAGGAGGAGACCAGCGAGACCGACGGCGTCGAACTGTAACTACTGGCCACAGTTGGGCCATCGGTTATCGCTGCCAGTCGAACGCCCGCTCCAAGTCGTGTGGGACGTGACCGGTCGCTTTCCGCGCGCGGTCGAGATACCGTCGGAGATCGGCCCGGAACGCCGGGTCGGCGACCGCGATCACGCGCTCGGCCCGCTCCGTCGGCGTGGTGCCGCGCAGGTCCGCGACGCCGTGTTCCGTCACGATCACGTCCGTGTCGTGTTCCGTGTGGTCGACGTGTGTCGCCATCGGGACGACCGTCGAGAGATCGCCGTCGCCGGCGGTCGACGGGAGCGTGACCACCGTGCAGTGTGCGTTTCGGTTGAAATCGACACTGCCGCCGACGCCGTTGAGTAGTCGCGACCCGCGGACGTGTGTGCTGTTGACGTGGCCGTAGATGTCCACCCCGACGGCGCTGTTGACCGCGACGACACCCAGCCGGTCGATCAGCGCGGGCGCGTTCGACACGTCCGACGGCCGGAGCACCACGCGGTCGGCGTACCGCTCCGGCTCCGCGAACAGTCGGTCTTGCCCCGCCTCCGACAACGCCAACGAGGTGGCGGAGGCGGCCGACAGCCCTCCCTCGTCGAGTAGGTCCAACAACCCGTCTTGGATCACCTCGCCGTAGTAACGCAGGCCGGCGTCCGCCAACGGCGAGCCGGACAACGCACCCATGAGGGCGTTGCCCAGACTGCCGACCCCGAACTGGAGGGTCGGCGCCGCGCCGACGACCGGATCACGGCGGATCTCTGTCTCCAGAAACTCCAGCAGGTGGTCGGCGATTGTCCGGTCCGTCGCCGTCGGATCGCGAAACTCGTAGGGGTCGTCACGGCGGTCCGTCCGGACGACTGCTCGGAGCTTCGCCGGATCGAACCGGACGACCGGCTCACCGACCCGTTCGCCGGGCGCGGTCACGGCCAACGGCTCGCGGTTCGGCGACGGGTCGCGGACGATCACGTCGTGGAAGCGGGCCAACGCCCGCGGCTGTGCGGCGTTCACCTCGACGATCAGCTCGTCGGCGGCGCGCACGTACGCCGGCGTCTGGCCAATAGAGGTGGACGGCGCCAGCCAGCCGTTGCCGACCCCGACCGCCTCCACTACCGCCACGTCAGGGTCGACGAGCCGCCCGAACCGCACCTCGTCACTCAGTCCCGCGATCCCGCGGTCCGCGAACCCCATCGTCCGCTCGTTCGCGGCCCGGCGCGCTTGCGGGGTCGCCTGGTACGGAAACCGCCGCGCGACCGCTCCGGTCTCGACCAGCGTCGTGTCGATCGGCGGGCCGGTGCTCCCGCCGGAGACCACCGTGAGCGACAACGACCGGTCGTCGGCCGCCGCCGCGAGCGCCTCCGGTGTCGCCTTCGGGTAGCCGACGCTCCCGAACCCCGACACCGCCAGCGTCGCGTCGTCCGCGACGGTCTCGGCGGCGGCCGCGGCCGACCGCTCCGGCAGGTCGGGCGGGACCCGCTCGCCGTCGAGCACTGTCGAGAGCGCTGTCATTCGTCGTCTCCGTCGTCGTCACTCGTGGTACTCTCCGCGCTGCCACCCGATCCGCTCCGCGCGTCGCCGGGCTGGGTGCCGATCCCCTCGGGCCACCCCGGCGGCTGGGCCGCCGATGGGTCGGCGTCCGCTCGTTTCCGCATCATCGGCGTCCGGGTGAGCGACAACACCTGTTCGTCGCGTTGGGTGTAGGCTCGCAACTCGGTGGTGACGATCCCGACGTGATCGCGTGACGCCGACTCACGTTTCTCGAGCACCTCGCTCTCGGCGAACAGGGTGTCACCGTGGTAGACGGGGCCGAGATGGCGCACGTCGTCGTACCCCAGATTCGCCGTCGCGTTCGCCGATACGTCGATCACGCTCATCCCGACCGCGAGCGCGATCACGTACAACCCGTTGACGAGCCGCTCGCCAAACTCCGTCTGTGCGGCGTACGACTCGTTGAAATGCATCGGGTTGACGTTCATCGTCAGGTTGCTGAACCAGACGTTGTCAGTCTCCGTCACCGTCCGCCCGTACGGATGTTTGTACACGGTTCCGACCTCGAAGTCCTCGTAGAACCGACCGTGCCAGCCCGCCTCCAATGTCACGTTCTCTGTCATCTGTCGGTAGTGTGTTCGGCGTTGTCGTATCTGTGTTCGGCGCTGTCGTGTCTGCGTTCGGTGTCGTCGTATCTGTGTTCGGCGCTGTCATGTCTGCGTTCGGCGTTGTTGTTGTGTCGCGCGAGCGTCGCACGCATCTCGTTCGTGACGACCGCGTACCCCTCGTCGAACCCCATCCCGGGTTTCGCCAGTAGTTGGGCGGCGTCCGTCGCCAGCCCGATGTGGGCACACGCCCGCGCCGAGACGGTGGTCTCGTTGCACGTCCCGCCGAGATACGCCCGCACGTCTGTCTCCCCACAGTACCGGACCGCGCGCCCGCTCTCGGCGACCGACCCCAGATCCGGGGTCTTCACCTGCACCACATCCGCCGCCCCGGCGTCGACGAACCGCTCGACATCGGCGCGTGTGTCACACCACTCGTCGGCGACGATGTCTACCGCGACACCCGCCTCGTCCAGCCCGTCACGCAACTCGGCCATCGCGTGAATCTGCGCCTCGTGGCTCCCGGCATCGACCGGTCCCTCGACCTGCAACGGGTACGGTGCGGCCGCACGCGCCAGTTCACGGAAGTAGTCGACAACCTCGCGACGGTCGTACGGTGGGCCAAACAGCTCCCCGAGGGTTCCGTACACATCGACGTGGATGCGGGGGTCGTAGCCGTCCGGGCCGAGTTCGTCTGCGCGTTCTGTCAGCCACGACAGATACTCGACCAGCCGCTCGCCGTCGCGCCCGATCTTCTGTGCGTTGTTGAACAACCCGTGGGGGAGCACCGACACCCCTTTCAGCAACATCTTCTCTGCGCCCTGCCGGCGGTCGTCGCCGCTCTGGCCAAACACCGGCACCGGCTCGCTCGCGGGCTCGGTGCCGAGCGCGTCCGCCAACACCCGAGTGCGGGTCGTCCCGCGTGCCGCCGCGGCCGCGGCGAGGAGTGCCTGCGAGACGCCGTACCGGACGGCGGTGTGGAGCCGCTCCCCGTCGGGGCGGAGCGACTCCACGACGGCCGCGTTGTCCGCGAACGCCGTCGGGTCCCGGCCGACCAACGCCTCGGCGACTGCCCCCTCGACGCGCGGGGCGTACTCTGCCGCGCGGAACAACGGATCGCGGTCGCCCGCGCCGGAGTACTGGACGGCGGCACAGTCCCCCCGCAGGACGCGGCCGTCGCTCGTCTCGATCTGGACGAGTAACGACTCACCCGGCTCCCGAACCTGCTCGTACCCCGGTGTCTGTGGGTCACCCGTGTACGCGACTCCGTCTCTGTCCGTGCCCGCGGTGATCGCAGCCTGGTCGTCGAAGAAGAACGCCGACGAGCCGGGTGTCGCGGTGACGCGGTCGATCCTCACGACTCACCACCCGGGCGGCCGACGAGTCGCCCGTCCGACACCGCCGACACGTCGTCGGCCACCATCCGGAAAGAGAGCGTTCGATCCTCCGTCGCCGCCCGTTCTTCCAGCCGCGCGCGGTGGGTCTCTCGCACGTCCTCACTCACCGCGACGTTGCCGAACTTCAGGAACCGCACCCGGCCGTCGTCGTCCCGGGCGGGGAGCATATCGCCCGCCGCGGCGTCACTCGGCGGGAACGGCACGTCCAACAACCCCCGATCGAACGCCGCGAGCGTCCCTTGCGCCCAGTCACCGTCGCCGGCCTCGCGGACGGCGTCCAACATCGACCGCACGCTGCGCTCGATCAGCTCTTGTTCCCGGTCGACGCCGTCGACGGTGATCTCCTGTTCGGTCAACATCCGGAGCGTCTGTTTCGTCGTCCGCGTGCCAGCGGCGTTCGCCTCGGCCGTCGGCACACCTTTCGCCTCCTGTGGCGACTTGGTGATGATCTTGTCCGGCTCGGCGAGTGCGGCCGTCGCCGCGCCCAACCCGATCACACCCTGTGCCCGCGCCTCGTCGCGCGGGAACCCACCCATCCACTGGTGGAACACGCTCGTCACTGTCACCGCACTCGGCAGATACTCCGCTCCGAGTCGCTCCATCGCTTGGATCGCCGCCACGTCCTGGACGACGTTACCGACCTGACCATAGCCGAGTGTCACGCTCCGGACGCCCTGTGTCGCGGCGAGGAGTCCCTCCAACACACAGACGGCGATGGTGATCGACGGCGGGACGAGCGTCCCGGTGAGCGGGCCGAACGGCTCGCGGTTGATCGTCACCCCACGGTCCGTGTACGCGCCACACAGCCGGTCGACGTACTGCCAGTGGTCGATCGTCTCCGCCAGCGAGTACTTCGACGTGTACGGGAGGTTGTACGTGATCGGGCCGCCCTCGAAGCTCTGGAACCCACCCGCGAGCGTCACCGCCGCTAACGCCCGCGCGTCGGGGGTGCCGTGTCGCACCTGCACCGGGCTGTCGACCGCCTCGATCAGCTCCCGACAGCCATCGACCCCGTGGTTCACCGCCGGGAACCCGTTCAGTTCGTCCTCGCCGGTCTCGCATGACCGCCTGAGTCCCTCCCGCGCCTCCTCGTAGGCGTTGTCCCGCGTGTACGAGTCGATCGTCGTCGGCAGCAGATCCGCCGCGCCGGCGGTCTCTAGATGGTCGAGCAGGTCGATCTGGTCGTCCAGACACGGCACGCCAGCGCGCGGCTGGACCAACACTCGGTCGGCGTCTGTCACCACGTCCGCGAACTGCTTGCTCGCGGGCAACGACTCGTGGAACGCGATGGCGTCCTCGAAGTCAACGGCCTCGACCGTCGGCCACGCCTCCGCGACCGCGCGGTCTTCCGCCAGCAGTTCCTCGTCGCTGAGACGAACGTCTCGGACCATCGCGCTACGACCGGACCCTCGTCCGTTCGTCCTCGACACCGGCGTGTTCGTCGACGCCGAACTCCGCGCGCAAGGCGGCGACAACCTCCTCGAACCCCGTCTCGGCGTCGAACACCTGATCGAACCCCATCTCCCGGAAGCGTCGTCGCACCGCCGCGAACTCCCGTTGGCCGACGGCGAGGTTGCCGCCGATGTACGTCACCGGGTCGATCTCCGCGTCCGCGAACTGCTCGTGGAGCCCCTCACAATCCTGCTCTGCGTGGCCGTACAACGACGACACCAACACCGCGTCCGCCTCCTGCTCGGCGGCCGCCGCGACGAACGCCGACTGCGGCGTCTGCGCGCCGAGGTTCTCTACCTCGAATCCCGCCTCCCGCAACGCGTGGTCCAACAACGTGATACCGACCGCGTGTGCGTCTGAGCCGATCGTCCCAACGACCACCGAAGGTGTCGTCCCGGTCATGGTTCGTCAGTAGTCGAGCACCGCTTCGTCGGTAAACGTACCGCGTGTCGTCACCAGCCTGTATCTCCCGGCCGGTATATCACGGTTGTTACTGTCTCGGGGGACAGCGTTATCAGCACTGTGTCAACTACTGACACGCATGCCGACGACAGCCCAGGCCGCCGACTACGTCTGTGACCAGTGTGGCAAACAGTTCGACTCCGAGCGGGCGCTTGTCAGACACGTCCGCGAACAGGGGGTGGTGGTTTGAGACGGCCAGCACCCGATCAGCTGTTGCTGGGCAACGGGAGGCTCACGTCGGAGAGACGACCGGACAACGTGTTCGCGGCGACACGTGCGGCGACCTGCGGGCGCAGCAGCGTCGTCGGCGGTTCTTCCATCCGCATCACGTGGTAGAACTGCTCTGCGACAACGGGGTCGGAGTGGGTTGTTTGCATCACTGCGCCGGTGTACCGGTTGAACAGGTCCGTCCCGGTCGGCTTCGGCCCCTCCGTCTCGGGAAACTCGAAGTCGGCCCCAGTCGCCATCTGCCAGGCGGTGTTGATACCAGTCGCCGCGCCCTCGAAGAACTCGGTTCCGAGCGCTCGCCGCTCTCCGCTCGCGAGCGTCTCGTGCAGCTGCATCGCGTCAAGCGCCGCCACGGACATCCCCTGCCCGTAGATCGGGTTGAAGCTCGCGATCGCGTCACCGGTGACCACCAGCCCGTCGGGGAACTCGTCGAGTTGTTCGTACCGCCGGCGGAGGCTCGCCGGGAACGGGTACTTCTGGATCTCGCCGCTCGCGTACTCGTGGTTCGCCAGTAGCTGTGCGATCCCCGGGTCTGCGAGGCTGTCGGCGTACGCCTCGAACCCCTCGATGTCCGTCGGCGCGTGATCCCCGTGGAGCCCGAACAGGGTGACGACCCACCGGCCGTCCTCGGCAGGCACCGCCGTCCCGCCCCGCGGGTCTGGCGCCGCCGGCGAGACTGTGATCACCCGGTCGTCCTCCGGCGGCCGTTCGACCGTCGCTGTCGTGTACGCGAGATCGACCGACACCTCCTCGACCGGCGGCGACTCGTAGCCGTGTGTGTCGAGCCACTCTGGGGTTCGCGAGGTTCGCCCGGTCGCGTCGACGACGAGATCGGCCGTCAGTTCGTGGTCGTCGCCGTCGGCGGTGTACGACACCCCGTCGACGTTCTCGGCGTCGTCGGTCAGATACCCCGTGACGTGACAGTCGCCACGGAGTTGGACGCCCTCGTGGCTCCGCACCCGCTCCCGGACGAGCTGCTCGAACAACGGCCTGCTCGCGCAGTACATCGGTAACTCGGTGTCCGTGTCGGTGATCAACCCGCCGTGGTCGTGGTGGCGGAACGTGCTCCCCATGTCGATCACGACGCCGCCGCTCTCCAACACGGACTCGGAGTACCCCGGGAACAACGACTCCAGAGTGTGTCGTCCGGCCTCCAACATCGCGTGTGCGTGCGTCGACTGCGGGACGCCACGACGGGCGACACGGTCGTCTGGCAACGGGTCACGGTCCAACACGACGACGCTGTCGTAGGCGTCTGCGAGCACCCGACCGGCCAACAACCCGGCCATGCTCCCGCCGACGACGACCGCACGGTCACCGGTCTGTTCGACTCGACGTTGATCGTACTCCGGAACGGCAGCGAGTGTCACGGCTGTGTGTTATCACGAGAGACAGTAAATCTATCTACCAGTTGTAAACTTTTTGACGGGATGTCGAGACAGTTCACTCGATCCGTTCGCGCGCGGCCGCCACCAGCAACGGCAGGAAGACGGTCGCGTCGCCGTACACCGACGCGTTCCGGGCGTCCTCCTCCAACTTCCCCCACGAGCGCGCCTCGTCCAACGTCGCTCCAGACAGCCCGCCGGTCGCCTCGGGGTCCATCGTGATCTGGACGGCGTAGTCGTACGCGCGGGGCGTCACCAACATCGTCTGCAGGGTGAAGTTCTTCGGCACCCCGCCGCCGACGAGCAGACAGCCGGCGTCGTCCGCCTCGAACGCCAGGTCTGTCAGCGGTGTCATGTCCGCGGTCGCGTCCAACTGGAGATCGCTCGTCTGGGTGTACATCCACGCCTGCAGCCCGAGCACGGAGTCTTGGACGGCCGGACAGTAGATCGGCACGTCGTTCTCGTAGGCGGCCGCGACGACACCCGGCCCCTCGTCGATCCCCTCGCGTTCGTTCACTTCGGCGTTTGCCCGCCCGAGCTCCGCACACAGCCGCGAGATGGAGACCACCCCCTCCTCCGCGAGCGGTGGGAACACCTTCTCGCGGAGGTGTGATTCGAGCAACGCGAAGTGTTCCTGCGGGAGATAGACGTTGTAGATCCGGTCGACCTGCTCGTCGCGGAGCTGTTCGTCGTGGTCGCGGAGTGTCTCCGGGTCCCCTTCTCTGTCCTCGTTGTGACGCTCCGGGTCGGCGTGCTCACCGCCGCCGTGACTGTGCTCACCGTGGCCGTCGTCCTCGTACTGCGCGGCGTGGCCCGGTCCCTCCTCGCCGTGGTGGTGTTTTCCGCCGATTGCCTCGATAGCGTCGTGTGTGAGATTCGCGCCGGTCGTCACCAGCGCGTCGACGTAGCCGTCCCGGATCAGATCCGCCACGATCCGGCGCATCCCGGTCGGCACCATCGCGCCCGCCAGCGAGAGAAAGACTGTACAGTCGTCGTCACCCAACATCTCACTGGTCACGTCTGCCGCCTCGTGGACCGACGCTGCACCGATCCCAGCGTCGCCGTACTGGTCGACCAACTCGCCGACGGTCATCCCCCCCGCGACCGTCGCGTGACCGACTGGGTCGTCTTCGAACAGCTCGCGGTCGGGGGTCTCGGCGCCGGCGTCTCCGTCACTCATACACTGACAGTCGGCCGGGACGTGTTTGAACGCGACGATGCCGAGTGTCACACGGCCAGGTGGCCACTGACCCGGCGTCGACAGCCAGAACAGTCGAGCGAGTAACGGGTGGAGCCGCCGACTACAGTCCCGTCGGGTGGTCGATCACGGTCGTCTCCACCCCCCAGTCGGCGACGAGATCGGCGAGCGCGGCGACACCGAACGTCTCCGTCGCGTAGTGCCCGCCGAGGAACACCGTGATTCCGGCCTCGCGCGCTTCGTGGTAGAGTTTCCCCTTCGCCTCACCGGTGACGAGTGCGTCCGCGTCGGCCGCAACCGCCTCGTCAAGCCAGTCGCTCCCGCTCCCGGTCAACACCGCGATCCGTTCGATCTCCGCCGGGCCGAAGTCGAGCACCTGCACCCCCTCGCCGCCGTGGTCCAACGCCCGTCCCAACAGCCCGGCGAGTTCGTCGGTCCGGTACGGCTCCGGTGCGACACCGATTTGTCCGACGTGTTCCGGGCCGAGACTCCCGAACGGCTCCCGCGACTCCAACTCCAACAGGTCCGCCACGCCGGCGGCGTTACCCAGCTCCTGGTGGCCGTCGAGTGGGAGGTGTGAGACGTACAATGCCAGCTCCTCGCCGGTGAACGCCGTCACCCGGTCGTGCGCGCGACCGGTGACGCGGTCGAGCCCGCCCCAGACGACGCCGTGGTGGGTGACGAGCAGATCCGCGCCCGCCGCCGCCGCGGCCGTGGCGGTCGCCTCGACCGCGTCGACCGCGAATGCGACGTGGTCGATTTCGCGTGATTCCGTCGTCGGCCCGATCTGGAGCCCGTTCGCGCTGGCGTCTAACTCGGCGTACGCCGCCGTCCGAAGCTCCGCGTCGAGTCTGTCCGTGAGTGTCTGGAGTTCCACGCTCGCCTACTTGCCCGGCGACGGCTTGTAGCCCGCGGTCGGCGACGGAGGTCGCCGCGCGTGCCGTTCGAACCCTCGGGCGTGTCAGTCGACCAACCGCGCGTGCTCGACTTTCGCACACCGATCCTGTGTGGTCTGGAGCCCGGCGGCCTCCGCACGCGCGAGTGCGTCGTCGTCGGTGATCCCGCGTTGGAGCCACACCCCCGACACGTCACCGACCGTGTCGGCGCGCGCGAGCACGTCGTCGACGATTCCGGCCACCTCCTCGCTCGGGCGGAACACGTTCACGAGATCGATCTCGTCTTCGAGGTCGGCGAGGCTGTCGACGGCCGGCACACCCAGAATCTCCTCGGCGTACGGGTTGACCGGACGCACGTCGTAGCCGTGGGTCGCGAGATACTGCGGTACGTCGTGGGCCGCCTTGCCGGGTGTCGTCGAACAACCGACGACTGCGACGGTGTCGGCGGCGAGCAGTTCACGGACCCCGGCGTCGTCTGTCACTGGCACACCAGACCGACGCGCGAGAGAAACGTAAGTCGACCGGGAAAGAGACGACAGCGAGCGAACCCGTCTCAGGCGTCTGCGAGCCGAATCTCGCGTTCGCCGTTCTCATCGAGACGGACAACACCGTCGAACAGCTGTTTGAGCGTGTTCATCGTCTGGTCGTCGTGCGCGCTGGAGTCGATGACGTACAGTCCCAGCCCGTCGACGCTCTGAATCCGGCCGGTGAACACGTGGAGGAACCGGAACACGGTCTGGAGGTCCGAGTACATCAACAACGTGGACAACGAGTGGAGCGCGACGCGGTTCTGTCGGATGTTGCGTTCCTGGTAGAACGCCTCCAGAAACTCCGACAGCTGGATTCCGATCCGGGTCATGTCCACCGGTGAGGAGGCGTACTTGATCCGGTCGTCCTCGCGCACGTCACCGACACCCTGTTGCCGCGTGACACAGTCGACGACCGCGACCGGCTTCCCCTGGTACGGGGTCCGGTTCTCGTACAGTTCGAGCACGCGGTCGGCGCCGTCCTTCGTGGTGACGAAGATCGACCCTTCACCCCCGTCGGTCCCCTCGGCGAGCACGTCGAGCGCGAGGTCTCGCTTACCGCTCATCGAGGGACCGGAGATGAGGACGTTCGACCCCGGCTCGATCTCCGTCTCTAAGGGGCCAACGTCATACATCGGCGCTCCCCTCCGGGAGACCAACCGGTCCCCACCCGTCGCGCGACCACCACTCCGTCTCGCGGGAACTCATCTACTGTTACCAACATACCGTGAGCCAGTATTATTCTTTTTGCTTGGCTACCGGCGAGTCGGGGGGTCGTTCGCCGCCGAACCGCCGAACTTAAACCCGACTCCCCGCTATCCAATGGCGAGGGCGCTTAGCTCAGTCTGGACAGAGTACTTGGCTTCGGACCAAGCTGCCGCGGGTTCAAATCCTGCAGCGCCCACTCGTTTTCTGAGAGTAAACTGACGAGCCGCTGGTGGTGCGGTGGACGCGAACTGGGGGAGGAGGTCCGATCACAGCCGTTAGGCTCGTCTAGTTCTTCCGACCGGACGTGCCAGCCACCAACCACCTCGTCACCGGCCCACCACGCAGCGGGAAGACGACCACACTCGACCGGGTTCGCGACCGCCTCTCGGCTGCCGCCGGTGGGGTGCTCGCCCCCGAGGTGCGCGTCGACGGCGACCGCGTCGGCTTCGATCTGGTCGACCTCCGCGACGACCGACGGGTCGCAATGGCGCGTGTCGACCGCGAGAGCGGCCCGGGGGTCGGCAAGTACCGCGTGGACGTGCCGGCCGTCGACGACCTCGCCGGGCGGGCGTTCGACCACGCCGCCGTCGACTACTGGGTGATCGACGAGATCGCACCGATGGAGACACACAGCGACCAGTTCGTCCGCGGGGTGCGGGCGGCACTCGACGGTGACACGCCGGTCGTCGCCGCGGTCCACGCGACCACCGACGGGTTCCCGGCCGCGGTTCGCGACCGGGCGGACGCGACACTGTACGACCTCGCCGAGACGAGCGTCGAACGGGTCGTCGACAGCGTTGTCGACGAGACCGCGAGTGTGGTCTGACCCACCTCACGGTCGACGAGCGCAGACCCCGCATTTTCGCTGCACACCCACCCAGCGACCGGAACCCGTGGACGGCGTCGGAGGTCAGTTCGCTTATAAAAGTGGCGTATCAAAGGCGATATCCGTGTTGGAGCCTTGTCAAAACACACTGATTGATGAGGCGACTCACAGAGAAGATACGGAGGAGCTACGCGGTGAAGCTACTCGTCGTGTTCGGGCTGATTGCGGTGTTGGTCGGTACGTTCGCCGCGGCTGCGGCGGACTCAACGGCGTCGGTGGCAGAGGACCGTGCAGAGGCACAGCTGAGCGGCGACGCCGCGGACCGTGCCGCGGCACTCGAACAGTGGAGCGCCGGCGTCGAACGGCGAGCAGCACAGTTCGCGAGCGCACCGGCGGTGGTCGACGGTGACACCGACGCGGTCAACGACCGACTGAGTGAACTCGCTGGCGAGTTGGGTGCGGGTGTGGTCGCGATCCACTACGCCGTCGACGGTGAGGCCGTCGCCTCGACAGCCCCGAGCGGTTCGTTCCCGGTTGGTGTCGGGGGGGTCGACGGGCCGACGTACACCGAGCCGTACGCCGCCGAGGGGGTCAACGGGCAGGCAGTCGCGTACGTCCACCCAACCGACGAGGGGGCGTTGGTGTACGTGTTGACACCGGCTGCAGTCGTCGGTGACACGGGTGGGGACGACACAGCCAACGCCGGCGGAGATAGCGCGAGCGAGACGACGTACCTCGTCGACGAGTCACAGACAGTCGTCGCGGCGACGGCCGACGGCGCGGCCGGCGCGTCGTTCCCAGCGTTCGACGGCGCGGTGACAGCCGCCGCGGGCGGTGAGGGCGACCCGACTGTCGTCGAACGGGAGTCGTTCACAGTCGGCGCGGCGGCCGGTGGGGAGTCGACGACTGGCAGTGAGGCAGCAAACACCGACGGCACGGCGTTGATCACAGCCGCGGGCGTCACCGGCACACCGTGGGCCGTCGCAGTGCAGACGGACACGGCGACGGCGTTCGGCGTCGCAGACTACGCGTCGTCGGCAGTCGTCGGTGTCGCGTTGTTGGCGTTGGTGAGTCTGGTGTTGTTCGGTAGCACAGTCGGCTCTACCACCGTGATCCAGACGCGTGACCTGGAGAGCCGGGCGGACCGCGTCGCAGACGGGGAGCTGGATCTGGGGTTCCCGACCCGGCGGCGTGACGAGTTCGGCGCCGTCCGGCAGAGCATGGACGTGATGCGCCGGACGCTCACCGAGGAGATTCAGGCAGCGGAGGCGGCCGAACGGGAGGCCGAGAACGCACGCAACGACGCGGAGGCGTTGTCCACGGCCGTCACCGAGACGGCCGAGTCGTACGCGACGGAGTTGGAGGCCGCCGCGGCGGGCGATCTGACGCGGCGGGTTGACACCGGTGCCGGCGAAGCCAGCGAGGCCGACGGCGTCGAGGCGATCCACCGCGTCGGCGTCTCGGTGAACGAACTGCTCGCGGAGTACGAGGAGACGATCCGGGAGCTGTCGGCGTTCGCCGAGGACGTGACCGACGCCGCCGCCGACGTGGAGGGGGCCGCCGGCGAGGCGACAACGGTCGCCGACCGGATCTCCGAGCGGCTCTCGGAGATCGAGACGGACGCGACGACACAACGCGACGAGGTGGCGTCGCTCGCGACGGAGATCGACCAGCTGTCGGCGACTGCCGAGGAGATCGCGGCGACGACCGGCCAGGTGGAGTCGGCCTCCGAGACCACCGCCGCGGCCGCACGGGACGGGTCCGCAGCCGCAGAGACGGCCATCGAGGAGGTAGACGAGACGGTCCAGACGCTCGACGAGACGGTCGCCGCCATCGACGAGTTGGCGAGCAGAGTCGACCGTGTCGGCGAGGTAGTCGAGCTGATCTCGGACGTGGCCGACGAGACGGACATGCTCGCGGTCAACGCTTCCATCGAGGCGGCACGCGCCGGCGGCGACGGCAGCGGCGCGGGTGACGGCTTCGCCGTCGTCGCCGAGGAGGTGAAGGCGTTGGCCGAGGAGGCGAAGGAGTCCGCAGACGAGGTGAGCGAGCAGTTGGAGGCGATCCGCGCACAGACGGACGTGGCCGTCGAGACGGCAGACGACGCCGACGAGACGCTGGCGACCGCCGCAGACACCGTCGAGAGCGCGCTCACACAGCTGGGCGACATCGCAGAGTACGCCGAGCAGACAGACGACAGCGTTGCGGAGATCTCGCGAGCGACGAGCGAACAGGCGGAGTCGACACAGGCCGCCTCGGAGGTCGTCGCGGACGTGCGGGCGATCAGCGAACAGACCGCCAGTGACGCAGACAGCCTGGTGGACGCGGCCGACGAGCAGGCGCGCGTGATCGACACGGTCGTCGACACCGCCGAGACGCTCGCGGCAGACGCCGAACGGCTCCAGGCGTCACTCGACGGACTCACCGTCCGCGGCGGCACGACCGACGCGACGGAGACGACGGTGTCTACGCCGACCGCGACGGACGACTGACAACAGAAGATCGACCACACTGATACGACAGATGACCGAAATGTTCGACACGACGGGATCGAGACGGAACCGAGGCGGCGACGGGGGGCGAGCGTGAGCGCCGCCGTCGACGCGAGTGTGCTCGCGCGGAGCACCTCCTACACCATCGGCGCCGCCCTGCTGGCGGTCGGGACGCTGATCTCGCTGGCGGCGTGGCGGATCGACGACCAAGACGAGGCACCGTACGACGATATCGGCTACGCGATGCTCGTCGGGATCACCGGGCTCGCGACGCTGGCGTACGTCGGAATGTCCACTGACCTGTTCGCGATCGCCGAAAACGGGATCGAGATCCAGACACTGCGGTACATCGACTGGGCGGCGACGACGCCGTTGCTCGTCGGCTACATGGCGTACGCGGCACAGGCGAGCCGACGGACGGTGGTGGCGGTGATCGTCGCGGACCTGTTGATGATCGTCCTCGGCTTCGTCGGCGTGCTCCAGACGGGCGTGCTCGTCTACGTCTTCGGCGGGCTGTCGACGATCGCGTACTTCGCGCTGGTGTACTACCTGTTCGGGCCGTTGGCCCAGAACCTCCGCGGGACGGCCGGCGCCGACAAGTGGGCGGTGTACGCGAAGCTCCGGAACCTGATCGGGTTGTTGTGGTTCGTCTACCCGGTCGTGTGGGTGCTCTCCCCGCCGGCGCTCGACGTGCTCACCCGGGCGACGACGGGCGTGCTGATCACGTACATGGACGTCGCCGCGAAGCTCGGGTTCGTCCTTATCGCGACGAACACCGCCGGCGTCTTCGACGGGCTGCTCCTCGACGACACTGAGTACGACACGGAGTTGGCGGCCGAGGAAGAACGCGCGACGCCGGGAGAGACGAGCGACTGAACCGACGACGTTGAAACGGGGGGAGACGGGAGCGTGAACCGACGGCGTTGGAGCGGAGCGAGACGGGCGGCTGTGTCGCCTCGACACGGTTGCTGTCGGAGTTAGACACGTCCCGTCGGCCTCATTACTCACCACTGTTCGTGCCGGGCGCAAAGAACTGAGAGTCGGTGACCGCGTCCGTGTGATCGCGTCCGCGTGATCAGTCGTCGCCGCCGAAGACGGACGGGTTCGACGCGACGACGCTTTCGTTGTTCGCGACCCACCGCAGCAGCAGGAACGCGAACGCGTACTTCGCGACGATGTCGAGTCCGGAGTAGCCCCACGAGGTAACACCGACGCCGAGCACGGCCAGCCCCTCGGAGCCGAGCGCCCACAGAACCGGGTAGCCGAACCAGAGCACGACGGTGAGGTTCCGCAGGGTGTCGAAGATCTCGCCGGTGTTCGCCCGGGCGGCGTCTTCGGACCACTCCGCCAGCAGGATGTACACGACGACGAGGAAGAACGCGGTGCTGATTCCGAAGAACACCCACCGGATCAGGAGGGAACTCGTTGTTAGCGCGGCCGCGAGGCCGGTGACACACATCCCAATGTCCATCGTGATCGCGGTGAACAGCTTCGTGAAGTCAGTTCCAGCCAGCAGCCCGAGCGCCGCGAGGATCGCGGGCGTCGAGAACGTCCACGTCAGATACCGCCCCCACGGGGAGACGACCTCGCCTGTCCCGGCCAGTGGGTGGCCGGCGGGCATCTGCAACAACCCGACGGTGAGCCCGGAGACCAGACTGGAGTACGAGGAGATCGACACCAGCGGCACGAGCAGCGCGGCGACCCAAATCAGCTTCGCACGTGACGAGGAGAGGTTCCGACCCATGTAGACGAACAACAGGATCGAGACTCCCGCCAGCGCGATGTTTGCCCAGAACGAGGAACTCAGGAGGAAACTGTCCTGAATCGCTTGGAGCGCGTCCCCCTGTGTCTGGAGCGGTACGGTACTTCCTGCGGCCGTGTCGAACACTGTTGCTAGCACCATGGTTTTCGTTCGTGGAACCGTGATTGGTCACGGTTCCGCAACGCGTTTGAAGTACGGGACGACGGTTCAAGAACACGTCGAAATTCTACGGACGATCACAGAAGTGAGACGCAGTTACGTGGCCCCAGCGTCGACACCGAGACAGTTACGACCGGCGCGGCCCGAGACCGACCGTGACACGTGCCTCGGAGCCACGGCCGGCAGTCCGCGAGGCGCTCCAGACGGCGCTGGGTGCAGCGCAGTCGTCGTTCCGCGAGGCGGTCCGGGAACTCCTCGCGACACGGGAGTTGGCGGCGGCAGCCGAGATCGACCGACGACTGGAGACGGAGCCGACGCGGCCGGCGTTCGACAGTTGGGATCTTGACGCGCGCGTCCGACCGTTGGCGTGGCAGGCGTGGGTGCTCGACCGCGCGCCCCTCGGCGTGACGCTCACCGGGCCGGCGTACCACGACAACCCGTTGCGGTACGCGAACGTCGCCTTCCGGGAGCTAACCGGCCACGACGCGGCGCGGCTCGCGGGCGCGAACCCGCGACTGCTCCAGACGACGACGACCGACGGCGAACGGATCGCCGACTTCGTCGAGGCGTTGCGCACCTGGGAGCCGGTGACGGTCGAACTGGACAACGAACGAGCCGACGGCACCCCGTTCCGCAACCGGGTGTCGCTCGTCCCCGTCGCCGGCGACGACGGCACCGTCGAACACTGGTTCGGGGTGCAGGCGGCCGTCGCGTGGCCGGCGGGCCATCCGGACGAAGGTTGAAGTACGGAGCCGGAACCAGACCACCCGTGACGGACACGACACCGCGAGTCGGGGAGCCGAGTTGCGGGACAGACACGGACAGTGTGACCCGTCGGTCGGGACCAGTCGAGCGAGAACGGGACACAGAGCGTCTCGTCCAGCGTGGCGAGGCGGCGCTGGCGGAGACGGACCAGGCCGCCGCGTTCCGGAGCCGGGGGGATCTACGGGCGCTCCGGCAGTTGGCGAGCGGGAGCGACAGTCCGGCGGTTCGAGAGCGGGCGACCGCAGTGGTCCGCGCGTTCGACCGACTCCGGATGGCCGTGTGGGGGGTCCGCCAGGCGGAGACACCGAACGATTGAGTGTCACGCCGCCTCAACGAGCGTCTATGACACGGATCGTACACACGGGCGACACCCACGTCGGCTACCGGCAGTACCACTCGCCGGAGCGACGCCGGGACTTCCTCGACGCCTTCGAACAGGTGATCGCGGACGCCGTCGCCGACGACGCCGACGCGGTCGTCCACGCCGGCGACCTGTTCCACGACCGCCGGCCCGAACTGCCGGACCTGATGGGCGTGTTGTCAGTGTTGCGGAAGTTAGACGCCGCAGGTGTGCCGTTTCTCGCCGTCGTCGGCAACCACGAGTCCACCCGCGGCGGCCAGTGGCTGGACCTGTTCGAGTCGTTGGGGTTGGCGACACGGCTCGGCGCGGAGCCCGTCGTCGTCGACGAGACGGCGTTGTACGGGTTGGATCACGTCCCCGCCTCCCAGCGCGACGATCTCGACTACGAGTTTGACTCACACGACGCCGACAGCGCCGCACTCGTCGCACACGGGTTGTTCACGCCGTTCGCGCACGGCGACTGGGACACCGAAACCGTCTTGCAGGAGTCGACAGTCGCGTTCGACGCGGTGTTGCTCGGCGACAACCACACCCCCGACACCGCAGAGGTCGACGGGGCGTGGGTGACCTACTGCGGCTCGACGGAACGAGCCAGCGCGAGCGAGCGGGACGGCCGCGGGTACAACATCGTCACCTTCGAGACTGGTGAAACGGCCGACCAGACGACGGTCGACATCCGCCGGCGGGCGTTAGACACCCGGGAGTTCGTCTTCGTCGACGCCGAACTCGGGTCAGGAGAGGGGGCCGAACGCGTCCAGAGTCGGCTCGCGTCGTACGATCTCGCGGACGCGGTCGTCCTCGTCGACATCACCGGCGAGGGGGAGCCGGTGACACCCGCCGAGATCGAGTCGTTCGCGACCGAACGCGGCGCGCTCGTCGCGCGGGTCCGCGACCGGCGGGAGATCGAGACGGAGGCGGCGGCGGTGTCCGTCGACTTCGCCGACCCCGACCGGGCCGTCCGTGAACGGCTGTCGGAGGTGGAACTGTCCGGTGCCGCCCGCGAGATCGACGACCTGGTCCGCGACGACGCGGTCGTCGACAGCAACCTCCGTGACCGTGTCACCGAACGGGTCCGCGAGCGGCTCGACGCTGGAACACTCACCGCCGACACGGACGACGCCGACGACACAAACACCACCGCCGACGCGGACGACGCCGACGACGCGAACACCACTGACGACACGGACGACACAGACGACACCGCACAACTGACGATGGAGGATCTGACGTGATCTTCGAACGAGTCGTCCTCCGGAACTTCAAGCCGTACGGAGACGCGGCGGTCGACCTCTCGGACGGCGTGACGGTCGTCCACGGGCTCAACGGCAGTGGGAAGTCCTCGTTGTTGGAGGCGTGTTTCTTCGCGTTGTACGGCGCGCGCGCACTCGACGGGACACTGTCGGACGTGATCACGAACGGTGCCGGGGAGACGGACGTGGAACTGTGGTTCAGTCACGACGGCCGACGGTTCCACGTCACCCGCGAGGTGCGGACGCACGGCGACCGCGCCAGCACCGTGACGTGTACGCTGGAGACCGACGACGGCAGCGTCGTCCGGGACGGAGCGACGGACGTGCGAGCGTTCGTCACCGACCTCCTGCGGATGGACGCCGAGGCGTTCGTCAACTGCGCGTACGTCAAACAAGGGGAGGTGAACGAACTGATCGAGGCCAGTCCCAGCGCCCGACAGGACACGATCGACGACCTGCTCCAGTTGGGGCGACTGGAGGAGTACCGCGACCGTGCTGGACAGGCCCGACTCGGCGTCGAGGACGTGTTGGAGGGTCGACGAGGCGCACTGGAGAACCTCGACGACCGGATCGAACGCAAGGAGGCGAAGGAACTCCCACAGCGGCTCAACGAGTTGGAGTCGACACTCAACGAGGTCGACGACGACATCGACCAGTACGAGACGGAACGCGAGAAGGCGGCGGAGACGAGAGACGACGCCCGCGACACGCTCGCGACGTACGAGGACCAACGCGAGGAGCTGTCGGAGTTGGAAGACGAGATCGACGCCCTGGAGACGGAGATTCGCGAAAGCGAGACGGAGCGTCGCGAGGTGGAGAGCGAACTGGCCGCGGCTCGCGAACGACGGAGCGAGGCGGAGACGGCCCTCCGAGAGGCCGTCGCCGACAGCGACATCGAAGACGGCGAACCGGAGACAGTTCGGGAGCGACGCGACACACTCAACGACCGGGAGTCGGAACTCCGCGAACGACTGCTTGACGCCAGAGACGAGGTGACAGACGCGACGAACCGCGCCGAGGAACGGACGGCGACGGCGACGGAGAAACGCGACCGGGCAGAGGAGGAACACGAGCGGGCCGAGACCGTCGCGTCGAAACGCGAGGAGGATCGTGAACGACTGACGGAACTACGAGAGAAACGCGAACAGGCGACCGAGAAGCGCGAGCGACTCCGCGAGGCGTTCACGGACGCCCCCGTCGATGTCGGTGAGGCCGCCGACCTGCGGGAGTCGATCCGAGAGGAGCGCACGGAACTCGACGAGGAGATCGAAGACGTGCGGACGGACCTGAAAGAGGCACGGAGCGCGGTCGAACGCGGTGAGGAACTGCTGGCGGCGGGCAACTGCCCGGAGTGTGGCCAGCCAGTCGCGGACTCGCCACACGTCGACACGCTCGACGAGCAGCGCGAACGGGTCGGACAGCTAGAGACGGAACTGGCAGAACTGCGGGAAGATCGCAGTCGGCTGACAGAGCGACGCGAACGGGCCGAGGAACTCCGCGAGGTAGAGCGTGATCTGGACGGCGTCGGGGACACACTGTCGTTGCTCGACGACCAGATCACGGAGGTCGAATCCCGGATCGAGGAACGCGGCGAACAGATCGAGCAACACCGGAGTCGAGCAGCGGAGTTGGAGTCGGACGCCGAGACGGCGGCCGCAGACGCCGAAACGGCCGAGGAGACGGCGGCGGCGGCGCGCGAACGGGTCGCGGACTGCAACCGAGAACTGAGCGCCGTGTCGGAGGCGGTCGACCGGCTCGACGAGATCGACAACCACCGGACCGACCGGGAGCAGGCGGCCGCGGAGATCGACCGGTTGACCGAGCGGCGCGACGGGTTGGAAACACTGAACGACCAACGACGCGACAGCCTGGCGGAGAAGCGGTCACGGCGCGACGAACTCGCCGCCGCGGTCGACGAGAGGGCCGTCGAGTCGGCACGCGAACGGCTCGCGGAGGCGGAGTCGTACATCGACCGCGTCGACGAGACGCTGTCGAACCTCCGTGACCGCCGGGACGAACTGACCAACCAGATCGGCGCGGTGACCAACGAACTCGACGAACTCGACGAACTGCGGAGCGAGCGGGCGACGGTCGCCGAGGACGTGTCCGCGCTGGCGTCACTGCGCGAGGAGACCGCGGAGTTGGCCGGCACGTACGCCGACCTCCGGGCGGAGTTGCGCCAGCGCAACGTCGACGCCTTGGAGAGCCGGCTCAACGAGACGTTCGATCTGGTGTACGGCAACGACGCCTACTCACACATCGAACTCGACGACAGCTACGAGCTGACAGTGTACCAGAAGGACGGCGAGCCGTTGGAGCCCGCGCAGCTGTCCGGCGGCGAACGGGCGTTGTTCAACCTCTCTCTGCGGTGTGGGATCTACCGCCTGCTCGCCGAGGGGGTGGAGGGTGCGGCGCCGACGCCGCCGTTGATCCTCGATGAACCGACCGTCTTCCTCGACGACGGCCACGTCGCGCGACTGGTGGATCTGGTCGAGCAGATGCGTGGGTTCGGGGTCGCACAGATCCTGATCGTCTCGCACGACGACGAGTTGGTCGACGCAGCCGACGATCTCGTTCGGGTAGAGAAGGACCCGACGACCAACCGCTCGTCCGTCGAACGGATCGAGAACGCGTCGTTGGCCGCGTTGCGGGAGCCAGCAGACGACTGATCGCCCGGAACAGGCTGAGGGGGTCGGGCGAGTCGCTCAGCGCAGTCGCTCGACGGCCGTGTCGGCGTCGTCGGTCGGCGCGTACCCTGGTCGGCCGGCGACGGTCGTCTCTCGAACGAGCCCAGCCGCACGAAACTCCGCGAGCAGGCCGTGGAGGTCCGACTCACAGAGATCGTAGGCGGCAGTCAGCGTCTCGGCGGCCGTCGGCCCGCGGTCGACGAGTTCGACGAGGAGTCCGAGCGCGCGGTCGTCGGGACACGCGAGCACCGCACGACGGACGGGCCCAGCCAGGCCGTCGGCGGCGGCCGCCAGCGGCGGGTCGTCGACGGCCGACAGCGACTCGTTCGGGCGGTACGACTCCTCGCCGGTGTCGGGGTCGCGGACCAGACTCGACTCACTCGACCGTTTGACGAGCAGGAGTCTATGGCCGTCGTCGTTGGTGACGGTCTGCACGGGCGAGATTGGTGGGCGACGAGCAAACGACTGTCGATCAGCGGTAGCGAAAGTCACTCTCGTCGCGGCTCTCGTCGCCCGGCGCGTGCGGGAACACGCCGTCGTCGGGTGACTCCATCTCGATACTGTCTGGGGGTTGGCCGGCGTCGTCTAACACTTCGCTCGTGACGGTGATCGGACACTCGAACCGGATCGCCAGCGCGATGGCGTCCGAGGGTCGGGCGTCGAAGACGAACTCCCGGGATTGGCCGGCGTCGTACGACTCCGCGTCGATCTTCGCGTAGAAGGTGCCGTCAGTGAGGTCGTCGATCCGGACGCCGTCGACGGCGCCGCCGAACTCCGTCACCATCTCGACGACCAGGTCGTGGGTGAGCGGGCGTTCGAACACGCGGTCGGACAGCCCCATCCGGATCGAGTTGGCCTGGTCGCGAGTGACGAAGATCGGCAGTAACTGCCCGTCCGCGCGGAGGATCACGGCCGGAATCTCGTCCCCGTCGGGCCCGACGCCGACCCCGATTCCCGCGATCTCTGCCTCGTAGCTCATACGTTCTGTACGGAGGCGGGGTACGAATAGGTGCCGCCGCCGCGCGGTTCTCGACGGCGGCCACAGCACAGTCGGCAGAAAGGACAGTCACTTGTATCGACCGCGTGGAGTTATGGTATGTTGATCACGATCTCCGGACCACCGGGGAGCGGCAAGTCGACGACGGCGGCACATCTCGCGGAGGTGTTCGATCTCGATCACGTCTCTGGCGGGGACACGTTCCGCGAGATGGCGGCCGAACGCGGGCTCTCGCCGGTCGAGTTCAACGAACTTGCCGAGGACGACGACCAGATCGACCGCGATCTGGACCGCCGGCTCCGCGAGACCGCGGTCGAACGCGACGAGTTGGTGTTGGAGTCGCGACTCGCCGGCTGGCTCGCCGGCGGACACGCCGACATGCGGATCTGGCTGGACGCCCCACTGGACGTTCGTGTCGAACGGATCGTCGACAGAGAACAGAAGAACCTGTCCGTCGCCCGCGAAGAGACCCGTCGCCGTGAGGAGAGTGAGGCCAAACGCTACGCCTCCTACTACGACATCGACATCGGCGACCGGTCGATCTACGATCTCGTCGTCAACACCGGCCGGTGGGGGGAGACGGCCGTCACGAATCTCATCACCGACGCCGTCGAACGCTACGAGCCGGCCGGCGACGAAGGGCAGGAACCGGTCGAGGGCGTCCGTTACGAGTTCTGATGTCGCTCCGTCCGGCCCCCGAGACGCGCGCCGCCCGCGACCGACTCGACTTTGGTGTGGTCAATCTCGACAAGCCGCCCGGACCGTCGGCACACGAGGTGACCGCGTGGGTACGTGACCTCGCGGGTGTCGACCGCGCGGCCCACGCTGGAACGCTCGATCCGAAGGTGACCGGCTGTCTCCCGATCCTGTTGGGTGACGCGACACGGCTGGCACAGGTGTTTCTGGAGGGCGCAAAGGAGTACGTCGCTGTGCTCGAACTCCACCGTTCGGCACCCGCCGACACGCGGGCGATTCTCGACAGCTTCGAGGCGGAGCTGTACCAGAAACCACCCCGGAAGTCGGCCGTCCGGCGGCGGCTCCGCACCCGGACGGTGTACGATCTGGAGTTGCTCGACCAACGGGACCGACAGTTACTGCTCCGGATTCGGTGTGAGTCCGGGACGTACGTCCGGAAGCTGTGTCACGATCTGGGGTTGGCGCTGGGCACCGGCGGCCACATGGGGAATCTCCGCCGGAGCGGGACGGACCCGTTCGACGACCGTGATCTGGTGTCGTTGCACGACCTCGCGGACGCGTTGGCGTTCGACGAGGACGGCGACCCGGAGCCACTCGCCGAGGCCGTCGCGCCCGCCGAGCGCGCACTGCGACACCTCCCGCGGGTGACGATCCCCGAAAACGCCGCCCGCGAGGTTGCGGAGGGTGCACCAGTGTACGCGCCCGGCGTGATCGCTGTCGATCCCGCGCCCGATCCGGTGACTGTCGGTGGGGACGGTGAGGCTGGAGACGCCGCTCCCTCCGAGGGCGATATCGTCGTCTGTCTGACCCCCGACAACGCCGCGGTGTGTCTGGGGACGCTCGTCGCCGATCCGAGCCTGTCGTCGGGTGAGGTAGTGTCGTTAGAACGTGTGTTAGTTTGACCTCCTCCCACCCCGTCGGGTGGGATTCCCACGGCACCGCACCGCTTGGGTGGGCGTTTCAGGTTCGCAGCCTGGTCGACATGACCGGACTCCTAGCAGGGCCAAGCCGCCGTTACTCCTATCGCATACTGGGATTCAGAGTTGCTTTGTGTTCGGAACCCACTGCCAGCGGTTCGAAAAGAGTTCTTTCGAACGTAGCTTGGGCTGAATCCGATATTATCCGTTTCGTTGGGCGGCTGAACCGCCTCAGTCTAGTTACGCGTGTACTTGACATATAAATCTCCCGTCAGCAGAAACGGAGATACGTTCCCGGGTTGTCGGATTCATCCCACCCGTAAACGGGTGGGATTTCTCCTTGTCACTGCTGTAAGTATGCTACAGTTCCAAGTTGTCGGCTTCGTCCCACTCCGCCGGATAGTATCTCACCCCGATACTACTGTAAAATACATCTTGTCAGAAAGCATTCATCTTCCGTGCCCAAAATATAAGTCATATAGAAACAAAATGGCAGCCGATGCCACGGGACGACGAGATCACGGACATCGACCTGGATGTAGACATCGACCGACGAAAAGTGCTCTCGGCAGCAACGACGGCAGCCGGCGGAGCAGCGGGGCTCTCCTCGGTTGTCGCGGCACAGGAGGACGGCGACGGGGAGATCACCGAGGCCGAAGTCGAGCGAGCGCTGGCAGAGTCAGAGATTCTCGCCGGCGACGTGACGAAGGCAGACGCCGACGCCGACTCAGTCGACCTGACGCCCGACGACATCCCGGAGGACTCGAAGATGTACGTCGGGAAGTACAGCAACGCACAGGTCCCCGGTGAGAAGGCCTACGAGATCCAGAGCTACGACGAGTGGCGGCTTCAGGAGCGTCCGACTGGCTTCGACGTACCCCAGACGGAACTGCTCGACCAGCTCTACTTCCAGGAGGACCTGGGCACTGTCTCCGTCGCGGGCTACTCCGTCACTGTCGGCGTCGGTGCCGGCCTGAAGATCAGCACCGCGAGCGACTCGTTCCTGAGCGCGACACTCTCGGTAGAGCTGTTCGTCAACGGCGTATCGTTCACCATCGTCGACTACGGTGTTGGTTACGGCGACGACGGCCTCTGTGTCGACGTGCCGATCAAGTACGGCCCGATCCCCGGCCTGTCGGTCGAGGGGTGCATCAGCTTCAGCCTCTATGATGAGTACGGCGATATCTGTCTCGACGCGAGCGTCACGCTCTCGTTGTGTGCAGACCCGTGCCCGCTGTTCAGCTGTGAGGCCTGCGCGGGAGCCAGTTCACCCTCTGTCGGTGGCTGTGCGGACGTGCCACTCTGACACCCTCCGGCACACGGCCGAGGAACCGACCGCCGACGCTTAACTGTGTGCCGTCGGTACGCACACACTCCCGCTCCGTTCTCGCTCACGCACGAGAGTATCCATCAGCGCGGATCGAGCGCCGAGGACAGTCGGCTGTCCGGCCAGGCGAGCGCCAGATACGGGAGAAACGAGAGGAGCAACAACACCCCGGGCGCGTACGACCGTGGCCATCTCTCTGTTCGGTCGGCCGACAGACGGTGGTGTCACCGTGTCCAACACCTTCTCGGCGGAGGGGAGTACGTCGTCTGTGCGGCTCATGGTGATCTTACACGAGCTATAATAAAATGGTCTTGGATGCGTACCGGGTCTGTTCCCAAACGCTCACGCAACAACATGAGACATCATCGTGGTACATGTCCTGCTTATTCTGATACTGACTCTTCTATCCGACTAAACAGGTTTGAAAAGTTTTCTTTACATCTTTCCGTTATTTTTTCCTTCTCTAGCTCCGTGAACCTCTCTGCAACTTCCGACTTATCAACAAGCGTATCATCTTTGTCTGGATACTCGCTTCCAACCACACCCTTTGCTTGGTCTATCATCGTTTGACTATCTTCATTCCCAATTTCAAAGTCAGACTCATCCACATCGTATATGTCGGATATGATAATAGATATCATTTCTTCTCCAAGCAGATCCTCAATCTCCACATCACCATCTGCTGTTTCTATCACTTCATCGACAAATACAGTCTGCTCTTGAGAGATACAATTTGTATCTTCAACTTTATTTTCGAAGTCTTCTTTCGCTCTATCACCATCTAGCAATAGCGCATACTTGTATCCCTCAGATTGGAGGAAACTAGCATACTTTCTCCACTTCCCTTCTCCACCCATGTCAAGGAAACTGTGGTTCGCTATGGACACCTCTTTGTCATCGAACTCGATCACATCAATCATCTTTGATAAGTACAATCGGTCAGTGTATCCCTCGACAAGAATTGACCGTCCAGATGTGATCATCGAAGTTGACATAGTAGCACCTAAAGAGTCACGAACTGGCTTCAATGAGTCCCCGTCTTCCCCTATCTTTGAAAAGTCAGAAGATATTTTTGTACCTTGATGATTATCTTTTGAATTTACCACTCTTATCCGCTCTAAGTGTGATGAGTCTATCATATATGGCGAGTGTGTTGTGTATATTATCTGGTTATTTTCCGCGAGATTTTCCATTGCGTCTAGAAGGTCACTTTTTCTATCGGGGTGGAGATGCAGTCCAGGATCGTCTAATAATATCATTTGATTGGATAATGCACCATCCCCTGAATTGGCTAAGAGCCTGATGAAAAAGGTTAGAAAGTATCTAAAGCCTTGGCTCCTCTGTTCAATATACTGTTCTTTACCAGATTCGTCCACAACTAGTATACTTATTTTGTTATTTACCAGATCAACGTCAAATTTTACGGGGCCCTGATCCCACACATCACAAAAGAGGTTAGAAAACTTTTCCATTTTTTCATCAACAACTTTTCTTCTCTTTCTAGTCTCCATATCTTTTATACCTGATGGAGATTCTCCTATATAAGAAAGTAGGTTAGAGTACGGCTCGCTTTTGTTGTCATATGATATAGAGTCTAAACTCCTTTCATTTTTTATAATATTGAAGTCTTTTTGTATAGTCAGATTAAGAAAAGAATCTGCAAACATTTCAGCCACAGGCCTTAGCGATTCTGTCTCTTCTTCAACTTGATTAAGCTTAAACAGCTGACGGCGCATAGTGGGTGTGGTATTTTCTAACTGTATCATAGACCTCAATTCTTCTATTTGTCTTTTAATATATGTAATATCCTGCTGTCTGTATCCCCTTCGCCCCCCCAGCTCTGTTCGCCTTGCAATCTCGTCCATTTTTTCATTCAGTTCTTCAAAGTTTTCTATATCTTCATTTGTATTTGATATGTTGTTTTTTATATTTTCTATTGTGGAATTCACTTGTGTCATCACAGAATTATATCTGTCGGGACGAGTTGATTTGTACCTCTCAAGCTCTCTTTCAATATCTGAAGATTCTACAGAATATCCTCCATTTTTATTCTTTTTTAGCGATATTGTTATTTCTTTGTTTTTATTAGATATATCTCCTAGTTCTAGTGAACTATCAGTATTGTTGATATCAACTCCTGAGATCTCAACCTCAATTACGGGGTTGTTGTCTAAGTCAGGACACTCTTCGTAGTCACACACATTCACACTTTTGAGTTCATCTCTATGAGAGGAAAATTCTAATGCTTCAAGGAAACTTGTCTTCCCAGCTTCATTTGGGCCTACTAGAGTAGTTATTGTATTTTCTATGTGTATATTTTCTGATTTGGCTATAGATTTGAACCCCCTAACGCTGATTCTATCAATCGTGCTCATATTGCGTATGAGGTAGCACAGTAGTATAATCGTTTGGGCGTTGGCTTTCCCAATTGTAGAAGTCTATGAGAGTATGTTCAAGTCTGGACTATATAAGTACTCCTTTCGCTTCTCGACTTACTCGATGTGGATCGCCGGCCGGAACGGCACCGCCTGCCCGGCCTTCCCGGCAGGGTCGACCGCATCGGGGTCGTCCTCGGTGTACACCTCCACGTCGGCGTCGAACTCCCGGGCGAGGAAGTCGGTCGCGTCCGCGTACGCCGCGTGCTCGTCCAACCCCGCGAGCGCCGCCAACTCGTCGTCGTCGCGGCCGCGTGCGAACCCGACCAGCTCCTGTACCAGATCGTTCACCGCGTCGCCACGCTCACGCAGCGCCGGGTTCGACATCGCCTCTGACATCGCGGCACCCACGTCGGCGCCCGCCTCGCTGACGGCGTCGAAGGTGTCGCGCTTCCAGTCGGCGGCGACGTACACCCGGACGATCTCGGGGTCGATGTCCGTCACGCCGATCACGTCACGTACGTCCGCCGTCAGCGCCTCTACCCGTGCCTCGCGCAACTCGGCTGCCGGCGCGTCGAACGCCTCAACCGGCTCGGGCCACCCCGCCTCCTCGGCTGGGACACCGCGTAGTTCCTCGTGGAGTTCGTTCGTCAGGAACGGGACGAACGGTGCCAACAGCCGGAGGCGGGTCTCCAACGTGGCCAGCAGGGTCTGTGTCGCCCCCTCCCGGTCCGTGTCCGCTCGGCGTCGGTACCACCGCAGATCCGTGTCGAAGTCGTAGAACGCCGCCTGTGAGGCCGTCCGGGTCTCCGAGCGGTCCAACGCCGCCGTCACGTTCGCGACGGTGTCCTGCAGCCGGGAGAGCAGCCACTCGTCGACCGGCTCCAGATCTACGTCGTCGTCGACCAGCCGCGCCGCGGGGCTGTCCGGCAGTTCCACGTCGGCGGCGTCCGACACCGCGCCCCCGTCTGCGACCGCGTCCGCGCCGGCGACACCCGCCTCCCGGGCGGTCTCGATCGTCTCCAGTGCTCGGTCGTAGAAGTTGGTCAACTGGTCGTTGACCGACGAGACGGCGTCGTCGCGCCAGTCGTAGTCCTCCCACGGCTCCGCCGCATTCAACAGGAAGAATCGGACCGTGTCGGCGCCGTACTCGGACACTGCCTCGCCCGGCAAGACGACGTGCCCTTTCGAGGAGGACATCTTCTGGCCCTCCAACAGTCCCATCCCCATGATGACGACCCCCTGTGGCCAGGCGGACTCGTCGAACAGCTCCGCGTGGTGGTACTGGAAGAAGGTGAGGTGGTTCTCGATCAGGTCGTTGCCGGAGAACCGGTAGTCGACCGGGTACCAGTACTGCCACTCCGCCCGCAGCGCCAACGCGGTCTCCAGTTTCGCGGCGCGGTCAGTCGGGGCGGCGTCCGCGTCGCCCGCCTCGGTCCCGCCACTCCCACTCGCCTGGCTGGCCGCGACGGCTGTCTCGGCCGCGGCGGCGCCGTCGGTCGCTGTGCCGGCCAACACGGCCTCGGGGTCGTCCGTGTCGACGCCCGCCGGCACGTCCACCGCGTCGGTGCCGTAGAACATCGTGTCGAAGAACTCCCGGTCGAGTGCGTCGACGGGAATCTCCTGAATCCGGTGGGCGACCGTGTAGTAGGCCATGTAGATCGTCGAGTCCGACAGGGGTTCGATGACGAACGCCGGATCGAACGGGAGTTGCGTTCCCAGCCCGTAGTTGCGGATCGCGGGCCACTCGTTCAGCCAGTCGACCGTCTCTGTGTACTGGCCGCGGGTGTTCTCCGGGACCGCGTCCAACCCCTCGATCACCCGCTTGGTCTTCGCTTTCCACTCCTCGTCGTTGTACCGCAGGAACCACGTCTCCTGTTTGGCCACCTCCACGTCGCCGCCGCACCGACAGACGACCTCCTCGGAGAACTCCTGCATCGTGTCGAACCGACCGGCCGCGACCCCCTCGCGTCTGAACTCGTCGCGAACCTCCTCCACCAGCCCGTTGGCGAACTCACCGTACGACTCGTGAAGCCGGCCCTGGTGGAACTCCGCGTTGTACAGGTCGGCGGTCACTGCCTCCAGCGCGGGGTCGTCACTCGACTCGATGCCGGCCGCCTCAACTGCGCTCCGGGCGGGCACGTCGCCGTACCCCTCGACATCCAGAATCGGCTCCGGCTCGATCCCAACGACGCGCTCGGGGTCGAGCCCGTAGTCGGCGAACCGCTCCGGCGACTCCCGTGCGTCCGCCTTCGCCTCCGCCAACGCGACGTAGTCGTCCGGGGAGTGTGCCGGGACGGACATCACCACACCCGTCGCGTTGTCGGCGTCGACGAACCCCGCCGGCAGGATCGGCACCGCCTCGCCTGTCACGGGGTTCGTCACGTCGGCGCCGACCAGTTCCTCGCCCGACAGTGTCGACTCGACTGTCACGTCGCGTTCCTGCAGGCGGAACTTCTCTGTCGCGGCCTCCGACACGACCCACCGTTCGCCGTCGACAGTCGCGACGGCGTAGGTGGCCTGCGGATCGACGTAGGCGTTCGTCACCCCGCGGACCGTCTCCGGTCGCAGGGTCGCCATCGGCGCGACCGTCGCCTCGCCGTCGACAGTGGTCTCGAACCGCACCAACGTGTACTCCTGAAACTCCGCCTCTTCACCTTCCAGGATGTCGTGGGTGGTGACGGGTTGTTGCTCGTTCGTGCAGTACTTCACCGGGTGGAGCCCCTGCTCCAACAGTCCCCGGTCTTCGAGGGTCTCGTACTGCCAGGTGACGAACTGGGAGTACCGGGCGTCTTCGGTGGTGAACTCCCGGCGCCAGTCGACGGACAGGCCCAGCTGTTCCATCCCGGTCTTGTAGTGTTCCTCGATAAAGTGGTTCGCGAACCCCATCGGGGTTTTCATCTCGTCGAGGGTGTCGCCGGGAACGCCGTAGGTGTCCTGTAACACGGACAGCTGATCTTCCTCGCCCTTCTCCAGCCGTTCGACCGCGCCGACGATGGGCGTGCCGGTGACGTGCCACGCCATCGGGTACAACACGTTGTCGCCTTGTTGGCGTCTGTACCGGGCGTACACGTCCGGCACCGTGTAGGTTCGGCAGTGGCCGATGTGCATCCCGCCGCTGGGGTACGGGTACGGAACCGTGACGAACGTGGCGTCGTCACCGTCTGGCTCCGGTCGGTAGGCGCCCGTCTCGGCCCACCGTTGTCGCCAGCGCGACTCGATCGCCTCGGGGTCGTACTCGTCTGTCATGGACGGACGGTCGGTCCCCGTCCAAAAAGGCGTGTCTATCCCCCGACTCCGACTGGCAGGTCGACCGATCCTCCGGCGGACGACTGACTGCCGATCTCCTGGCCTCCGTCAGTGTTCCAACGCCTCGGCGTACGCGAAGTCCCGTTCACTCGCGGTCGGCTCCCCGCCGTCGAGTTCGATTTGCCAGCCCGCTAACACGGTCGGGTCCGACAACGCTGCTTCGACCGTCCGGCGCACATCGTCTACGTTGACCCCGTAGTAGTCCCGCGGCAACCCGGTCAGGTAGCCCAGCGCGGTGTCGAACAACGACCGCATCCCGGCGTCGTCCTCGAAGTCGAAGTGCTTGTACGCGCCCGCCGCGACCTGGACCATCCCGTGGAGAAACGCGCTCTCTGGCGTCCCGCGGCCGTAGTTGTACCACTCGTCTTCGAAACAGTCGTGTGACTCGTGGAACTCCCCGGCGTTGTACAGCCGGACACCGTGGACCGTCGCCCGCCTGAGCGTGCCGTGTTCCCAGCCGTTCGAAGCGGCTCTGTCCGCCCGCCAGCCGGTCGGGTCCCCGGACCGGGGCGGCGCGACGGCGTTCGTCCGGGTGTGGTCGTCCATACCCGACTGTCTGTGTGTGGCGTCGTAACTCCGTCGGCTGGGTGGTGGCGAAGCAGGAAACTCGGGGGGCACCCCTCTGGTCGAAGTCGAACTGTCGGCACTCACGGAGCGGCGGTGTCGACACGTCCGTCCGTGTGATCGAAGGGGATGTCGACCTCCAACCCGTCGTAGGCGAGCACCGGTCGCCGTCCCTGTCCCGATTCGGAGTCGTCGAACTCGACGACACCCGCGTCCGCCAACTCGGTCAGATTCCGGTGTACCTGCTTGTAGTCGCGCTCGACAGCCGCGGCGGCGGCGCTGATGCTCGGTGGGCTCTCGGCAGCGATCGTCTCCAGCAGTTCGAGGTTCTTCGGGCTCAGCAACCGACTCAGTTCGGCGTACGAGTCGACGTTCAACACCGGCTGTGTGTCGTCAAGCTCTGCACCCTCCTGTGCGGCCTCGATTCGGTTGCGTGTCTCTCGGTCGAGTCGGTCACGGTCGCCGACGGTGACTGTGAGTGTTGGCATGTGTTTTTTATTCTGTGATTTTGAACGTCTTACACTGGCCACATCCACGAGACGGGCGTCAACTCCTCCGCTTCCCGAATGAACTGATCGTACAGCGTCAACATTCCTGGGAAGTCGACTGTCTCGACCCCTTCTGGCCCGTGTCGTTCGTGTCCTTTCGTTTGTTCGTGTGCGTTGTCGTACCGGAGGATGGTCTCACCACCGACCTCCCCTATGTGGAGTGCGTAGTCCCACCCGCAGGGGTACGCCTCCGCCTCCGTGTCTCGAATTGTCACGTCGGCGACGTACCCAGCCTGCACGTCCTGCCAGTCTGCGACTGTCGTGTAGGACGCCATCCGTCCACCCCAACTACTGCCTCCGTGGTAATAAGGCTATGGAGTGTGCTCCATAGGTCTCACACTGTCGACGGTTCTTGCCTTTCCTGATAGAAGTTTGTCAGATCTCAGTACAGCACGGTCGACTGGTGAACGGGATATTCTCTATTGCCACAGTTACTCGACCACGGAAATAGTTGAGCGATACCGTTGTACCGTGAGGCGTGAGCAGCGAGGACAGTCTAGAGGGGCGTCTCCCCGCTGCCGGGCGCGAGCGACTCCAGCAGGGCGGGTGAGGAGAGTCGGAGGCGCTATCGGGATGTATCTCGCCGCAGCGACTGGGGAGCAGTCGAACAGTCCGGGTCTTCAAATAACTGAGCAGTTGTCTCTGGTCTTGGTCACGTGGGCAACAGACACGTCGGATCGACACAGATACTGACAACGATGGCTCCCGCAGACGAACAGGTTCGTGTCACCGAAGCGGTCAAGTCGGAACTCGACCGACGGCGGCGAGAAGGAGAGAGCGACAGCAACGTTGTGGAGCAACTCCTGAGCGACGACCGGGAGCTGTTCGCCGGGTTCGGGATGTGATCCGACGAGAAGGCACAACAGGTGCGAGAGCGACGGCAGGCGAACAAGGAGAAGCGGAAACGGCGGACGGACTGAGAGGCTAGTCGTCAGTTCCCACACCGTCACAGGGAGAAGTTCGGCCGAGAGCGTGTGTCGTTCTGCGTCAGGTGTACGCCACTGAGCGACAGTCTCACCACGACACGACGAGTATCAACCCGCTACCCGTAGTAAAGATTGAAGTAACTCGAACGCGGTAGTTGTCGCCACGGAGTGCGGGACGGTCACGAAAATGGCCGGGCGTGTAGGAGCACGCCCGACCGCGCTTCGACCAGAGCCGAAGCATGCCCGAACACACAGTCGGCGGTATTCAAATTTCCGCCACGACAGCCGAGTCGGTCGACGACCAGCCTGCGGCTTCTCCCGAGGTGACGCGATGAGCGGTGCCTCGGAGCCGCCAGCGGCCCCCGCAGACGGAGAAGACGGCGACCAGCCGACGCCGATCGGGGTCAGTTGCGGTGTCGACACCCTGCTCGCGGCCGCGCCCGCGGACGGCGGCGTCGGCACGCAGTTCGTGATCGACGGCGCGCACGTCCGAGAGCGCTACGAGATTCTCGCGGAAGCGACAGAGTCGCTGCAAACTGCGTGGTTCGACACCGCCACCGGCGAGGCGCAGTTGTTCGCCGCCGTCTGGCACCAGTTGCGAGCGCAGGTACGGGAGGCGGCGGTGGAGACAGTACGGCACGCGCGGCGGTTCGACACGCCGCAAATCGTCCTCGCGGCGGAGTCTGTCTCCCCGCCGCCGCTGTGGCACCGCCGGACGAGCGACGGGATGGGTGCGTGGCTCCCGTCCGCGCTCCGGCAGGCCGTCGCCGCGGCGGCACACGAGGCTGGTGTCCCGGTGGTGCGTGTCGAGTCAGGTGACGTGTGGTGCGCGTGTCACCGGTGTGGTCGCGACGGAGAGGGCCGCGCCGGAACGTTCGTCTGTGACTACGACGACTGTCCGGTCGGTCGGGTCGACGCCACCCGGAGCACTGCGGTAGGTCTCGCCCAACTGGCGAGGGTGAACTGAGGGGACGCACGACGAACCGCCGTCTCGCTTTCCCTCCGTCCGCCGCTACACGGCTCACCCGACGAGCAACTCCAACAACGCCTCCTGGGCGTACATCCGGTTTTCGGCCTGTTGCCAGACGACCGCCCGGTCACTCTCCAACACGGCGTCAGTCACTTCCTCGCCGCGGTGGGCGGGCAGACAGTGCATGAACACGGGGTCGTCGGCGTGTGCGAGCAACGACTCGTCGACACCGAACCCGCCGTCGACGAACGCGGCGCGCTTGTCGCCCTCGGGGTCTTCGCCCATGCTGACCCACACGTCCGTGTAGACGGCGTCGGCGCCCGCGACCGCCGCCTGCGGGTCCGTCGTGACAGTCGGCCGGCCATCCAGCGCCGCCGCCCGGTCTAACAGGTCGTCGTCCAGCCCGTAGTCGGCGGGCGTCGCGACGGTCAGATCGACATCCAGCGCGGCACAGCCGACGACCAACGAGCGACAGACGTTGTTCGCGTCGCCGACCCACGTGAGGTTGGCGTCGAGCCCGGCAGTCTGGTGGAGGGTCAACAGGTCCGCGAGCGTCTGACACGGGTGGGCGGCGTCGGTCAGCCCGTTGACCACCGGGACGGTCGCGTACTCCGCGAGCGTCAGCAGGTCGTCGTGGCCGAACAGCCGCGCGACGATCCCGTCGACGTAGCCCGACAACGCCCGCGCGGTGTCGCGAAGCGGCTCCCCCGCACCGAGTTGGAGATCGTCCGGGCCAAGAAACTGGGCGTGGCCGCCGAGCCGGGTCACCCCGGTCTCGAAGGAGACCCGCGTCCGGGTCGAGGGTTTCTCGAACAACAGGGCGACCGTCTGGCCCGCCAACGGGCTCTCCGCGGTGTTCGCGGCGTCCTCGGTGTTCGCGGCGCGGTCGGCGGCGCGGTCCAACAGATGCCGGAGCGTCGCCGGCGCGAGATCGTCGACGGTTCTGAACTGTGCGGCGGTGTCTGGTGGGTGCATCTGCATTCTCTGTGGGTGTGGTCGCGGTGTGAGCGAACTGTGCGGTCGTGGGATCGGACGACGAGAGGAAGAAAGTGGGGCGAGAGCCCCTATCGCAGTCGTTCGACAGCGTCGACGAGCACGTCGGTCGCGTGGTCCAACGCCGGCAACGGGAGCCGTTCTGCGGCCGTGTGATCGAGCGCAGAGTCACCCGGGCCGTACGTCACCGTCGGCACACCCCACGCGTCCGCGAAGACGTTCGCGTCCGCGGTGCCGGTCTTCCGGAGCAGCCGGGCGCTCCCGCCGTTCGTCCGGATCGCGGCGCGGAACGCACGGGCAAGTGGCGTCCGTGCTCCGGTGGTCGCCGGCGGGATCGGCTCCCCCCACGAGAGGCTCCCGTGGTCGGTCAGCGCCGCGACCTGCTCCTGGATCGCCGCCGCGGTTGTTCCCGGTGGGAGCCGGAACCCCACCTCGACAGTCGCCCGGACGGCACCGTCCGCTCTCGGTCCGCCCTCGAACCCCGTCGGTGTCGCCGTCACAGAGTCGAACACGCCCGTTGGGTCGCCGTCTGGCGCTCCAGCAGAGGCGACGGGGGCATCGTCGGCGGAGGCGTCGTCGGCGACTTCCGTCGCCACCCGGTGCCACCACGCCGTCGCGTGTTGAATCGCGTTCGGCTCCGGGCGGGAGCTGTGGCCCGCGGCCCCCCCCACCCTGGACGTCGCCGGGGGGGCCCCCCGCGCCCCCCCCGCCCGCGCGGCCCCGCCCGCCCGCGCCCCCGCGGCGACCGCTCACGGCCCCGGCCGCCCCGCCGCCGCGGCGCCGCGGCGCCGCCCGTCCCGCCCCTCCGCCGCCG
>ERZ1034569.37-NODE-37-length-43840-cov-10.613955_pt1 | contig 43840 bp, 40 predicted proteins | sample MGYA00520706_ERZ1034569 | MGnify/ENA primary metagenome ERZ1034569 (study PRJEB33760, sample SAMEA4777722) | hypersaline lake metagenome | biome: hypersaline environment; feature: brines | place: Spain | collected 2014-08 | depth 0 m ...
CCTCCCATGATGATACCTGCTCAGTTTCGACTGTCGTTCCAGGATCTTCATACGCGGTGTAAGTGACATACCCACCGACTGCAGCGAACGCAATCATAATCAAAATGCCAGCCATTATCCACTCGCTCAGTATTGATCGGAGACGGATTTTGAATATGGAACTCATCATCAGCGAGTGTGACGAGAGATGATACTCTCCAGGGTATGATTATCTGCCTGCATATGTTGATTCTGAACAGCGGTCATGTATCAGCGGTATTCATTAAGGGGACGTTGAAAACTCGGAACTCCATCTCGTGAGTAGGAGCGTAATCTGTCACTGCCAGTTAATCACATACCGCATATATGAAATATGTTATCTATATGCGAATCAATCAATATGATTGGTGTCCACGGGTGTATGTCATCTCTGATATCATCAGGTTCGGACTTTCTATATATCAATACCGTACGAGAGCAGTATTTGGGAGTGTGAATTCCTGTGACTCGGCTGTTCGCTCCTGATAATTCTCGGAGTTTCATCATCAAACTTTGCGTGAGCGACACTGAATTCGTGCGTTCTAGCGGGCAGTGCCATCGCTGCCGTTGCTACTATCATAATGTCGCACGTGTTGTGATAATAACCAGTGCAGAGATCTCTTGTTCGCGGCCTTGATTGCGATCTCGGGGGTCGTTATCTCTGCTCCCAGTAGTAACAGTATCCTAAGCATAGAGAAGTCAAGAACATGCGAGGATCATGTCGCTCAGCAAAGTATATATATTGCTCTCATTGACGAAATTAATCGTAGGAACGACGAAATTCCGATCAGTCAGTTACCGGAAAAACTGACCATTACCATCCGGAGTGGGAAACTGCGGACCAGATAGTGGAGCTACGAGGGTGATATTCAGTAATAGCTCGGACTGTTTCGAGGACGCAATCACCGTTCAAGTTGATTTCACAAACACGACAGCAGACAAACTAAGAGCTGAGGCTAAGATAAGTAAACCAACTGTTGCTGCTGTGACGGAGGTGAAAGGTGATGTCACGTGTAATTAGATTACAACAGGCCATTTTTGATATCCATTATTAGACCGGTGCACTCATCGACTGATCGGTGGTAACTCGTTTCCACGGCTGAAATCCTGTAAATTTTCCATATCCAATCAATCAATGACCTCGGCTACTGCATAGCAGTTGCCACTCGACACCTCGACTTCGACAGTCGACAGCGCGCTCGCATTGATATCGGAACGAAATTCATCCAAATCATAGATATGATAATATCGTGGGATAGATTTACCATCAGGGAGTGTCCACTCAACAGTCGTATCAAACCCTGTATCGCGGTCAAAGCGATCGTGTGCGGTCGACCATGCACTAATGAGTGCTCGCCCACCAGAATTCAGCACTCGAGCAACCTCTGAGAGACTCTCAATTCGACGTTGTCGAGGTCGCAAGTGGTGTAGTGTCGCGATATATATCGCAATTGAAACGCTTTCTGATTGCAATGGGATCGTCCCGGCATCAGCATGAACGACCCCAAATTTATCTGCAAATCCTCGGTTTGCAGCTCGTTTCTGTGCTGTTCGAAGTAATTCACAGCTTACGTCGATTCCAACTGTTTTGTCAACTGATGTCCGTTTACACAGCGTCTCAGCGTGGCGTCCATTCCCACACCCAAGATCAAGTCCAACACTCTCTCTGCTATAGGCACTCTCCACGTGCTGAGAGGTGCAGAAGGACTCAACTTCTGGCCATGCATACTCGCGTGTTGCTGCAAAATGCTCAGCAATGGTGTCGTACGTCGCTCTGACCGAGTCCTGAGGCGTCTTTGTCATACCGGTTGCTACGTGCGTTATATAACATTAGCTACGGTTAGTCGTGCCGCTCTCACTCCCATGGCCTCTCGACAGGCTAGCAGGCCAAGCGGCTCCGAGTTTGCCATCGAGGGTATACCCAGGTATGTGATTGACAGACATTTATTCGAGCACACGCGAAGGATATCGTCGTAAACTGCCTGAGGCTCGATCAGTTCGGGGACGAACTCAAAGCTCTCAACTCTCCGACTTCCATGCGACCCTGAAGTACTCTCAGCGCACTCGGTCGAAGCGGTTAACGCAGGTTCTTGCCCGCTAGGTTGGTCTCAATGAGAGACAAGGCTTCTGACACAGCCTGAGTGACAGATAAACAAATCGCGAACGAGGGACTCCAGTTCGACTGAGAAGGTCACGACTGCGATCAACCCAAAACAATCGTGACAGATCGGGTGAAAATTATCCGGGTCAAGAGTCAGTGACAGCGACAGTCTTTCTCGTCATTCAGACATCGTGGCCGCTCACTCCGATGACATGGATGCTACTGAACTGCACTCACAGGTACGCTGCATCCCACCGGACTGGTTTCCGACGATTGTTACAGGTCGTACACTCAATCCGCTCCATGGTATCCATTGCAATGTCAAGGCTTTCATCGCCCCCACAGAGCCAGCCATACCGACTTTCATGATTCGGGTCCGCATAGACAGCGAAGAACGGTGCCTCTGACCCACGGACTGACTCATCAAATGCGACGTATACGGTTTGTCCATCAGTCGTCTGTCGCTCGTCACCGCGATGATGTGACCCCGATTCGTCAAGAAAGGCAGTGTATATACGCTCGGTGAAAGACTCACCCTCGATAGTGACTGTTCGCTCACCTGCGACACTGAAGCCTTGTTCAGTGTAAAATTCAATCCCAGCGTCATTCTCGGTGAGGACACGTCCCTCTAAGCGTTCGACACCTTGCTCGAGAAGTTCCTGTTCCACACGTGCTAGTAACTGTGCGCCAATCCCCCGGCCACGAGCATCTGGCTCGACGTGTAACCAATCGATATAGCCAATATTTTCACGCCCTTCTACATGCTCGGACTGAGCAATGCCTCGAAGAGTGCCATCCTCGACAGCCACAGCCAGCAGTTGGGTTTCAGCATCAATATCCTCTCCCAGACTGTCGGTATCGTACCATTCATCGATTGCAGCATCAAGCACGTCTTCGTCGAGCACGTGACCATATGAGGCACCCAGTGACGCGCGGGCAACGCTTCGGATAGCCTCTACATCATCTATTGTTGCAGTTCGAACGTCCATATTATTCTATTCACGGGGTAATCACATAAAGTCAAGGCGAAATCATCACACATCTGTTGTATTAATATCGGCTTCAGTCGGTGACCTCTGCATATTCAGAGACGTAAATCACCAACGCCAGTGGAATACCAATCACGAGCCCGACAGTCAGACCACCGTATGCAGCGAACCCGACCGGTGTCGCTGGAAATGGGACGACAAACAAGAATTTTGGCTGACTCAGTTCATCAACGAATGTTCCCGTCAAGAAGCCCGCTGTGGCCCCCACCATGGTCAGGAGTACATATAGCCATCCGACCACGTTCGACCCTGCTCGACTGTGGTCTGTGGAGTGCTGATATGATGATGGAGCGGGCTCATCTGTGTTCGAATCGCTCACATCCAGATATACGACACGAAGTGAATGAGCGTATCGGATACATCCTGAGGCGTGTTTTCCTGTCACGGTCATACATGGTGGGCACTGAGTGCTGCAAGAGTTAGGAAACCCTTCGGTTTGACTCGCCTGCAAGCACCTGTTTGTGAACGAAGAGGGCTGAGCCTGTCTGTATTCAACTCAATCTCCGCTTCTCAGACTGGGTTTGAGTGTGATTGTCGTTGATAGTGAGTCTCCGCGAGCAAATTCGGTGATGCTATGATGATGCTCACAACACGTCAATTATGAGTGATAGAGATCTTCTCGGAGTCATCCTTGCATCGGTTGCCATATTGATGTTTGCAACTGGCTTACTGTTAGCTATTTGAGTGTCGTCAACACGGATTCACAACTCTGGTGTGACACCCGCCTCATCGTGAACGACGGAATTGTCTTGCTGCATCGAAATAGAGACGTGGGTGCGTGTCATTATTCACCGCTGTCAGTGCGTGTGTCTTGATCCGATTCGCCACCATCTGCTATCGCTGTCTTTTGCTTCTGGCTGAACCAATCCCACTCAGCGGTATACAGATTGTCACGTTTGAGGTTCCACGGATCATCATCTTCGACAGTCGGTCCCTCAAGCCAAGACTGAACGAAGTTCCAGACAAATATTATCTGTCCGACGAGGAGTATCAACGCGCCAAGCGTTGCCACCTGGTGTAGCGTCGCAAACTGTGGAAGATACGTCGCATATCGTCGTGGCATGCCACCGTATCCGAGCAGGATCATTGCAAAGAATGTAACATTTGTTCCGACCATCGAGAGCCAGAAATGACCTTTTCCAAGGGTTCGTTGGTACATATGTCCTGTGTACAGAGGGAACCAATAGTAGATTCCTGCAAAACCAGCGAACGCTATTGCACCCATCACAATGTAGTGGAAGTGTCCGACCACATAGTACGTGTCATGGAGAACTAAATCGACTGGAATCGAGGCTAAAAAGACACCGGTTACCCCGCCGATAATAAAGTTTGAGACAAATCCGAGACAGAATAACATTGGAGTCGTCAATCGAACGCGGCCGTTCCACAGCGTGGTGATCCAATTAAATACCTTCACCGCACTTGGGACGGCAATAGCCAGTGACACTGCCATGAATGAGGCGCGGAGACGGGGATCCATCCCTGTGGCAAACATGTGATGTGCCCAGACACCAAAAGAGAGCACACCGATCGCCAGCGTGGAGTATACGACAAATTTGAATCCGAAGAGTCGTCTGCCAGCGAACCGTGGCAATACATAACTCACGATACCCATCGGTGGGAGAACCAAGATGTAGACCTCTGGATGGCCGAAGAACCAAAATAGGTGCTGCCATAGAATTGCACCACCCTCTCCCGAGAAGAATGTTGTTCCAAAGTTCCGGTCAAACAGTAACATCACGATTGCACTCCCAAGAAGTGGAAACGCAAACAGAATCAGGCCTGACTGAGTGAGGATCGTCCACGAAAAGATATCCAAGTTTGCCCACGTCACGTTCTTTCCGCGCTCGGTGAAGATTGTCGCAATAAAATTAATCGCTCCCATTGTTGCGGAGACGCCCGAGAGGTGCAGTCCTAACAACATTAAGTCGACGCCCGCATTCCCTTGATTGCCAAGGCCCTCACCAACGGACAACGGCGTATACATGGTCCATCCGGTCTGTGCTGGAATCACATCCGGGATCGGGAAGAACCCGGCCCAAATCAGCAGTGCTGCCGGTGGTAACAGCCAGAACGCAATAGCATTAATTCGCGGGAAGGCCATGTCGTCGGCGCCAATCAACAGGGGAATGAAATAATTCGAGAATGCGGCGATGATTGGCGTCCCAAAGAGGAATAACATCGTGATACCATGACTGGTTAACAACGAATTATAGAACGCATTTGATATGAGCGTCATTCCAGGGTCGGCCAGTTCAATACGCATGAGCACGACCATCAGGCCACCGACAGTAAACGCAATGAGTGCATACAGACCATATAGCAGCCCAATATCCTTGTGATCAACCGTTGTCAACCATCGAATCAGCCCCGATGGCTTTTCAGAAAGATATCCTTCGCTTTGTCCATACCCACCACCGCCACCTGCCAATGGTGTGTATGACCGCCAGTTCTCGACGCGTGCGACCCACGCGGTCACGGCGATGAGAAATAGCCCCATGAGTGCCGTTAATAGCAGTTGCCCCGTTATCTCCATAGCTAACCGGTCATTGCCGGGGGTAATGAAACGTTCGGGATTAGTGTCACTGCTTTGCTCGCAGGCTCGTTAGAGAGATTCAAGCAGAATACTGGTGACAAAAGCCACCAGATCCGACAATTTGAACTCTCATACCACCATTTCAAGAAGCAGACACAACTGGTGGCTGAGTCAGTATTCGTAGCCGAGATCAAAAACGAAGCCGAACACGCCGACACTCGTGAAGCAAGTTACCCGAAGCCCGCGGCTTGAGTTGCGGGAGGATGTCACGTCTCTTCGACACCTGCTGACTCGTTGTGCTCACTTACCGCCGCGTGTTCCTCAAACGGGACAGCTCCATCCATATTTGCCTGGCCAGGCAGATATTTTTCGTGCTGTTCCTCGCTCTTCGAGATTGCTCGCCCTGACAGATACGTCAGAATCGTTAATAGAGAGAACGGGACGGCTAGTAGTCCAAACTGGACAGTTGATGCAATAGGATCGATACCGAAAGGAGCCATCACCAGAAATCCGATGATAAATGCCCCAATGATGACCAGTGGAATTACATTGACTGTGAGGTCCAGTAACGTATCCTGATCGAAGACCTTTGAGGACATATTAGATATAGAATAGACGTCGGCCAGATAAATACTCTGTCGATACTCGCTCGCTGGCGTCTGTGAAAAACGAGTGTGAATATTATCAGTCTTGATTAATATCCAGGAGTTGCAGACTCAGCAAAGAACTCCCCAGCGGCACCGGCGAGCGCTAACACCACACCAGCGGTGACAATCGCACCACCCCGTGCAGGCAAGCCAATAGGTGTGAAAACCAAGGCCAGTCCAAGCACGACTAACCCAACTGCAACACCAGCAAGACCACGCCATGGGGTCTCGACATACGCCGTCTCTGCAGCCATCCCAGCGACGCTACCACCAAATAACAGTAAGCCTCCAACAGCGACTGGAAAGAGGCCAAACAGGATGCCAATCTCAGAAATAGGTATTCCAAGGGCGACAAACAGCGGCCAGATACTCGCCATACGGTACTGCTCGGACAACCCTGGTGTATCTTGCATAGCTATATATGAGTAAACCCGTACAAATCATTTCTGAACCCCAGAGGGGAAGTCCAGAGGCGAAAGAACACCTTTTTCGACGCTGCAAGCCGAGTTGATGTCGATGGGACTGGAGGAAGAGATCGAGGACCTCCGAGAAGAGATTTCGGAGACGCCATATAACAAATCGACTGAACAGCATATCGGTCGTTTGAAAGCGAAATTGGCAGAAAAAAAGGAGAAACTTGCCAAGCAATCCTCCAGCGGCGGCGGCCAAGGATATGCTGTCGAAAAGACTGGTGATGCCACAGTTGCGCTTGTCGGGTTTCCAAGTGTTGGAAAATCCACACTGATCAACGCGCTCACCAATGCAGACAGTGAAGTAGCGGCCTATGAGTTCACGACACTCAATGTCAACCCTGGCATGTTGCAGTACAATGGTGCAAATATTCAAATCTTAGACGTTCCTGGGCTAATCGAAGGCGCTGCAGGTGGCCGTGGTGGTGGAAAAGAAGTCCTCTCAGTGGTTAGAACGGCTGATTTGGTCGTGTTTTTATTATCTGTGTTTGAAATCGAGCGATATGAACGACTCAGTCAGGAATTATATGACAATAATATCCGTCTCGATAGCTCGCCACCGAACGTTTCGATAAAGAAAACAGGCAAGGGCGGTATTCAGGTTACGCTCGCTGACGATGTGGATCTTGATACAGACACTATCAAAGGAGTGTTACGCGAGCATGGATATATCAACGCGAACGTGACTATTCATGGTGACACCACAATTGATGAGTTGATTGATGCTATCATGGATAATCGAGTGTATCTTCCGTCGATGGTTGCGGTAAACAAGGCCGATCTTATCGATGAGTCGTATCTGCCGACAGTCAACCAGAATCTTCAGTCACAGGGTATTGACCCTGAATCGGCCGTATTTATTAGCGCTGAGGCACAAAAAGGACTCGAATCGCTAAAGCAGTCGATGTGGGATCGACTGGGGCTCATTCGGGTATATATGGATAAACCTGGACGTGGCGTTGATTATGAAGAGCCGTTAGTTCTGATGGACGACGCTTGCACAGTTGAAGATGCGATTACAAAACTTGGGGGGAATTTTGCGGACCGGTTTCGGTTTGCGCGAGTGCAAGGCACGAGTGCACAACATGACAATCAACAGGTCGGACGCGACCACGAACTCGCTGATGAGGATATTCTTCGGATTATCACTCGACGATAGCGTGTGTGAATCGTTCAACATTGCGCTCACACACCCCAGAGTCCGCTGTGAGCTCCCCCGCACTCGGGGCTCTCGCTTGGTGAGGGCTTGCTGTTTCTATGTCGGAACGTGCAGGAACAACTGAGCGTCGCCCTGAGTCAGGTGTTCTACCAGAGACGCATAGAAGACTGGGCGCCGGTAACCTTTTCGAGTCGGACTGAGTTATGTACAGACATGTCGGGCGTCATTGACCACGTAATGATTCGTGTCGAAGACTTAGAGACGTCACTTGAATGGTACCGTGACCACTTCAATTATGAGGAAAAAGGTCGATGGGAAGCAGACACATTTACCAACGTCTTCCTTGGGCCAGTAAATATGGGCGACGAGGCAGCCAAACTCGAGTTAACATACAATCACGATGACCGTAGCTATGAGATGGGTGATGCATGGGGGCATATTGCCGTTCGTGTCCCTGATGGTGAACTTGAATCATCCTACCAGCAGCTAATGAACGAAGGAGTCGATGATTACCGCGATCCAGAATCGTGTAATCAGCGTTATGCATTCGTGAAGGACCCTGATGGACACGAGATTGAAATCGTCAAACGCGACCCCAGCGAGGGTCCGAAGTGGGGAATCGACCACACGATGATTCGCGTCGAAGATGCGGATGCAGCCCTTGGGTACTGGACTCGAAAATTCGAATACAAGTACACCAGTCGGTGGGAAGCCTCAACATTTGCAAATTACTTTGTGCGCCCACCAGGGGCCGGGACAGAGGCGATGGCAGTCGAGCTGACCTACAATTATGACGGCCGAAGCTACACAATGGGAGATGCGTGGGGCCATCTGGCGGTCCGTACGAACGATCTTGACGAGATGTGGGAAACGCTCATGGAGCGAGAGGCGCCTGATTACCGCGACCCAGAGTCGTGCAACAACCGATATGCGTTCACGAAAGATCAGGACGGGCACGAGGTAGAAATCGTTACCTGAACGGGCTTTATATGAACGACCCTTCCCCGACTCTACTCAGCCGCTGATGCGGCTTCGTTTGGGGCTTCGCTGTTTCGGTGACGATGTCAGACGACGTCTAACTGTGAGATGTTCTCTCACGAACGTGCACCTCTTGAAGAAGGGGCCGCCTGCAAACCAGTAAAACCTGAGGATTTAGGGTGGCTTTGGTTAAGACATCGGTACATGCTTCGAGACCACTATTCACGCTCATAATCACGCTGCTCAAGCGCACCGTTGAAAACATGTCTCCATGCGGTCAGTTTGATTCCAATACAGAGATGAGAAATCAAGATTTTATGACATCGAATCCACGTACGGGCCATTAGACAGCCGCTTTCACGGGCCTGAGCGACACCTTCGTTGCTGATACGATGATGCGTCAGCCTGAATTGGTCCAACATTCGACTCTGTGATCGAATATTCTTGTCCCCAGCATGTGTTACGTTGGTGAAGCTCGCCACGCCAGTGTTTATCAGCTCAGTTAGTAACTTTCACACACTCTCGTAATCTCTCGTAGCATAAGGCAACGACAAGCGATTTAATTGTCTATGTCAATGATATAGTCAATGCCAGGGGTCTTCTCGGACGCGCTTGCATGGGCGGTTATCCTGACTCTCGGAGTTGGCGCGCTCGCAACTAACCGTCATCGTCGCATTGCGCGCACAGCGATAATCGCTGGATGGGTTGGATTTGCAATCTTTTGGTTGCAACTTATTCCACATTTTGCATTCATACACAAAAGCTACATTGAGGGTATTCTATCGGTTGCTGCCGTGCCAGCCTCACTCTACACAGGATGGCTCTATTATCAGGGCCGAGATAGATTAGTTGTTCTTTCACGGGCAGTCGCTGCGATGGGATTACTGTATCTTCCATTTGAAACGATTCCTGCGATAGCGATGTTTGGGCTCTCAGTTCCTGCTCCACGTGGGATGCTTATGGAGACGGTCGCAGCCCAAACCGGTATGCTTGTCAATATGATTGGATACGACCCTGCAATGATTGTGGGGGACCAAGGATATCTCAATACATTCGAGTTCTACGATGGCGATCACCGCCTCACTGTCTCGGTAGTGTTAGCTTGTACAGGCCTTGGTAGCATTTCAATCTTTGGTGGACTCATCGCTGCCGTTGAAGCACCATTCTACCGAAAACTCCGGGCCTTGGCCGTTGTCGTGCCGATCATCTATGCACTGAACCTGTTGCGAACGACATTCATTACAATTGCATTTGGGAAACAGTACATGCACTGGTTTGTCGAAGAGATCTTACTCCTGTTTGGTTCGAGTGACCCATATATGGTCTCGTTCTTCATCTCCGACCGGATTATCAGCCAGTTTCTCGCAGTGATTGTCCTCATCGGACTCACATACGTGGCCGTCCGTGAGTTGCCGGAACTACTGGTTATTATTGAAGACGTACTCTATCTACTCACCGGGGATGAATATGATCTTGAGCGCGCATTGGGTCTCAACCGTGGAATGTGAACGCATGCTACCAGCTATCTCTTTGCCGAACGCCGCGCTTCATTCGCGATAATCGTCGATGAGCTGAGGTGATGCATTTGTCAACGCGCTCAGTGCATCGGCCTCAAGATGGTGGAGCGAAGCGGGAATGACAACTAAATGGAGTGGATCTCCGAACTCCATGCTTGCGAGAGTGCTCAGGCGTTCGGCAGCGACGGTCGGTGATGGACTCCCAGCGCGAGCAACCACGACACCGAGCGTGTCTTCAATCGAGTCGGCGAGCAATGTGGCAGCAGTTGTTGCGGTCATGTACTTATCTTGAGCGGCTTTAATATCAAGGTACACAAGCGTATGCAGGCCCCTCGATCGATTCGAATCAATTGAGTCACAGACACTCGGTGGTACCCCTGTTGCTCCATGATTTTCAGGAAATGGGAGCGTCACAGACTTTCCGAATCGGTAGTTCTGTAGCCCTGTCAGACCACTGGCAGCAGTTTGTGCGGTTACACCGTGAATAATGCGAGTTTCGATTCCCCGCTCCATCGCACGAAGTCGCAAGTCAGTGTGCGTTGTCGAAATCATCGTATCTCCCGCAGTAAGGAAGGCCGCCTCACCAGTCTCTGCTGCATCCAAGATTGCCGTCGGATCCTGTTCCACCTCGGCACGGCCACAGATGTCTATCGTGGTCTCATAGAACTGCTCTAAGATGTCGGCGTTAGCATCTAATAATCGACTTGTATAGAACTCTGCGAACACGTGGTCTGCTTTTTCAATCGCTCGCTTCCCTTGAAGCGTGATTGACTCAGTATCACATAAGCCCAATCCGACAAAACTCAACATTGAGTCTCTCTCGAATACTCGAATCCCACTCTATTCATCGAGAAGCCCAAGATCCTCGGCGACCATACTTGCGAGTTCATCAGCAACCTCTGGGGCAACTTCGGCGACTGCCTCTCCATCATGACGGGATGAGTTGTGCTTTCGCAAGCTCTCTTCCAGCGTCGAGAGTGGCACACGTGTCTCTGTCCCGCAGGTCTCACATACAATTGGAATCATCGGTTCGGTATCGCTCATAAATAGTGTGTTGAGTGGTCTGGAATAAATATATCTGTGCCTGACCGCTTTCACCCGCCTCCAAGCGGCCCTCTTTCCCTGAAACGAATCGTCAAACAACACGTATCCAATGCAATTCTCTTTCACGAAACCGAATGGTATGTTGAGCTTGAGATGTTTTGAGCACTCTCTTGATTATGAGCGTATCCCACACCTGTTTTGAGCAGAATACACACATATTAGCTCACAACATATTATAACTCCGATACCGCATCATTGTACTGTGAACTGAGGTATGCTATATGAGCAAGTGAGCAATCTTGAGATTAAAATTGATGAGTGCCAACTCACACTCCACCAACGAGACACTTCGAGTGGCTTTACCAGAGTAACGACTGTAGTCGCGCTCACCGGCGATAATGAGACTGGCTATGGCGAAGATGTCACGTACGACGATGATGATCATCAGCCAATGCATCACTCCGCAGATGAGCTGGATCTGACCGGCACATACACACTTGAGGACTTCTCGAGACGCCTCTCTGAGATCGATCTCTTCTTTGGAACTGAACCGAGTCAGGCAATCTCTCGAAATTATCGCCAGTGGGCGTTCGAGAGTGCAGCCTTAGATCTTGGATTAAAACAAGCGAATACGACCCTCTCTGAGCAACTCGACCGAGAGTATCAACCTGTCCACTTCGTCGTCAGTACCCGTCTCGATGACCCTTCGACCGGTGACCGGGTAATCAACTGGCTTGACCGAAATCCCGATGTATCATTCAAACTCGATCCGACATCTGCATGGACAGCTGATACAATCGACCGGCTAGCTGCCACCAATGCAGTTCGTATTCTTGACCTGAAGGGCCAGTATCAAGGGACCGTCGTTGATCAGCCCGCTGACCCCGAACTTTATCAGCAAGTAATTGATGCATTCCCAGATGCACTCATTGAGGATCCAGCACTCACTGAAGAGACACGTCCCCTGTTTGATGGGCATGAACATCGTGTCACATGGGATTATCCTGTTCAGAGCGTGAGCGCAGTTGAACAGCTGCCGATTGACCCTGAGTGGCTGAATATCAAACCCTCTCGATTCGGTTCTGTGCACGCATTATTTAACACAATTGACTACTGCTCTAAGCACGACATACAGATGTTTGCAGGTGGGCAGTTCGAACTTGATGTTGGACGCGAGCATATCCATGCAATCGCCTCATTATTCTATCCAGAGGCCCCAAATGATGCTGCTCCAAAAGGATATAATGATCCAAATCCGGATGATGATCTCCCGACAAGTCCATTAGCACCCCCTCACAATCCACGCGGTCTCTCATGGAGGTCATAGACACTCTCTCTCATGTCGGATCGAGTTTGAGTTTGAGCATTTACTGAGTGGGAGGGCGGTGACCCGTCTGTGGGTGTCATTAGACGATCAAGCTGGCCCGGTGAATTACCTCAAGGTACTCTCCCTCATTCTGGATAGATTCTCACACTTCAGTTCGCCCGTTCTTGATTGCTGGGGAGGTGCTGGCAGACGGGCCATCGTATACCGAGTTCGGTTATGAGTATCATACCGCGCACTCAGGAGACACATGGTTTTTTTCACCACTCACCTCCAAAATAATAGATGGCTAACCAAGATGCATCGGTCAGTGATGATATTGAGTCGCATAACAGCGATATCGTCACTGTCGAAACAGTCAATAACGAGATTGCAGATCTTCTTGAGCAATCTCATACCATTACGCATGAGTATATTGTTGGTGACGTCTCGGACTGTCGCACCGCCAATGGTCATCTCCATTTTGATCTTGTTTCAGGTGATGCCTCAATTCACTGTGTCATTTTCTCAGTTCAGCATCAGCAACTGACTGCCACACCCGATGAAAACATGCATGTCGCGGTTCAAGGTGATATCTCATACTATGAGGCCCGAGGCTCGTGCTCAATCATCGTTACCAATGTTGTTCATATGGGTGAAAGTGAGTACACTCAGGTCTACGCTGAGAACAAGCGCCTGCTTGCAGCGGATGGCCTCTTGGCTGATAGTCAAAAGCAGTCACTCCCAGAATTACCCGAGACCGTCGGGTTGGTAACATCAGCCAACAGCGATGCTCGTATTGATGCAGTGACTGCTATCTGCAATCGATATCCCGGCGTCGATATTAATATACATGACAGCACTGTTCAGGGCGCTGGAGCGATACAGGAATTAATCAGTGGGATATCGACACTCGACAGCGATACCACGGTCGATGTGATTATCATCACTCGCGGCGGAGGAGCCGATAACACACTTCGTGTATTCAATGAAACACCGTTATGTCGCGTTATCGCAAACACCGAGACGCCAGTCGCCGTTGGCATCGGTCATGAGGATGATCAAACACTAGCCGGTGAAGTTGCTGACCACCGGCTGATGACACCGACGCATGCTGGTGAAGTTGTCCCCGAACGTGCGCAACTAAATTCAGAGCTCACACAATTATCTCATGATCTTCCCACCGCATACCACACCGCTCTCTCAGATAAACTTACTACAACCGCTACAGCACTGAATACCGCCTATCAAAGTGCCATATCGCAGCAACTTCAGCAGCTTGAAACAGCGCTTGATCATGCCGCGAGCCGGCACTTTGAGACTCAGCTTACCGAAACTCAAAATCGGCTTCATACTGCGTATCAAACACTTGAGCAGAGAAAACAACACGAACAGGAACTCGAACAAACAGCAGAAGAGATTCGAACTGAGGTAACCGCTCAAACAGAGGCAGAGATGGTGACCCAACGGCGGCGATATATGTTTGTCATTGTTCTTCTTATACTCATTATCATCGGGCTGGTAGTCTTCAACCTGGTTTGAGTCAATTATGACAGAGCACACATCAGTACATGAGAAGATGAATCGAGTCGAAACCATTATTGAGCGACTGGAGAGTGGCGATGTATCGCTCGAAGAAGCACAGGCGTTACATCAGGAAGGCAAAGAATTACTCGAGGAGCTGAGTGATACCCTGGCGCTTGGAGATAGTGAAATACTGGAGCAGTGACGCACTCTCTGCACTTGTGTAAGCGGCATGCATTGGGAGTCGTCGCTGGTGGAGAGTTTGACGCTTCATAGACCGCGAGTCTGGTTAGCTACGCTCTTCTCACAGTGGATTGTGGTCGTGTCACAACGGCTTTTTTGTAAGCGAGTCAGTGTAAGTGTTGGTGGGACGCCCTACAGCACCTCATCGGTGTGTGATGATAGGACAGGCGCTCTCCACGCAGCGCGTGAATTCCCTCAAACATAATTAATTCGAGACACCTTGAACACATCACAACACATGTGTTCGATATCTGAACGGCCCCGCCCCGCCAGTCGCTTGGGCGATGTGTACATACTCACAGCACATAACGAATCCAAATACACCTTTTTCGGAATTATTACTGTCTAATCTGGAATATCACCCAGCTAGTTCAAAAAGTGTAGCAGAAAGCATTTTATCCGTGTGGATGAATTTCCTCTGAGCTCACCAGTCTCAGGAGGCGAATCAGGATCATCGTCGCAACTGGAAATTCCCAGAGATAGATACTCCGTACCGAAGATTTGATGCTCAGACCAGGTTGGTCTCAGTGATGATTCTCAATATATCGAACAGTGCTATCATCACTTGACGGTATCCAAGTTTTATTGGACTAATTAAATCTGAATTGTATTATATACCTCAAAACCTGATATCAATCAAATATAGACGAATTAGCGTAAAGTTACTTTATCTCTCATTTCGTCGAGAGTGATATGCCCGAGGATGCGGTCAAGTTAGGCGATTCAAGTGTGCTCCAGAGTAAGCGGCACGCAACCCGATATCAAATTTTAGTTCAGATCGCCGAACGGCAACCCGCGGTGAACCAACAAGAGATTGCAGATGCCATCGGCGTCACAGCACAGGCGGTGAGTGACTACTTGCAAGGTTTGGCTAAGCGTGGCTATGTAAATAAACAGGGTCGAGGTCGATACGAGGTCACAAAAGAGGGAGTTGACTGGCTGATTTCGCATACTGATGAGTTACGCCAGTTTGTTCAACATGTCTCGAAGGACGTGATCGGACAAGTTGAGATTGAAACCGCAATTGCAACAACTACAATTGATGAAGGAGAGACTGTTTCGATGACGATGCGGGATGGTATCTTGCACGCAATACCTGGTGGGACTGGAAACGCAACTGCAGTTGCGGTAACATCGGCAACTGCAGGCCAAGACATTGGAATCACTGATTTCGAAGGGATCGTTAATTACGAAATTGGATCTGTGACAGTCGTCTCCATCCCTCAGGTTCAGAATGGTGGGAGCTCAACAGCTGATCTGGATCAAGTCTCCAAGATGGCGACAAGCCACGACCGATTAGCGGTGACAGGGGTCGAAGCAATTGCTGCAGCACAGACGGCAGGAATTGATCCTGACATCTGTTTTGGAAGTGCGCGAGCAGTCCAAGAAGCAGCCATCAAAGGACTTAGCATCTTGTTACTGTGCACACCTGATCAGCTCTCAAGACATACCGATAAGTTGCGTAATGAGAACATTAGTTACGAAGTCATAGACGCCAGCGAAATGTAATACGGGTTAGTGCGAACTGCCTCGGGGTCACAAAGAAGCCCTAAGACTTCCCGTGGGTTAGTCGAACACTCCTTATCTGACCATTGGCCTGATAGCCTCGGGCGGTCGGATGGGTCACTGTCGGGGCGTCCGCAGCACCCGGTTGGCCGCCGTCTTCGAAAATCAACGATTTTCGGGATCACGAAAGACTCTGTCCTCCGGTCGACACCTTCTCGAGTTGGGGAAGGCTGCTGAGAGCAGACATATTCCAATTGGGTTTTTCTGCCCTTCAGGCGACACTAACGCTTGCATCACGGTCGCTATGATCTTGATGGGAATACGATCAAGTCTCACATGCGGCATTCTTCTGACGAATAACCCTCTTGCCCCTCGCTCGTGACCGATAGCTAACACTCAGCGACAACGAGTCGAAGAGGAGCCCACGCTTGAGCGGTGGACGGATATCAATGAGCAACGACACCTGCCTCTATTGATGGAATTATCAAGGAGCTCACGAGTCTTCGGTCAGGTTTGGTGTCGTTACTCAGAGAGCCTGCCGGGCCGAATTCCTCGAAAACTTTATAATGAAAAAACATGTATAATACAATGAATCACAATGGAAACGCATCAATCACTCCAGTTAGAGTATCGAAGACATCACCAGACTCCTGAACAGGCGGATAAAGCTCACAGAAATGGCGCTTTATACACGCTCAGACACCGACATCGTCACTATCGGAAAACTCGGTGAAACCGACTGAGCATCAGTATCAATTTTGTTCATAGGGTGCCGTCCTATACCCTACACCACCAATTGAGAGGTCTAACTCAACCCACCCGACGAGTAGACGAGAGAAGTCTCAGGGTCAAATTCTCAAGCCTGAGCAGATATCCGATCACACAATGAGTCCCCTGAGACATAATGGACAGCTCACAAATCGCAATCGATGAGCTATCAAAGCACAATCTCACACACCATCCTATGGAATTGCCTCACGTTGGACTGGGCACGATGGGTATCAAAAACCCTGACCCAGTGACGACCGCACTTGAGGTTGGCTACCGCCACCTCGATACCGCACGGATCTATGATAATGAGTCTATCGTTGGCGATGGAATTGCGAGAAGCGGTGTTGACCGGCAAGAGATTGTGATTGCAACAAAACTCTGGACGGACTCGCTTAGTCATGAGCATGTTGAGCCGACCACTCGTGAAAGTGCGACCTCACTCGGTGTTGACCAGCTTGACCTGCTCTATGTTCATCGTCCTCGTGGCGAATACAGCCCTGAAGAAACGCTCCCAGCACTGGACCGTCTGGTAGAGAGAGGTATCACCGCACATATTGGCCTCTCAAATTTCACCATCGAAGAATTAGAGCGCGCACAGGAGGTTCTTGTGCACTCAATTGCTGCACATCAAATTGAACTGCATCCACTGATGTATAACCCTGAGTTAATTGAACACGCGCGTAAACATGAGTACACGGTGGTTGGATACTCCCCACTTGCCAGTGGCAATGTCAGCGAAATTGACCCTGTTGTCCGAATCGCGGAGAGTAATCAAACGACACCTGAAGCGGTCGCAATCGCATGGGCAACATCAAAACAACCAGTCGTGATAATCCCAAAGGCATCTCACAGAGAACATCTCCAAGCAAATTTAGCCGCCAGTCGACTCGAACTTGATGCTCAAGAACTCGCTGTGATTGATTCGATTGAGCGCACACACGAGTTTTACCCAGAGTGATTGCGAAGTATCCCACGCACGTAGCGTGAGACTTCGTTGTGTGAGTTGATCTGGCCTAAGTTTATACACCACTCCTCAATGTGACCTCAGGCAGGTATATTCCAATCCGTCTGTACTCGTTGTTTGGTTCGCACTGGAGCAGCCGATATCAGAATTCGCCCTCTTTTAGAAGGACTACCATGAACAGTGCCTGGGTTAATCCACCACAGTTGATTCGTCTTCACAATTAGTTTCAATCGCTCTGTGGAGAGATACAATTCGATCAACATTCGTCAGGGCTGTTCTCATTCAGAGCCGAGGACATTCACATCGAATTTCGTATTTATTTTAGATGCATGGGCGAGTCTGGAGCACCGATATCTGCTTATCCTCCACTCATCTCCACAGGGGAGCAACGACAGGTGTTTCCATTCTTTTGACCCGCATCTTGTGTCGAAGCATGAACCAGCCACACTAATCGTGTCAACAGGGAAACAATCAGGTGGTCTTCGTGATTTCGGCTTCATCTTGATTAAGTGAAGTATAGTTGATTGTATACCCAATTTCACACAGGACATCCTGTCCAACACCGTATGTATCCAGTATTGGATTCACGTCTGCAAGAGTTGCACTCTCAATACCTTCGATTTCGGCTCTCATCTCATCAACAACGGGCTTTGGGAGAAACTTTCCATTTGAGTGAATCCCTTCATATGTTTCAGTTAAATACTGCTCAATCGCTGAGGGCTTGACATGCTGTGCTGAGGCAATCGATTGAATATCAATTACTTCATCACGGCGAATATCAACGGTCCGCTCACGCAGCAGTTTCACATCCTGTTCAGTCGTTCGTTCGTCGATTGCCTGTAATCGAGTGAGCACCGGTTTCAGCGGAATCTGGTCATTATAAAAGAACACCTGTTCGACATTCGCGGTGGCAAAATCCGTTTTCGTGCAGTTCAGTGATTCATTGACTGCTAGGAGCATTGGCTTCCTTGACTCAACCTGGCGAACTTTCTCCAACTTTTTCTCAAGATACTCTGGAGTCCAGAATCCAATGACCTCAAGATAAAATTCGTCTTCGTCTCGCTCAAAACTAAAGTCAGGGATCATCACCCGGTTCGCTGATCGAAGAATGGTTGGCTCTCGATTCAAACTCCATCCATCGACCAATGAGCGAATGCGTGTCGCAAAGTCCCGCTCAACTTCACTATCGAACGATTCTACTGCCTTCTCTTCGGGAAATAGCTTCCCTTGATGGGAATCAAGAGCGAATTCATAAATTCGCGTTTCATCACTGACCTCGGTTTGGATTTTCGCGGTCAAATCCCACTCCTCAGCCTTCATAATGCTGGGTACAAGCTTTGCCAGCGTCGTCCCATACTTACGAGTCTTCTTCAGAAGGGAAGCCGGCCCAGTTACTGTCACAGTCAGATCCTCGGCGACGGTATACATCAGGCCAAGATATGAAATAAGCCCGAAAATCTCTTGGAAATTATCTGATGCGGTGAATTCTAATTCGACTGCGTCGAAAAGTAGCGTCTGAGTGAGTGAAAGATTATACTGACGAAGCAGTTCCCGTGAGGTGACATCTGGCACAGAGACAAGAACTTCTTGCTCTGCTCTATCTGCCCACAGGTCATTTTCGATTTCGTTGATACTCAGATTGAACTCATCTCCGACGTCACTGAGAACGTGCTGTCGTTCCTCGGTAGAGGTGACGAATCCCCGTTCGAAAAGAGCCTCCCGAAGCTGTACTGGCTCGATAGAATATTGCTGTTCGAACGCTGCACGTCGGTCTAATAATTCGGATAACCCACGGACTAATTTGAACGTTTTGTGTGTCTCTAACTCACTTACACGTTTACTGATCTGCCCACGTGTCTTTCCGAGTTCGTATTCCTCGAGCACTTGCTCAGCAATCACTTGATATTCATCTATGTCCCGATACTGAGGCTGGATCTTTGGTGCTTGTTTTGTAACCTGTAAGAGGTCTTTCGTCAACATCGCGTTCACCCTTTCCGTCGAGCCGACGTGCGAATTTCCCCGGTCCCACTCGAAACGATTTCATACAGACGAGCAGCCCCACCCGACGGTCGGAGGATGCGACCAAGGCGCTGTTGATACTCACGACTACTTCCAGTTCCACTCAGGATGATACCGACGTTTGCATCAGGAACGTCTATGCCTTCATCCAAGACTTGTGAGCTCACGATTGCAGAATATGTGTCTTCTCTGAATCGCTCGAGAATGCGTCGACGCTCATCTTTTCGGGTCTTGTGTGTGATTCCGGGAATCAAAAACCGATCTGAGACGTCATGCACAAAGTCGTTGTATCGAGTAAAGATAATCAGCCGATCATCTTGATGTTGTCTGAGTAGTGCTGCCAGCTCCTCAAGCTTAGATGCCGAGCCGTAGGCTATCTTGCGAGCTTTATTCCGTGATCGCACTGCACGCCAGGCTCGTGGATCATTCCCACTCCGGAGCACGACTTTTCGAAAATCCTGTGGACCTCGCAGGGTGATATCTGCTGATTTGAGATAATTGCGAAAAATCTTGACGTTCTCCTCATATGCTGCGCGTTCGTCGGGTTTCAGATCAACTGTAATACGCTCGACGCTATACTCTGAAAGGTACTCGCCGGTGAGGCGATCTGTTTCAATCTCATAGATCTTGCCACCCACGAGTTCGCTCAGGGCTTCGTGTTTTTGATCCTCCCGCTCAAAGGTTGCCGACAGTCCTAAGCGATAGGGCGAGGCGAATAACTCTGCTATCTGTCGATACCCCTCAGACGCTAAGTGATGAACTTCATCAAATATCAGCAGTTTAAATCGATTACCAAGACGCTCAGCGTGATTGTACGCTGAGTCATACGTGGAGACAGTGATTGGCTTGAGTTGCTTTTCGCGACCCGTGTACTCACCAATCTCGATATCGAAACAACTCAACTCCTCTCTCCACTGATCCACTAAATCAAGAGTCGGCACGATGATGAATGTGGGAGCATTCACCCAGTCAATCGCACCCATGCCAACGTAGGTTTTTCCGGCCCCAGTTGGGAGAACGAGAACACCGCAGCAGTCTGTCACCCACCGGTCGAGTGCTTCCTGTTGGTAGGGACGGAGGCTAATGTCATTTGTGAGCTCAGGCGAGGGAATCAAATTAAGAACATCATCTTCGTATGCTATATTGGAGTTCGTAAGATATGCTTGAATATCTTGATACCGGAATCCAAGGGCCCTATTTGTCCCAGTTCGGTCATCCCACTGCGTGTGAGGGATTGTTGAATCACCCCTGATAGCTATCGTTCCTTGCTCGAATACCAACCGCATGTGTAATTCAAAAACACCTCAGACTATCTAAATGTCTCCGTCTGGTAATAACGAGACGGTGATTTGTGCTTTCCAACGCTCTCGCGGGCGTCGCACGTCTAAAAAACTCGCACCCGCAAGGCATCATAACGACTGTCCGTCAGATGTCAGTCCTCAAGAGGGGGAGACATCGTTCCATCTGGCAGACTCGAAGATCATGCGCGGTTTTCCACTCCTTGGCACGTCAACGGCATCGCAGGATCAGGCCCTGAAAATCGGTGGTCTCACCGCGTCCTGAGTTATCTCGACATAATTCTCTCTCGATCTCGAGTTACAGGCGTCCGCGAGTCAGCGACCCCGATTTGAAGGGCTTGACTGGCAGGCCATAATTGGCAAGACTTGTGGCCGCCAATCACTCTCGTGAATTTGTGTGTCTGTCATCAGACATCTTTACAACTCGGACAAGTGTCGACCTCCTCCCGATCTCAGGAGTCGGGTTATCCGCCTCAAAATGTGTAATGAATCGTGCAGAATATCTCCCTTCCAGAGGCTGAAATCACACCATTGAGTCAGATTGTCGAACACTGCCTAATCGACAAATGTCTATAGGCGGAGCAGGGCGAGAACCCCGACCCTTGAGGTCGGGGGTGAAGCCCGTCGAAGGACTACACATGCTCACTGCGATTGATCTACTGTTCAATCGTTCCCCGACTCACCTCACCTGACCTGCCGTCCCCACGTAGAACGAACGCTCCCAACACCCTCCTCCCCAGTACAACGACCGCATCACTTCGGGATAGTCTGACCACAATCTCCGGGCCGTCACGCTGTTCAACCGCGACACAATCCCACTCGGTGAGTGCTTCGGATGCGCTCCAAAGAACACATGAACGTGGTCGGGAGAGATATGCAACGACCGCAACTCGTCGTCGTTCCGCTCGACAATAGCATGGAACTCAGATTCCAATGTCTCTGCAACATGGTCGAGAAACGAGTGCCGATACCGAGGACACCACACGAAGTGAGAGTTGATATTGTACACCGTGTGGTTCGAGCGAGTCGCCTCCATACACACTATCTGACGTAACACCATTTAATTCAATATATCACTAAGCATCTACTGCAAATAGGATGGCGCGACGATTCACTGTCGATTTCGAGGAGGACTTCTACAAGGACTTCTCGAAGAAATGCATCGACGAAGACCGAACGAAAGCCGATGTCGTGCGCGAACTCCTCCGCGAGTGGACGTACGACGAAGACACCGAGTGAGTGCTACGCATGGACATCGAAGACCAAAATCTAACGAAAACCCTCACACTCCAACTCCTGTTTGACGATGAGGAGAGCGAGAGAAAGGTCTTCGAATCCACCCAAGAGTCGCGCTCGGTGTACAACGACACCATCCGCCTCGCCAAACAAGGCGAAGATTGGGACGACATCCGCCGACAGATGGAGCAAGACGCCAACCTCGTGAAGAACAACACACAGTTGGTCGTCAAGAAAGCCCTCGAAGCGATGGAGGACGACGACGACGACAACATGCCCAGTCACACAAAAACTGGGCCATACCCCTTGCGGATGAACCACACCGAGGGATACACTCTCTCACTCACCGACGAGGGTGACGTTGCGTTCCGTATCTCTCCACAACCATATCATCCAGTTCGGGGCACGGTAGTTGGCGACCCAGCGCATCTCGACGTGCTGAAAACTGCGTTGTCGAGTGACGAGTGGAAGATAGGGACGGCTGAAGCCCTTTTTACGGATGGGCGTCCCGAACTCCACGTCAACGTCACCCACCAGACGCAGACCGTCCGAGACAAAGCCGACTCGGAGACGGTGATTGGTGTGGACGTAAACGAGGACAACATCGCGTTGACCGCGATAGATGAAACGGGGGTTCTCGACACGCTCGTCATCGACTTCCCCGAAATCAACTCCGAGCGTCACCGCTACTTCACGATGCGGAAGCGCATGCAGAACGCGGGGAAGTCATCGTACAAGAATGTGGTTCGTGACCGGGAGTATCGGTTCGTCCACGACAGGCTCCACAAACTGTCTCGGGCCGTAGTCGAGTTTGCGAAGCGGTTTCCTGACCCGTGCATTGCTCTTGAAGACCTCAAGGATATGCGCGGGTCAATCGACTATGGCACTCGGATGAATCGTCGGCTCCATGCGATGCCGTTTCGTGCAACGCAAGTGTTCATCGCGTACAAAGCAGCGTTTGAAGCCATTCCGATTGCTTCGGTTGACGCGGAGTACACGAGTCAGGGCTGTGCGTTGACGGCGTGTGAACACGCCGAGCGAGCGAATCGACGGCGAAAACGATTCAACTGCAAGTCGTGTGGTCATCAAGACCATGCGGATAGGAATGCATCGGTGAACGTTGCGAAGCGTGGGTTGGAGAAGTGTTTGTTAGATGTGCCTGCTCTCAAGAACCTTCCTCAAGTTCGGAAGGTGCGACGGTGGGCATCGGGGCGTGTGAACCGCCCGACCTCATCCCTCGTAACCGTTTGAGACGGCCCTGATTTTAAACAGGTAGGCGTCGAGGTTGCAGGGAGTGTGAGCGTTAATCTGAGGGAACCATGAAGAAGCCCCGACCCTTGTGGTCGGGGTTGTTCACGCATGCCTGATCTGAAAGGTAACACGAAGTATGAGTAATCTTCAGAATCAATGCGAAGACTTTGGTATGACGAATTTCGATATTCACCGGATGCTGTGGGTGTATTTATCAGCAACTCAAACTTACAGGCGATGAGTAATTCAGAAAATAGTGATGGTAACGACAGTGAGGATGAGACTCCAGATCGAGTCGTCGTACAGGCATTGGGGGCGATACTCATTCTTACTATTATCCTGATGTTTATTCGGCCACTTCCAGGCACCTATGCTGGGATTAATGTAAATATATTTGCCGCGGTCGCCCTCGTCATAGTGGGCATCGTATTACTGATAACTGAAAGCTCGGAGGGTTGAAAGAGTCTCCACAGGCGGGGCAGGCTGAGTGCCTCTGCTTCGTTCGGAAATCGAAAATGTAAGCCTGATGATGAGATGCTCTGCGTCTCGAACCACTTGACTCCGAGGCGGCTCACGAGGACATAGGCGTGTCTTTTTATTTGCACGCGATCACGGGAATTGTTAGACAGAAACATCAGAGAAGGTTCGTTCTCGTCTACAAATAACAGAACCAGCGTATCAGCATGTGAATTGAACTGAACTCAGTTGGTATGTCATCACCAAGCCAACTCGCGACACAACTGAGTATTTAGATGTATACTCGATCAAAAGGTGGTTGGCATGGAGTTGAGTGGATTGGGATGCCAACCGTGTGTGACCAGGTCTACGAAGCCCTTTGGAGAACCTCTCTCGAGGCATATACATAACATATCGGGATTCGAATGAATGTAACTTGTCTGTGCATGGACACCGCATTCCCCCCGGTCATTAATCTCACCTTGAGAGCAGCCAGAGGACTGCTGAACGGCGCTGAACGATTGTTGAGAATAACAGAACGTTGCTCAGGCACACAGATCATCACTCATACGGCACCAGCGATGAACCGAAGTTTGGTCTTCGGGGATGACAGTTATATGATGTTGGAACAGTACACCATCATATGCGACTGGCCGGTATGAGTGAGGCACTATTCCAGCACGCGAGGGACCCACTGTTTCTGATCACCGTCGGCGATGAATTTAGATACGCACGGGTGAATCCAGCCTACGAGAGGACTGTCGGAATATCAGCCGAGAACGTCAGGGGACAGACGCCTCGCGGTCTGTTTGGCGAACAGCAGGGAGCAGCGCTTGAGCGCAGATATCGTAGGTGTGTCGAACGTCGAAACCCGCTCACATACACCGAGCAACTGCAACTTGACGAGACATCAACCTGGTGGGAAGCCAGAATTGTCCCAGTGGAGGTCGACGAGGAGGTGAAGTATATCGCCGGTACAACTCGGGACGTCACTCAGCGAGAAAAGCGCAAGCAGGAACTCGAGCAACTCACATCTCAATACGAGACACTCGTTGAAAATTTCCCAGGGGGCGTATTCCTATTCAATAGAAATTTAGAATACATTTTTGCGGGAGGGAAAGAACTCTCAGCAGCGGGACTATCGAATGAAGAGTTTACGAATGCAACTCCACACGACGTATTTCCTGATACGATAGCTGAGAAAGTCACGAGCGCGTATCGGAGTGCTCTCAGCGGTAACCGAGTCACATACGAAGAGGAGTTCAGAAATGAACGATATCGATCAACTGTCGTGCCAGTCCGAAATGATGCTGGTGAGGTGACTCTTGGGATAGGAGTATCACAGAACGTTCAATCTCTCTCGCAATCTGACGTATCAACAGATGAATTACAAAAAAATCTCCAAGCGTGTATTGACTCTCTTTGCAGTGACGTTCTTCAGCCTGGCATAGACCCCAGCACTGGCGACTTCTCGGACACCAGTGCTGACTCAATCCAGACGGTTTTTACTGAGGCTAGCCGTCAACCGTCGCAGCAAACAGATCATCGAGCATCAGATATTTTCGAACCTTCATGTGAAACTGAACAGACAGAGATTGAGATCGGACAGAGAGACGAAGCTGTCTCTGTGTTCTTACGGAATCGAGACGATAGTTTAGCCTTTTTGTTAGAATCAACAGAAGCAATTAATTTTGCGCATGAGTTGATTCGCTTGGCGATTGATTCTCAGGGCGACGTTATGACTGGTGACATGGAATCAGCGCGGATCGATCTTTCTGAGTATTGCGCTACTGAGGAATACGACGACACCGGTTCTGTCCAAATTGAGCACAGTGGGAACACGGTTCGCCTCCCGATTAGGAAGGCACGAGAGCTGACCAGCGACCTGGATGAGGCGGTTACCGCCATTAGAGAAACCCAGTAGGCTTTTTCTCGAAAGATAAGTTGCGTTCACGTGACATCCTCCCGCGAGTCAAGTCGTGGGCTTCCCGAGTCTGTGACTCCTGTCAATTCGGATGGTTGGGAAGGTTTGTGCTCCGACAGCGACAGGTAGTGCCACGTGAGATTCCGATTCGCCGAACAATTCAGCAGGGAGTCGGAGTTGCCTAATTGTTTCAGGTCGGCTCACTTTTTGATTTCGGCTGGAGGCCGTGGCAAACACCAAACCAAACCAATCCAATCCAATCCAATCCAATCCAACTGCCAAGTTTCCGCCTCACATCCACCGAGACGACAGCGGCAGATCTGAATCTTCACTGGACAGTGAAACTGAGCACGGGCGAGTCCACGACGAAATTCGTGGGTTTTCTCGCCCTGCAAATCCAATAATCAGTGTATATCTGATCAGCTATTGATATGTCACGAGGTCCAGACTCACTCTCAAACAATAGCGGAATCATCATTGATTGGGATACTCTGGCTGGCTCGTAGGGCCCATCAAGGGGGGTGACTCAGATATGTCTCGATCGGCAAGCAAATAGCACCGACGAAACAGCAAGAGGAGGCCATTCTTCCATACTCAGGTGAAAACCATCTCAATTGCTGTACTTCATGTCCTGAAATCGCCCCGGAGTGGCGACATATCGACGACCGAACAGGACGTTTGAGAGAGTGGAACGCCGTCTTGAATGAGAGAGCTTCAAGAAGGTGGCTCGATTCTGACCTCCTTCGAGCCGATTGTGCTTATCGGGGTAGCCGAGACGAAGCCGGTGGAGGGATTTGAACCCTCGGCCTATTCCTTACGAAGGAATCGCTCTTCCAGCTGAGCTACACCGGCATGACAAACGTCTTCTACATATAATTAGCTCAAAGACGGCATAAGAATTCCGAACCGATATCGTATGAGTGCAATTGTCATACGAGTTGCCACCCAGCAGCGAACGTGTCGACGACGACAATCACAGTGTGAAATAAATGCACCGAGGACAGATCTCAATGCTATTCTGTACCCACCCAGCAATGCCATTGCAGTAATTTCAATATTCCAAGCGGTATCATATGTGCTCACTGGATCGACAAGTGTATTATCAAAACTCCAGACGCCACCGGCGAGACCAGTCAATAAACCGGCTAACATCCAGGCCACTGTCTTGTCGTATGTCGTGGTCAACTGCCCCGCGCATAGTGGCACCGAGAATCCGCCTCGCTACGTGTTTGAATCCTATCGCGGTAGCTTTTTTTCATCATCATGAACAGCACTCAGTACGAGCCCAAATCGGCAATCCGCTCGAATACTACACCTCAACGAGTGTTGCTTCCTCAACGTGAATTCGGCCGCGCGACCCCTCCCAATGAGTATCGTATGTCAACTCAATCTTTCTGGAATAGTGCGGGGCATCCGTAACAAACGTTTCAAATTCACCACCTTCACCCAGTAGATGCACGCCATACTCCTCGCGAAGGTCTCGTAGCTCTGTGAGTGCATCTGTATCGAGCGTCCGGCCGAGCCAGCTTCGATCGAGTCCTGCGGCCGCGACTTGAATTATTGTGATTTCGAAACCAGCCTCTACCATCGCTGAGGCCACTGCATCTGGTGACTCCTGCCATAGCGGGGCAAACAGCTTGAGTCCCAATCTGTCGCACATGTCTCGAATCCGATCAGTCTGATAAGCACTCTCGATTGCGCCAGCGGTGACACCCGTTATCGTGGTCTCCTCAGCTAACTCCGTGAGTGCTACTTCCAGCGGCTCAATTTCTGCGTCACCTTGTGTGGTTGCATCGCTGGCATTCGGTGCATTGAGATTCGGTGCTGTGACCTCATGTATGTCGATACCGATACTGCTCGCTGCAACGGGGGCGAGGCGTGTTTCCGGGACGTGATACATGTACGACTCTTGAGATGGGTGCACTGTCAGGAGATGAGAAACAGCGAGTCCTTGTTCTAAGGCCTGATACAATGCCCATGAGGAATCTTTTCCGCCAGAAAAGAGACTCACCCACGATTCAGCGCTCATTGTTAGTTGCTTAACGGTGTCAATAAAGATACTCTCATTGATTCCTGCCACTGGTGGACAGGTGAACACACCAGACTAAACTATATTAGATAACATGACATGGCGTTACATGTAGCCCAGGTCGCGTAACCGTTCCATCAGGTCCTCTTTATCCTGTGCGCGTCCTTCCCGTTCGACAGTGTTTTCAACATCTTGTAACCAGGCTGGATCTGCAGTCGTCTTTTCAGTCGATACCTCGCTCCCAAGTGATCGAAAACCAGCGAAGTATTTTGGCGATACGGGAATATCATCAATGTCAACGCCTGTTGGAAGGTCATCAGCGCCTGTCGGAACATAGCCCTCATCAGGATATGCTTCAACGCTATCTGGAACGACGAAGTTCCAAAAGGTATCCCAGACAGCCCGTTCATCAAATTGCAGAATTGGCTGGACGCGATCGTGAGGTGGATAAATGTCAGGATCGTGGCGGGGTGAGAAGAACGTCTCTTCTGCACGTGCTTCTTGTTCGTCCCATCGGACGCCCGATATTACCCCATCGACGTCACGTGCTTCAAGTGTCTCATTGAGTGCGACTGTTTTCAGAAGATGGTTACCAACGTAGGTATCCAACAGGAACGGGAATGTCTCTTCTTCGTATTCTAACAGATCTCGGATGTGGTGTTGATTATGCTCTGAAAGCTCTGCGACTGGAATCTCGTCACCAGGATTTAATCCATGTGTATCGACGTAACTACCCACATCTTCATTTCGCGCATAGATCACGTCAAGATCCCACCGGTCAGCCCACCGATCCACGAAGTCGTGAATCTCATCGAAGTGCTGATAGTGGTCGATAAACACCGTCGGCGGTGTCTCAAGATCGTAGTTACGGGCGACTTCCTGTATGAAATACAGTGTCAAGGTCGAATCCTTTCCACCAGTCCACATGACAACTGGATTGTCATACGTCTCTAGACCCTCCTTTGTGACCGCAATTGCCTTTTCGATCTTATCCTCAAGACGTGGATACGCCGCCGGCGACTCGCCTTCGCCATCGGTGTAATCGACATCTAAGGTTTTATGAAAGCCTTCCGGCATACAAATAGTGGTTAACTCCAAGAATAAATAAAACCCTTCTGACCACAGAAGCAATTGAGTTGATACCTCCACATTGTTGATACACGATACCATACTCTCTCCGGCGAACATCGGCAGCTTGAGCCTCGTGTCTGAGTGACCGGAGAAGCTGACAATGAATAATCAAAGGCAGGCGCCCTGAGATAGTCTACGAAAACGAAATCACAATCGTGCAGTCAATCAAGAATCCGAAATAAGTAACACCCGAAGGTCATTCACATTTGTGCCTGTTGCCCCACCACCAACGAGTGCATTGATGGATTTAAGCAATCCATAGACATCATTTTTTTGCAGTGCGTCCACTGCTTTCTTTCGATTACTCAAACTCGGCGCTGAGACGATAGCTCCGGCCGCATCGGTCGCTCCATCGATGCCATCAGTATCGACGCTCGCAAGCACGGCATTTTCGGGAAGCTCGAGTCCAGCACTAACAGCTAGCTCTTGATTCGGACCACCACGTCCATCACCTTGCACATGTACGGTCGTTTCCCCTCCAGAAAGGATTGCTGCTGGCGGTGCAAGTGGGTGACTATGATCACGACACTCCTCGGCGATACTTGCAAGCACGGTCCCGACTTCACGTGCTTCCCCTCTGATCGAAGACGAGAGAATGAGTGGCTCATATCCCGCCTCTGCGCATGTCTCTGCGGCTGCTGTGAGTGCAGTGTGGTTTGATGCGATCACCTGCTGAGAGATATAGCGAAAACTCTGATCATCAGATGAAGGCGTCTCGGTATACGTGCCACTGGCGCCTGCTTCGAGATATGAACGAACATTTTCTGAAACGGACACCTCGTATCGTGCCAATACATCAATTGCGTCTTGATATGTCGTTTCGTCAGGAGTGAGTGGACCACTGGCGATTACTGCTGGGTCGTCTGAGGCGACGTCGCTGAATAACAGTCCAACGGTCCGGGCAGGAGCGAGACACTCCGCTAACTGTCCGCCTTTGACGGCTGAGAGGTGCTTTCGGACTGTATTGAGTGCGTTGATTGGCACCCCGCTGCGCAATAGTGCCTCAGTCGTCTCGCGGAGTTCCTCTAATGAGATCTCTGAGGCCGGTGCAGTGAGGAGCGCGCTCCCGCCGCCAGAGATTCCAACAATCACGAGCGTTTCCGCGCCGTATTCAGCAGCTGAATCAAGGAGGTCTGCAGTCGCTGTCATATTCTCATGGCTTGGTAATGGATGTGTACCAACGTGGACAGTGAGTTCAGGCACTTCCCGCGGATTATCTGTTATGACTATTCCCTCGGTCACGATATCGTCAAGTATCGTTGTGAGTGTGCTTCCAATCGTTCCAGCAGCGTTTCCCACGGCAAGGATTGCGACCCGTGTGAAATCATCGAGATCGATGATGGTATTCCCCAGTTGAAGCTGATTATCAGCGATTGTGAGCTCTCTCTTCAGAACGGATTCGGGTTGAGCAGCTCTGACTCCTGTCTCGCACGCCTCACGCGCAATCCTACACAGGGATATTCCGTGTTCGCTATATCCACATGATTCGTCGCTCACTGGTGGTGGCTCATCGTACCATTCAATCATATAGAGTTGTCAGCAGCGACTATTATAGCCGTTTGGCCATGTGTTTATGTCCACGTCTTCGACGCCCTCAGGGAGTTAATCAGAGATGAACTTATTATCACGCCAATTGACGCCGTTAGATCCACCTTCATTCTGCGATGGATTCTCAACGACCTCAATTGATGCTGGTCGTTCTTCACCCTCAACGATTCGATGTGCAGTTAGCTCACCGTTTGATTCGGTGATCGCGGTCAGTGTTCCTTTTTCAGCCATCAATGCAATGCTGCGGAAGATCTTAAACATCGGATACTGAAGGGCTGAATTCTGTAGCACTGTTTCACGGTCGCCCTTGAAACATGCAAACTCAACGAGTTCAGAGGGAATCTCTTCTTCGTCGTCATCTGTCCACCTTGGGTTCCCTCCGCGCGGCGGTTCTTCCTCATATACTCGGTTTTCGGTAACGCTCGCTTTGAGCTGTGCAGTGGGTGTGTATTTACTAAAATTATCCTCTGCCGCAACTGCCTTCAGAATAAGTGTATTGTTCCGGCGCGTTAAGTCGATTTTCTCGACTTTGACGGGCAGGTCGGGATCATTGTCAATGTACGCTTCAACATCTTCAAGTGGCAATTCTAACGTTGAATGTAATCGAAATACGCGGCCTGACATAATTATTGTTGATGGGAATTCATGTGAGATTAACAAGCGAGCCGACAGTGTCTAATGGAAGCTAAGATACCCGTGCTTATATGACCTACTCTTTCAGCAGTTTCGTCAGTTTTGCTCACTCAACGCCGTTTGAAGCTCGCCACGTTCATCCATCTCAGCCAAAATATCACTACCACCAATGAACTCCCCGTCAACGAACGTCTGTGGAATGGTTTCCCACCCACTATGCTCGTCAAGTGCCTCTCGATATGCATCAAGTGCTGGCAGCACATCAACAACTTCGAACTCATCCACATATTGAGACAACAGATTGACTGCCCGCTGTGAGTACCCACACTGTGGCATCAACCGATTGCCTTTCATGAACAAGACAATATCGTTTTCCTCGATGGCCGTCTTAACGTTGGATTTAACCTCTTCATCATCCAGATCAGACTCTGGCTGGAATGTCATATATATATATATTCCAGTGCGTAAGTAAAGGGATTACGTCAATTCTGCTGATACCCAATTAGCTGTTACTATCGACACGAACAACGTCGATTAACGAGTAGACAGGGACTCCATTAATCTCCTCGACTCCCTGCTTGTCCACCACAACAACGCATGAAACCGGGCTTCCTCCGGCTTCTCTGATGGCTTCAACTGCCTCTGCCATCGTCGTTCCCGATGTGATCGTATCATCGACGACGTAGCAGTCACGATCACGAATCTGGGCAAAATTCCGAGAGAAGGGTCCACCAAGTTCGTCAAAGTCTCCTTCCTCCCACTGATGCTTTGCCGGGGCGTAAGACCCCAAGTCAGTGTTGAGTTCCTGTGCGACAATTGTTGAGAGTGGCGCACCGGCTTTTTCAATACCGATCGTCAAATCCACCGCATCACCCTGCTTCGTCAGGAGGTCAGCCATCGCCCGAGCGACGTAGCCGAGTCGCTCTGAGTCACGCCCGATCGCACTCCAGTCAACGTGAATATCGTTGGTTTCTGGTTCTGCGCTCGTTACGGGATCGATACCGCGTGTCGTTTCTGAGTCTCCCCGGTCCACGAGCCAACTCGCTGTTTCGCGCGACACGTTGAGTTCGTCAGCAATTTCGCCTTTCGATAATCCTCGCGCTGCTAGTTCACTCGCGTCTTCAATGAGATCGTCGACATTCTTCATATAGCGACAGTATGGAAGCTGTTAGTAAGGAAGTTTCGAGCGCTTAGGAATTCTGCGTATCGAGTTCAGGCGACACTGCGAGTTCCTCAGCTGCACCAAGATACTCTGTTGGCGTGAGCGTCTGGAGTTCCTCAATGACCGATTGCGGAAGATCGAGTTCTCCGAAGAGCTCATGGAACGCTTTGAGGCTGACATCCCGGCCGCGTGAGAGCGCCTTGATGCGTTCATAAGCATCTGTATCTCCCTCACGCCGCAAAATCGTCTGTGCGGCCTCTCCAATTAATTCTGGGTGAGATGCGACATCTGACTTCATCTCCGCAGTGTTCGGTGCGACTTTCTGAAGTCCTGTCTGGAGCTTTGTGTATCCGAGGTGTGCATGTGCGATAGCTGTCCCAATGTTGCGCTTCACTGTCGAATCAGATAGATCTCGTTGTAACCGAGAGGTTGGTATGTACTCTGCTAAAAACTCGAAGTCACTGTTCGCTTTCGACAGATTACCCTCTGCGTTCTCAAAGTCGATCGGATTGACTTTGTGTGGCATCGTCGAAGACCCTGTCTCGGTATCAGTGCTTTCTTGACCAAGATATCCATCAGAGACATATCGCCAGCTATCTCTGCAGAGGTCGATAAGGACGAGATTGAGTCGTTGAAATGCGGCAAATACTCGTGCCAAATCATCGCCAGGATTCACCTGCGTCGTCAGCGCTCGGTAGGTGAAATCCAGTGATTCAACGAACGACTGACCAAATGCCTGCCAATCGACTTCTGGCAGGGCAGCATAATGAGCAGCGTTTGTCCCTGAAGCGCCGCCAAACTTTCCTTGCAGTTGCTCAAGAGCCGCCTGCAGATCACTCCGTGACTCTCCAAGTCGAGAGGCGTACACAGCCATTTCCTTGCCAAATGTGGTCGGTGTTGCTGGTTGGCCGTGAGTACGAGCTAACATCACCGCTGAGCGATACTGCTGAGCAAACTCGGTGAGTCGATGAATGAGGGTGTCGATCTCTGGCCGAATCACCTCTCGTATTGCCGTTCGAATACAGAGTCGAAGCGCGAGGTTATTCACATCTTCAGATGTCAGCCCAAAGTGAATCCACGGATGAATCGTCGCTGGGGTCTGCGTTCGAATGAAATACTCGACTGCTTTGACGTCGTGATTCGTAGCCGAATATCCTCTTGCTCCGTCTGTTTCGAGCCGCTTGATCAGCGCGACATCATCGGCGTCGAAAGACGCAGAGATAGCCTCAATCTGGTCACGAATGGTATCTTCGACACTGACCGGTACCTCGGAGCTGTCCAGCAGTGCACAGAGATACTCGATTTCGATACGAACACGTGCCTTGATGAGTCCTGCTTCAGCGAGTATTGGAGAGAGTGCTGCAGTATGGCCACTGTAGCGGCCATCAACCGGTGACAGTGAGGCCAGCGCGTCTGTGCGAGAGAGACCATCCATACCTCAGCGTGCTATGGGTACTTCAAAAAGGGTATCGATGAGTGTATTCTTTTATACCTGCTCCAGCCGCTCTGTCGACCGGAACTGACTTACTAATAGCGCGTTCTGGCACGAATATGACACAGGTTGCAGGGCTGGCGGGGAATCGTGGGCGAAATCTCTTGCACCTCGACTCACAGAACCCTGGTGGGGCGGAGATTGCAGTCATCGTCACTAACCGCGAGGATGCACCAATCGTAAAGTCGGCTGCTGCGCGTGGGATTCCGACGGAGGTTGTTCCACAGCAGTCGATGTCACGAGCAGATCACGAGCAGGCGATTATCGACGTCTTAGAATCATATGAGTTCGAGTTGATCTGTCTTGATGGGTATATGCGGGTATTGACAGCGACTTTTCTTGAGGCAACCCCACCAATTCTGAACGTTCACCCGTCGTTGTTACCTGCATTTCCTGGACTGAACAGTCACCAACAAGCACTTGACGCTGGTGTCCGCCTCAGTGGCTGTACTGTTCACGTCGTGACAGAAGCGGTCGATGGGGGACCAATTATCACACAGGAGTCTGTCCCAGTCTATAGTGATGATACCACTGACTCACTCAAGAACCGCGTGCTCACCGAGGCTGAATATGTTGCATATCCCCGAGCTGTCAGATGGGTAGCAACAGGTGCCTGTACGATTGGACCAGATACCTCAGACCCACAAGTCACTATCGACACTGACGCAGAAGAGCAATTCCCAACCCGTCGAATTCGCACTGAGGACCGCACTGATACGCTTCGATACGGTGAGAACCCACATCAAGAGGCGGCCGCATACGTCGACCTCGCCACCGATACACCAAGCATCATCAGTGCCAAACAGTTGAATCCGAACGCGAAAGAACTCTCATACAACAACTATAATGACGCAGATGGAGCACTTGAGCTAATCACGGAGTTTGACCGTCCAGCTGCAGCTGTAATTAAACATACGAATCCGGCGGGCTGCGCCACTGCGTCCTCACTGTCAGATGCATATGCGGACGCACTCTCCACTGACGCAATGAGTGCTTTTGGGGGTATTGTCGCATTGAATCGACGTTGTGATGCAGCGACTGCTGAGCAGATAATTGAATCGTTCAAGGAGGTTGTCATCGCTCCGAGGTATAGTGACCAGGCGATCGACATACTCACACAGAAGGAGAATCTTCGCATATTAGCTATCGGGCCGCTTGACCAACTACACACATCCTCATCGAGTGCAACAACTGTACATGAGAAACACCTCCGTGGTGGTCGATTAGTTCAGCAGCGAGACGACTGGGTTCCATCTATTTCTGACCTGGATATCGTCACAGACACCTCACCAACCGAATCACAACTCGAAACCATGTGCTTTGCGTGGCGGGTTCTCAAACATGTCAAATCAAATGGAATTGTACTCGCAACTGATACACAGACTGTCGGCATAGGGATGGGACAGGTTTCGCGTGTCGATGCTGTCAGACTTGCAACGATGAAAGCAGATGAACATGCTGAGGAGAAAGGCCCAGTTGGCTCAGTTATGGCCTCAGATGCGTTCTTTCCTTTCCCCGACGGGGTCGAGACCGCTCTTGACGCTGGTGTTGCAGCAGTCGTCCAACCGGGAGGCTCAGTCAATGATGATGATGTAATCAGTGCATGTGACGCACAAGATGTTCCGATGGCATTCACCGGGCATCGGTGTTTCCGCCACGATTAGCGACGCTGATATAGAATCATACGTTTGGTTCAAAGACCGTAATGGGTTTGAAGCGGCGCAGAGAATCGCGTGTATGTCCGTTACTATCGTCGGATCCCAGTTAGGTGACGAGGGAAAAGGCGCTCTCGTTGACCTTTGGGGCGGCGAGGCTGACGTTGTTTCACGGTATCAAGGCGGTGATAACGCCGGCCATACTGTAGTTGAAAATGGGGAGGAATACAAACTCTCGCTCGTGCCGAGCGGAGCGATCAGAAATAAGATTGGTGTTCTCGGCAATGGCTGTGTCGTGAATCTCGACACTCTGTTTGACGAGATTGATACCCTCCGTGACCGCGGTATCGACCCTGAAGTGCGCATTGCTCGCCGAGCGCACGTTATTATGCCGTATCATCGTGTTCTCGATGGTATTGAGGAGGACGCAAAATCCGACTCAGATCTTGACGCTGGGACGACTGGCCGTGGAATCGGGCCGACATACGAGGACAAAGCAGGCAGACGTGGCATTCGCGTTGGCGATCTTCTCGACCGATCGACACTCCGAGAGCGGCTTGAGTACGTCGTTCCACAGAAGCGTGCACTCGCCGAAAAAGTGTTCGACATCGACGTTGGTGCCCAGTTCGATACTGACGTCCTATTCGATAAATACGCAGGGATTGGCGAACGGCTTCGTGAGGAGTCAATGACAGTGAATGCTGGTAAGTTCCTCAACGACTGCCTCGGGTCGGGGAAAAACATCCTCTTTGAAGGAGCTCAAGGGACATCAATCGATATTGATCATGGAATATATCCGTATGTCACCTCCTCAAATCCGACCGCGGGTGGTGCTGCAACCGGAACGGGTATCGGCCCGACTGTAATTGGTCAAGGCGAAGTTGTTGGCATTATTAAATCCTACCTCTCGCGTGTCGGAACCGGTCCGCTCCCGACAGAATTAATCGATCAAGATGAGCCTCTCGCAGATGCGATTCGAGAGCGTGGAAGTGAGTTTGGAACAGTCACCGGTCGCCCTCGACGCATTGGGTGGCTTGATATGCCGATGCTTCGACATGCACAGCGAGCGAATGGATTTACAGGCATCGCGGTAAATCACATCGATGTCTTAGCCGAGCTTGAGACGATCAAAGTGGGCCATTCATATGAATTAGATGGCGAAACACGGATGACGATGCCAGCAACGACAGAGCGATGGAACGAATGTGAGCCGGTCTATCGCACGTTTGATCCATGGCCAGATGTCAGCTGGTCGGATGTTGGTGAGGCCGGCTATTCATCTCTCCCATCGAATGCACAGGCATATCTCGAATACATCGCAGCAGAGCTTGATACATCTCTATACGCCATTGGTGTCGGACCTGACCGAGCTGATACTGTCGAACTGACGAATCCATTCGATAGGTAGTACTGTGGTAACTTTCGGTAGGCTTTTTTCGACCGATAATCAGTAGTCATACAATGAAAGAATCGCTGATGGATATTCTCTGCGACCCATTAGACAAAAATCCACTTGAACTCGAAGTCGAGGAGCGTGACGGAGACGAAATCATTGAGGGTCGTCTTATCGGGACTGAGACAGGAGAGGTATACCCGATTGAAGATGGGATTCCGAATCTCCTTCCACCAGACATGCGCGAAGAGTAACTCCATGTGTATAGCTAAATGAGGTGAGGACAGCACTGCTCACGGATTAATTTCCACTCAGTCGTTGGCAATATGACCAATATGTATATCCGAAACCACACCAACTTAAGCTGAAATCATACTTGCACGTTCTGTTTTGAATCAGGAAACACAGTCCTTACAACTGTGACTCGGGTTCGGATTCGAGAGCATCGGAAACGATGCTTCGCTTGCTCAGAGTGGGCTCTTATCCAAGATCGAGAGAAATATCTGACTCTTGAGGGTCAGGATCCGACTACTCCTCTACAATCCACCGTCGATTGCAGAAGACCGGATATTTTCTCGTTCTCTGAATCCCTACTCTATGCTGCATTACCGGTACGGCATGGAAATCGCGCCCTCTACCTACATCACCCGTCTTCTTTCTCAGACGAATGTGTCGGCGTCCCAGAGAGGTTGCCCTCCTCATCCATTCGCTTCTCCCGCAAGAATCGAGTTCGATATCGATTAGCGCCTTCAGATACGTCTGCTTCGCGAATCTCGGATATGTTACCCTCGGCGACAGACTCAATCATATCCTCTATCTGTTCCTTTTCTGCCGGTGTCAACTCGAATGTATACGAGCGAGGTTCCTGTTTTTCGAGTTGAGTCCACTGTCGGGAGGCCGCAACAACCAGCGAACAAGGCTCTCGACAAGGAAACACGCCGCTGCCACCGTCAGCCTCCAATGTAGTGTTTTCATCATACTCCCACTCTCGCCGCTTCAGACACTCTGAATCTGCACAGCAGGAGGCAGCCATCCAGTCGACAGCTTCAGTCGAGAGTTCCTCGACCATGTCGTAGATTCCAGTCTGGCGCTGGGCAGTTTCATGCCAGTGTGTGATGTCAAGTTCACCCGTTCGTTCAAGATTCCAGTTCGGAATCGTCGCAGGATATAAAATATCGACTGTCTCGAACACTTCTCTCTGTGTTAATGCAGGATAGATCCAGCCATCGATTAACGAAGGAGCGGTCTGAAGCGGTCGATACCGCCCTTCACTATCGAATCTGGCAATCTCTCGAGCGTCGAAGGGATTCTCATATGTCTCAAGTTTCGAGGCAGAGGTCCCTGCATCACGCTCATGATGCAGTTGATATTCGCGCACACCGTGGCTCGCGAGTGTCGCGGTAATGGAGAGTTCACCCCACGTCGTTTGCATTCCTGATTCCAGTGCGGCATATCGATCGTGCACATCCATCTGTGCTGCAGATTCAAGGAAACGAAGAAACGCTCGCCGATGACGCCCATCGTGGGCAACCGTATGCTCCCAGAAGTGCCAGTTTGAGATGTATGGCGCTATCTGCTCATCCGAGAGGGTGGAGTCGAACGCTGAGGCGGAGAGTCCGCGAAGACCTCTCTTTGCTGTCTCAATCCAATAGCCATCGCCGTTGTTCCCGAATGAAAGACCATCGAACTCGATCGGATTTGACTCAGATTGAGCTGCTGTCCGTGCTAAGCGGCGCTGCTCATCGGCTAGTTCAATCATCCGCAAACGGTGTCTGTCGTGTCTTCTCTCGAACCATTTCTATCGCTGATTCGATATCTGCTCCCGCATCTGCTGCACGCTCAAGAATGACATCTGCGGTGAGGCCTTCAGTCCCAACGGCACCAGCATACCAGATCTGGTGGCCATCGACCGCAGCAGGCACGTCGTATCCCGTTCGGTAGTCATCGGTGAGGCCCATATCTTCGGGGATATCCTCTTGGGTGTGAAATCCATCAGCAATAAACAGCGGGACGACGACAATATGTTCAGTGCTGAAAAAGTCGGTCACATCGTCAACCTCCGGTTCCTCGTCCATATAAAGCGCTTTTACCTCTTCAAATCGCGTTGATTCTCGAACACGGTCAGCATGATATTCGATTGCCTTTGCTGAGTTTTCGTTTCGCTCAGTTCCGTGTCCAACCACAGCAAATCCGACGTCTGATCCAATATTTGGGTCACCAGTCACTGTCTCTGCCCGACGAATAAGCACGTCGGTCATAGCTCGATGAGTGCCAACTGGACCGCAATAGTGAACTGTGTGATCGGTGTCAGCTGCCTCTAACGTCGCTGTATCTGCGCTCAACCCATCTGAGTTCCATTCAGAAACATCCCATCCGTCCAGTCGCAGTTCACGTGGAATCACCTGTTCGGTAAAATACCCTTCACTAATAAATAACGGAACAACGTACACCTCCTCCGACTCGACGGTTCGCAGCACTTCTCTCAGTGATGGCTCCTCTTTCCAAAAGCCTGTCTTGACCTCGTCAAATGCGTTCGTCGCCCGGATAGTATCTGCGTGTTGGTGAGTTGGCGCAGACGAACCTGCGCTGAGATGTGACCCGTGGGCCACAATTACGAGTGCTTCCATACAGCCTGAAACTTGCTACGTGGGGTCTTATGAATTCGGGATTCAATGTAACGTCATGAAACGCAAGCAGCCGAGTTGTGAAAGTAATCAGCGGGCTCTGAGTGCTTACTTCCCACGAAACTGAGTCCATCCCACAGCACTGAATACGTGAGATACTCCCCCCCAATGAGGAATGTTCCGACGGGTTGAAGCCGTTCTCGTGAATACTACACGGCGATGACTTTGTCCGTGACGAATACCCTTACTGACGAACAGGAGACGTTCAATCCATATCACGATGATGAGGTTCTCCTGTACGTGTGTGGGCTGACCGTCTCGGATGATGCACACCTTGGTCACGCACGCCTCTGGGTGCAAGCCGATGTGATCCACCGATGGCTCGAATATTTAGGGTACCACGTCACCCACGTTGAGAACTTTACTGATGTAAATGAAAAGATCGTAGCACAGATAGACCCCGATAAGGAAGCAAGCGATGAGGCATCAGTCGCCGAAACATACACCTCCTCAGTCATCCAAGATATGCGAGGGCTGAATCTCCGCCGCGCATCGGTGTATCCACGTGTCTCTGGGCACATCCCCGAAATCATCGATTTAGTCGAGACACTCGTCGAGAACGGATATGCGTATGAATCAGATGGGTCAGTATACTTCGATGTCTTAGCATTTGACGAGTACGGAAAGCTCTCGAATCATGATGTTGCATCGGCGACGACAGAGACTGATTCGGCGATTGTCGATGAGAAGCGTAATCCAGCAGACTTTGCACTCTGGAAGAGTGGCGCTGTCAACCCATCAGACGTTGCCTCCCACCGTGATGATTCGCGCGAACCCCTCAGCTCACCAACCGGACAGACTTGGGACAGTCCGTGGGGCGAGGGCCGCCCTGGATGGCATATCGAGTGCTCTGCAATGGCAATGACGCATCTCAACCAAACGATCGATATTCACCTCGGTGGTCGAGACCTAGTGTTTCCACACCACGAAAATGAAATTGCACAGAGTGAGGCAGCAACTGGACAACCGTTCGCTCGTCATTGGATGCATGTCGGACTTCTTCAAATGAAGGGTGATAAGATGTCCTCGAGTATTGGCAATATTCTTACCGTTGAGGAAGCGCTCCGTCGGTATGGAGTGAACGTTATTCGAACGTTTTATCTCTCGAGTGCATACGGTAGCGAACAAACACTGGATGAGGCCGCACTCACGGAAGCGGCTGAACGATGGGAAACAATTTCGCGGGCATATGACCGGGCGGTTGAAGCCTGTGACTCAACAGCAGCCCGGACCAAGACAACAGATAATCAGTTTCAAGCAGGACTCAAAGACGTCGCTGAGACGTTCACTCGGGCTATGAATGATGATTTCAATGTCCGAAAAGCAATGGCAAGTCTACTTGAGCTCGCCTCAGCAGTTAATGCGCATCTTGAAGATTACGATAAGTACGATTATCAGTCACTGTATCGTGCGATAGCACTCTTTGACGAGTTTGGAGGCGACGTTTTCGGGCTCTCTCTCGGAGAAAATACTGCGACCGACGCCACAGACACATTATCTGAGGATCTTATCGATCTCGTCGTTGATATTCGTGAAGAAGAGCGATCTGCAGGCAACTACGAGCGCTCTGATGCACTTCGCGAGAGGTTAGCCGATCTTGGTGTTGAAATTGAGGACAGCGATACAGGTCCGACATACCGAATCACCAACCACAGAAAGCAGGAGTGAGGGTCATGTGGTAAATAACTCGGTATCTGCAGGGATATTAAACAGACCCAGACGAACGCCTGCATCTAACCATCCGTACCCATATGAAAACGCGGCGAGTGCGTTAACTAAGTCATCATTCCGATAGAAATGTTGTCCGTCTTGGAGATAGGCCTCTGCCATGTTTAGCACCTCTGTCGCGCCTGCGTAGAGGGCCGTTTCTGGTGGGACAGCGACTGTTGCTTCGCTCAGTGCTGATTTGAGCATCGACTCATACTGTTCGGTCTTTTGATCCAGCTCCGCAGACATGCCCACAGATTGAACCGGTTAATAAAAGAGTCTGTCACTCCTATCAAGACATATGAGTGAGGTAACTGAACATCATAAGCTCTTGATTGCTGGATCGGGGATATCGGGACTCTCCGCGGCTATCTATGCGGCACGGGGCAACAATGAGCCACTTGTCTTGGAAGGAGATGAGCCCGGTGGGCAACTCACGTTGACAACTGATGTAGAGAACTACCCGGGATTCCCAGAAGGGATCTCTGGTCCTGAGCTGATAGCAAATATGAAATCACAGGCTGAAAAGTTCGGGGCCGAAGTCCGTCACGGCGTCGTTGAGTCTGTGGATGACGATACGCGACCATTCAAGATTTCTCTATCGAATGGTGATCAGCTGACCGCAGATGCGATCATCGCGGCTTCAGGGGCCTCAGCACGAACACTCGGCATCCCTGGTGAAGACGAGATGATGGGATATGGCCTTTCAACATGTGCAACGTGCGATGGAGCGTTCTTCCGCGACGAGGAAATTGTCGTCGTCGGTGGTGGTGACGCAGCGATGGAAGAAGCAAATTTCCTAACAAAATTCGCTTCAAAGGTCTATATCGTCCACCGTCGCGAAGGATTCCGGGCAGAGGACACCTGGATCCAACGAGTCGAAGAGAAAGTTGAACAGGGAGAGATTGAGATCATGCGCAACACCGAGGTGACCGAGCTTCACGGGACAAGAGAAGATGGCCTTGACCACGTCACGATGGTACACCACCCAGATGGCCATCCCACAGACAAACTCGATGATGATGATACTGAGGAATTTGAGTTTGACGCTGGAGCTGTTTTTTACGCAATCGGTCATACACCGAATACCAGTTATCTTGAAGATACCGGCGTCGAGATCGATTCACGAGGGTATCTCACTACGAACGGCGGAGAAGGTGGTGGACAAACTGAAACGAATGTTGAGGGTATCTTTGGCGCTGGTGACGTCGTTGACCACCACTATCAGCAAGCCGCCACTGCAGGCGGAATGGGTGTGAAGGCAGCGCTTGATGCTGACGAATACCTCGAATCAATTGAAGGATCATCTATCATGAGTGCTGGTAAAGGGATTGCTCCTGCTGGGAGCGACGATTAACCTGAGAGCTACCCGATTCTCGCTTCACAAACTGGGCTGGGGTGTCGTTTGATATCCCTTCCACGCTGAGGGGTGAGGGCTTCTCTTTGCAGTTCAATACCAACCACCAGTGACGGCGTTATGTTCCGCCTTTGATTGGTCTTGGAATTCACTCAGGAGTTGAGACTGGTCGCCTCAATGGATACGATTCTCGAACTCCTTCGTGATGGACAGTCATCCACCTTCAGCAATTTCGTAGCTTTCACACCTGACACTCTTTACAGCGCATGACGTGCTCCTTTCAACGATGTCCATCGACCGAGATATGTTCGAGAACACGAGCGAGGACGAGCTCGCGGATCTTTCGGTCCCTGATCAGGTCCTCGGGTTTCTCGCCGCCAACGAGGATCGGGCGTTCAACACGCGCGCAATTGCCTCTCAGATCGACGTTGACGAGGGGGCAGTGAGCACTGCACTCCCACGAGTGAAGGATCGCGGTCTGGTCGAACACAAGGCGACGCACTGAGCGATAACCGACGACGCCGAGCGCCTCGGAGGATGCAGCGGCTACGAACGGGCGACCGCACTGTTCAACGACCAACTCGGTACAGAGGACAAGGAGGCGTGTCGGGTCGCAAACGTCAGTTCCCAAACCAGCGCACCGGGCGTGGGAAGCCCACGACTTCAGTCGTGGGAGGATGTCACCCGCGGTACAGTCCAGAGAGTGAGTTCTACCTCCTCTGAGGTCTTACCACATCTTGGGCTCTATTTGTGCCTAATCTATGCCCAATCTCGGCGAAATACTATGCCGGGCCTCTGGCAGCAGCCGACTAGATGCCTCCCGAAAGCAGCTTCTTCGCGCGAGTAGAGTTACTTTTGCCGCATCGCCCCCAGGGTGTAGCAGTTTCCCGAGTCACTTGCCCTCGAAATCACCGACGACACAGACCTCACCCACGAGCCAAATCACTCAACCCGATGAACGTTCGCTGATCGTAACAGCTGACAATACGCTGACGCTGCTGAAGAAGGAGACTGGAATTGGGTAGAGAGACACTC
>ERZ1034569.38-NODE-38-length-43800-cov-10.781575_pt1 | contig 43800 bp, 39 predicted proteins | sample MGYA00520706_ERZ1034569 | MGnify/ENA primary metagenome ERZ1034569 (study PRJEB33760, sample SAMEA4777722) | hypersaline lake metagenome | biome: hypersaline environment; feature: brines | place: Spain | collected 2014-08 | depth 0 m ...
TGGCTCTTGTCGCGTCGATTTCCTCCGAGGGATTCATCCTGCGGCTGAACCCGCAGGGATTCTCCTTGTGTATAAATACTTATATTGGCTTCACCCTCTCAAGTGGCTTGAGACGCAAAGCGTCATCACGAGAGCGGAGATCTTTGATCTCCAATCGGGAATACAGTCGAGGCACTCGCCTTGCTTATTGTAGATGCCTATCGATTGAAAAGTTACTCAGACCAGGCGTTGAAACGGCAATCTATTGGCATCACCCAGATGTGGAATACGCCTGCTCAGCACGTAACTCACAGTCGGGTGTCACGTGAGTTGGATGTCGTCGATGCCATGATGTCGACCTGCTAGCACCCTTGCAGCTTTAATATTACCACCATCAGCGCCTATGGCAACGCCGCGATCCCCCTCAGGTACTTCGACGTAGGCAACCCGCGTATCGCCTTGTTCAGAGAGTGTCACGTGACTGACGGCGGCGGGTGCAAGCGTATTCTCAACAAACGCCTGTGGAGTTGTTGCGTCCTCAACTAACTCGATTGTTGTATTGAGCTCAGACTCAGCCGCTTTGACGTGCTTTCCTCCCGGACCGATTGCAGTTCCCATCTCACCAGCGGCAATGAGCATGACAACCCGTGCTTCGAATATGAGACAATCGCGACATGTTGCACCAGTTATTTCTTGAAAATGCGCAATGTATTGCCGCGCCGCGTCAGATAGCCTTACGTGCATGAGTCTCAGTCGTCTGAGAGTTCAGACGTGAGCGAATCGCCACCGGCATCAATCGATCCCATCCGGAGGTCGACGTCACCAGTGCCAATCGCAACTGGCTTACCGGCAATAACGTTTTCAATGACGCCATCAAGATCATCTTCTTCGCCGTGCACGGCAGCATCGAGAAGATGATTGACCGTTACCTCAAACGCTGCCCGGGCCAAGACCGACTCTTTCGAGCCAGAAATCCCATGACGGCCGATAGATTCAATCTCACCGTTGTTTGTCATGATATCTGCGACCAGCATGAGATGCCGGACATTCACATCATCCAGCCCCTGCTCGCGTAGCGTCTCCATCGTCTCGTTGATAATCGCCTCGCGAGCGGCCTCGATTCCCAGATTCTTTCGCACTTCGTGGATGTTGTTACTCGTCGTTCTTGTCGCATCAACACCATCAATTTTGAGCACACTGCCGAACGCTGAACCCTCTGTATAGAGAACGAACTCCTCGCCGTCGGTCTGATCGTTTTCCTCTTTCCGGATGACGACTCGTGTAATGTCCTCCATTCCCTTAAACACGATACTCCGTAATTCCTCTACGAGTTGTAGGAGACGCCGATAGCTTGGCTTCTCAGGGCCGAACTCGATAAGTAGTCCCGACTGGCTTGTCGTGACACCGAGTGAATCCTCAATGGTATGTGCAATCTCAGCGGCTACGTCTTCGACGTTGTCTATGGCTGGCCATCGCTCGTCTAATGTCTCGGAGTTAAGATTTATTTGCACGAGAAAGTCAGCAACGTTCGTCGAGATATCTCCGAGAGCGAGTATCTTCGTCGCTTCCATCTGCCAGACAACTTCGTGCGCTCGCTCTGCCTCAGTTGCATACTCATCCTCGAGATAGACAGTCATCATCGGAGTATCAGGCGTCTTTCGAGCGTCAACGAGTTCGATCAATCGCGGGAGACCCTGCGTCACATCAATCTCAGCAACACCAGCGTAGTGGAACGTGTTCATCGTATTGTGCGTCACAATACCAGTTGCCGTCGTGAATGTCTCTAATCCAGCAACAGAGAGATCATACACATACGAATGCTCACTGCTGACCGGGTTAATCGATACAATTTCCTCCCATGTCACCGATCCGACAATTAGCTGTGAGTCACTTGCTGCAACGGACTGCGTAGAGCCACCATCAGTGAGCGCTGGCTGGAGTGGGAGCTTGACCTGCGGTGTATCATCACGCTGGGTACCAATTGTCGGCAACACATCGCCAATGTCGAGTGTCTCCCCTGCGACTGGTGTAACCGTATCATCACGGAGAGTCACGAACGAATGTGCTTTTGTTGCACGTATTGACCGACCTGATCGAAGTTCGATTTCTAACAGCTCGTCGGGCATTGCATGCCTGCTCACCTCCTCGATAGCTTGCCACCGTACACACTCGTCAGTGCCGAGGCTTGGTACCTGAATCCGAGAGGGTGCAAGCGCAACCTCGTGGTCCTGAAACTGGTGTGTCTCTGTTGAATGAAGCAATGAGTCGACGAAAGACCCGATTTCGACGATTTCTGTCTCACCATCACGACGAATGATGATCGACTCATCTGCATCAATTGACATCTGTGTTCCCGGCTCACCAATGGACTGTGCAGAGACGGTCCCCACGGGGTCATGTGCATCGACCCGTGAGTCTTGATATCGTGATTCGATTGCTTGTGCAATCTCATCTACCTCTTCGAGGGTCACTCCCTCGCGTTCCTCTAAGATCTCGTAGATACGACGTTTGAGGCTTTCTGGGATTTCATAGTCCTCGACCAGCACACGCATATCCTCAGTCACAGTCGGGAAAGATTCGTGCTCAGTCATCAGACTCCACCTCCAGTCCCTCGGCTTTGTCTAATCCTGGGCCGGCATACTCTGAAATGTTCGTTGGTTCCTCACGACGCCCCAAGAATCGATCCTTCTCAAGCTCAGAGTCGAACTCTGCATCGAGGATGCGATCAGAGATCATTTCCACATCAATCGGGTTCTCTTCATTTGAAGACACTTTCACCGGAGAGGTGCTGTCCTCACCAAACTCGAATTGAACAATATTATTTGAGGTATCTCGCACAGTTCCGTCGTACTGTGCTTCAAGCTCTGAAAGTGCATTGATGAGTCGTCGCTGCAGGTAGCCAGACTTCGAGGTTCGAACTGCTGTGTCAACGAGCCCTTCCCGACCACCCATTGCATGGAAAAAGAACTCCCGCGGCGTAAGACCGCCGCGATAGCTGTTCTCAACGAAACCATGTGCTTCGGCAGAGAGGTCGTTCTTCTGATAGTGGCTGAGGGTCCGGTCTTCATAGCCGCGGTTGATGCGCTCACCACGAACAGCCTGCTGGCCTACACAGCCTGCCATCTGCGTCAAATTCAGCATTGAGCCACGTGCACCAGAGCGAGCCATGACGACCGCTGGGTTATCATCACTGAAAGATGCTTCAGCGATTTCACCGGCTGAGTCACGTGCCTGTCCGAGTTGCTGCATAATTTTCATTTCGAGTGTTTCATCCACCGTTCGGCCAGGAAGTGATTCCAGGTCGTTCTTATCATATGCCTGAATCAGCTCTTCGACCTGGTCGTAAGCATCGCCAATAGCATTATCAACCTCAGCAGTTGCATCATCTGGGATTGACTCATCATCAATCCCGATCGAGAAGCCAAAGTGCATGATCGCCCGCATCGCAAGCGCAGCAACTTCATTGATGAACACTCGCGCCCGGGTTTTTGAGTGTACCTTCGCGAGCGTATCAACAACCTCGCCACCGAATGCACCGACTGCGTCCTCGTCGATTGTCCCTTTGACGAGTTTTCCGTCCTCAATGAGCACTTCGTCCCCAGTTGAGGAGCTAAACGAGAGGTTGAGATCATCCGGTAACAGTTCGCTGAATAGTTGCCGGCCTGTCCAGTAGGGACTACCATCTGCCTGTCCTTCAGGCTCTGGGAGTGTTCGAATGCTCGTGGCTCGAAGCAGGTCGAGTGCCTGTGTTTCACTAAACTGCGGGTTTTCATTCGTCAACAGGTATGTGCCTGAGATGTGGTCTTGAATAGCTCCAATAATGTTCTCGCCAAAGCGTGGACTCAGGAGTTGTTCTTGAACTCGCATCAACACCCGTGCCTCCGCACGCGACTCCTCTGTCTGGAGCGCGTGCATATTCATCTCATCACCGTCAAAGTCTGCATTATACGGCGGACAGACAGTCGTGTTCAAACGGAACGTCTTGTACGGCATGACGACAACTTCATGTGCCATAATCGACATCCGATGCAGCGATGGCTGTCGATTGAAGATGACGATGTCGCCATCGATCAGGTGTCGGTTGACCTCCCACCCAGGACTGATTTTCTCTGCTAGTTCTCCACAATTTTTCTCAGTTACCTTCAGACGACGACCATCGGGTCGTTTGACATAGTTCGCACCAGGGTGTCCCTCTGGTCCGTTTCGAACGTACTGCTGGGCGCGATCAACGTTTCGTGTCGATACATTCATCGTCTGTGTCATCTCTCGTGCGACGCGTTCTGGAACGCCGACTTCGTTGAGCGAGAGCGTAGGGTCCGGCGAGATGACAGTTCGGGCAGAGAAATTCACACGTTTCCCGGAGAGCGATCCCCGGAATCGTCCCTCCTTGCCTTTCAACCGTTGACTCAATGTTTTCAGTGGTCGGCCAGATCGATGGCGCGCCGGTGGTGTCCCCGAAATCTCATTATCGATAAATGTTGTCACGTGGTACTGTAATAACTCCCACAGATCCTCAATGATTAGTTGTGGAGCCCCCGCTTCGCGGTTCTCCATAAATCGTTGATTGATACGAATAATGTCGACAAGCTTGTGTGTGAGGTCGTCCTCAGATCGCTGTCCATTGTCGAGTGTAATCGATGGCCGAGCAGTTACCGGTGGGACCGGTAATACAGTTAGCACCATCCATTCAGGACGTGATCGTGAGGGGTCAACACCGAGGGTCTCAATATCCTCATCTGGAATTGATTCGAGCCAATCGCGAATATCTGACGCCATGAGCTTGTTCATATCTTCCTCAGTGAGTGACACCCCCAGCGCGCTCTCAAGATCTGAGCGGTCATCACCGACTGGTCGAAACTCACCAGAGAGGATATCGTTGATCCGACTTACGTCGATCCCTGTCTCTTCTGCCAATTCGTTCGGTGAGATACCGGTATCGTCGTCCTCATCAGGTTGCATAGCTGCAGCGATTTTCTCTGGGTAATCGCTAGCGAGGACGTCCTGAATTTCGTAATACGTTGTCGGCTTTTCATGTTTAATATCATACTGGGTTTCACCGCAGTGTGGACAGTGTGATACCTTTCGGGCTTGTCGTACTGCAGATTTGAGCACATCTGTCCAGTCCTCGCCCAGTTCTTCATTGCGGGCAAGGCCATCACGAAACTCACTTTGTTGACTCTGAGTGAGCGCGAGTCGTCCACATTCGCGGCAGGTTGAGCGAAGGAGTCGACGAATGAGCTTGGTGAATCCAACATGGATAACTGGTGCTGCAAGTTCGATGTGACCAAAGTGTCCGTTACACGATCCCGAGTGTGATCCACAAGTCCGACATTCGAGCCCTGGATCTATCACTCCAAGACGTGGATCCATCAATCCCATGTCAATCGGGTAGCCGTCGTCATCATAGGTGTCCGCCGTAATGACTTTCGTTGCGGACATATCTCGATACGTCTCTGGGTCCATCAGTCCAAACTGGATGGCTCCAATCTCTTTCGGCGTTTGTGTTGACATAATAGCGTTGTTTAAACTGCGTCTTCGAGGTCGAGTCGTGGTCGGATACCGAGCGCAATCATCTCATCTAATAGGAGTTTGAATGCATAACTGACTTCAATTTCGTGGATGTTGTCCTCATCACCTGACACAGGGTCATAGATTCGGCGCTGCCCACGATCCTCAACAGCGACCATTCCCGTATCGGCAGAGATATACACGTTTTCTTTGTCAGATGAATCAAGTAACCGCTCTTGGAGGACCATTGCGGCCCCATGTCCAATGACGGTATCACGCTCCATTTCTCCTAACCGAAGCCCACCTTCACGAGCGCGACCTTCGGTTGGCTGGCGCGTGAGGACTTGCACGGGTCCGCGAGAGCGTGCGTGCAACTTGTTGCTGACCATATGGTAGAGCTTGTGATAGAGGATTGTCCCCACGAATATTTCTGCTTCTATCTGTTCACCTGTTATTCCAGAGTACATCACCTCCTTTCCGGAGGATTCAAATCCGTGGTCCTCAAGTGCTGAACGAAGTTCGTCTTCTGACTCACCCTGAAATGCAGTTCCGTCGACTCGGCGGCCTTCTAACGATCCAACTTTCCCTCCGAGCATTTCGAGGACGTGGCCCACTGTCATTCGCGATGGGAGTGCGTGTGGGTTCAACACTAAGTCAGGGACAACGCCTTGTTCGGTGAATGGCATGTCTTCTTGCGGGGCTAAGTGGCCGACAACACCCTTCTGTCCGTGACGTGAAGCAAATTTATCTCCCAATTCTGGGATACGTTCATCGCGGACCGAAACCTTTGCGAGTTTCGACCCATCTTCGCCCTCCATCATGGTTACTGTGTCGACCACACCGTTCTCACCAGACCGCATCGTCACTGACGTTTCACGTCTCTTTTGTGGTGATAGTCCTCCCATATCGTCGGGCTCTTCGAGAAATCGTGGCGGTGAGGTCTTCCCAAGCAGCACTGAGTTTTCATCGACCTGTGTCTCAGGGTTGACTAAACCGTCCTCATCAAGATGTGTATAGGCATCTTCACCACGCGCGCCTCGAACATCCTGACTTGGGATCTCAAAACGATCTTCCTGTCCACCAGGGTACCGCCGTTCCTCACCCTCATATGTCCGGAAGAAATGAGACCGGGCCATCGCTCTATCGACAGATCCCTGATTCATGACTAACGCATCCTCAATATTGAATCCTTCATACGACATCACCGCGACAACGAAGTTCTGCGCGGCCGGACGCTCATCAAACCCGATCTGCTCGGTCGTCTGAGTCTTTACCATCGAGAGTTGTGGGTAATGCAGCAGGTGCTGACGTGTATCTGGCCGTATGCGGTAATTCGCCGCTGGGAGCCCAAGAGACTGTTTCATCATGCCAGCACCCATCGTAATTCGAGGCGAGGCATTGTGCTCTGGATATGGAATCATTCCAGCCCCGATCCCAAATATCAGCTGCGGATCAATCTCGAGGTGTGTGTGATCCTCTGTTATCTCATCTTCGTCAACTGCAACGTATATGTCCTCTTCCTCTTCTGCGTCGATAAATTCGATATATCCGCGATCAACGAGATTTTCGAACTCTAAGTCACCCTTCTTGACTGCCTCAATCTCAGGATTCCCTAAGAGGGGCTCACCATCTTCGACGACGATCAGTGGACGACGAGCACGTCCTGAATCGGCGTTAACGATGACTTCTCGTGTTCGGTCTTTGACCGAGACGTTCACCATCTCACTGATCTCGCCACGCCGGCGAGCTTGGCGGATCTGATCTGCCAGTTCCTGCGGATCTTCGTGCGTGCCAACGAGACTACCATTCACGTACACCTTCGCTTCACGTTCTGTTTGAGCCATTGATTAATCGTCTGCTGGTGTTCTAGGTTCTGGACCCTCAATGCCCGGAATACCTTCGACGTTCATTGACGCCAATTCTCGTTTGAGTGCCTGCTCATCTTCGACATCCTGTGAGAGCTCCATCGCCTGGGCGAAATTCTTGACAAGTCCACAGTTTGGTCCTTCGGGGGTCTCTGATGGACAGATACGCCCCCACTGTGTTGCATGCAAATCCCGGGCTTCAAAGTGTGGCTGGCTCCGTGAAAGTGGGCTCCGCAACCGCCGGAGGTGCGAGAGAACTCCCATGTAGTCCGTCCGGTCGACCAGTTGTGAGACACCGGAACGACCACCAACCCAATTCCCAGTGGCGATTGGATGTTCGAGGCGTTCAGTCAAGACATCAGAACGAACCACTGTACTCACAGTTAATTGTCGGTTCCGCATATTTGCACGCTCAAGTTGATATTTCACGTCACGAGCCAGTTTATTCAATGCAGTGCGGAATAAGTCTTTCATCAGATCACCGGAGACCTTCAGCCGTTTATTTGCATAATGGTCTTTATCATCTGATTCACGGCGGCTGAGTGCTAACTCGAAACACGCTTCAGCCATTCGGCAGAGGTAGTAAGCTTTGTTAATTCGTACATCCTCTTCATCGACTCCATCTTCGTGCAGATGAGGAAGCAAGTACCGATCGATTACGTAGTTCGCACGTTTGAGCTGGTAGTTTTTCCCTTGGCCACCAGCAACGCGTTTCCCGAGTGATTCGATTGCTTCAGCTTCGTTCTGGACAGATGCTTCTTCGAGATTCTCTAACATGAACTTTACAATCTCGGGATCGTCAGAGACTCGATGGACAATCTCCTCGTCCGACTCAAGTCCTAATGCCCGGACAAGCGTCACAAACTCAACGCTGCCAGAAACCGATGGGAACGAAACTTCAAGCAAGCCGTCCCGTGTCCGCTCACAAAGAACGAGAGCGCGATATCCGCGACGCTGGGAGAATGTTTTCGCCACCTGTATTTCGTCGCCGTATTTTGTATCGTATTCGGCAAGGATCTTGTTCGGTGCAAGGTCTTCTGAAGTCATCAGGACACGTTCAGACCCGTTGACGATGAAGTATCCACCTGGATCGACCGGATCCTCGCCAATATCGATGAGTTCCGATTCGCTGAGTCCGTCGATATTGCACCTTCTTGATCCAACCATGATTGGCATGCGGCCAACCTTCGTCTCAGTCGTATCAACGACGACTTCCTGTTCTTCTTCGCCACCACGTACAATGGACATTTCCATGAATACTGGGGCAGCGTAAGTGATATTTCTGAGTCGGGCTTCCTGCGGAAAGAGTAATTCCTCTGAGCCATCAGCCTCTCGTACACGAGGTGTTTCAATACGGACGTTTCCAAGTTCAACAAATACTGGCTCTTCCCCCTCCTTATCACCAATATCAGTTTCGATTCGCTCTTTCTCAGTCACCACATCCTGCATACCGCGGTCAAGAAAGCTATTGAATGAGCGGAAATGATGCTCAGCAAGGCGTGACTCTGAGAAATATTCACGTGAGACAGCACGGCGATCTTGTCGATTCATTTAATCACCAACCGATAGGAGACTGCAGTATCTGTCGTACGTGAGTCACGGACGATTTTGATAACATCACCAACAGATGCCTCATCAGGGAGTGCTGGATCCCGGCGTTGAATCTTGGGGAGATTTGAGCGCCGGATGTCATACGCGTCAAGGACGTCTTGTATTTCATCATCATCAATTATTATATGCTCTGGGACTAGATTATGTTGAGTTATGTCTACCATATCTGTCTGTGCTGGTTTGCTTGTAGAAAAATACTCACGGGATACTACAGGCTAGTTTGATAAGCAGGCATTTAACACTTGCCAACCCTCGGAGAAGCGACCCGTTCTATCATTCGTCATATATTTTTCGTAGTTTGGACGTGGACGACGCATGTTGTGTATTTAATAGGTAATGTGCATCAATAGTTCGACAGCCGAGATAGCAAGCCTTAATTGTACTACTGCGATGAATTCAAATGAGCAAGCCCGGGTGGTGTAGTGGCCGATCATACGACCCTGTCACGGTTGTGACGCGGGTTCAAATCCCGCCTCGGGCGATGACACTTTCCCCTGGTAGTTCACAGATAAAACCAGTTCGCGGTATAGGCGGGACAGGGCGAGTGCCCCGAAGCGTGAGCAGGTTGAGCCCGTCACAGCGGTTTATTTTCTACCGAGCGAATCGTTGATAACGGCGCAATAGTCGTTAGCATTGAGCACCTGAATGCGACGTGTCCATCAAAGAGAATGCGCGAGTTCTCAATAGCTGTTAGCAATGTGACCAATATGTATATCCGAAACCACACCAACTTGATCTGGAATCATAGTTTTGCATGTTCCGTTTCGAATAAAGAAAACCCCATTATTGACAACTGCTAATCCACCGCGACACTACATGACGGTTGTGACAGGTGGTATCGGGCCTTATCGACCGAGTGCTCGTGAGACGTATGCGGCTGCCACCGGTAGCTTCAGTCAGTGTGCGGGAAGCCTCAAGATCGCAGAGAAGCTCCACACCCGTTCACGAGTGGTTCCTGAGGATTCCGATTTCAACGTGGCCATCACGACGCATGCCGCCTCAAGAACGGTATGAGGATAATTTATTTACAATCGCATAGCATAGCGCAGAGTCAAACGTTTGTTGATGGAAAAATAATCCGTTAGTCCTCTCTCGAAATGCGCCAACCGTCTCCGTTTGAGCACAGATACAGTATGATAATTCGTATGTTTATTGAATTCTCGTCTATGGGTCAAGTGTCACCGAGTGGAAATGACCGAAGCCCGCGGACTTCCGCCGTCATGCGGTGTATCACGTGATCGGATACAGACTGTTCGCACTGCTTCTGTTGCATCATCAATCACCAGTGCTTCACCGACGGCCTGTGGTATCTGCTGTTCGATGGTATTTGTCAAATATATCGGCTCTGCTGTACACATGGTTTCAATATCTGTTCCTGCTGTTAACCGGTGTATGATGCGGATATCTGCCTGTGAAAGCGCAACAGATGGCAGAGCACTTGGTCGCTGTGTCGCCATCAGTAATGAAACACCCGGAGCACGTCCACGGGTCAGAAGCGTGTGTAATGCAGCTTTCGCGACACCCTGAAAAGCGATCTGTGCCTCATCGATGACAAGCCATGGGAGGCGGTCTCCATGGTCATTAACTCGAGCATGATACAGGTGGTGTGCGACTCCCGTGATGACCGCATTCATCGCTGGTGTATCAAGATGATGACAATCAAAGATCGTGAGCGCTGAGTCGAAAAGTATCGGTATATCGATACTCTCGCCATCAAATACACCCCAACTACGCGCACGCTCAAGTCGATTCATCGCCGCTCGTTGAGTTGCCCGTTTGGCATCTGATCTCGTCACATATTCACTCATCTGGTCGAGAGTGTTCGTCGCTCCCGCTGCATCCCACAGCAGCGCCCCGACGGAGGTCTCAGGCCCAACGCCGAGTGCCGTCGGCCATGTTGAAGCTGGAATGACACCAGGATTGAGCTGAGGGTGTGAAATCACTCTCGTCTGAAAGGAGGTCTCAGACTGTTCAATGCAACTGTATATCCCCATCGGGTCAATAACAACTGGAGCGACACCTTTGGACCGGGCTAATTCCTCAATGCAGACTCCCAAGGTGTATGACTTACCATATCCACGCTTCCCAACAACAACACCAACGTGTGGATGTTCGAAATCGATCTCCACTGCCACGCCGGTGCTTCCATCTCTGGCGCGGTGGTGGCCGAGTCGCCCAGATACCCCGGATTGGTCGCTCGTGCGCCCGAGCATCTCGCTCTGCATGGGATGTGTTTGATTCGGAATTCGTCATAAAGTCGAGGCCACCAGTTTACATACGAACGTGTTCCCAGTCTGGGTATGGTGGGAGTTAGACGGCAATTTAGTGAAGATACTCGCGCTATCGAAGGGCTACCAATCCGACTCGTTATTGCCCTCGTCGTTGGAGTCGCAACGATGAGCGTAATGCTCGACATGGTTTCGAGTGTGGGGACGATAGCAGTAGCTGAACTGGATATCGAATCAACACCTGATGTGATCGAACCAGGTAGCCAAACACTCGGACTGCGGGCTATTGGCCCAAACGGAGAGGGTGTTGAAGACGCGACGGTAATTGTTCGTGCAGGAACTGCACAAATGGACGGCGTTGTCACAGGAGACACGGGGGTAGATGGGAGACTGCAATTACGAATCAACGCTCATACTCGGGTTAATCAACAAGTTGGGACGCTTATTATCGAGATCAAACCACCGGCCGGCAGCCAGTATATTGATCGGCGATCAAATACTGAGATCCTTGTCGTACAGCCGTAGACGGAATTGAAGAGCGTGGGTTATCTTGAGGGATGTATCTCCCCATTGAAACCACCACGCACCAGCGGCTTGGCGATGTGCCGTCGAGCCTGTGGCGGGACTTCATACCATCCAGGCTCAATATCGCGCTCGATTGGTACAGTCACCTTTCCGGGTTCTCTTGTATTACAGCGACGACATCGATAGCCCTGCTGACGCCCTGCGCTTTTCATCGTCCGAGAGCATTCAGGGCAGTTTGGTGTTGTGATGGCGCTCTCGACTCGCTCTTCTAAGGCGAATTTCTCAAGCTTGATCGATCCAGCAGAGACCTCGCCACACACAGTGAGGCGGTCTCCTACCCGAAGGAGCCGAACATGATCGCGAAAACGCTTTGTCGGTTCGAATGCAATGCAGGTGAACGGTGCTGTGTTTCGTCTGTGATCAATTATTTTGAAAGTCACGTGACCACCGGGCCCAGTTGAGGGTGCAGTATGTACCTCTCCACCAACACGGTAGGCCTTATTCTCCTCAAGGGCGCCTATTTTGCCGTCTCGAAGGTGCTGGTCAGTCCCCTGGTTCGTGTAGAACACTGTCCGTTGTACCACCGGTTCACTCTCGATTGCGTCAGCCACTGTGGTTGTCGCAGCGATGGAGTCGCCTCGAATTCCAAATAAGATTGGCCCTGGTGCTGCTGGGACACATACGGTTTCAGTCGCCTCTCTATCAACGGTATCCCATGTCTGTGGATATCCCTGTTCTGCTGCGGTAAATACCGAATTCGTGTCTATCGACCGTGGTGTTCCACAGCGGTCGAATTCACGATATGCAATTTGCTCAAACGTCCACGAATCAAGGCCGGTCCACGCCCCGATGGCAGCTAAGGCACCTATCCGTCCACGACCTCCATCCCAGCCTTGTTGTGCATATCCAGCGGTGCTGGCGAGTTCGCTGGCGCGCTCAATCGAAATACGCTCGCGAATCGCTTTGAAGCTAAACTGACTGATCACTTCAGGGATGGCATCTGGTGATTCAGGCGACACGACAACGCCCGGACTCGTATTGACGTCACTCATCTCAGCGTATTCTTCGATCAGATCTTGTGTTATTTCGAATGCAGTCGTCGCATTGAAGTCAGTGTGAATCGCGACAGCGGCATTCCCGCGTGTTTTGAATTCGATTGCAGGATTGAGCCGGATAAGCAATTGCCGAGTAATAGATCCCCCGGCCTGTTTGATGGCCTTCGACAGTTGTGTCGCGAGATACGTTGTACACATCCCCCTTGTTCGCGAATCAGTGTCGTCAAGACCAATGACAGTCATATACGGACTCAAGATACCTCAGGTAAATGAACGCTTTCCAGTGCTGCTACGGTTTAAATACATATGCAGTGATATGCATAATCGACAGACGGTTCGGGTGTGGGGTTGCATAACACATTTATGTAGCGAATCACTTATGTACTATCATGTCCCGCTCCGCCTTGGTTGAGAACATCACAGCCATGCTTGAGGATGCGGGCTTTGTTGTGAGCGACCGGTGCGCTGTCCGACCGAAAAGCTTCGATATTGCAGCACGGCGAGGCAAGGATTTAGTTCTCCTCAAGATACTTGGCAATGTTGATGCGCTTGATAACGCGACTGGTGCTGAGATGCGTCGACTGGGAACATACCTCGATGCGACGCCACTTGTCATAGGTATCAGGACGCGAGATCAAGATCTGAAGCCTGGTGTTGTGTATTTCCGTCATGGAGTCCCAGTGTTCAGCCCTGATACGGCAGTCGATCTCTTTGTTGAAGGGATTCCCCCACTCATTTACGCCGCCCCTGGAGGGCTGTATGTGAATATCGATGGCGATCTGCTTGAGGATGAACGTCAACAGCGTGGCTGGAGTCTGGGCCGATTGGCCTCTGAGCTTGGTGTTTCGCGACGAACTGTCTCGAAGTATGAGGATGGAATGAATGCAAGTATCGAGGTAGCAATTCAGCTTGAAGATGTCTTCGATGAGCCATTCTCAAATCCGGTTGAGGTAATGGATGGGGCCGAGGCAGTTCGCGATGCAGAGCCAACGCCAGATGACCCTGATCCTGAGTCAAACGACAAACACGTTATTCACGTGCTTACACAGGCGGGATTCACCGTCCATCCGACCGTCCGAGCTCCATTCAAAACGGTGAGTGAAGATGACGAGAGCCGTCAGGAATCCATGCCCCTATTGACTGGCCACTCATCGTTTACCGAGAGCGCGCGAAAACGCGCCAGAATTATGTCTTCAATTGGCGAGGTGACGCGTACCCGCGCAGTCTATTTCACCAAAAATCATGCAAAGCATGAGTCGATACAAGGGACTGCGCTTGTGAGTTGTAAGGAATTAAACGAAATCGAAGACCCGACAGAGATACGTGAATTGATACGTAGTCGTTCTGCATCGCCAACAGACGCCTAAGCCAACTGGTACACCTCTGTCAAGACAACCTTGATTCCCACAGAAATACCACGATTCTCTTGTTCGCAGGAGAACACAAGGTTGTCGAGTGAATCCTCAGCGAGTGAACTCATATCCCAGAAATCGGAGAAGTCAACATTTCGTGCTTACAGCGGTCACATGAAGAGAGCCACCACCCGTGGGATGAGCTCAATAATCACTGTCGATAGCAGGACTGGATCTCCCACGTCACCTGAATACACGTTCGACATGTTCTACAGGTGAACCGCCTCGAGGTCAAGCGATGAGAGAGACGAACTCAGAGTCATCACGGAAATCGAAGATTTCGGACAAAGCCAAGACTTCTCGTAGTTTAATGAGACACTCTCACGATACTATCGGTCTGATAGACCCGAACGGTGTCGTGGGTAAGTTGTCGATGGTCAGAAAGATTGTGGATTTATGACGTCTGTAAGAGGATCGTGATAAATCGCGTCAAAGATATTCGACTGAGAGTATCTTTAATTTTTCATTCATGCGAAGGAGAAAAGAAAAGAATGGAATAACGGCCAGTTAGTAGCCTTCGACAGGGTTATTTTATACCGAGGCCGTTCGCTTGTAGCTCAGCAACAAGCCACGTGCGTGAGCACAGTGGCTAGCAAAGACTGGTTATCCAATCCTTTCAGGGGTAAGAAGATATCAGGCGTACGTTTCTTCTAAGTACTCAACGATATCATCGCTTTCTGGCATACCATGGATACCATGCGCCTCGTCAATAATAACAGGAACTCCCGTTTGGCCACTCACCTCTTCAACTTCGGTTCGCTCACCGTGTGAACGTGGGACTGAGATTGAATCATATTCTAAGTTAAGTTCATTGAGCTTGTCGATAACTTTGGCGCAATACGGGCACCCATCTAGTTCATAGAGTGTAATATCTGACATCATCATATAGCATCGCAAGGAAGAATAAGAAACCACTGGAGTCGCCCTCTGCTCATACACAACCATCTTCGACGTATCGAAGACAAAGCCACAAGTGCTGCGATTTCAGTCCGGTACGTCCACGGTAATACACCTCGAAACATGCCATTCATCAACTGTCGTGGCAGGGGTAGACCCTTGAGGTCGGGTCAAAGCCGGCGATTATCCGAGTTACAAAGACACCGTTTAGCTTCGCACCTCAAGAGTGCGCCTTTGTCGCCCCCGGTTTGGGAGCGACGAAGATATCCCAGGCCGACGTTCTCCACGGCGTTGTAGTCGGCGTGGTTCTCGTAGCTGCATCTCTGCCAGTCGAAGGCTTCGCCCTCGCGGTTGTCAGGGTGTGTAAACAGGTCGAACACCGACGCGACATGTTCTCCAGGTCAACCTGCTTCACGTCGGTACCGTACTCTATGGGTTGAGTGATACCACGTTGTGGTCACACATTTTATTTCAAATCCATTCTCATTCGTCTCGCTCAAAATTCAGCGGTAAGCACCCCACTCGTACGCACGAAGAAATATATCACGAACGCGGCAGCTAATGCCAGGTGGCCAGCACGCAGGTCATCTGACCGGCCTGCTGCAAGTTTGACAATTGGGTAAGAGACAATTCCTGCCGCAATCCCATAGGCGATTGAGTAAGTGAACGGCATAATCAAGATGGTCAGTCCAGCAGGAATCGTATCTGTAATATCATCCCATGCGATATCGACGACATTACGTAACATGACAATTCCAATGACAACAAGCGCGATATGAGAAGCATATAGTGGGACTGCTGCTGCGAGTGGAACGAGTGCAAGCGATGCGATAAATAACACTGTCACAGTGAGCGCAGTCAATCCAGTCCGCCCACCCTCTTTAACTCCTGAGGCCGATTCGATATATGTTGTGACCGTTGATGTACCGAGCATTCCTCCGACGGTTGTCCCGACGGCATCTGCCATCAGTGGTCGCTCAATGTCGGGAAATTGGCCATCGGAGTCAAGAAATCCACCTGCCTGGCCGACTCCGACCAATGTCCCGGCCGTGTCGAAAAAGTCAACGAAAAAGAATGTGAAGACAATAAGCGCGAATGAGAAGACTTCGATATCAGCAAGTCCTGAAACAAATGCTCCTGCTATCGGCGTAATATCGTACGAAACTGCTGTTCCTCCGGTCACGAGACCCGCCTCGGGGCTCACGAAACCAAACGTTGTGAGCGCCCACCCAAAGCCAGTAACTGAGCCAATGCCAATGATAATCGAACCGGGGATGCCTCTCGCATACAATCCAAGAGTAATGAAGAGCCCGATAACTGAGATAATAGCAACCGGGTCTGAAGCAACGCTACCGAGAGTGATGAGGGTTGCCGGGTCATCAACGACGATTCCCATTGCCTCAAGCCCAATAATAGTTAAAAAGAGCCCAATGCCAGTTCCGACGGCAAATTTGACCGGACGAGGAAAGATGTTAATAATATACTCCCGCGCACCGACAGCTGTGAGGAAAATAAATATCAGACCTTCAACGACAACCGCAGCGAGGGCTGTCTGCCATGGAACTCCAAGTGCACCAACGACGGTAAATGCAAAGAATGCATTTAACCCGAGTCCAGGGGCCTGAGCGAATGGGCGGTTGGCGTAAACCGCCATAATCAAAGTCGCTGTAGCTGCGGCAATGATTGTCACAACGGCTAACATTGATTGAATTTCACCTGGAGATATCCCAGCGATTGCAATCCCATCCGCTCCAGAGATAGCCTCCTGATCGGTGAGAATAGATGGATTGACAATCACGATATAGGACATTGTCAGAAATGTCGTGATGCCAGCGAGTATTTCTGTTCGCACCGAGGAGCCGCGCTCGCTGACATTGAATCGATCGTCTAAAGATTCAGTAATGCTCATTTGCTGTATTTAAATTCGCTCAAGAGAGAGGAATAAATATTTCTATCAAAATACGATGTTATGCTGATAACGGTCGCAACCATTAATCATATTTACACTTGGTAGAGCGCTTTGTGTGTAAATATCCAGATCGTCACCAAGGCGTTCCGTCGGTGTCCGACAATATCACCCACGGCGGTTAATCAGGTCAGCCGCAGTCAGTAATGAGTCTAGCTGAACATCTATCTCAGCAAGTGTATCAGATGCGCCTTCTTCACGGTCAACGACAACGATGACTCGCTCAACAGTGGCTCCTGCAGCGCGGAGAGCTTCAACTGCTTTCTTCGCACTCGTTCCAGTCGTTGCGATATCTTCCAGAACAACGACCGACTCGCCAGTATCTAATTGACCTTCAATGCGATTCGCAGTCCCGTAACACTTTGCCTGTTTCCGGGCGATCACATATGGGCAGCCCATCTCTGCTGCGGTAACTGCAACGAGGGGGACGGCCCCTAACGCGACACCAGCGAGTTTTGCCGTAGAGACTTCGCGTGCGAACGCTTCGGCGATCAGCTGCAGACAGGTAGGGTTGGTTTCGAATAGATACTTGTCGATGTAGTATTCTGATGTCCCGCCGTGTGAAAGCTCAAACTCACCATATTTGACTGCATTGGCCGCCTGAAGCGCCGAAATGAGCTCATCGTTCATGCCATTCAGATAGCGGAAGGGGACGTGAATAAAGGGGATGGTTCGACTCTCTATGTTCAGTATGGTTCGTCTTTTAATGATGTGACGAAGGCAACAATGTTTGTCATCACATGTAAAAGAGGGGTGACAATGATGACGACACCAATCAAAGCAACGTTGAAAACTTGAAATGTCCATCCAGGTGCAAGAATTGTTGTTACGCAGAGGGCACCACAGACAAAGTCTAGCTGGTCTATGCCGGGGAGTGGTGCGCCACGCTGTTTTCCCATTCGACGTTTAAGAAACGAAGCAAACAGGTCGCCACACATCGCGCCGAAGGCCAAGCCGAATGCAGCGCGTAATGAAAATCGAATCGGATTGAACCCAATCATCTGTACGAATGGTGCACTGATATTGAGCGTTCCAGCGACACATACCCCTGCCAAGGTCCCAAGCAAGATGCCTCGCCACGTCTTTCCATCGCCTAAGAGTCGATTTCCGTTGAGTGTTCGTCCACCATCAACCGGTAGCCCGCCGCCCGCAACGACTGCGGCATTATTTGGGATATAGGCTGGAAGCATCACCCAAAGCGCAGAGAAAATAAGTGTCCCATCCATGCTGGCATCTCAGCAGGCGTAAATAAAAAGCCGCTCAATTTCACCGACTGCGTCGGTCATTTTTATTACGACAGATATATTTTAAATATTTAATGTCTTCATGGCGACGCGATTTCGCGAGCGGACTCATTATTTTGGTTCCAATTCTTGTCATTCTGTTTGTTTTGAATTATCTCTACACATCTATTGTTGGGCTACCATTGATACGGCGATTGACAGAACCATTCGGGTTTTTCATTGCGGTCACCGTTTTCATGATGTTGGTATTTTCAATTGGCTATCTCATGCGGACAACGGCTGGACGTCTTTTTGAGTCATATCTTGACGCTGCGATGAATTCAGTCCCATTGATACGGATACTGTATAATGCATCAAAGTTGGCTGTCGAGACGGCACTGTCAGGGACAGAAGACCTGCAAAAGCCGGTGAAGATTGAGACGTGGAAAGGAATGCGGATGACTGGATTCAAAACAGGAAAAACAACCGAAGATGACCGTGAGGTACTGTTTTTGCCGACTGCACCCAACATTACGACTGGATTTGTCATCGAAGTTGACCCTGACGATATCACGGAGGTTGATGAGTCAGTCGAACAAGCACTCACTCGCACTCTATCGGCCGGATTTGCCGAGGACACCCGCAAAGAAGAGGTTGATATTGAGGTAACCGAGCGCTGATACTCTCAGAATATTAGATATATCGAAACCACTCCTCGTGGCTTTCATCGCGGCGGGCGACTAGATCGAAGAACGCCTGCTGCAGTTCCTCGGTGATAGGCCCTCGAGACCCCGATCCAATCTCTACGTTATCAACCTTCCTAATTGGTGTTACCTCAGCGGCTGTCCCACTGAAAAATAACTCATCTGCGGTGTTGAGCTCTCCTCGGGATATCGTCGCACGCTCGTGGACGGTGTAGCCACGTTCGCGGGCTAACTCAATAACTGTGCTTCGAGTTATTCCATCAAGAATGCTCTCAGCTAGTCCCGGGGTGTAGATTTCACCATCGCGAATCATGAACAGGTTTTCACCAGGCCCTTCTGCAACCTCACCACTCTTGTTTAGCACAATTGCTTCTGTGTAGCCGTTTCGCCTTGCCTCTTCGCCAGCCAAAATCGAGTTCACGTATAATCCAGTCGTCTTAGCGTTCGTTGGGATCTGACTGGAATGGTGTTTTCGCCACGACGAGATCATTACCTCAACACCATTTTGCAGTGCCTCCTCGCCTAAATAGGCCCCCCACGGCCACGCTGCGATAGCTACGTTGACGGGATTTTCTTTTGGACTCACACCAAGTGATCCATAGCCATAGAATGCGATTGGGCGGATGTAACACGAGCGCAGCTCCTCCCTGCGAAGCAGTTCAATTGTCGCCTCAGTGAGCTCTGCTCGGGAATAGGGAATCTCCATATCATACGGCTGTGCCGACTGATAAAGCCGATTGAGGTGTTCTTCCCAGCGGAATAGTGCTGGACCGCTCTCTGTGTCGTAACACCGCACACCTTCAAACACCCCAGATCCATAGTGAAGTCCGTGGACAAGGACATGGACTGTCGCATCCTCCCAGTCAACAAACGTTCCATCCTGCCAAATTGTCTCGACGTCCATCTCGTCGAATTCCATATACCTGCCCTTGCTCCTTAGGGTATAAAACAGTAGCCGACTCTTGCCCTGTTTCAGGAGAATCGCTGCGTAAGCACTGCTCCCTCAATGTACTCGATGTCGTGTGTCTCTGCATACTCACGTGCTCGTTTAGGACTTGTCGCGGTTCCGGTACTCCCATCTAACATCTCACAAACGACGACAGCAGGTGGCTGACCTGCTGCGTCTGCGAGTGCTAAGCCGAACTCGGTATGTCCCCGTCGACTTTCTAGAAGTCCAACAGCACCGCGCAGAATTGTTACGTGGCCGGGGCTGCGAAATTCGGCGGCAAAGTCTCGTTCATCAAACTCGTCATCGGCTGCTGCCTCGGCGAGCGCCCGAATCGTCTGTGCCCGGTCAGTATCAGTAATTCCTGTGTACGTATCACGATGATTGACTGGAAGCGAAAATGATGACCGTTCATCATACTCTAACTGGTGTGCATCTGCGGCTGGGTGTGAGAGTTCGTCATGAAGAAATGGGAGAGACATCCGTTCAGCGACTGACGCAGAAACCGCTGTACAAATAAGGCCGCCTGCATCTTGTCTCAGTTGAGCGACGGCAGAGGCGTCAACTGTTGCTGCTGGGTAGATAATGTCTATCTCTCCTTCACGATCAGCGGCATCATGAACAAGAACAGGCTTTCCGGTCGCAAATGCATTAATAGCCTGCTCAGCGGAGCTATCTGCCGTCCGCTGATTCGTTGTTGAAGAGGTCATGTATCTGCCTCCAGAGTCACACGAACTGAGTCACCGTCGACTAATGACAGCGAGTCCCGAAGCCGCACTGGTGCGATAATTTCCAGTTGAGTCTTATCGTGATGAGTACGCTCAGGAATAATGACGTGTGCGGTCTCAACAATGCGATCCTCGAATGCAATCTGGGTTGGATAACAGGTCGCCGGTCCAAAGGTTCGGTCGTCATCTTCCCAGCCATCGATTGCAATCCCATCGAATCCGGCTACGACGGCTCGGGTTCGTGAACTCTCTTCGTCTAACTCGATATTTAACGTACCAGGAAATGGCTCATATCCGAGTCGCTCGTGAAACTGACGCATGTACCCAGATAAAGAAATATAATGTTTTCCTTCACCCATCCCGCTTGTGACAGTGCCAGTGAGTTCAACTTCGCTCTCGTCCGCCTCAAAGATACGACGATATTGAGCGTATTCCGTATACAACACGGACTCGCCTCGGGGAGTAATTGTTACCCACTGTCCATCAGCAACGACATCGCGCTCAATGAATCCACTATCTTCAAGTCGTTGAATCCGGCGCGAGGCTGTTTGCGTAGAGACATCAAGTTGATCGGCCAGCGTAGAACAGGATATCTTCGCGGCTGAGGACCGTCCGCCATCGAGTGCAATATGTTTTAACGCCGCCAGCGCGTCATCGCCAATAACGGCGGCTGAGCTCTTTGCCATTAATGAATAGAGTCGTTCATGGGTGTTAAGCATACCGGATGTGTGATGCATCTCATAACTGAGAGAACAGTTTGTGGATAGCAGTCCCGTATATGAGTTCGGAAAGGCATTTACTCGCGCTTTGTGAATGCTGAGTATGTTCCGTGCCTTCCGGTCGGAGGTTGAAGACGTACTGGAGGCAGCTTTATTACGTCTTGAGCTTCCATCAGGCGACCTTGGTGTTGAGCGGCCGCCACCCGACCGTGATGCTGCGCTCGCTTCAAGTGTTAGTTTTCGACTCGCCAGCGAGGCGGAGGCCACACCGTCCGCTATCGCAAACGACATCGCAGCGGCAATTGAGATAACAGAAACCAGATATATCGCGTCGGTTGACGTTGCTGGCCCGTATGTGAACTTTAGCGTCTCAGAAAGATTCTATGCAGAGACACTAAACCAGTCGGTTTCATCGGATTACGGCTCGCTCAGTTCACAAAATACATCGATAATAATTGAACATACCAGTGCGAATCCAACTGGACCAATCCACGTTGGAAGGGCTCGCAACACTATTTTTGGTGATTCATTGGCCCGTCTTCTTGAGTACGCGGGCTACGATGTCGAACGTCAGTATTATGTGAATGACGCTGGCAGACAGATGGCCCTCTTTACATGGGCATATGAGACATTTGACGAAGCAGACCTTCCACCGCCAGAGCGTGCACGCTCCGATTATGAGCTCGTTCGATATTATCGGAAGGGAAATAGATATCTCGAAAACGCCGATGAAGCTGCCACAGAAGTCGCTGAATCAGAGATTGCTTCGATTATTGACGGACTAGACCGTGGCGATATGGCTGTCTACGAGCGGGTTGAGCGCGTCGTCGACAGTGTGCTCGAAGGGATGCAACAGTCACTAAGTCGACTTCCGGTCGCGTTTGACCAGTTTGTAAAAGAGACACGATTTATTCGAAACGGTACTGCAGAGTCTGTCATTGAGCGTCTCCAATCAGCGCCCGAATCCATTTATGAAGACGGTGCATGGCAACTTGATCTGAGTGGGCATGATATCGACAAGCGGCTCGTGTTTGTGCGTTCTGATGGGACGTCGCTGTATACAACGCGGGATTTGGCATATCACGAGTGGAAACTACAGAACTTTGACCGAGCAGTCACGGTGTTAGGTGAAGACCACAAACTTCAAGCAGAGCAGCTTGATGCAGCGCTTTCTATCCTTGATGTAGATACTGATTCTCTCGATCAAACATTTTACTCGTATGTCAATCTCCCTGATGGTCGAATGTCGACTCGCGAGGGGACTGGCGTCGACTTGGATGATCTGTTAGATGAGGCCGTGAAACGAGCACGGTCGGAAGTTACATCTCGAGTCGGTTCGCGAGAGCGAGATGATGAATTAACTCAGGGCGATATTGACAGAATCGCCAGACAGGTTGGAATTGGCGCAGTTCGGTACGATATTATTTCCAAGCAACCAACAAAAGGAATCACGTTTGAATGGGAGCGAGCATTAGATTTCGAGGCACAATCAGCACCATATATCCAGTATGTACACGCTCGATGTTGTGGCATTCAGTCGGAGGCAAGGGCGCAAGAGATATCACCAGACGCCCGCGCTGAGTTACTAGTGACAGCGCCCGAGCGAGCGCTTCTGGATGAGATATCACGACTTCCACTCACCGTCGAAGCTGCCGCAGACGAGTTGGCGCCACATATGATCGCCACATATCTCAGGTCAATAGCTGAGACGTTCAATACGTTTTATCGAGAGTGCTCGGTGCTCAGCGCCGAGACGACAGAGGTGAGTCAAGCACGATTAGCGCTCGTTGGGGCCACAGCGAATGCTATCGAGAATGCGTTGGATATCCTCGGGATCGAGGCACCAAGATCGATGTGAGTGGTGAATCGTATGTTGGTTCAGCCCGTGAATCCCCACCATATGTCACTTGGATATATACCAGTTCAGGTGCAAGGAGGAAGCAATTGAGAATCATCAAAACCGCAGTGCAGTAGGAGGCCGACCCACAGATAACGATGAATTTTCCGTGGCACGCATGATATATTGAACTGTAGTATGCTGTCATACAGGTATGATAGAAGTGACGCCGCGACTGTGATCAGGCCGGGTGTCTGGGAATCAAAATCTGTGGCGTGGGAGACTCTCCGATACTCAAACTATGTGACCCGAGGCGGCTCACAGTGCCTGCGTAATGCCAGCAACAAATCGGAGGATGTGGAGGTCGTGTATAGAAAGTATCTGCCGCGGTTGTCGTTTGATCAAGAGTATAGATAGTTGCCATGACTCCTTGCCGGGGATACGATTCGAAAACAGCTTGAGATAGTCGTAGGTTACTTACCGTTATATAGAATAAATTGTGCAATGAGCACCGACGCACAGGAAATTAGTGCCGATCGTCGGAGATATGAGTTCAAAAAGGTTATCGAAGAGCTCACTGACTACGAAGGTTCAGGCACACAGCTCGTTACAATCTATATTCCGCCAGATAAACAGGTATCCGATGTCGTTGCACATATTACTCAAGAACATTCAGAGGCGTCAAATATTAAATCGAAACAGACGCGAACGAATGTGCAGGATGCCTTGAAATCCATCAAGGACCGACTCCGATATTACGAGACCTACCCTCCAGACAATGGTATTGTTTTGTTCTCAGGTGCAGTCAATACTGGTGGCGGAAGAACGAACATGGTCACTCGGGTACTTGAGTCGCCGCCAGAGCCGGTTCAGTCATTCCGATACCACTGCGACTCAGACTTCCTCACGGGTCCGCTTGAGGACATGCTGGCTGATAAGGGACTATTCGGTCTTATTGTATTGGACCGGCGAGAGGCAAATGTCGGCTGGCTCAAGGGGAAACGTATAGAGGCCGTCAAGTCCGCTTCTTCGCTCGTGCCTGGAAAGCAACGAAAAGGTGGACAGTCAGCACAGCGGTTTGCTCGTCTTCGATTGGAAGCAATCGATAATTTCTATCAGGAAGTCGCAGGCATGGCAAATGACCTATTCGTCCCAAGACGTCACGAAATGGACGGCGTCCTTGTTGGTGGACCATCGCCGACAAAGGATGAATTTCTCGACGGTGACTATCTCCATCACGAGCTTCGCGACCTTGTTGTCGGAAAGTTTGATGTTTCTTACACTGACGAGTCAGGACTGAACGATCTTGTTGATTCGGCTCAGGACGTCTTAGCGGATCAAGAGGTGATGAAGGACAAATCACAAATGGAGGAGTTCTTCAAGAAACTGCACGGTGGCGAAGAGGCAACATATGGGTTTGAACCGACACGAGAGAATCTGATTATGGGTTCTGTTGACCGACTCCTACTCTCAGAAGACCTCCGCTCAGACGTTGTCGTCTTTGAGTGCTCAAATGGGCATGAAGAATTCGAGATTGTAGACAGACGACACGACGATCCGGCTCACACTTGCAATAAATGCGGGGACCCAGCCGAGAAGATTGAGCGTGAAGATGTCATTGAGCATCTAATGAACATTGCTGAGCAACGAGGGACACAAACGAAGTTCATTTCGACAGACTTCGAGAAAGGCGAACAGTTGTACAACGCGTTCGGCGGTATTGCTGGCATACTCCGCTATGAAACTGGCATCTGAGTTGCCCTCACGAGTGAATTTCTTCTGGACAAACCAGTCGACGATTCCAACCGCTGAGTCGGAGGTGTGCCGACACTGGGATGTTCAACTTCAATTGAGTGCGATTATTCTACGCGAGCAACAGATATTCACTCCGTTTTGTTTCAGGCCAGTCCACGACTGTGCTCAATAGGCCAAGTATCGGGTTGACTGCAGGATATTCCGCACCCAAGCAGTGTCATCGTGTGCTCTCAGATCAGATTCCACACGAGTCATCATCTTAGGTGAGTACATATAGATAACTGGGATCTCCTCAGTCTCTTTATGTGGAGCGTCATGATTCTTCGCGAGATTACTGTGAGGGTCTCCCAAATTGAACGAGATGATACAACATAAAGACATCTTTTTAATCGTGCTCGTAGGCTGCTGTGATGGATGAATGTCATTTAATTGCTGACTGCGTCGGGAATCAACAATCAGCGGAATCACTCGCCAGGATATTTCACGACTGCACGCTGCTACGAGCGCTGATCAGACACGCACTGGATGTTCACCACTTTGAGTTTGAAAATCTAACACACTCACATAATCGAACGCAGTTGTGATATTCGACGATCCAACTCGTAGGGTGGATTGATATAGCGAGTTGTCGAGAGTCGATCAAGAGTTAACAGGACATCGCCACCAGCATCCTCAGACCACTTGAGCAGATACTCAATATGTGCACGCTCTGCTGCCAAGTGCTCAAGTTTGTGCACGAGCAATAGTACACCGATTGCTGCCTTTCCAGTTGGTAGTGCGTCTTTGACAGGTGGTGGCAGCGTATTCTTCAGAGAAGAATCTACTACCGTTTCGATAGCGAAACAGCGGGGACAAAACCCGATCGAACGTGAGACGTTTAATTCTGAGCTCAACGATTGAGGAACGTGTTGTGAGACGAGGTCATGACCACACCGTCGGCAAGAGAAGCTCATTCAAATCCAAAATCAGTCGTCTGCGGTCGTGACGATTGCGTCGTCTGCAAACTCGGAGTCATCCTCTTGATCTTCTTCTTCCTCTTCTGCCTCCTCAGCTTCCTTTTTATTCTTGATTTTCTTGAGTCTGAATATTTCCTCTCGCTCTTGCTCCTCAAGCTTCTGTTCGATATATTCTTTGTTATCATAGAGGTCTGGGAGCAACTTGAACTCCAAGGCATTCACACGGCGTTTTGTCTTTTCGATTTCTTCGAGCATCTTCTTCATTGCCGTCTCAACCTCTGCAGCCAGAATGATCGTCTCAAGTAACTCCTCGTATGCATCTGCTGCTTCATCAATTCGAGCTGAGGATCCAAGTAGCCCATAGCCGCGCTGATCGATTGTTTTCTTTACCCTGGATGACTCAATTTGCGGGACTACTACGCCCATAATATTTTTTGACTGGATCGTTATCTCAGGATGTTCTTTCAGTGCAGCGGCCGCCCCACGGACCGCAACATCACCTTCCATCGCTCGCGCCATGTCGAGTGTCTGCTGTGCGTTCTCATAATCGGTGTTGAGATCCTCGCGGACATCCTGTGCCTGATCTAAGATGTCCATAAACTCCATAATTAACCCATCGCGTTTTTGTTCGAGAGTGTCATGACCCCGCTCTGAAAGTTCGATCCGGTCGTCGATTGCCATCAAGTTCTTTCGAGTTGGTTTAACGTCCTCAGCCATCGTACATTTATATATTGTATGCAGGTGCTAAAGGTTTTCAACTACAATTATGCTGAGTAGGTATATCCGACGCCTGAGCCAGCATCGACTTGTGGCAAAAAATGAGAGATATCTGCTCGGTCTCTTTGCAAGTGTATTACTGTGAGGTATCTCGGGGTTAGAGTAGTTCACAAGACAAACTCGAAGTCATCACGCTCACATCTTCGGTCTCCAATCGGGAACGAACGCGAGGCACTCGGCCTGTTTTCTGTCGGATAAGCCACCGATCACAGACGAGCGCAGGTGATCAGGGCACGGACTCCCAGTGCTTGTTTCATGCGTGCGAAATCAGCATGAAATACGCATAGACGGCCGCAAAGCGAGCACTCAGGTAAAGTATTTACCCTCACCGTCATCACTGGCGTGAGCTCATCCACGAGGCTGAAAAGCGTGAGTTAATCAGCAGTGATTTCTGCGGTTTCGCTCTCGTCACCCTCTCGGTAGTACGTCTCAATCAGGTCTTCATCGATACGATTGAGCTCCTCCTTAGGGAGCGTTGACAGGAGATCCCAGCCAATTGAAAGTGTCTCGGTGACCGATCGATCGGTATCAGTGCCTTGATCAATAAATTCGGTTTCGAATCGGTCAGCGAAGTCGAGATATTTGTTATCCCGCTCGGATAGTGCCTCACGACCAACGATATTGACCAAATCACGAAGATCTTCTCCCTCAGCGTATGCTGCATACATTTGATCAGACACATCTCCGTGGTCTTCACGGGTCAGTCCCTCACCAATCCCGTCATCCATCAACCGTGAGAGGCTTGGGAGCACATTTACCGGTGGCTGAATACCTTGACTATTCAGATCTCGGTCGACGTATATCTGTCCTTCAGTGATGTACCCAGTCAAATCAGGAATTGGATGGGTGTCGTCATCACCAGGCATTGTCAAGATGGGAATCTGTGTCACCGACCCTTCGCGTCCTTCGATACGGCCAGCACGTTCATACAGCGTTGCGAGGTCAGTATACATATACCCCGGGTATCCACGCCGGCCTGGAACCTCCTCACGGGCCGCACCGATTTCGCGAAGCGCCTCGCAGTAATTTGTCATGTCGGTCAAGATGACCAAGACGTGGTACCCTTTATCAAATGCCAAATACTCTGCAGTCGTCAGCACCATCCGTGGAGTGACTGTTCGCTCTACTGCTGGGTCGTCAGCTAGGTTCATGAACACAACAGAGCGCTCAAGTGCTCCTGTTCGTTCGAAATCATCCATGAACTCGTTTGCCTCCTCAGCAGTGATACCCATCGCTCCAAAGATGACAGCAAATTCTGACTCATCCGAATCGCTCCCTCCGCCTTCTTGTTCTTCTGGGACAGTCGCCTGCCGGGCGATCTGGAGTGCAAGGTCGTTATGCGGGAGTCCTGAGCCTGAGAAGATAGGTAACTTCTGCCCACGAACCAGTGTGTTCATTCCGTCAACTGCGGACACTCCAGTCTGGATAAACTCTTCTGGATACTCTCGTGAGAATGGGTTGATTGCTGCCCCAACAATCTCACGCCGTTCATCCGCAAGGATATCAGGACCTCCATCGATCGGTTGCCCCGCTCCATCAAGCACGCGACCGAGCAGGTCCTCTGTGACCTTCATTTTCAGCGTTTCGCCAGCAAACCGAACGGACGCGTCTGTATCGATGCCAGATGTTCCCTCAAACACCTGTATTGCGACGATTCCATCCTCGGACTCAAGCACTTGACCTCGTTTGATATCTCCACCTGGCGTTTCAATTTCGACAATCTCGTCGTATCCAATCGGCTCATCTACCTCAGCAAACACCAATGGGCCGCTGATCTCTGTGATTGTTTGATACTCTTTCATGTTTAGTATAGCTCTCGAATCTGCTCTTTGATATCAGTCTTGAGCGTCTCAATATATTCGGCATACTCTTCTTGGACGCCAATACGATTGAGTCGTGGAATCGCGTCGACTGAAATCACCTCATCGACAGGGACTCCTGCATCAAGTGCATCAAACGCTTCGTCGCTGAATGTGTGGATGGCAGTCACTGTCATGTAGGTTTTCTCTGGCGGGCAATACGTGTCGACCGGATGGAACGCATTTTGTTGTAGATGAGCTTCTCGAAGGTACCGAGCAACTTCCAGTGTAAGTTGTTGGTCCTCTGGAAGGGCATCTTTCCCGACCAACTGAACAATTTCTTGGAGTTCACTTTCTTCATCCAGCACGTCAACAGCCCACTGTCGCTGCTCTGGCCACTCCTCGCTCACATTCTCCTGGAACCACGGGTCAAGTTGGTCTTTGTACAGCGAGTATGACTCATTCCAATTGATGGCCGGAAAGTGTCGGCGCTCAGCGAGGTCCGCATCAAGAGCCCAGAACGTCTTGACAATACGTAGTGTATTTTGCGTGACCGGCTCTGAAAAGTCGCCACCTGGTGGGGAGACGGCGCCAATTGCTGAGACTGACCCTTCTGTCCCATTTATATTCTCGAAGTAGCCTGCTCGCTCGTAGAACTGAGACAGCCGGGCAGCGAGATACGCTGGGTAACCCTCCTCACCAGGCATCTCCTCCAATCTGGAAGAAATTTCTCGCATTGCTTCTGCCCATCTGGAGGTTGAATCAGCCATGAGTGCCACGTCGTAGCCCATATCACGATAGAACTCAGCAATCGTAATCCCGGTGTACACACATGATTCACGCGCCGCAACAGGCATATTGGACGTATTTGCGATCAACGACGTCCGTGCCATGAGCGGATTCCCCGTCGATGGATCTTCGAGTTCAGGGAAGTCATCAATTACTTCAGTCATTTCATTCCCACGCTCGCCGCAGCCAACATAGATGATGATATCTGCGTCAGCGTACTTGGCAAGTTGATGTTGTGTGACCGTCTTTCCAGACCCGAAGGGTCCCGGAATGGCTGCCGTCCCACCTTTGGCGATTGGAAAGAGGCCATCAAGTATTCGTTGCCCTGAGACGAGTGGTGTCCGTGGCGTCTTTTTTTCTACTGACGGGCGCGCTTCCCGCACTGGCCACTCCTGTCGCATCTGGATTTCTTCGCCGGTATCGAGTTCGGCGACAGTTTCTTCAACAGTAAATGACCCTGATTCGATGGATACCACCTCACCGCCATCGGAGTTAGGGGGAACCATGACTTTATGCTCTATCGTGACTGTTTCGTCAACAGTCCCAATAATATCGCCTGCTTCAACGAGTGTTCCCTCCTCAATGGTCGGCTCAAAGCTCCATTGTCTATCCAGTTCGATTCCGGGAGCGTCGACCCCTCGATCAAGGTATGGTGACCCCATCTTGTCCTCAAGAACATCCAGCGGCCGTTGGACACCGTCATAAATCGTATCTAACAGCCCTGGGCCAAGATCGACACTCAATGGTTCACCGGTGTTCTCGACGGGTTCGCTCGGAGCGATACCTGACGTCTCTTCGTATACTTGGACTGTTGTAATATCGTCCTCGATTTCAATTACCTCACCCATCAATCCTTCATCGCCCACGTAAACCACATCATTCATGCGGGCATTCAGATTGCGGGCAGTCACAACAGGACCACTTACACTTGCAATCGTGCCGTCGTTTTTGACGGCCTGTTCTGTCTGACTCATAAATTAGGCTTCATCCTCCATCAGGTCAATCCCAATGGCTCGTTTGATCTGGTCGCGAAGACCGCTCGCTCCGCCACTTCCACCAAGTGTGACGAGCGTTGGTTCGATACTTGTCTCAACGTCTGTTCGAACGCTCCGAGAGAGATAATCAAGATCGTCATTATGCATCACAATTATTCCAACGTCATCCTGACCAAGGACTGTTGAGACCGCCTTATCTAATTGTTCATCTTTGTTTGCTTCTGAAACCGTCTCGAATTCACGAACCCCGGCTAATCGAAATCCAGTTGTGAACTCGGGGCTTCCAATGACGGCAATCTCCTGGCTCATATTGCGATTACCTCAGTCTCGATTTCACTCTCAGAGAGGCCTGCCTCACGTGCGCGACCTATTGCTCGAATATTCTCAACTTCGCGCTCCTTCGCTAGAATATACGACACGACAGGTGTAATTGAGAGTGGATATACTGTCCCAAGTGTATCTGAGTAGCTTAACAAGACAATGTCTAGTGCGCGCTCGAATTGAATAAGACTGTCCGCTGCTTCAAGTTCATCCAGCGCCTGTGAAAGCTCCACACCATACTTTGATTCACGAATTACACTCACAAGCTCATCACGATCCTGTACTAATGCTGCGAGTTGTGCCTCACTGAACAATGATCCACCTTGAATATAGTAGGCCGCTGGGTCTATATCTGCACCGCTCTGGGCCAGTCGCAGCGCGTTGCGGAGATTCCGAAAGTCAATTTCAGCATCCAAGAACTCTCGATACTGCGCAGTTGACTCGCTGCCGCCAAGGTCGCCTCGTAGGTTCTCATAGTAGGCACGGTCGACAGCGTTTTCTAACGGTACTAAGACGCCAGTGTCCTCAAAGTCACTATAGGCATCTCTCAGTCCCTCCTCAAACATGGTGTCCTCAAGAAGTTCAACAACTTCTTCAATACTGGCTGCTTCTGTGAGGCGTTCAAGAACTGGTTCGTTTAATTCCCCAGCACGGATGAAGTCGTCAGCAATTTTCTGTTGTGGCGTGGTCGAATAGATACCCCGCATAGCTGTTTTGACGTTCCACGCGTCGAATTTGCGAAGATAGCGTGCGATTAACTCATACAGACGCCCATTAGCCCACTCTAACAGATCATTAAATTGCCGAGCTAGATTTTGATTGAGTGCATATTCTATCAGATCAACGCCAGAGTGTCGCGACCCAAGCGCGTTGATCTCAGTTTCGTAGTCAGATTCTTCCATAAATCGAGTGATTTCATCGGGGCCCATGCGTAGAAGCTTCCGATAGTCCTCCTCGGAGTATAGAGCATTTTTACGCGCTTTCACTCTGGCGATAACGTACTCTGGATTTGACCCTGCAGTGCTCATTGTTCGAACAGAATGTCGCTTATATCCTGAAGCGATTCCTCCCAGACGTCTTCAAGCAGGGAATCAAATGTGTTGTTGACCCGAAGTCGGGACCGCTGACCCTCAACAACAATACCACCGAGACAGTCGTGATTTCCTGCGTATGTTGCCTTGTCGTAAGATTCAAGAATCGATTCAATCATCTCCTTCTCATCTACCCGCCCATAGACGTCGATGGGCTCCTCAGTGCCGAACTCATCAGCCGCAGCAGCAATCAGCGAGGCTGTGAGTTCTTTCTTTTTTTCTGTTTCTAACGAGGACAACTCCTGTTCAACTGCCTCATACACTTCGTCAAGCACAACGCGGCGTGCTTCGAGCCGTTCCTGTTTTGCTTCAAGATTCGCACTTGAGAGTGCTTGCTCACGCTCACGCTCAATTGTTCGCTCTACCTCGCTCTTCCGCTCTTCAAGAAGTGTCTCCGCATCGGTTTCGGCGTCAGCGATAATTGCTTCTGCTTTCTGTTCGCCCTCTGCTTGAATCTCATCAGCACGCTGTTGGGCCTCCTGTCGGATGTCTTCAACAACAGTGTCCAAACTCATAGGCTTGAAACCAAGAAATACTAAATCAGGAAGAATCCAACCAGTGCGAGTATAACGATTGTTTCAGGGAGGACTGTAAGGATTAGTCCGTTGACGAAGAGACTGTCATCTTCGGCAATAGCACCCATCGCTGCTGCTCCGATGCCTCGCTCAGCATACCCCGCGCCAACCGCAGCCAATCCAAGGGCGAGTGCTGCGGCAGCAGATGGTTCGATAGCTGGAGCGTTTCCTGCGGCTTCTCCGGACTGCTGTAAGAGTACTTCTAACATTGTGTTATGTTCTTATGATGTGGTCGTCTCCGAACATTCCTAACTCTATAGAGATATCTCATAAACCTTCCCAAACGACAATCTCAGTTCGCTGATCGGAGCTCTCTGTTTCGATCTACGAACGAAAATAATATCCCGTGGAATTAATCCTCAGTCGTAAACTGTCGGCTGTAGCCGAACGGTTGATATGCGCGACCACCGCCTTCATAGAACTTATTGAAAAACTCCACATATTCGAGACGGATTGCCTGCAAGCCAGCACTCGTGACCCCGAGCGCGAGCACGAGTATATGTCCGAAAATCAGGACGACAAGCCCGATCAGAATGGTCACGGTATCACCATGAAGTAATCCGCCGAACATGATTTCGGTTACTTCATGACCATCTGACATTGAGCCAACAGCTGGCATCTTTTCAAGTCCAAAGTGCCAGTCAGCAGCACCACTCTCCTGTGTAACGTACACCCCGAAAAACAGGAGGTTCACAGTAAAAGCCATCCCTGCTTTTGCTAACAAGACTGCCGCAATACGCGTGTATGAGAGCACGTTTACGAGTACGTTGAGAAACTCAACTGCTTCGATTGGCTCGCCAACGATCAGTGAGGCGAACCCAATGATGAACACCGCAAGTGGGACAGTCATTGGTGCATTCAGTAGCGGAATCGTAAACAGTTCCATTGCCGGGAACCCGCTAAATCCGAGTGGTAAAACACCCTCACTGGAGAATGTTGTATAGATGAACGAAGGCACCGTGCTTCGGAGGGCGTCACTGAATACCCAGATCCACAGGCCGTTCATCATGAGCAGCCATGCGCCGTTCTCCAAAAAGGCGTGTTTGAGATCGTGCAGTTGATTATCCTCGATAAATCCGAATATCCAGGCAACGTTCAGGTGGAATACACCAATAAGGATACTCACTACGATCCACCCGCGTGCCCATTCGATGCCGGCAGGTGAGAGTCCTTTCTCGATGGGCGCATGGGCCAATCCAATGATGCCCTCCCAGAAGTACGTTGCAATCAGATGGAGTCCAAATATTTCGCCATAGAGAATGCCAAATATCGTCGTAAAGAAGCCCGCGGCGATTGTAATTCCACCCATACTGCGGATGGCTTCACGGTCCTCAAATGCAGTGTAGAGCACGTAACCTATCGCTGTATAGACGAGCCCATAACCGAAGTCTCCGATCATGAACCCGAAGAATGTAGGAAACGTCAGAAATAATATAATTGTTGGGTCAAATTCACGATAGCTGGGTCGATTGACTGCCTGAACAATCATCTCAAAAGGCTTGATTAGGCCAGGGTTATCCTGAACCGTGGGAGGGTCGTCATTCTGCATCACGACGGCACTGCCCCCATCGGCTTTGGGTTGTGTTTCGCCTCCATCGGCGGTCGGTGTGGGTGACTGAATACCTCCTGTGTCCCCGCCGGGTATCTGTTCTCGAACGTGGTCTGATCCATCCTTCGAGAATTCCGCGCGTTCGAGTTCTTCAATCTGCGTATGATCACCAACAGCCGCGGTAATAGCCGATTTAAACAGCTCGAATTTCGCAGTCGGGATCCAGCCTTCCGCAATAAAAGCGCTCTCAGTCGTCGCGAAGGAGAGTGGGGCTTCTGCTTTTTGGACCTCAATAGAGAGCTTTTCCTCTGCGGCTAGGAGGAACCCCGCTGTCTCCTCGCTTTTCGTGTCTAGTTGCTCCTCAACGCTCTGTAGGTCAGATGAGAGTTGCTTGATCTCCTGCTCAATCTCAGAGATAGATTCTTCAGGGGATCCTGTTTCTCTTTTCGGAAGATCAATCGATGTAAACTCTGTTCCGACCAGCGAATCTGTGAGTGCGGCTTGATCCGCGGACTCCACAGGGCGGGCGAATATCGCAATAATATCGTTCCCAGTGAATAACTCGAAGGAATCGATGGTATCAGCAGCTGACAGTGTTGGTTCGATAGCTGATCGCGAACCTCGTCCCACCGCGACTGAGAGAGTTTCATATCCATGGAGGAGGTCGAAGTCTATGCCTAACTCAACGAATGGCTCGATCGTGTCGATTTCATCCTCACGCTCTCGTATTTGCTGTTTGATCTCTTGCCGACGGTCATCTAGCTTGTTGACGCGTGTTCGAATCGACTCAATCTCTTCAGCCAGGACATCCTCGGTGACAATCCTCGTTGGCCCGGCATCTTCAGGTGATACATCAAGGATAGTTTTGAGTGAACGAACAGTAACTAACTGCTCTGAGGCGGTTTCAGCACCTTCCATCGGGCTACCTGGTTCGAAGCGATCCCAAGAGCCGTCATACTCGGTGAAATGATAGATATTAAGATCATGAACCGCTTCGATAACCTCTTGCATTACCTGTTTCGAACCCGTGACCGAGACCTTGCTCATCTGCTCAGGTCTGAGCATTTATCGCCTCCTCAAATCGCGAGAGTGTTTCTGTGACTGCATCATCAATATTTGTTTGTGCTTGCTGAATTAGTTCTTCACGGTCCTGTTTGCCTTCTTCCAAGATTGCTTCGCGTTCAGCTTCGATATCCTCACGTGCTTCTGCAAGACGGTCTTGTTCGTATGTGTCTGCCTCCTCGCGTGCTGTCTCACGGATCTCCTCGGCATCAGAACGCGCCTGTTTGATGCGGTCCTCACGCGCTTGCTTGGCGTCCTCTATGATTTCATCTGCCTCAGATTCAGCTGTCTTAATCCGTTCGAGAACCCTTGGTCTCGGCATACTCTTATCATATAGTATTTGTAAAAGCGAGCTATATGGTGCTTGCGAAAATCTGTGGTAGTTTCTGTTCAGCAAATCCGCATAATTATCATTCTCAAGCGCCATTGACCCACAATGGGAATCCTTGAAGACAAAGCAAACGCCCGTCAGTTTTATAAATATCTCTCCAAAGTATACGACTCAATCAACCCATTTATTTGGAATGCAGAGATGCGAGACACAGCACTCGAATGGCTCGAATTGTCAGATAATGACCGTGTGCTTGACGTCGGCAGTGGAACTGGATTTGGAACTGAAGGACTGCTGGAATACACACCTGACGTACACGGCCTTGATCAGAGCATACACCAGATGCAAAAGGCCTTCGAGAAGTTCGGTCGAACAGAAACTGTAAAGTTCTACCGTGGAGACGCTGAGCGTCTTCCGTTTCAAGCAAATAGCTTTGACGCAGTCTGGTCATCTGGCTCGATCGAATACTGGCCAAACCCGGAGGCTGCACTCACCGAGTTCCAACGAGTAGTAAGGCCGGGTGGAGCAGTGCTCGTCGTCGGGCCTGATTATCCCAATTCAAAGGTATTTCAGTTGCTTGCAGATGCAATCATGCTGTTCTATGATGAGACTGAGGCACAACGTATGTTTGAGAGTACCGGATTCGTAGATATCGAGCATCATATTCAGCAGGCGTATCCGGGAAGTCCGCGGGCAATAACGACGGTTGCACGTGCGCCTGAGTCTCAGCAAAAAATAGACACGGACTCACCGTCACAGACTCAAGTTCAATCCTAACTGGGCTGGACATCAGCCGAAACGCTGCCAATAACGCATGCCTGCTGTCTGAGCTCGACTGACAGTGTTGCTCCAACCACCGGGTGTGGTGTGTTTGTCTGTGCAATTTCGAGCGAAGCGGTCTCACCGGGTTCCCACATCCCATCACTGGCGCTGTTGAATGGCCCAAATGGGCCGCTACGAAACCCGCGGGCTGCGAAATACGGAATTGGCGGCTGAAATTGCAGTGGTGTACGATTTATGAGGATCATCATCCGTACTGTAGAGACATTTACCTTGGGACCAGCTTCATGCGTAAGTTGAATACGAGGACCGCGAAGTTGGACTGAAAGTGCGACCGCGTCCGGTGAAGACACCCCTGCACCTGTCACACTACAGGAATTCGTTGGAAGCACGTGTAGCGATGACCCTGTTGCAGCAACAGCACCAGCTAGCACAACAGTTGCGGTGAGCATTGCTGCAACGCCGACGATTGCCGCAGAGCCTCGGGTGTTCACACCAGCGTGTGGAGACGCGATTGGTGATGAAGTTCAGTTTAACGACGGCTGATTATTATGATTTATCACATATTCAAATACGATCCTCTCTCAACTCGCCCCCCGTAATCACTCCCTTGGAGTCCAGAGTGAACTGCCCCGACCCGCTTCGTTCCGCTGAGGGCTGTGCTTCCTCTCGGGCCAACGCTGGACTGTCTGCTTCGACGACGGTGGTGTAGAATATCCAGTCGAGCGTGGTGACCCAGTTGTCGGCTTCATCACGGCCCAAATCATGGTTTTCGCCCCGCACCTTCGATAACACCTTCCCCGCTCCCGTACGCCAGTCTCCACAGGTGGTGGTTTGAGTATAAGACTATTCCAACCATACTCAGGAGTAAACTACCCCTGCGGCCTCCGGCGGCTCCTTGAGGCAGGGGGCTGAGCGCCTGCTATCAGCTAATTCCCCATTCCGCTTATTCTCACGGTCTCAGCCAGCCCGATGAGTAGCGTCCGTCACAACTCGTGGGAAGGAGTGTTGTGAGGTCTCCTTTATTGGGTTTGGTGGATGGAACGAGACGGCTGTACCCTCTCTGCCCTCACTCACTCGTCGGGGAATGGAAGCGGGGAGACTAGAGTGAGCCTATCGAAGCTAAGATTACCATCTAAGATTCCACAGCCATGTTCTGTGTTTGATTGCTGTTGCTACCTGAGCGCTCGTCACCTTTTGTAATCGACCCGTAGATCAGCGGTGGGAAAGATGGATTCACAGAGACAAGCACAACTGAGTTCCCATCAATCGCTGTTACTTGATATACACCGTCAGGGGCAATCGTCCACAGGAATCCATCTTCTCCTGTTTGACCGACCACAGTGCTTTGGCCATTTGGAGGTCCGACTGTGAGTTGTGCATTGACTGGTGCACCGGAGCTATTACCCTGAAGATCCAATCTGACTGGACCACCAGGATATGTTGGGTGCGCCGTCAGTCTAAGCGAGTCTTTAAGCGCTGACGTTGACCGTCGAGTTGAGGTTGATGATAGCGGTCGGTACTGGACGGCACTGAAAACTCGCTCGCTTTCGCCATCAATGAGTGCACGGAGACGACCACGCTCATGTGTAATAGATATGCGTGCTAACGGACTATTAGCAGTCGTCTCATTATCTTGCTGAAGCGACGTGATCGTTGGATATACGTCGTCGGTGACATTGGTCGCCTCGGCGGGGCTAATTCCGGTGGCACTTCCAGCAGTTCGGAGGTTGCCTCTGTATGCCTCTCGAATATATGTCTCATCGGCAATCACACTGATTACAACGCTATTTGGGCCAGTTTGTACGAAGAATCGATCCGACTGTGTCCCGCCTGTGAGTACAGTCTTGATCCGCTCGCGGACAGGGCCACTAAGTGCTTGCAGCTCTAATTTCAGCGAAGTGAATCGCGACTGTGAGATACTGAATCCCTCGGTTGATTCAGCCATCTTTTCGAGTTGCTCAGTTCGATTCTTCAGCACACGTGCTTCGGCGTCGATTTTGCCCAACGAGGCGAGAAATTGTTTGGTTGTGATATTCTCGTCGTTATATGCTTTAATTCGCTGTCGATGCCGAGAGCGAAGTGATACAGCTCGCTGCTCTGTCTGGCTCAGTGCGGCCAGCAGTTGCTGCTGGCGCTCAGAAGTCGACGGAGCGGCTTCTATGTCATTCATTAATCGGTTTGATTGTACTCGTACGTCAATCAATTCAGTGGAGTAGGAGAGCCCATATCCAAGCTCAACATATCGTGTTTGCAGTGCACTCCGATTTACCTCAATAGGAGAGATGCCTAACATCGAGAGGATTGGACCACTGCCTTCCTCTGAGAGTTGTCGAAAATTCGATTGCCCTGAGACACTGACGCGATCAGAGAGTTGACTCTCACCTGCTGATTGGTTCAACTGTGAGACAGATTTGTCATTTGCGAACGACGCGGCTGGCGCAGACCCAGCGATTGCAGATAACGTGATTATGACAACGAGAACTGTCAAGCCAGGTCGCATCTACCTACCGTATACGAGCACACAGTAAAAGTGCTATCATAATTTTTACCATCTGTTACACTGTGACTAACTGAGATGTCCGATAGAAAGGGTTTTGAACATTCCATGTAGATTCGATTTATATGCGGTTTCTTGCGTTCATCTGTTTTTTATTCCTCCTGTCGACCGTTGCAGGTGCGGGTGGAGCGCATGCAGTCAATCCGCCTGCGGCTGGGTTCGACAGTGAGCTCTATCAGCAAATGCCGGCTGATGAGCAGACTAAACAGACAGTTGTCTCTATCTCAGTTCAGGATGATATGAGCGCTTTCTGGCAAGTAGAGGTTCTCTATCCATTGGAGTCGAACGCTGAAACTGCAGCGCTTCAAACCGTTGCGCGCCAGTATGAGGCTGGGCAGGCGAACGTGGGCCCGCAAGTAGAGCTGTTTAGGACCTTACGACGTGTCGCGAGCGCACAAACGGGACGAGAGATGCAGATGAGCAATGTCAGTTATCGCGCGAATATCAGCGATACACGAGCTCAATTTATCTTATCATTTCGATGGGCAGGCTTTGCCCAAAGTGGACCGAACGGAACGATGATCGTTGGTGATGTATTCGATCTCCCGACAGCGGAGTCTGACCGAGAACAGACTTGGTTGTCCATCGTTGGGCCAGATCAGCAAATTGTCATTCAACCACCAGAGCGGTATACTGTCAAAGAAACAAGTATCGCAGTTCAGCAGCAACGAAACGCTATCGTGCTCGCAGAGCCGACTGATTTCATAGGCGATAATGCGTTGCGAATAACATATTCACCGGTTGAGGAGGAATCGGCTCCATTGAGTCAAACGGCACGCATTGCAGCAGTCTTTGCTGGCATCCTTGTCCTGCTTGTTGGCGGATGGCGGTTCTCACGAAGGCGAGGTGCATCGACAGAGAGTGGTAATAGTCGTAGTAATGACAATGGATCATCGGGAGCCGCCCAAGTGTCACAGACGTCATCTAAAGATGAGTCTCCGGAGGGGACATCAGATGAACCTGATGATCAGGATGTGGCATCTGACATCACTGACCCTGCACTGATATCAGATGAGGAGCGCGTCGAACAGTTATTATCACAGAACGGAGGCCGAATGCGACAGGCAACAATCGTTGATGAGACAGGATGGTCAGATGCCAAGGTTTCACAGTTACTGTCCAGTATGGCAGCGTCAGACCGCATAGATAAACTACGACTTGGTCGAGAGAATCTCATTTCGCTGCCGGAAACGGATGTCACAGAGAGCCAGCCCGATGACGCCAACCAGACACGCTCAGAAGGCTGATTGATTCGGAAGCTTATTTGCTCGGCCATCCCGGTAATTGGACAATGGATTACTTGGAGCGACGTGTTTCGATGGTTGAGGACCGGCTTGAATCGGTCATTTCTACCATCGAACCACCGACGCTCGCTGATGAGGTTGGCCACGTCGCGTTAGCTGGTGGCAAGCGCGTTCGGCCAGCTGTGACGATTCTTTCGTGTGAGGCATGTGGCGGCGAACCCAGTGCAGCGGTCGATTTTGCTGTTGCTGTTGAGTGCGTGCACAATGCTTCACTTGTTGTAGATGATATTATCGACCGGTCAGAAGTCAGGAGAGGAAGTAGGAGCGCATGGGCGAACTTTGGGTACGGACCAGCACTCATTACCTCAGATGGATTATTAGGTGAAGCTTTTGCACTGCTCTCGCAAAGTGAGCGTGCAACTGAAATTATCGCACAATCGATGGTTGAGTTGGGTGAGGGAGAAGCCGTTGAATTGGTTGCACAACCAACAACCGAGTCTGAGTATATCGAGTTAGCACGACGAAAGACCGGCGCATTATTTAGGGCTGCAGCGGAAGTCGGAGCTGTCGCAGCAGATGCTGACCCATTTACCGTTGACTCATTCGGTGAGTATGCCGAGCGCGTTGGGATTGCATTCCAGATTCGTGACGATGTGTTGGACACGACAGGTTCGACCGCAGAGCTCGGTAAACCAGCAGGACAGGATGCAGCGATGAACCGTCCCTCGCTCGTGCAAATTACTGAACTGTCCGAGCAGGAGGCAAACAATCGTGCAGAAAAACAGGCTGAACAAGCACTGAATGCACTTGCTGCGGCAGGCGTTCGCGAGAGCCAGTCGTTGGGATATCTCAAGGATCTGGCAGAATTTGTCGTCGTTCGAGAACAGTAATCGATGGCTGTCATGAACATCTGAACTGTGATCTATATCTGTCTGTTCAGTTGCCCGTTGTATCAGGACCTGTCGGGAATCGCGATTCTGCGACCGCAAATAGGAGAGTACTGATCACACCAAGGAGTGTACCTGTTGTCAGCCCAACAGCCATATCTGTCAACGAGAGTGAATTGACATTGAGAACTCCTGGAGGAAGAAAGAATCCAGTGACTGCATAGAGCACCACCGCGATTGCTATCACATAAAATGGTGCGTTAAGATATCGCCAACGGAACTCCTGCGAGAGATACTCATCGGTCACCTGCCCCAAGCTTGAGGTGACCCCTGCAGCCGCGAACCACTGCACTGCTCCTTGAATAAACGCTGCAGAGAGGATAATCAGCGAACTCTCACTCATAGCCCTGTGAGTCGCTTCAGCCACCGCCAGTCCTCGGAACCCTCCGACAACTAACAGTGCCATCGCAGCTACATATGTGATCAGTGTAACCCGACCCTCGTATAAGAGACCTCGAAGGCGGTCGGCAGAGCGGTCGATTGCCCCCTCAAGTCCCAGACCACGCGATAATGTGTAGAGTCCAAGTAGCGCAGAGAGAATACCAAGGACAGCTGCACCGGGGATGTTGAACAACGTCGCAACAGTCGCGAACGGATAAATCAATAGCAGAATTCCCAGAGGCACAAGGATGGTTCCACGGGTTTCCGGGTCCGCCAAAACCTGCTTCATTGTGTAGTAGATGGATTCAAGATCCTGTGCTTGTCTGACAACAACACGCCGGACACTGTCAATCGGAACGCGGGATCGTATAATGGGGAGGACCGATTCGTCCTGTGCACCGTCGCTAATGACGATAGCACTCACATTCTCTCCTGTTGAGAGTGCTGCAAGCACACGGTCTACTTCTTTCCCAAGTGCTCGATTCGCTTGCACGTCACCACTACCAGTTCCGGTGACTGCTGCAACGGTTATTTCCTCGGTGACGGTGCTGTCAGTAGCGAGTGCATCGCGCTCGTGAATTCCTTGAAATAGTACGTTCACATCGGAGTCTTCAGGATCAACAGTTGCGAGTTCGACGGCCGCATTCTCGACAGTCTCGCGACCAACAACGGGAGTTTTTATCGCTGTCTTCCGGCCAAGGTCGTTATCCAAGTCGACACACAGGACCAGAAGCATTATTCGTATCTACACGAGCGTGTTATATCTGTTTTCGGGATATGGCTAATGGATAATCACCGAACGCATATGTCCGAGTAGGACGGCTTTTAATCCTCTACAATATAAATTTATTATCGATGATTTCGGAGGGGTGTGAACAGTGTGCTAAGGGTGGCAAGATGGTTCTATTCGTCTACGGGTACTGTGACCAGCGTGATTGCTTTTATTGCCCTCTTGGAGAGAACCGGAAGAACGTCACCGACGTATATGCCAACGAGCGACAGGTCGAATCAGATGAGGACATCATTGCCGAGGCAAAGCGGATGAGTGCCCTCGGAACCTCAATCACTGGTGGAGAACCGCAAGAGGCGATGAAAAAAACCTGCCGCTACCTCTCGTTATTAAAGACAGAGTTTGGATCAGATCATCATACTCACTTATACACTGGTATTACCGGTGGAAGAGAGAATATGCGGAGGTTGTCCGAGGCTGGGCTGGACGAGATCCGGTTCCATCCACCGTACGAACAGTGGGGGGAGTTACACGGGACCGCGTGGGAGGATATCTTGTATATCGCTCGTGAAGAAGGGCTCACCCCCGCATTTGAGATACCTGGTATCCGGCCTGAAACTGAGTTTCTGGAATTTCTCGATGAAGGGGCCGCAGATTTCTGTAATATTAACGAGTTCGAGATGTCGGATGGCAACTACCGGCGAATGCAAGAACAGGGATATGAACTCCAAGATGGACACATGTCTGCAGTGAAGGGGTCACGTGAGGCAATTCTCGCCGAAATGGGCAGTCACGAGAAGACGTATTTCTGCACGTCAGTTTTCAAAGATGCTGCTCAGCACCGGAATCGACTCAAACGGATGGCAGAGAATATTCGTCGACCATTCGATGAAGTAACTGATGATGGGACGATTGTGTATGGAAAAACCCAGACGACTGTTGATCGACTTCAGAGCTTAGGTGTCCCTCGAGAATTCTTCACTGAGAAATCTGAGCATGTTGAAGTCGCGTGGTGGTTGCTCGAGGAGATGATAGAATCAGGCGACCTCGATAAGGGAGAAATCGTTGAGCAGTATCCAACAGTCGACGGAACTGTAGTTGAGCGGACACCGTTAGCGTAACCTGCAGTAGTATGATTGTCCGCTCGAAACCTATTAGATGGACGGTAAGTAATGACAATACATGTCAGAGTGCCCGCTCGCAGATGACTGTCCGCGGTATTCCGAGCGCATCGATGGAATGGGGTGTCAATATTACGGCGACCGCGGTGGCGCTGAGTGGTGCAACAGTTATGACCAACCGATTCAAGATCTGAAAGCTCAGCCAGTCAAGCCTGGCGAAGAAGTGGTTGTTACCGTCGATGATATTCATGAGAGTGGTGCTGGTGTCGGGCGGACCGAAGAAGGATTTATCATACTGATCGATGGGCTATTACCAGAAGCGCGTGCAACGGTACGAGTCGATCGTGTTAAGTCAAACCACGCGACCGCCAAGAAGGTGATTGAACAACTTCCGATGGAAAGCGAGGAGGGAAATGAAACGAAGGCACCTCAAGAAAATGATACCGGCGCCGAGACGGATAACACAAGTAGTGGAACCGATAGCCCAACAGCACTGGGAAGTCGAGACAACTTCTGGGGAAGTTAATTTGAGGTAACTCTGGAGAAATGTTGCACCTATCGATACAGTGAAATGTCAAACGTATTTTTGCAAGAAGAATAAATTGAGTAGTTAGTCTGTCCGGCTGCCTCGAAGAAGCGGGAGAACCGCGTCACTCAATTATACATTTTAGCTGCGACTGCACTGTGGACTCCCCCGCGCTCGGGGCTCTGGCTTGATGAGAGCTTGCTGCTTCTGTGTCAGAGTGTCCGAGAACAACTGAGCGGTTTTAGACTACAGGCGATTTCGACAGGTAGTTTCAACTCGGAGCCAGAGTCGGACACTCCTTTGTTAAA
>ERZ1034569.39-NODE-39-length-43632-cov-13.734745_pt1 | contig 43632 bp, 39 predicted proteins | sample MGYA00520706_ERZ1034569 | MGnify/ENA primary metagenome ERZ1034569 (study PRJEB33760, sample SAMEA4777722) | hypersaline lake metagenome | biome: hypersaline environment; feature: brines | place: Spain | collected 2014-08 | depth 0 m ...
CGCGACGTATCCAATCAGTTCGGACCTGAACAAGTTCATCGGCGGCGACGCGGTCTCGTTCGACATCGTGATCGTCGCCCGCCCCACCGACGACCGCGAGCCGACCTCGTGGCGAACACTCCGGCGCAACATCGTCCGCACCGCACGCGAGACGCGCGAGACGCTCGAACAAAATCGTGATCTCGCCTCTGGCGACATCGGCGTGATCGAGATGGGGAAGTGTTTCCAAGAGTACTCGAAACACCACGGCAAAGTCCACCGCGCCGGCGAGATCATGGAGGCGAAGGAAGTCGTCGACCAGATCTACGGCATCATCCAAGACGCCGACCTCGGCGAGACGGACGTGTACCTCGACTTGCTCGAACAGTACAACCCGAGCACAGACGACCTCAACAAGCTCCTGCGACGCGCCGACGCGACCCAAGACCGGATGGCGGAGATGGAGTTGCTCGACACTGGTGCGGGCGGTCTCAAACTCCGCGACTGGCGCGACGAGGATCGACAGGCGTACGCCAGGGAAGCCGTCGAGACCCCCGACACCACCGCGACGACGCTCGACCGCGCACATCTCCTCAGAGATGTCTACGAACAGGGGGGCTCCCGCCGCGAGTATCTCGACGACTGGGACCACGACGAGCTACAGGAACTCTGCGAAGACCTCGCTCGTGTCACGGGCGACGAAACCTACCTCCGGATGCTCGGCGCGGACGTGACGCTGGCGGAACTCGGCGCCGACTGACGCAGACTGTTCGGATAACTGACGGGAGATCGAGGCGAACTTTTTTCTGCTCACTATTTCACGGTACACCAATGTCGTCGACGAGAGCGCTCGACTGTCCGGCCTGCACAGCGACGATGGACCAACGTGTCGAACACGGCGTCACGATCGACTACTGCCCGGACTGTGGCGGGGTGTGGCTCGATCCGGGGGAACTCGAACAGGTCGCCGGCTACGACGGCCACAGCCACAGCCACAGCCACGGGCACCACCACCACGACGACGATGTCGACATCGACATCGAGGCCGACGAGGAGGACGAAGAGGACGCCGGGATCTTCGGCACCATCGCGAGCGCACTCGGCGCTGACGAGGGGTTCGAGGACGAAGCGTTCGAAGAGGAGGAGGAGTTCGGGATGGAGGAGGACTTCGGCGGCGAGGAGTTCTGAGTCGACGGAGCGACCCACGAGGATCGCTGTCGATCTGTCGGTCGCGACCGGCGGTGCGGGACGGGCCCCACCGACTCACGCCGATTCCTTTCACTCTACTAACAACTCGCTGTTCAAATCGCGACGCTAGTTCAATCCGTCGTAAGATTTACTACCCGTAGTCACGTCAGGGTGAAACACGACGCTGCGGTGGGCGCCGTGAAAAACGGCAGGGCGTGCCAGCGCCCTCCCATCGTCGCGTCGTGCGCTGTACACGACATGTGTTCGAACGATTCACCGTCAGTAAAACCTGACGGCACGACAGACGCAGCGGAGCTTGCAGCCGAGTACGAGGAGTTTCTCCTGGACATCGAGGAACAGCCGCTTCCGGGCTACCGCACCGACGAGATGCGCGTGCGGATCGAGGAAGTGCGCGCCACGCTCGCGGCCGAGGGCGCCGCGTCGGCAGGCCAGCTCCAGCAGTTGTTGCGCACCGTCACGGAGGCGCTCGCAGACGTGCAGGCGGCGCAGGTCGTTCCCGTGCCTGAGAGTCGCGATCTCACGAACGCGGTGCCGGGGGCGACCGACACCGGCGCGGCCTACGAGGTGACGGAAACGGAACAACAGCAGGCGACGAACGTGCTCATCAACCTCCTGTTCACGGTCGTCGAGACCCCGACGCGGGAGGACCGGCGGCGGTACGACGAGCGTGCGGCTCGCGACAACGACGAGCGTACGGTTCGTGACGCCGGCGTCGGTGACGACGGCGAGCACGCGGTTCGCGACGACGCCGACGACGATGCAGGCGCCGCCAGCGAGAGCGACGTTCCCGCCGACGACACGGACACCGAGGCGACCACCGACTTCGGCGTGACGGGCTACGCCGGCCCGGAGTGACACGCGTCGGGCACGGACGGGCCTGAGTTCCGTCCTCGCTCGGACGCGTTTTTCCGTCAGACGCGTGCTGTTCGCGCCCGACCAGACGGCTTCTCCGTTAGTTCTCACTGCAGCGCGCCGTCCATCGCGTCGAACAACCGCGTCTTCAGCTGTTCACCGCGCGGCGCAGTCACCTCGCGGGTGCCGTCGGCCTGTACGGCCGGCGGCACCCGTCCACCACCCATCCGGGCGTGGCCACCGGCAGAGGCGTTGTCGATGTCGCCGACCGCGGCGTCCAACGCCCGGCCCATGTGGACACGGTCGTCACGCGACCGTCCCGAGAGGTGGATCGTCCCGTCCTTGTCGCCGACGACGACGACCGCAGAGACACCCTCCAGTCCGACGAGTTCGTCCGCCGCCTCCGGGATGGTGTCGCCGTTCGACACCGACCCCACGTCGCTGACCGCGTACGAGCCGCGGATGTCCCGCCCGGCGATGGCGCGTGCTTTCACCTCCAGCGTCTCCGTCGACACGTCCGGGTCGGCGATCCGCGAGAGGAGGTCCTCATCGACACCCGGCGAGAGGTAGCCCGCGGCCGCGAAGTCCTCGTCGGAGGCCCCACGAGTGAGCCGGTTCGTGTCCGAGAGAATGCCGTACAACAGCCCCGTGGCGATCCACGTGGGCAACGCCAGGTCCGACACCTCGCTGTCGTGGCGGTCCGGCGGGACCGGCGTCGCGCCGAGGTTCTGGAAGTACTCCGCGACGATGCTGGCGGCGGCGCCGTAGTCCGTCCGCACGTCCGTGAACGCCTCCCCAGAGCCGTCACCGGGGTGGTGGTCGACGATCGCCGTCGGCAACACCCCGTCCGCGCCGGTGAACCCCCGAGGTTCGTTGTGGTCGACGAGGACGACCGCCTCCGCAGCGAGGTCGGTGACGTGGTCGATACACTCCAACTCGACATCGAGGACGGTTCGGAACGCGCGGTTCTCCTGTCGTCGGATCTCTCCGGAGTACTGGATCGTCGTCTCCGTCCCCACCCAGTCAGCGACCTGCGCGACGCCGACCCCGGCAGCCATCGCGTCCGCGTCCGGGTCCGGGTGGAGCAACACGGCCACCTCGTCGGCGTCCGCCAACACGGCCTGGAGCCGCGCGCCGGGCGGCTGTCGCAGGCGACGCGCGAGGACGAACACCGCGACGATGACCAGCCCAACCCCGACAGCAGCCGCCAACACGCCGGGCCCCACCCCGAACGTCTCGCGTGTCAGCTGGACCAGCCGCCCCACCTGTGAGAGCATACGTACTGGCGGAGTGGACCGAGACACAAGAATGTACGAGACCGTTCAATCGCCCGACGGCGCCGGATTCGCCGGGGATTTCGACGTTCGTCGTGTGCCCGTGCGGACGCCAGTCTCCGGGTGGGTGTCAGGCGTCGGTGTACGCCTCGACCGCGGCGCGGTACCCCTCCCGGAACGTCGGGAACCGGAACTCGTAGCCCAACTCCCGGAGCGTGGTGTTGTCGACCCGTTTGCTCGTCTGAATCCGACGGCGAGCGGCCGCAGACAGATCACCGGCCGCGATGCGTTCTGCTTTCGTCCGTTTCTCCGGGCGGGCGACCCCACACTCGTCGGCGAGCCAGTCGGCGAACGTCCACTTCTCGACCGGTTCGTCGTCGACGACTGTCACCACCTCCCCACGGGCGTGGTCGGTCGGTGACGACCGTGGTCCGTCGACTCTCTCTTCGTTCGACTCCGACCCTGACACGCCCTCCGATCCAGACTGTGATCCGTCGGTCGGTGACGCCCCGGTGAGGAGGAACCGCACCGCGCCGGCGGCGTCGTCCCGGTGGACCATGTTGAGATACCCCTGCGTGACTGGCCCCTCCACGTACCGTTCCAGCCGGTAGCGGTCCGGGCCGTACAGCCCGGCGAACCGCGCGACGGTGCCGTCGATCCCGGCGTCGGCGGCCGTCTCCGTCGCGACGCGTTCCGCCTCGGCCAACACCGCCGTCTTCTCAGTCTGTGGGTCAAGCGGGGTCGTCTCGTCAACCCACGCGCCGTCGTGGTCGCCGTACACGCCGGTGCTGGAGGTGTAGACGAGCCGATCCGGCGGGGACGCGCGGTCGGCGTACGCGTCGATCGTGTTCCGGAGTCCGTCGACGAACACGCGCCGTGCCGGCTCCGCCCCACGCCCGCCGCTGCTGGCGGCGAACACGACCGCGTCGGCGTCCGGCAGCGCGGTCAGCTCGGCTGGCTCTGTCACGTCCGCCGCGACAGCGTCGATCCCCACCTCACGAACGGGTTGGGGGGAGCGCCGAACGCCGGTCACGTCGTGGCCCGCGGCGTCGAGTTGGCGACACAACGCCAGCCCGACGTAGCCCGCACCGACGACTGTCACCCGCACGGTTAGCTCCGCGAGCGGATCAGCGACTGGACGGCCGCGAGTTCGTCCAGCCGGAGTCTGATCTCCCCCTCCAACGCCTGCCGCACCTCACGCGCGTCCAGCTCCGTCTCGATCTCCAACGCGACCGTGTCCACATCTAAGATTGCGGTCGACAGCCCCATCATCAGCCCGTCGCGGACCTCGGCAGTCACCGCGTCCGGGTCGATGCCGTCGACCGCGAAGACGGCGGCGGCGTCCGACAGCGTCGCGTCGGCAACGTCGCCGTCCGCGAACGCCGCGACCGTCTCCGGGTCGAGCCCCGTGTCGGCCGCGACCGTCTCCTGGCCGTACTCGTCCACGACTGCCGCGAGTTTGGCCGCGTACGCCGCCTGTAGTTCGGCCGCCGTCGGCGTCTCCGCGTCCGGCAACACGTCGTACAACATGCCTGTTGCTCGGAACCATGTCTCCAAAACCGTTGTCACTCACGCAGTGGCTGCCGAACGACCGACGGTGGTCGCGTGTCGTGGCCGGACGGCCCGGTCAGGCGGACGCGAGCCGGTCGGCCGTGACGACCCGGACGGAGGCTGGCCGCTTGACGAACTCCCCGCTGGAGGCGGCGACGATCTGTTCGATACCGCGCTGGGCAGCCACGTCGAGCAGTCGTTGGTCAACCCGGCCGTCCAACACCAACAGGAACCCCAGCGTCTCGTCGTCCGCGAGTGTGTCGAACGCCTCCCCTGCGGGCACCTCTGCCACGACCTCCAACTCCCGGTCGAGCACGCGGGCGGTGTTCGTCCCCGCGTCGATCACGTCTCTGACGTGCCCCCGGAGTGTCGCCGGACGCTCGCTGTCGTCCGACTGTCGTTCGTCTGTGGCCGTTTCTGACTCGTCTGCGGCCGTCTCTGACTCGTCTGCGGTCGTCTTCGACTCATCTGCGGCCGTTTCCGACTCGTCTGCGGCTGTCTCCGACTCGTCTGCGGTCGTCTCCGACTCGGTGTCAGTGTCGCCCGACGCTTCGTCGTCTGACCCCACATCCGCGTCGCCTGATTCTGCGTCCGCATTGTCCGACCTCGCATCCGTGTCGCTTGATTCTGCGTCCGCACCGTCCGACCCCGCATCCGCGTCGCCCGACTCTGTCTGGCCGCCCGTCGCTGCCGTCGACGCTTCTGTATCGGGCTGGCCGTCTGTCACGCCTGTGTCTGCTGTTTCTGCGCCGTTCGCGACCGCAGACGCCGCGACGGCGCCGCCGGCTTCGTCTGTTTCGGCGGCGTCTGCGGTCGCTTCCTCGTCACCCCCCTCGCCGGCTGTCTCGGGTGTCTCGCTCGACACGTCGTGCGTCTCGCCTGACACCTCACTCGTCTCGCCGTCGTGATCGTCCGCGATCTCGTCGACGACTGCCGCCGCGTCGACCGTCACGGAGTCGTCGGTGGTGCCGACCCCACCGATCGACTCGCGGCCGTCGGCGGCGCTCGTGCGGACGGAGCCGGTCGTCCGGCCGGCCTCGGTCCCGTCGTCGGTGTCGCCGGCGGCTCGTGACTGCTCTGTCGCCGAGCGGTCACCCGACCGTGGGTTGCCGTCACTCGTCTCCAACGTCTCGAAGGGGACCTTCTCGCGGAGCGCGTCCATCACGTTCTCTCGCGAGAGATCCTCGACGGAGACGTTCTCGGGCGCGTAGGCGACGTAGTCCACGTCACCCACCTGCGCGAGTTCCCGTAAGATCAGGTCGCCGCCGCGGTCGCCGTCCAAAAACGCCGTGACGGTGCGCTCGTCGGTGAGATCCGCCACCGCGTCTGGCACGTCCGTCCCCTCGACGGCGATTGCGTTCTTGATGCCGTACTCCAACAGCGTCGACACGTCCGCGCGCCCCTCGACGACGATCACCGCGTCGGAGTCGCTCACCCGCGGTCCGGCGGGGTAGTCTGCGAACTCGTCGACCTGTTCGACCCGTTGGGCGTCTCGCACCTCCTCGAGAATCTCGTCGGAGTCCATCACCCCCTCGTCGAACGACTCCACGAGCAGTTCCTTGGCGCGTTCGACCACCTCGCGGCGCTTGGCGGCGCGCATGTCCTCGATGCCGGCGACCTCCACGCGCGCCTCACACGGGCCGACCCGTGTGATCGACTCCAACGAGGCCGCCAGGATCGCGGTCTCGACTCTGTCGAGACTGGAGGTGATCGTGATCTCGCCGAACGACTGGCCGTGTTCGCTGTCGATCTCGACATCGATCCGCCCGACCTTCGAGGACCGTTGGAGGTCCCGGAGGTCCAGCTCGTCGCCTAACAGTCCTTCCGTCTGTCCGAACACCGCGCCGACGACATCCGACCGTTCGACGACGCCGTCTGCGGTGATCCGTGCGTGAATGAGATACTTCGATGTGTCTTCCATGAGTGTGCCCTCCCGAGCGTGAAGCTGACGTGGTGAACTGCCGTCGTGGTGCGGCTGCTCGTGTCACCGGACGACTCAAACCGTCCGCGTCGGATATAGTTGTCGTACCAGTAGAACACTCGCGTTGTCGGCCAGATTTCTCACACAGACGAGAGAGACGAAGCCGGCGAGGGTGACGCACTCTCCACCGGAGTGGTCGGTGCTCAGGCGTCTGTCTCGGTCTCGTCGGCGTCCGACTCGCTGGCGTCCCTGTCCGCCGTGTCGGCGTCGGCACCCGTCTCCTCGACAGCCTCGTCTCCCGTGTCGGCGTCTGCGCCGTCCAGACCGTACATCTCGGCGGTGAGTTGTCGTGCCTCCGCGACGACTCCGTCCAACACCGCCTCGTCGGCCGTCTCGTCGTACCCCCGGCCGTTGGGGGTCGGTCGTCCCGCGTTCCCGGGGCCGCGACTCTGACCGTGTGCGCCCGTCTCGCCGTGGTCGTGGTCGTGTCCGTCGGTGGTCGTGTCCTCAAACACCTCGTCGTACTCCGCCGCCGGCGCGTGGTCGACGACCGTGTCCGCCAGCGCCTCGGGCGTGGCCGCCTCCCACTCCGGGACGGTCTCCGACAGCCACGCCTCGTGGTCGCCGCCGCGCAACATCGCCGTGAACGCGAGGTGGTTGGCGAGGTGTTCGCCGTCTCGCTGTGGGGTCTCACACACCGGACACGCGTAGCCCATACCCCGATGTGGCGGTTCGACGGGTGTAGTGGTGTCGGACGAACGACTGAGAGAGACGAAATAGTCAACTGGAACAGGGTGTTCTCACCGGTATGTGCAGGCGAGAGCTGACCTATGTCGACTTGTTCGCGGGCGCAGGCGGGCTGTCGGTCGGGCTCGAACGGGCGGGGTTCGAGTTGGTCCACGCCGTCGAGGTGGACGAGAACGCGCGCCAGACGTTCGCGAACAACCGCGACGGGCTCACAGTCGAAGCCCTCTCGGGGGACATCCGCGAGGTGCCGCAAGCCGAGATTCCGGCGGTCGTCGGCCGCGACCGTGTCGACCTCGTCGTCGGCGGCCCGCCCTGTCAGGGGTTCTCGGAGGTGATCAGTCCGGACGGCTCCGACGAGCGCAACCACCTGTTCGAGCAGTTCGTCGATTGGGTCAGGGCGCTCGATCCGACGGCGGTGTTATTCGAGAACGTCCGCGGGATGCAACAGACCGCCGACGGGGCGTTTCTCGACGCCGTCACGGCGTCGTTCGGCCGACTCGACTACGACGTGACTCACCGCGTCGTCAGGGCCTCGGAGTTTGGCGTCCCACAACACCGCCGGCGGCTCCTCGTGTTGGCCGCCAAATCGGACGTGTCAGAGAACCCGTTCGACGGGTTCACACTCGATCCGGTCGCGATCCCCGGGGTCACAGACGGAATCGGTGATCTTCCAGCCGTCACACCGGGCGAGGCGGTGACCGACTACACCACCCACCCCGAGACTGCGCTCCAGGCTGACTTGCGGGGTGACGCGACGGAGCTGTCGGCACACGTCGCCGCGAACCACACCGACGAGATGGTCGAGATGATCTCACACGTTCCCGACGGCGGTGACTGGACGGCGATTCCCGAGGAGCTACAGCCGTCCTCGGGGTACCACAACTCCTACTCCCGGCTCGACTCAACGGAACCGGCGGTTGCGATCACCTCCAACATGTCCAAGCCGTCGAGCGCACGGTGTATCCACCCGTTCGAGGATCGTGGGCTCACGCCGCGTGAGGGCGCACGACTCCAGACGTTCCCGGACGACTACCGGTTCAGCGGCGGGCTCGTCTCCGTTCGCCGCCAGATCGGCAACGCCGTCCCGCCGTATCTCGCCGAGGCTGTCGGCTACTACCTCCGGAGAGACGTGTTCGACGAGACGCTGACACGCGAGCATCGGGAACGTGTCCACAGACTCCGGTCCGGCGCACGCCCGCTGTGTGAGTTCGACCCACAGGCGACGGACGCAGGGTTCGCGCGACAGACAACACTCGACTCGGCCGACTGAGCCGCCTCAGTCCCGTTCTGTCCTGATCCAGTCGCCGAGTTCCAACGCCATCACATGTGCCGCCTCCCCGTCGCCGTAGTACCGCGGCTCCGTCCGAACCGGTTCGAACCCCTCCGAGCCGTACAGCCGTTGTGCGCGGGTGTTGGAGGCGCGCACCTCCAACTTCACCACGCTGGCGCCGCTGGCGGCGAGGTGGTGGAGCGCCCGGCGGAGCAGTCGCCGTCCGAGCCCCTGGCCTTGTGTGTCCGGGCGGACGGCGATGTCTTTGATGTGGCCGATGTCGCGGCCGTGGTTCGGAGTCGTGTCGCCGACGACGTAGCCGACGACGCCGGAGCCGTCCGTGTGTTTCGCCGCGGCGGGGTCGACCGTCGGCCCGCCGGTGGGCTGTTCGGCGACCAGAAACGCCGGCGCGTCCAACAGCCGTTCGAAGGCGGCGTACGGCCACGGTTGTTTAAAGACCGTCTTCTCGATCCGGTAGACGGACAACAGGTCCGTCTGTCGTGCCTCCCGGAGACGCGTCCCGTCCCGACCGCCGGGGTCGACCGTCGTCACGAGGCTCAGTACAGCGTCACAGGGCATAAACCACACGCGACGAGCGGCCCGCCGAGCCACGCGATTGAAATACCACGACGGCCAACAGAGAGTAGTAACCGATGAGCGAGGACTTCTACGAGGCTTTGGGTGTCTCCAGAGACGCCAGCGAAGAGGAGATTCAGCAGGCGTACCGACAGAAGGCGACGGAGTACCACCCGGACGTGAGCGACGATCCGGACGCCGAAGAGAAGTTCAAACGGATCAAGAAGGCCAAGGAGGTTCTCACCGACGACGAGAAACGCCAGGCGTACGACCGGATGGGCCACGACCAGTTCGAACAGGCGGAGAAACGCGGCGGCTTCGAGGACGGCCCCGGCGGCCCGGGTGGGCCGGGACAGGGACCGTTCGGCGGCGCGGCCGGCGGCGGCTCCTTCGGCGGCGGCGGGATCGGCGACATCTTCGAGGAGTTCTTCGGCGGTGGCGGCCGTGGCGGTCGCCGCGCGGGGAAGGATCTCCGGACCCAAATGGAGATCACACTCCAGGAGGCGTACGAGGGGACGACCAAGGAGTTCACCGCCGCTCGCCCGGCGCGGTGTAACGAGTGTGCCGGCCGTGGCCACCCGCGTGATGTCGATGTCAACACCTGTCGGCAGTGTAACGGCCGTGGGCAGGTGCGGCAGGTCCAACAGACCCCATTGGGGCGTGTCCAACAGACGACGACCTGTCCGGAGTGTGACGGCGACGGTGAGGTGCCCGAACGGGAGTGTGCCGTCTGTGACGGCTCCGGGATCACCCGCGAGGAGGCGTCACTCACCGTCGACGTACCCGCCGGGATCGAGGACGGCCAGACCCTCCGGATGGACGGTGAAGGTGCGCCCGGCGACCGCGGCGCGCCGGACGGGGATCTGTTGATCGACGTGTCGATCCAGTCGTCAGAGCGGTACGACCGCGACGGGAGCGACCTCCACGTCACGGAGGCGATTTCGTTCCCGCAGGCGGTGTTCGGCGACACGATCCGTGTTGACCACCTCGGCGGCGAGGTGGAGTTGGACATCCCGGCCGGCACACAGAGCGGGGAGACGTTCCGTTTGAGCAGGAAGGGGATGCCGCGGCTCCGTGGCCGTCGCAACGGCGACCTCTACGTCCAGGCGCGAGTCGTCACGCCAGACGATCTCAATGCCGAACAGAAGGAAGCGCTCCAACGGTTCGCAGAGGCCGGCGGCGAGGAAGTCGACGTGAGCGAGGGGTTCTTTGAGAAACTGAACGACTTGTTCTGACGACACCCGTCGACGAGTGCTCGTGTGCGGCCGGTCAGTCGGCCGCCGTCGGTGACTCTGAGTCGCCGTCCGCCTCGTTTGCCGTGTCACCGTCGTCTCGCTCGCTCTCGCCGTCCGCCTCGTTTGCCGTGTCACCGTCGTCTGTCGCGTCGGCGGCCGCGGCCACACCCACACAGGCGACGGCGTCGTCCGGCTCCGTCTCCATCACGTTCACCCCCATCGTGTTGCGGCCGACCGTCGACACCTCCTCGACGGGTGTGCGTGTGATCTGCCCCTGCTCGCTGACGGCAAACAGGTGGTCGCCGGGCGCGACCGTCTCGATCCCGCGAACCGGGCCGTTGCGCTCCCCGGTGTCGATGTCGATCAACCCCTTCCCGTTGCGGCTCTGCCGGCGGTAGGCGTCGATCTCCGTCCGTTTGCCGTAGCCGTTCGCGGTGACGGTCAGCGTCCACGTGGAGTCGCTCGCAATCGCGGCCAAGCCGGCGACGCGGTCGTCGCCTTGGAGGTCGATCCCGCGGACGCCGCGTGCGGCCCGCCCCATCGGCCGGGCGTCTGCCTCGTCGAATCGGATCGCCATCCCGTCGACGGTGCCGATCACGATGTCTTGGTCCCCGTTCGTCACGGTCACGTCGGCCAGCTGGTCGTCGCCGGTCAGCGAGATCGCCCTGATCCCCGTCGAGAGGATGTTGGCGAACTCCTCGCCGGCCGTCCGCTTGAGGTACCCCTGCTGGGTCACCATCGTCACGTAGCTGTCGTCGGTGAACGCGCCACACGACAGCGTCGCGGTGATCTGCTCGCCGTCGTCGAGATCCAACACGTTCACCATCGAGGTGCCGCGTGCGGTCCGCCCGTACTCCGGCACCTCGTACGTCTTCAGCCGGTACACCTGCCCCTCGTCGGTGAAACAGAGGAGGTTGTCGTGTGTGCTGGCGACGAACGCCGAGGCGACCCGGTCGCCGTCTTTCGGGTTCGCGCCGATCACCCCCTTCCCGCCGCGCCGCTGGGCGCGAAACTCCTCGGCGGGCACCCGTTTGACGTAGTCGTCTTCGGTGACGACGACCACCATCTCCTCTTCGGGGATCAGATCCGCGCGGGTCACGTCGCCCGCGTCGCGGACGAACCCGGTCTGGCGGGCGTCGTCGTACTCCGTCTTCACCGCTCGGAGTTCGCGTTTGATCACGCCCAGCAGCTCCGACTCGTCGGCGAGGATCTCCTCTAACCGTTCGATCCGGTCGGTCAACGCCTCGTACTCCGACTCGATGTCGGCCGCCTCCATCGACGTGAGCGACCCCAACTGCATCCTGACGATGTGGGCCGCCTGCTCCGTCGAGAGATCGAACCCCGCCTGGAGCGCTGCCTTCGCGGCGTCCCGATCCTCGCTGTCCTGGATCGTCTCGACCACGTCGTCGGCCTGTTCGAGCGCACGGAGCCGTCCCTCCAGGATGTGGGCGCGGTCTTCCGCCTCGTCGAGTTCGTGACGTGTGCGTCGGGTAACGACCTCCTTCCGGTGGTCGACGTAGTGAGCCAACGTCTCCTTGAGCGTGAGCACCTGCGGTTGACCGTCGACCAGTGCGAGGTTGATGACGCCGAACGTCGACTCCAGGTGGTGTTCCAACAGTTGGTTCTTCACCACGTCGACCGACGCGCCACGCTTGAGGTCGATCACCACCCGCACCCCGTCGCGGTCGGACTCGTCACGGAGGTCGGCGATCCCCTCGATCGTCCCCCCGTTCACGTCCTCGGCAATGCGTTCGACGATCCGCGCTTTGTTCTCCTGGTAGGGGAGTTCGGTGACGACGATCTGGTCGCGGCCGTTTGGCCCCTCCTCCGTCTCGAAGGTGGCACGCACCCGGAGCCGCCCCCGGCCGGTCGTGTACGCGTCTAACACGCCGTCGCTGCCGACGATCTTCGCGCCCGTCGGGAAGTCCGGCCCCCCGATCGGGCCGTCCGTGCCGCCGTCACCCGGCAGGAGTGTCGCCGTGTCGATCAGCTCGCGCACGTCACAGTCGGGCTCGTCGATCAGTTTGATCGTCGCGTCGATCACCTCCCCGAGGTTGTGGGGCGGGATCTTCGTCGACATCCCGACGGCGATCCCCGTCGACCCGTTGACGAGGAGATTCGGGTACGACGCCGGCAACACCGCCGGCTCCTTCAACCGGTCGTCGTAGTTGGACTGGAAGTCGACCGTGTCGCGGTCGATGTCCTCCAACAGCTCCTCTGCGATGGGTGACATCCGGGCCTCCGTGTACCGCATCGCCGCCGCCGGATCGCCGTCCATCGACCCGAAGTTCCCCTGGCCGTCGACCAACGGGTACCGCATAGAGAACTCCTGAGCCATGTTGACCAGCGTGTCGTAGATCGCCTGGTCACCATGTGGGTGGTAGTTCCCCATCGTCTCCCCAACGACCGAGGAAGACTTCCGGTGGCCCGATCCCGACGAGACCCCCATCTCGTGCATCGCGTAGAGGATGCGCCGGTGGACCGGCTTCAGCCCGTCGCGCACGTCCGGGAGCGCCCGGCCGGCGATGACGGACATCGCGTAATCGATGTACGACTGTTCCATCTCGTCTTCGATCCGGACCTGCTCGATCCGGGCGGCCTGTCCGTCGTCGGGGTGTCTGTCTGAGCTCATGTGTCGTCTCCCGCGTGTCTCCGTCTGGTCGCTTCGCTCCGGTGCCGTCCCACCGCCCGCGTGGCGCCGCTGGGGGTCAGATGTCCACCCAGTCGGCCTCGGGCGCGTTCTCCTTGATGAACTGTTTCCGGGGTTCGACCGCATCCCCCATCAAGACGTTGAACATCCGGTCGGCCTCGGCGGCGTCCTCGACGGTGACCTGTTTGAGCACGCGATGTCGTGGGTTCATCGTCGTCTCCCACAGCTGTTCGGGGTTCATCTCCCCGAGCCCCTTGAACCGTTGGACCTGGTCCGGCGTCCCCCCACACTGCTGGGCGACGATCTGGTCGCGTTCCGCCTCCGTCATCGCGTCGTACGTGTCGCCGCCGTTCCGGACCCGGTACAACGGCGGCTGTGCCGCGTACACGTAGCCCGCCTCGATCAGCGGCTTCATGTGGCGGTAGAACAGGGTCAACAACAACGTCCGGATGTGTGCCCCGTCGATGTCCGCGTCCGTCATCATGATGATCCGCTCGTAGCGCGCCTCCTCGATGTCGAACTCGTCACCGATCCCCGTTCCGATGGCGGTGATCATGTTGCGGATCTCGTCGTTCTCCAACACCCGGTCGAGGCGGTGTTTCTCCACGTTGAGAATCTTCCCACCGAGCGGGAGAATCGCCTGGAACTCCGGGTTGCGACCCTGCTTTGCGGAGCCGCCCGCGGAGTCACCCTCAACGACGAACAGCTCCGAGTCGCTCGGCTCCCGGGACTGACAGTCCGAGAGCTTCCCCGGGAGCGCCGTCGACTCCAACGCCGACTTCCGGCGTGTCAGCTGTTCGGCCTTCTTGGCGGCCTTGCGGGCACGCGCCGCCTCCGCCGCCTTCTGGACGACCGCCTCCGCCGTCTCCGGGTGTTCCTCGAAGAACGTCCCGAGGTGATCGTGGATCGTCGACTCCACCGCACCGCGCACCTCGCTGTTGCCCAACTTCGTCTTCGTCTGCCCCTCGAACTGCGGGTCGGGGTGTTTCACCGACACGACCGCGGTCAACCCCTCGCGTACGTCCTCCCCACGGAGATTGTCGTCGAGATCCGACAGGAGACCGTGGTCGTCGGCGTAGTCGTTGACCAGTCGTGTCAGCGCCGTTTTGAACCCGGTGAGGTGGGTGCCGCCCTCGCGGGTGTTGATGTTGTTCGCGAACGCGTGGACCGACCCTTGGAGTTCGTCCGTCGCCTGCATTGCCACCTCGATGGCGATCTCGCCGTCCTCGGCAGGGACGGTGTCTTCGACGTAGATCACGTCCTCGTGAAGCGGCGTGCGCGTCTCGTTGAGGTAGGCGACGAACTCGCGGATACCACCGGAGTAGTGGAACCCCTCGGTGGCGCCGTCGCGTTCGTCCGTCAGTGTGATCTCGACACCGGAGTTGAGGAAGGCAAGCTCGCGCAGTCTGGTGGCGAGCGTGTCGAAGGAGAACTCCCCGGTCTCGAAGATCTCGTCGTCGGGCCAGAACCTGATCTCTGTCCCCGTCGACTCGCCGTCTTCGAGCGGTCGGTGTTGTTCGAACCCGTTTTCGGTCGGCTCACCGTGGTCGAACTGGTGTCGCCAGACGTGTCCGTCGCGTCTGACCTCGACTTCCAACCACTTCGAGAGCGCGTTGACGACGCTCACGCCGACCCCGTGGAGCCCGCCAGACACCTGGTAGGACTTGTTGTCGAACTTGCCGCCGGCGTGGAGCACCGTCATGATGACTTCGAGCGCGGGCCGGTCGTGGTCTTCGTGGGTGTCGACCGGGATGCCGCGCCCGTCGTCCGCGACGGAGACGGCGCCGTCCTCGTGGATGGTCACGGAGATTTCGTCGCAGTACCCCGCCAACGCCTCGTCGATGGAGTTGTCGACGACTTCGTAGACGAGATGGTGGAGGCCACGCGAGTCCGTGGAGCCGATGTACATGGCCGGACGCTTCCGGACGGCCTGGAGTCCCTCCAGGACCTGAATCTGGCCGGCTCCGTACTCGCTTTCGCCTGAACCTGACATAGGAACCTACCCTTGTTAAGTGCTCTTTCATTAAAAACCCCTCGCACGCGTGCGGGCGGGCAAGTAATAAAAGCAGAGTAGCGGTTACAGTTCAAGAGAACGTACTCACTCGCCGGGGGAGTCCGGAGGGGACACGGTGGGTTCTACTTCCGGTCCGGGGACCACACGCTTTTCACCGAAGCCAGGATAGCAACCGTAGATGACGTCGTTCCAGTCGGCACTCGGTGAGGACGAGGGGGTCGCCGACGAGCTGGCGGCCAACCAGCGACAGATCTCTATCGCCGAGTTCTTCGAGAAGAACAAACACATGCTGGGGTTCGACTCCGGCGCCCGTGGGCTCGTCACCGCGGTGAAAGAAGGGGTTGATAACTCCCTCGTCTGGGAGACACCGTTCGTCTATCGCGACAACGGCGAGACAAAACACGAGCCAATCGGTGCAATGGTAGACAGGCTGATCGAACAGCACCGCGAGGACGTGACAGTCGAACGAGGGGGGGACTTGGAGAAAGTTCGTGTCGGGGGAGTTGAGGCACTCTCGTTCAACGACGAGTACGATGTCGGCTTCCAGTCCGTCGGGACAGTGTTTAGACACCGAGTCAACAGTGATATCTACAAGCTCTCTGTAGAGGGAGGCCGCGAGGTCAGATTGACTGACTACCACAGTGTGTTTGTCCTCCGAGACGGTGACATTGTCTCTGTCAAGACCAGTGAGATCACAGAGGACGATCACGTAGTGCTTCCACAGAACTCCTGGGGGGAAGGTAGTTGGTCTGAGATTGACCTCGTCACAGAGCTGCTGGATCGTCCAGCAGCCCGCACAGAGCCAGTCGGCCTCTACGGTGTCGAACATCTAATTGAAGAGTATCGTGAATCCATCCGAGAGTCCGTCGACGCGGGGTATCGACTTGGGGACTTCAAAAAGTGTGACCGCTTACCGTTGAATCTTGTCCGAGAACTAGACCTCGACCCCTCGGAGTACCGCGGGTGTGAGCTCGGGTACCGGTACGGGAAGTATCGAATTCCGGCAGTGCTTGATGTCGACTCCGAGTTAGCAGAACTACTGGGGCTGTACACGGCAGAAGGGTGTGTCACCGGTGGCGCAGAGTCAGACCACGAGAAGGTGTACCTCTCACTTGGATCACACGAGACGGAACTGATCTCAAGGGCCGAGTCGCTCGTCAAGTCAGTGTTCGGAATCCCACCGTCGACGGTGAGGGCACACGACTCAGCAACCAACGTCACTGTTTCGTCGAAGATTACTGCGTTAGTGATCAAGGATGTCTTCCAACCGGGCGTATCGGCCGACGAGAAGCGTATCCCACGGTTCGTGTTCGACTTCCCGCAGGATGCCCGGGAACAGTTCCTCCTGGGGTACGCTGCCGGGGATGGCCACCCAACCGAAGCAGCACTAACTGCTCTCAAGCGCGGTGGCAATATCGACTCGGTGCCTAAGAGGCGTTTCTCGGTTTCGACGGTGTCGGATCGCCTCGCGTCGGGGATTCGTTACCTCTTGTCGTCAGTTGGCTACGACGCAACGCATGAGGTGATTCCTGCCGAGACACGAACTATCGATGGCAGAGATATCGAATTCGGCGATAGTCACAAACTCTACATCCGTACCAACCAGTCCTCGGTGTCTCGAAGTCGATTACCTGCCTCAGAGTGCATCTCGTCGGTCGAAGATGCCAAGCTCGCGTACAACCTCGATGGGCGACAGACCCGAGTGGCCACAGACAACGCACTCGCACTCGCGGACGGCGGATCACTGGACTTTATCGACGGCGCTCGAGAAGTCGCCGAGAGTGATCTCACTGCACTGCCCGTTGAGTCGATCAAACAGGTCGAGTACAACCGAAAGTGGGTGTACGATATCTCCGTTCCCGGTGACGAGAATTTCATGGCTGGAACTGCGCCACTCGCTTGCCACAACTCTCTAGACGCCTGTGAGGAGGCCGGGATCGCCCCCGACATCTTCGTCGACATCTCCGAGGCCGGTGACTACTACAAGCTCGTGATCGAGGACAACGGCCCCGGGATCACGAAAGAACAGGTGCCGAAGGTGTTCGGAAAACTGCTGTATGGTTCACGCTTTCATTCCCGGGAACAAAACCGCGGCCAACAAGGTATTGGCATCTCTGCAGCTGTACTTTACTCACAGTTGACTTCAGGAAAGCCGGCGAGAGTCACCTCACGCCCCAAGGGTAAGTCGACCGCCCAGGAGTTCGAGTTGATCATCGACACGGACGCGAACGCCCCAGAGATCAAGGAGGAACGCGAGCGGTCGTGGGACCGCCCGCACGGCACCCGGATCGAGTTGGAGATGGAGGCGAACATGCGGGCACGCTCACAGCTCCACGACTACATCGAGGAGACGGCGGTCGTCAACCCACACGCCCGGGTCGAACTGCGGGAGCCGGGGTTGGCGGAGCCGTTGAAGTTCGAGCGCGCGACCGACGAACTGCACGGCGAGACGGAGGAGATCATGCCCGACGAGACGGAGGAGATCAAACCCCACCCACACGGCGTGGAGCTGGGGACGTTGATCAAGATGTTAGAGGCGACGGAGTCGTACTCGTTGTCCGGTTTCCTCCAAGGGGAGTTCACCCGCGTCGGGACGAAGAGCGCGGCGTCCATCGTCGACGGGTTCCGGGACCGGTTTTACGGTCGCGAGGTGGGGTGGAGCGCGCCCGCGGCCGACGACCCGATCGACCTCGAACGCGCAGTCGAGACGGTCGTCGCGAACAAAGGGAAGGAGGCGACCGAGGACTTCGCCGGGCGGGTCGCCGACACGCTGGAGAGCCGCGAGCGGACGACCCACGCCGGGGTGGTGGAGATTGTCGACACGGTCGCAGACGAGATCGCGACGGCGTACGACACCACATTCGGTGACACGGTTCGTGAGAAGGCAGTGGAGGCGGCGTGGGCGTGTCTGACGGCCTACGGGACGGAGCTGGCTGTGCCGGCCGCGGCGGACAGTCGAGAGCCGGCCGGTAGTAGATCAGACGGCGACGAGCCGGCCAGTGGTAAATCGGACGGCGACGAGCCGGCCGGTAGTAAATCGAATGGCGACGAGCCGGCCAGCGACGAGCCCGCGGCGGTGGATCTCCTCACGCCGGATCTGTACACGATTGTCGACGACGCGACGACGACACAGAAGGACGACACGGTCGTCGACGGCGTCGCAGAGCGGCTCGCCCGTCGGCTCCACGAGGTCGGCGGTCGCCACCGCGTCACCCGCTCAGAGTTGCGGGCGTTGGTCGGTGACGCGGCCGACGACACCGAGGAGTACGACGGCGCGACGTTCGGTGAGACGGCCAGAGAGAACGTCACCGAGGCCGTCTGGGAGCGGACACGGACAGTGCCCGACGACCCCCCGAAGGTGGGGGCGGTGGCGGGTGACCGCGACACGGCTTCGGAGCTGTTAGCGGCGATGCGGGCCGCGGACGTGATCTCGCCGCCGACGAACTGTCTGGCGCCGATCACCGAGGAACTCGTCGAGGCAGGACTGCGAAAGGAGTTCGACGCCGACTTCTACGCGGCCGCCACCCGCGACGCGGAGGTGAGCGGTGGGGATCCGTTCATCGTCGAGGCGGGGATCGCCTACGGCGGGGAACTGGAGGACGGCGGGCAGGTTGACGTGTTGCGGTTCGCCAACCGTGTTCCGTTGGTGTACCAGCGGGGGGCGTGTGCGACGACGGACGTGGTCAAACGGATCGGGTGGCGCAACTACGGGCTCAGCCAGTCCGGCGGGAGCGGCGTCCCACAGGGGCCGGCGGTAGTGATGGTCCACATCGCCTCCACCAATGTCCCGTTCACGAGCGAGTCGAAAGACGCGGTCGCAAACGTGCCGGAGATCGAAGACGAGATCGAGCTGGCGATCCGGGAGGCCGCCCGGGAGTTGAAATCGTTCCTCAACGAACGGCGGTCGCTCCGGAAGCGCCGCGAGAAACAGGACGTGCTCGGCCGTATCCTCCCGGAGATGGCCGAGAAGGTCGCGGAGGTGACCGGCCGTGAGGAGCCGGAGATCGGCGGCGCGCTCGCCCGGATCATGAACAACGTCGCCGTCGAGACGGAGCGTGACGGAGACGAGACGACCCTCGCCGTTCGCAACCACACAGACACCGAGGAGTCGCCGGACGTGACCGCAATCTGCGCCACAGAGCCGGCGGCGACGCCGCCCGCCGCGACGGCCGTCGAGGTGGACGGGGAGTGGTTCCTCAACTGGCAGCCGACGGTCGCGGGCGGGGAGACGGAGCAGGTGACGTTCGAACTGCCGGCAGACGCCGACGTGACGCTGAGCGTCGACGCAGTCGCCGAGGAGAAACTCACCCTGGAGGAAGACGAATGAGCACAGACAGCCCCGAGACAGACGAGACGGACGAGACGAACCTGAACGAAGAACGCGCCCGTGAGGAGTTGTTGGAACTGGCGTCAGAGCTGTACGACCAGTTCGAGTCCGGCGACGTGCCCACACTGACACTGCCCACTCGGACGAAGAGCAACATCGAGTACGACGAGGAGTCGGACGTGTGGGTGTACGGCGACCGCACCTCCACCCGGTCGGCAAACTCCGTCCGCGGTGCACGGAAGCTGTTGAAGTCGATCTACACGGTGGAGTTTCTCAGCCAGCAGTTGGCGGAGGGGCGGTCTTCCACCCTGCGGGAGCTGTACTACCTCTCGGAGTCGTGGGACACCGAGGAGGCGCAGTTCGACAGCCAGGACGAGTCCAACCAGTTGGTCGAGGACTTGGAGGTCGTCTCCGGGGTCACCCGCGAGGACTTCCACATGCGCCCGGAGGAGTCGGGCGCGACGCTGATGGGGCCGTTGGAGATTCGGGAACAGACCCGCCGGGGGGAACGGGTGATCCACTGTCAGGAGGACGTGGGCGAGGGTGGCTACCAGATCCCGAACAACCCGGACATGATCGAGTTCTTAGACGACGACATCGAGTTCGCGTTGGCTGTCGAGACCGGCGGGATGCGCGACCGACTGATCGAGAACGGGTTCGACGAGGCGTACGACTGTCTGGTCGTCCACCTCAAAGGCCAGCCGGCCCGCGCGACCCGCCGGATCACCAAACGCATCCACGACGAGCTCGCCGCGCCGGTGGTGGTGTTCACGGACAGTGACCCGTGGTCCTACCGGATCTACGGCTCCGTCGCCTACGGGTCGATCAAGTCCGCCCACCTCTCGGAGTATCTCGCGACGCCCGAAGCGGAGTTCGTCGGCATCCGCCCGCAGGACATCGTCGACTACGACCTGCCGACGGACCCGTTGTCGGACTCGGACGTGAACGCCTTAGAGTCGGAGCTGGAGGACCCGCGGTTCCAAACGGAGTTCTGGGAAGAACAGATCCAACTCCAACTCGACTTAGAGAAGAAGGCGGAACAACAGTCGCTGGCCTCACAGGGGTTGGACTTCGTGACGGAGACGTACCTCCCTGAACGACTCGACGAGATGGGTGTGGTGTAGTTCGGCGCCACTGGCTCTCGGGGTCGTTCGGCACGGCCGGGTGACACGAGCCCGCAGTCGATCAGAGACAACAGTGTCTGCAGACGGGGGAGGACGCTGTCGACGAGGGTGATGCTGTTCCAGCACGCGAGTGCCCACACCGTCGACGATTTCTGTGATCTGTTGCCCGAGCATCGACAATCTCCGCGACCAGCGCGTCGACGCCGCTCCCGACCCGCGTGGCTCGGCTGCACGCGGCAACTGACACGCGCCGGGTGGTGAACACACCGGCGGTTGGAGCGGGTCTGCGGACGGTCGACTCCCACACCGCCGGTTCATGTTTTAAATCTTGCATTAAATGACAAAACTATACCAAAACAGATTAACCTCGTGGTCGAAAGTGTGAACCATGGTCAGAGAGGTAGACCGACGGTCGGTGTTGAAACGGGTCGGAGCCGCGGGCGTGGTCGGCGCGGGGCTCGCGACGGGCACCGCCAGTGCATGTGGGGGAAACGAACTGATCGAGATGTCTCCCGATCAGATGGCGGAAGGACTAGACGCTCACGCGACGGGCGTGATGGAGGAACTCAGTGATGAAGGGCTCATCGAAGCGCCGATACCAGCCGCGTTACCGCTGGAACCGATGACTGTGACTGAGATGGGCGATGGAGTGGAGGGAGCAGTCCCAGTGCGACTGGACGGCAGCGACACCATCGTCGTGCAAAAATCACTTGGCGACGCCTGGCTCCGGGTGTTCACCGACATCTCGGAGAGTCACTCGTACGCACTGTACGATACGCTCGATGACATGATGGTAGAGGTGATTGCCCCAGACCTGCGAAACGAGGTCGACCTGAGCGATTCGAGTGGTGGCTGTCCAAACGAGTGTCTCAAGAATCGTACGTGTAGCAAAGATGATAATTCCGGACTATGGGATATGCGGCTAACAACGCACCCGAGAGGAACGTCCCGCTGTGCGCCGGTCAGACCAATCTGGTGTAAGTGTAAACACATCGAAGGGGTTCCGCTTAATCCACGTCCACGAGAATCAGAGGCCTGAGTCATCTCTGGGCCGTAGTTACAATTGGCTCGGCTTAGCCGTCTGGCCGCAGTAAAGAGAACTGTCGTCGTGAGCGGACTATCCCGCACAGGAGACGAGTTTCTACGTCGTTCTCAGCGGAGTGTTCACAGTTATCAGAGACGACACGCTACCGCCAAACCGGGACCGGCGAACACCACCGAGATTGAAACCGTCGCCGACCCGACTCGGAGTGTGAATCTCTCTGAGGCGATGTGGACGGAGATACGGGACACAGACCCCGAGGTAGCGCTCGTGCCCGTCGGCAGCACCGAGCAACACGGCCCACACGCGCCGTTGGGGACGGACGCCCTCGCGGCCGAGGCGGTCGCGAAGGCCGCGGACGACCGGCTGGGGGAGACCGACCCGACGGCCGTCGTCGCGCCGCCGATCAACGTCGGCGTGAGCGAGGAACACCGGGCGTTCGACGGCACACTCTGGGTGTCGCCGGACACGTTCCGGGCGTACGTGCGAGAGACCGTCGAGAGTCTGTTCGGGCACGGGATCGACCGCGCGGTGTTGGTCAACGGCCACGGCGGCAACGTCGAGGCGCTCGCGGAAGTCGCACGCGGTCTCTCGCGTGGAGAGACGGGCGCGACGAGTGGCTCCAAGCCCGCCAGTCACGACCCGCACGCGGTCGCGTTCACCTGGTTCGAGGCCGTCGGCGATCACGCCGACGACATGGGCCACGCCGGGCCGTTGGAGACCGCACTGTTGCGCCACGTCGCGCCGGAACTCGTCCGCGAGGACCAGATTGCGGCGGCGGCCGACGGCGCGGCCGACGGCTGGGGGGAGTGGGTTCGAGGGGTCAATCTCGCACACGACAGCCACGAGTTCACCGACAACGGCGTCGTCGGTGACCCACGCGAGGGTGACGCCGCCCGCGGGGAGGAACTGCTTGGAATAGCCACCGACGCGTTGTGTGCAGTCGTTCGGGCGGTCGCCGACCGGTAGTCGGTGTCGCTTGTGAGCGCCGACGGCCACAGTCGCGTCACACTTCTGTCGCCACCACGTCGAGTGAGGTGTGCGAACACTCGCTTTCGACGGTCGGGCAGGTGCCGCCGGCGACGTACTCCTGGGGACACTCGTCGCTGCCGGCGCGGACCCGGCTGTGCTCACGCCCGTCACGGAGGCACTGCCCGTCGACTACGAGTTCGAACGGGTCTCCGAGCAGGGGGTCGCCGCGACACGCGCTCGGGTCCTGACGACACGCGAAGGTGTTGACGACGAGACGGCCACTCACGACGACGATCACGGTCACAGTCACGATCACACAGGCGGCGACGATCACGAGGGTCACCACAGCCACACAGCCGGTGACCACGATCACACACACGCGGAGGGGAGCGGCCCGGCACGGACGTACGACGACGTGCTCGCGGTGCTTGACGAGATGGAACTGGCGGCGTCGGTCACCGAAACGGCACGGGAGGCGTTCAGACTGCTCGGCGAGGCGGAGGCGACGGTACACGACACCGAACTCGGCGCAACCCCGTTCCACGAGGTGGGTGCCGACGACGCGATTGCGGACGTGGTCGGCGCGGCGTTGTTGCTCGACGACCTCTCACCAGAGCGAGTCGTCACCACGCCCGTCGCCGCCGGGGGTGGGGAGGCGACGTTCAGCCACGGCACCTACCCGGTGCCGACGCCCGCGGTGACAGAGATCGCGGCGGCGGCCGACTGGCGGCTCTACGGCGGGCCGGTCGACCGGGAGCTGCTGACGCCGACCGGGGCGGCAATTTTGGCGGCCGTCGCGGACGGCGTTGAACGGCTGCCGGCGCTCCGTGTCGAGACCAGCGGCTACGGCGCTGGCGGCTACGATCTCGGCGAACGACCGAACGTCCTCCGAGCGACCCTCGGGAGCCAGCCTGTGGAGGCGACCAGAAGTGGCTCCGAGGAGAGTGGCGACGCGGACCACGACGAGCACGGCCGCACAGACGACCACGGCCACACAGACGACCACCCGCACGGCCACGGTGACGCGCAACCACACGGCCACGGTGACGCGCAACCACACGGCCACACCCAGTCGCACGGCGACGGTCTCCGTGGGGACAACGTGGCGGTGTTGGAGACGAACCTCGACGACGCGACCCCGGAGGTGCTCGGGAGCCTCCAGGAGACGCTGCCGGCCGCAGGCGCGTACGACGTGACGATCCTCCCGACGACGGGGAAGAAGTCCCGCCCCGGCCACCTCGTGACAGTGGTGTGTGATCCGGGCGACGCCGACCGGCTCGCGCGGCGCCTCGCAGAGGAGACCGGGACGCTCGGCGTCCGAGAGTCGGGCGCGCGCCACCGTTGGATCGCCGAACGGGAGACGACCGCGACGACCGTCACCGTCGACGACGAGACGTACACCGTCGCGGTGAAACGCGCGCGGACGACCGACGGCGACGTGTACGACACCAGCGCGGAGTACGACGACGCGTTGTCGGTCGCGGAGGCGACTGGTCTCCCCGTGCGGGCGGTGGTGCGCCGGGCGGAGGCGGCGGCCCGGGACGACGAATGAGTCGGCACAGCCGAGTCCGAACGGTTCAGGGGGTCGGGGCGCGACGGGTCGGGTGATGGCCACAGAGACGCTCTCCCCGGTCGTCCGGTTCCCGTTGGGGCTGGCGGCGGGTGTGCTCGCGACGCTGGCGATGGATCTGGTGATGACGCGACTGCCGGAGGGTGAGACACCCCCGACGGTCGCGGCGGGCGTGTTGAGCCTGACACACCCGGACCGTGCGCCCGGCCGGCTCGCGTCGGTCGTCCACTACCTCGCGGGCCTGCTGACCGGGCCGTTGTTCGTCTACACGTTGTATCTCGCGGAGTCCGTGATCGCGCCGTCGGCGGTCGCGACCGGCACCGCCGCGGCCGTCCTGTTGGTCGTGATGGTCGGATTCTTCGTCGTCGTCGTGCTTCCGCGGCCGGACGGGCTGCGCCCAGACCGGCGCGCACGGATCGGGCGTGACTGGGCCGTCTCAGCGGCGGTGTACGTCGCCGTGTTGGTGCCGGTCGTCGCGGTCGGCGGCGGAGTCCTGTGAGCGGGTCGCGACGACGGGTGTGAGACGGCTCGTGGCGACAGATCGTCCGACTGTGGACCACACGACACAACAGGCTGGGGCGACGAACCGTGGTATGAACGGAGTCGACGACACGGCGACGAGTGTCGAGACCGAGGGGTATCTCGCGCCGGAGACGGTCGCGGCGGCGCGTGACCGCTACGCCGAGACGGTGCCAACGGCGAAGACCGCGACCCGCGAGGCGGCGAAGGCGATGGGGTTCGACCGCGCGGAGTACGACCGCCGCGTGACGAGCGACGTGGTCGCGTCGGTGCGCGACGCGGTGTTCGCGTCCTCACTGCGGGTTCGGGTCGCCGACGGCGAGACGTTCGACGAGTGGCGGGCCGAGACGGACGCCGAGGTCGTCCTCGTCGGCAACGACTCGGCGCCACAGGTGGTGTGGCACGCGCCCGGCTTCGCCGACCGCGCTGTCGCCGCGACGTTCGGCGACGAACGCGAGGCCGCCGTCGCGACGCTCCGTCGACAGGCGTTCGGGCGACTCTACCGCGAACTGTTCGACGAGGACGCCGATCACGACGAGTCCAACGCGGACGGGGAACTCGGAACGGACGAAGAACTCGGAACGGACGACGAACGCGACACGGGTGTCGATGGAGACGGCACGGGTGACGCGGACGCGGACGTGTCGTAATCGGTTAATCTGAGCCGTCGCAACCAGCGGTGTGCGACCGATCACGCGGAAGTTCGCCTACGGGTTGGTTGGGCTCGTCGTGTTCCTGCTCGCGCTGGGGGCCGTCCCCTCGTTGTTGGGGAGCGGCGACCCCTACTACCTCCTCGCGGAGCCGACCGCCGACGACGGCCCGGCGTACAACCTCACTGCGGAGGGGACCGACGATCTCACTCAGCGCCGGTTCCAGTACTTCGTCGCCGCGACGAACGCCAGCGACAACCGCTCGGCGCCGTACCGCGAGGGGCCCATCGGGCTGAAGGAGTCGTTCAGCCACTCCCCGTTCGACGAACTGGAGTCGTTCCGCGGGTTCGCCCCGGCGAATGCGACGACGAGTGATGCCGTCTTCGTGGAGTTCGAGGGTGAACGGTATCGGGTGGAACTGGTTCGTGGGAACGGGTAGAGTCGGGCCGGGGGAACCGAAAGGCGCACCACCCGACCCCACCTACCGCGCGTCGTGACAGACGACACCGACGGCACACAGCCGACGTTCGACGACGGCCGGCGGCACGACCCGCGGGGAGAGCCACACCCGGACTGGCCCGTGATCGAGTCGACGACGGAGTACGAGACCGGCTGGGTCCAGGCGGGCTACGATCTCGTCGAACAACCCGACGGCACACAGAAACGCTACTACTGGGCAGAACTCGCCACGGCGGTCGTGGTGCTCGCGCGGACGGACGACCAGCTGTTGTTCGTCGAACAGTACCGGCCGACGATCCGGTCGACACAGACAGAACTGCCGGCGGGGATCGTCGAGAGCGGGGAGTCGTTCACCGCGGCCGCCAAGCGGGAGTTGCGCGAGGAGACGGGGTTCGACCCCGGGAGTCTTTCACTGCTCCAGGCGGTCGACTGCACGACCGGGCTGTTGCGCCACCGTCGCGGGTTCGTCTTCGCGGAGGACCTGACTCCTGTCGGCCAGGATCTGGACGACAACGAGTTTCTCACGCCACGGAGCGTCCCGGTCGACGAGGCCGTCGCCGTGGCACGCGAGCAGCCGACGAACGACGCCACCGTCGAGGGGGTGTTGCTCGCCGACGCCGAGGGACTCCTGTGACCGGGGAGTCGCCCGCGCCGTGGGCGACAGAGGAGTCGTCGGGCGACGACGGGCCGCGTTCCGACGACGAGCCGACACCGACCCAGTCGACCGAGTCGGCGGCGGCGTGGCCAGTCGAGTCGACGACCACGCATCTGGAGACGCCGTGGCTCACTGTCGGGGACGACACCGTGCGGCGACCGAACGGGGAGACGGCGGCGTACTACTGGGCGTCGACCGACCCGAGCGTCGCGGTCGTCGCACACGACCAGACGGCAGACGAGCTGGTCTTCGTCGAGCAGTACCGCCCGAAGCTCGGGCGCGCGTTCCGTGAGCTTCCCGCCGGCGGGATCGAAGACGGCGAGACGCCGGTCGCGGCCGCCCGGCGAGAACTCCGCGAGGAGACCGGCTACCGGGCCGAGACGGTCGAGGAGTTGGGCGTCTACTACCCCGCCGGCGTGTTGCGGATGGCTCGCCACGTCTGTTATGCGACGGATCTCGCCCCCGGGGAGCCAGACACCGACGACGGGGAACAGATCACCGTCGAGCGAGTCGAGTCGGAGACTGCCGTCGAGACGGCGTTGTCCGAGCCGACGACGGGGTGGACAGTGACACCGTTGTTGTGGGCCCGCGAGACTGGGCGGCTGTGACGTGGCTCGAACGGCCGTGGCCTGCGAGACGGTCGTGGCCTGCGAGACGGCCGTGGCCTGCGAGACGGCCGTGTCGTCGGCTTCCGTGACGACGCGTTTTTGCGACGGCGACGCCTGCGACGGGTATGGACGGCGAGATCGAGCCGACGGAGCTGAGCGAGCGACTCGGTGACGACACGGACCGACGGATCGTCGACATCAGGAACCCGACCTCGTTCGACCGTGGGCACATCCCCGGCTCGGAGAACCTCCCGTTGGGGTCGCTCCCGGACCGGGTGGACGAACTGGCAGACGCCGACCACGTCGTCACGGTCTGTCCACACGGGAAGGCGAGCGTCCGGGCCGCGCGGCTGATCGGCTCCTTCGAGGGGACGACCGACGCGACCGTCGAGAGTCTCGCCGGCGGGTTGGAGGCGTGGGAGGGTCCGCTCGAACCCGGCCGGAGTGACGAGGGACCGACCGGCGTCGGACGTGACGCCGACCCGAGCGGGGCGGGCGGTGCTGAGACGGCCGAAACTGACTCGCCCGGGTCAGATAGCGACGCGCCGTTCTGACGCGTCGACTCAGATAGCGACGCGCCGTTCTGACGCGTCGACTCAGACAGCGACGCGCCGTTCTGACGCGTCGACTCAGACAGCGACGCGCCGTTCTGACGCGTCGACTCAGATAGCGACGCGCCGCCGATCAGTCCGGGCGGAGCCGACTGACCAACACCGTGGCCACGAGGGCGGCAACCGCCACCACGACACCGACGCCTGACCCGTCTGTCGCGGTCGTCTCTCCACGCGCTATCTCGCTAGCCGCGGTCGTGGCCGGTGTCGAATCGGCTGTCCCGGCAGCGCGGTCCACCACCGCCGACGGCTCCGTCGTGGTCGCCGACCGCGTCCTGGTCGGGGAGGCCGTCGGGGTCGTCGCACGAACGGTCGTGGTCTGGTCGCCGACGCGGACGGTGTACGTCCCGGCCGAGTCGGGGGTGACGGTCGCAGTCAGCGTCGTCGTCTCGCCGGCAGCGAGGCGGAGCTGTCGTGTCGTCACCCGTCGGTCGCCCAGCTTGACGGCGACGGTTCCGTCGGCGGGGCGGTCCGCGGGGTTCGAGACGGTCGCACGCACTGTGACGGCCTCCCCCGGCGAGACGGTCTCGGGGTCGACCGTGACGGCGTCGACCCGAGGGGTCGCCGGCGTCACGACAGTGAGGCTCACTGTCGCGTCACCGACGACGAACGTGTAGTCACCCGGCGCCGCGAACGACTGACGCATCGTCACCGTCGTCGACGCGCCCGGTGGGAGTTCACCCGTTCGGGTCGCGACCCGGTCACCGTCGAGCGTCGCGACGAGTCGGTAGCTGCCGGCCTCGCTGCCGACGTTCTCGACTGTCGTGTCGACAGCGACCGTCTCCCCGGGGACGACTACCCGCGTCGGGAGCGTCCCGTTCCGGTACGGCCCGGTCACCCGGGGTGGCGCGGTCTCGGTCGCCAGCGCGGCCGTCTGGAAGGCGGCGGCGTGGACCGATCGGTTCCACACCGGTGGTCGGTCTGTCGTCGTCGTGTACCGCTCGCCCACCGTCGCCGTCGACGACCCACCGAGTTCCCGGAGCACCCTCGTCAGGTCCGCGGCGGTGAACGACCCGTTCGCGGCGTTCATCGCCGCCACCACCTCGTCGAGGGAGCCGCCGCCGGCCTCACGCATCCGGCGGTCGAGGTCGCCAGCGACCAACGCGCCGACATGGTAGTTGCCGAACGCCCCCCACGTCTCCCGACGGGTGAGCACCGTCGCCTCGACGCGTGTGTCCCGTCCGCGTTGGAGGGTGGCCGCGAACGCGTCGTAGTCGATCAACCCCTGTCGCAGCGACAGCAACGCGGCGTAGTAGTCGGCGGCCCCCTCCGTCAGCCAGCGCGTCTCGTCGGTCGTCGTGTACGACTGTCTGGTGTGGACGTACTCGTGGAGCCAGACGTTGCGCGGTGTGGTCACCGGCTCGTCGGCCCGCACCCAGGCGTCGGTCTCGCCGGTCTGGAGCCCGCGGACGGCCCACTCCGGCCCGGTCGGTGCCGCGAACAACGTCACCCGTTCGTCGCGATTCCCGACACGAAGCGTGTCGCTCGCGGCGCTGGTCGTGTCCAACACCGCAGCGGGCGTCGGGTTGAGATCTGCTGCCTGCGGGACGACCAACCGAAACTGCTGGCCGTGTGCCGTCCGCTCGTGGACGGTGTGTGCGCCGAGAAACGCCATCTCCGTTCCGGCAACACCGGGGCCGTCCGTCCGGACCCGTTGGCGGAGTGTCGGCGCCGGCTCGTCGCTCGGGTAACGCCAGTCGGCGCTGTACCACGGGACGCCGACCAACGCCCACGGTCCGGTGTCGACGAACAACAACCCCGTCTCGGCCGTGGCCCGTTCTGTTCCTGTCTCGTCTGTAACTTGCTCCGTTCCTGTCTCGTCTGTAACTCGTTCCGCCCCCGTGTCAGTCGAGGTGCGGTTGACCCGGTAGTCGACCGTGATCGTCGGCCGGCCCGTCGACTCGTCCCAGACGAACGAGTCGTTCTCGCGGGTGAACCCCTCTGTCGCCGACAGCTCCGTCCGCGGGTCGAGCCGGACCCGGAACGAGGCGAGATACGACGGGAACTTGTACCGGTAGACGACACGGACACGCCCCGGCTCGTCGGGCGTCAACGAGAGTGTCACCTGTTGGTCGACGACGCTCTCGGTGGTGCCCGTCGAGTCGGGTGTCGCGTGCGGGGCGGTGGCGACAGCCGTGTCGGTCGACGGACCTGTGCCGTCACCCGTCGTAATCGCAGTCGATCCGGTCGTGTTACCGTCGTCGGCCGAGTGAGCCGTCGTGTCGGCCAGGTAGGCCGTCGTGTCGGCCGAGTGAGCCGTCGTATCGACCGAGTGAGCCGTCGTATCGGCTGGAAGCGCTACGGCACCGCCGGCGAGCACGAGACCGAGCGACAGCAGTGAACAGAGTGTGACGACACGTCGCACACCGACGGGTTCGACGGGTGGGTTGATACGTCCGGCGACGGCTTCAGGATCACCCGGCGACGGCTCTACGGGTCACTCGGCGGCGGCTCTACGGGCCACCCGGCGGCGGCTCTACGGGTCGTCCGGCGACGACTCTACGGGCTGGATCGTCCAACGACGACCCTGCGCGTCGGGTCGCCCACCGAGTCCGGCGGCCGACTCACAGACGGAGCCGACAGCGTACCCACTCAGAAGGCGTAGCGACGGAGCAACGAGGGCGTCGAGCGGTGACGCTCGACGTGTGGGTGTCAGGTACGGCGAGTCACGCGACGTTGTACCCCTTGTCGCGGAGGAAGTCCTCCACGCGGCCGGTGTGGTTCCCCTGGAGTTCGATCGAGTCCTCCTCGACGGTGCCGCCACAGGCGAACTTCGACTTGAGGTCCGACGACAGCGAGTCCATGTCGACGTCGCTCGGATCGAACCCTTCGATGATCGTTACCTCCTTGCCGTACCTGCGCTCGTCGATGCGGACCGTGATCTCCTGCGCCTCCTTGGCAACGTCCTCACAGACGCAGAGTTCGTCGGGCAGTCCACACGTCGAGCATACCTCGGACATTCCGACCCGAACTACTGCGGCAGTGTATTAAATAGTGTCGGGAACTCACGTTCGTGGCTGTCGCTGTCCCCCCGTCTGCGGGGTGTTCACCCCCGAAAGCTGTCACGCCCCCGACTCGTGACGGGAGATCACGGCCGGCTCGCCGGTCCCGAGCGCCGCCGTCGGCGGTGACACCACCGCGTGCCGCGTGCGAGGTTGGTCCCCGCCGGCTCAGGCGAACCGCCGCACGACCGGAATCCGGCTCCGGACGAGTCGGTCGACCGTCGCCACCGTGTCGTCGGCCGTCGCTCGGGAGACACCGTGGCCGTAGTGGGCCCGCTCGTAGGCGTCGGCAACCTCGCGGGCGCGTTCGTCGAGCCCCCGACGGACGACGCTGTCGACGTACTGTCGGGGTGTCTCTCTCGGCTCGCGCGGGCGATACTCCCGTTCCGCGACCGCCTCCAGCCGGCGGTACGCTCGTTCGGTCGCGACTGTGGTGTCGTCCGTCGCCGGCTGGTAGGCCGTCCAGAGGAACCGGTAGCCTCTGGCGGTCAGTCCGGCGCGGCGAGCGCCCGCGAGGGCACCCAACAACGCGATCACACCCAACGCGGTGTCGCGTTCGGACGGGAGCCCACCGTCGCCGTCGTCACCGCCGGCGCTGGTGGTCGTCCCGTTGCCGGTCTCGCGGCCGGCGGCGGTACCGAGCAGTCCGCCGGGCGGGGTCGTGCCCGTGACCGCACGGCCCGGCGACGCGATTGCCCCCGCCTGATTCGGGTCCGAACTGTCGCCGTCGCCGGAGACGGCCGTCGACTCGAACGTCGACTGCGTGGTGTACACCCCCTCCGACGAGCCGGCGGCGTCGACGTTCGAGGCGTCACCCTCGCGTGCCTCCGTTAACGCCGACTGCTCGGTGTCGGAGCGGTCGGCCGCCGGGGTCGGGTCGAACCGCACCCACCCCACCTCGGGGAAGTACACCTCGACCCAGGCGTGTGAGTCGAGTCCGCGGACGACGTACTCGTCTTCCGCGACGCGCTGGCCGCTCGTGTAGCCGGTGGCGAACCGCGCCGGAAGCCCCTGGGTGCGCAGCATCGTCACCATCGTCGTCGCGTAGTAAGTGCAGTAGCCGGCGTCCATCTCGAACAGGAAGCTGTCGGCGATGTTCCCGTCCGGGTTCTGAACGTCCAACGAGTACTCCTTCGTCGACTCCAGATACCGCTCGATCGCGATGGCGGCGTCGTACGGCGTCTCTGCGCCCGCCTCCTCGATCACCGTCTGTGTCCGCTCGCCGACGCGGTCGGGTGTCGACCCCGGCAGTCCCGTGTAGCGTTGTCTGAGCCCGTCCGGATAGTCGAGGCCTGCCCGACGCAGCTCCGCGGTGGTTGCGCTGGGCCGCTCGGAGACGACGGTGTACGTCTCGTTTTCTGCGAGTGTCGTCGCCGGGGCGAACCCGCCGTTGCTCGTCACCTGTGTCACCGACCGCGTCTCACCGGAGATCTGGACCGGCGCGTTCGCGGCCGGGATCGCGTCAAACGCCGTCTTGACTGTGTACGACTGTTCGAACTCGACCGTCTCACCCGGCGGCCCGTCCTGCCGGTCGCGGTACGGGGAGGCGTCGCCCGTCCGGACCCACCCGCCGCCGGTGTACCGGTCGTAGGTGCCGACCCGCCAGTAGGCCGGCTGGTCCGACTCGACGGTGAACCGCACGGACGGGGAGAGGGTGATACTCCCGAGGACGGACACCCGGTCGTTGTTGGAGACGAGACTCGACTCCACCGACGGCGAGCCGCCGGGGACGACCGTGTTGCCGCCGCCGGGGACGACCGTCACAAGCGACGTGACCAACACCATCGCGGTCACGATCACGACCACCGTGTCCCACTGGGCGACCAGTCCGCGCCGACCGGCGCCGGCCAACCCGGCCAATCCGACGGCGGTCGTCGCGCCGACTGCACCCCCGAGCGCGGCCGCGACGCCGGCGTCGCTGGTCAACACGAAGAAGCCGGTCGTCGCCGCCGCGACGGTCGCCGCCCAGACGTGTCGGCCGCGGCCGGCGAGGTAGGCGACGACGAACGTCGGCACCGGCGCCAACGACAACGCCCACGTGCCGGCGTTGATCAGCCGGAGGACGGACAGCCCGGAGGACAACGCCAACAGATCCTGTGCCAGTCGCCCGACAGTGAACAACGCCCGTTGGCTCTCGGGCACCGACGCGACGTAGACGCCGAGCGCGGCCGCGAAGCCGACGACAGCCACACCGACCGCGACCCGTTCCCGGAGCCGGGTGGCCGCCACCAACCCCACTCCGGCCGCGATCACGACCTCAACGACGAGCGGCACCACCCCGCCGACCACGTCTGTCACGTGGTAGAACACCGAGAGATACGACAGCGTCGCGAGGACCACACCCAACACGGCCGGGTTCCGGAGGCGATCCGTCGGCGAGTCGTCGTCTGCCGTCTCACCCGGCGGGCGTCCGACGCGACTACTCCCGCTCGCGACCACGTCGGTGCCGCTGGTTGCGCCGCTCACGCGACCACCCCCCGGTCCGGCTCCGGTGCGGTGTGGTCCGTCACGGTCCGGTAGGCCGGCTGTCTGTCCACTGTCAGCTCGTCGAACGTCGTCTGCTCGCCGCCAATCGTGACGGTTGTCTCGCTCGCCTCGCCGAAGACGACGATGTCCGCGTCGTCCGTCGACGCCCGGCCGGGGCCGACGAGCGCGAGCCGTTCCAACAGCCGGGTCTGGGTGCCGCGGTCCGGGCCGGCCGCCACGGTGCCGTCCGGGAGGGTCACGTCGACCGGGACACCGTCCTCCAACAACGCCAACGCGAGACTCGCCGTCGCAGACGCCATCCCGTCGGCACCACCGGGGGTCGCGCCGGCCGCCAACGACACCGCCTCCGTCTCCGCCTCGGCGGCAAACTCCTTGACGATCAGGTCGTCGCGCTTGGCGGTCGTTTTCCAGTGTACGTCTCGCAGGGAGTCGCCGTCAGTGTACTCCCGGAGGCGGTCAAACTCCTCGCGTTCCTCGTGGACGCCCGTCTCGTGGAGCGCACGCAGATCTCGTCGCGCCCACGTCGCGATCGCCCGGGCTTCAGGGTACGCCAACACCGTGTCCGTCCCCGGACAGGAGCGTTCCTCCGCAAGCAACCCGAGCACGTCGCGTGCGGCCACCGTCGCCGGTCCGAGCGCGTGGCGGCCGCGGGCCTGATACGTCACCTCGTAGGTCGCCGGCTCGGCGCCGACGACCACCTCGTGGGTCGTCTCGTCGACCCGGACGCCCTCGGGCGTGGTTTCGGTTACCAGACCGACGAACGGCCGGGGCAACGGCTCCGAACCGGAGCCGGCGGTGCGTTCGACGAACGACAGTTCGACGGTGCCGCCGCGGCCGACGTGGTCGTCGGTCGGCGTCTCCCGCACCGCAGTCGGGGCGTCCGTCCGCGACACCTGGACGTACGCGGCCGCCAACGCCAACACGCCGGGGACGACGACCGCGTTCAACGCCCGCGGGCCGAACAGGACGGCGGAGGCGACCGCCGCGACACAGATCCCGACGACGATGATCCCGCGTCTGGTCAGCCGCACACTACCACCTCCGTGGCGGGGGGAGCCGCCACAGGCACAGATCGGCTCACGGTCACTCGACGGGGACGTTCTCTAGGGCGGTCTTGGTCACGTCCGACCCGGTCTCGCTCCCGGTCTGTGGGCGGATTCGGTGAGGGAAGACGGTCCGTGCCTCCCGTTGGATGTCGTCGGGAACGACATAGCCGCGGCCGTTCATCACCGCACGCGCCTGTGCGGCACGGACCAGCGCGATACTCCCGCGGGGGCTGACACCCAACTGTGCGTTCTCGCGGGTGTAGTTCGCCAGACTCGTCACGTACGACCGGACCGGCTCGGACAGTTCCACGTCACCGACCGTCTGGCGGCCGCGGCGGAGTTCCTCTGTCGTCGCCACCGGCTCCAACGACTCGATCGGGTGGGCGCCCGCAGTGCGCTCCAACATCTCCGTCTCCTCGCCGGCGCCGGGGTAGCCCAAGCGGAGTTTCTTCATGAACCGGTCGATCTCCGCCATCGGCAGTTCGTAGGTGCGGCCTGGCTCCACGTCGTTTTGTGTCGCGATCACCGTGAACGGGTCCCGCAGTTGGCGGGTGTCGCCGTCGACGGTCACCTGTTGTTCCTCCATCGCCTCCAACAACGCAGACTGTGTCTTCGGCGGCGCGCGGTTGATCTCGTCGCCCAACACGACGTTGGCGAACACCGGGCCCGCGCGGAACTCGAACTCCTGAGACTGTTGGTCGAAGACGTTCGTCCCGGTCACGTCCGCGGGCAGGAGATCGGGCGTGAACTGCACCCGTTTGAACTCACAGTCGACCGAACGGGCGATCGACCGGGCGAGCATCGTCTTCCCGACGCCGGGCACGTCCTCCAACAGGAGGTGCCCGCGCGCCAACACCGTCACCAACACGTCCTCGATGGCCTCGTCGTGGCCGACGATCACGTCTGCGACGTTGTCGCTCACCCGTTCGACGAGGCTCGCCGCCTCGTCGACAGGGAGTGCAGTGCGCTCGCTTCCGTCCGTGTCGACATCGCTGTCACTCATTGTCGGGTCCGCTCACCCCACCGGCTCCGTTGGCCCACGGGTGGAAGTGAGTCACACGGTTACTCTCGTTCTGGAACAACCTAACACTGCCGAACAACGACCCGCTCGCCGGTGGGGAGCGGTTCCTCGCTGCCGCCGCCGCTGTCGGGTTTCTGATCTCTGCTCGTGTATTACCGCAGTAGCTATTGAGACACAACTTTTATTCTGTGGGGCGGACAACCCGCGAGCCGACACGTCTGCCGGCGGGGGCAGTGTCGGAGGAACCGATGGACGAGACGACACAGTCCGAACGAGAAACGACACCATCTGAGGAGACGACACCATCCGAGGAGACGACACGCTCCGAGGAGACGACACGCTCCGAGGAGACGGCCAGAGCGTCTGGCGAGACCACGACGGGGCCGGGTGACACGGCGAGAGAGCCAGACTGGGCGACCGCCGTCGGGCTGCCGGCGGTGCCGTTGGACGGTGAGCCGCCACTCGGCGGCGCCTCCTCGCTCGACGACGGCGACACGGCCGCCGCACTGCGTGGTCACGCCGACGGGGTCGCCGCGACCGTCGACCGACTCGCGGCGACGCTGGCGGAGGGTGACGCCGACCCGAGCGAGTTGGCCGCCGCGCGCACGGAGGCGGGTGAACTGCTCGCGTTGCTCCGAGAGATTCGGGTGGACGGGGACGCTCGTCTCTAGATCGGGAACGTCTCCCGGTCTCGCCGTTGGACCGTCTCGGGGTGGATCGTCTCCCCGTCGACGGTCACGGGCTGGCCGTCCGCCAACTTGCCGAACTTCGGCCCCTCCGGCACGTCGAGCGTGCGTGCCGCCGCCGGGTCGAACGTCGCCCGTTCGACGACGACCGACTCCTCCCGGCGTTCGACGGTGTCGTGTGCCCCCCGCAGTAGCGCGACCAACGCGTCGACCACCGCGTCGTAGGCGGCTGGCGGGCCGTCTCCTGTGGCCGCCGAGTCGTCGCCGTCGGAAACTGGGAACGCGGCGCGGTCGCCGACGCGGTTGCCGTTCTCCTCGGTGACGACCGCGACGGCCCGGTCGAACACCGCCTGTCTGGTCGCCTCCGGGTCGACACGCCGCGCGGCCGCGAGCAACTCTGTCGGGAGCGAGACCGACTCGAACCCGGGGTCACGGACCGCGCCAAATCGGAGGCCCTCGGCGACCGGACACAACGCCGACTCACACGCCTCGACGAGCGCGAGCGGGCGGTCGCCGACGGCCCGCACCCACGTCTCCGAGACGACACGCACACCCGCCTCCGCGAGTGCCGCCGCGGCGTCGTCGCCGTCCTGTCCCGCGAGCACGGCAACAGCGTCGGTCGCGGCGACGGCCCGTTCGAGCGTCTCGACGTGGTCTGCCGGGTCGCCCAACTCCGACAGCTGCCACGTCGAAGCGACATGGCCGACACCCCACGCGGTCTCTCGGAGCACGCGCTCGAACCGCGGGGCGTAGTGGCCGCCGCCGACACCCAACAGGTGCCGCGGCGTCTCACCCACTGCGGCCGTCGCCGGCGCCCCGGTGACGGCGTCTGTGGCGAGCGACCGGATCGCCTGTGCGACTGCGGTCGCGCCCGCGGGGTCGTCCCACGCCGACTCGTCGCTCCCGAGTTCTGCGAAGATCGACGGCACGGACACGTCCGTCGGGCCGTGGTGGGTACACTCCACGGCCACGCCGTAGTCGTCGGGCGCGTACGCGTCGAACGCCGCCACCAGATCCCGTTGCACCCCCGGGGCGGCCGGCGCGAACGACCGGTCTGTGCCGCCGTACTCCGCGTCACCGAAGTTGCCGGTGAAGTGACAGGTCAGGAGTCGCCCGGTGTCACCGGAGTGGCGCGAGGCGAAGACGACGACCCGAGGGTCGGCGTCGAAGGCGGCCGCCGGTCTGTCGATGTCGAGGTGGAGTGACTCGAACGTTCGCAGTTCCAACGGGACGTGGGTGTCCGTGCTCCGGTGGACCGTCCCGCCGCCTGTCGCGGGTGGGCGTGTGTCGTCGTCGTGTGTCTCCCAGTCGCCGTCCGCGAGGAGTCGCTCTGCGATGTGTTCGGACGCGCGGTCGGCCTCGGAGACGACGACCGCGACCGGGCCGTCGGTCACGGTCGATCACCGTCGGTGGCCAGTTGTGACCGGTTCGTCGGGACCGACAGCGGTCGAACAGTCTGCGTGGTCTGCATCGTCACGACCGTGCGGCGGCACCGGTGTATGCGTTGCGTCCGGCGGCCGCGTCGCCGCCACGGGACAGCTACAACAACAACGTCACGTAGAAGCCGTAACACCCCAGGAGGACGACCCCTTCCGGGCGACCGACCCGGCCGCGGGCGAGGAACAACGCGGCCGCCAGCCCGGTCGCGCCGATGAGGAACGGGAAGTCCGTCTGGATCATCGCCGCCGGCACCGTCGAGGGGGCGAGTAAGACGAGCACGCCGACGACGGCGAGGATGTTGTAGATGTTCGAGCCGACGACGTTGCCGACGCTGAAGTCGTCCTCGCCGCGGATCGCGGAGACGACGGAGGCTGCAAGCTCCGGCAACGACGTGCCAAGCGCCAACACGGTCAGCCCGACGAGTCTGTCGCCCGCGCCGAGGTAGTACAATGCCGTCCGCCCGCCCTGGATCAGCTGGCGCGCGCCGACGACCAGAAACACCAACCCGACGAGCACGAACGCCAGATCACGCAGTCGGAATGGGAGTCGGTCGGTCGCCGCCGCCAGCCCACCGGGGGCGAGACTGGCGATGGGGTCCGTCGACTCGGTGTCGTCTGCGCTGTCCGTATCGTCTGGGTCGTTCGCACCATCAGCTTCGTCCTCGAGTTCATCCATCCCCTCGATCACGTCCGACTCCGCCGGGTCACTCCGGGTGAGCAACACCCAACTGAAGACGGCCAGCGCGGCGACGAACACGATCCCCTCCAACTGGGAGAAGGCGCCGTCGTACCCCATCCCGACGAACAACACCGCCGCGAGGATCATAAACGGGAGGTGCCGGCGGACGGTCTCGTCGTCGACCTCCAACGGGTTGATCAGCGCCGACACGCCGAGCACGAGCCCGATGTTGGCGATGTTCGAGCCGATGATCGTGCCGTACCCCAGCGTCTCCCCGAAGTCCAACCCCGAGAGGATCGCGATCGCCAACTCCGGCGCGGTCGTCGCGAACGCGATCACGGTTACGCCGACGATGGCGGCCCGCATCCCCACGTCCGTCGCGAACCGCGCGGCACCACGCACCAACGCCTCTGCGCCGACGTACAACAGGAGGAACCCCAGCAGGATCTTCAGTCCGGCCGTGCCGCCCAACGCTCCCGCGAGTGCGTCCACCTGACCGACGACACCCGTCGTGTCCACCCCGGCGACGCTTGTCACGTCCACCCCGACGACACCCGTCGTGTCCACCCCGGCGACGCTTGTCACGTCCACCCCGACGACACCCGTCGTGTCCACCCCGGCGACGCTCGTCGTGTCTCTCCCGACAACAGTCGTCGCGTCTCCCATACCTCCGTCTGCGACTGTGTGCCCACATAAACAGCCCGATACGTCACGCTCGGGGCTGTCGCTGGTCACAGCCGCCAATTTCGGTGCAAGCGGCCGCCGCCGACACCGCCGCGACTATGTGCCGGGGCGCCCCCGCCTGAGGTATGGACGTGTACGGACTGCTCGGGAGTCCGGTCGAACACTCGTTGTCGCCCGCGATGCACGAAGCGGGCTACGAGGCGGCCGGGATCGACGCGCGGTACGTCACCTGCGAGCCGGAGGGGGGTGCGGCGGGGGTCGCGGCCGCCGCCCAGCTCGATTTTGACGGGCTCAACGTGACGGTGCCGTTCAAACAGGACGTGTTGTCGGCCGTCGAGCCGACCCCGCGAGCGGCACGGGTCGGCGCGGTGAACACGGTCGACTTCTCGACAACACCGCCGACAGGGGCGAACACGGACGTGGCGGGCGTCCGTCGCGCCTTCGACCACGCCGGCGTCTCACTGGACGGCGTGGACGCGGTCGTGGTCGGCGCGGGCGGCGCCGGCCGTGCAGCGACCGCCGCGCTCGCGGAGTCGGCCGCGAGCGTCCACGTCGCCAACCGGACGGTCGAACGCGCCGAGACGCTCGTCGACGAGTTCCGGACGGCGTTCGACGGGGAGACGAAGGCGGACGGAGGCAATGGGGCGCCAGCGACGCTGTCGGCCGGTGGGCTCGCCGGGCTCACCGACGCCGTGCCCGACGCGGACGTGTTGGTCAACGCCACCAGCGTCGGGATGGAGTCCGACGAGACGCCTGTCGGTGCCGAGTTGCTCCACGCGGATCTCGCGGTGTTGGACGCCGTCTACACGCCGTTGGAGACGCGACTCCTCCGGGAGGCCGCGGCCGCGGGCGCCGAGACGGTCGACGGCGCGTGGATGCTCCTGTTCCAGGGTGTCGAGGCGTTCGAGCTGTGGACGGGACAGGACGCCCCCGTCGACGCGATGAACGAGGCGTTGCGCGCCGGACTGGAGGAGTGACCACCGGCCGTCGGACACCACACGGGAGCTACCAGTCGAAGCCGAGCCGGCCGCTGCTGGGGGCGAGCGGGCTCGCCGGGAGCCGTTCAGGCACCGTCGGGACGTTGAACGCTGCCGGCGCCACGTCGTTTGGCCCCGCTGGGTAGAACAGTCCTGCCAGCGCGTGGAGGTGGCGACGACCCACCCCGAGTTCGAACTGGCCGCCGCCGTACAGTGACACGCCCTTGTCGCGAGCCCACGCCAGCGTCTCTAGGAGCGACGCGACGCTCCCGAACCGGGAGGGTTTGATATTGAGCCACGCCGGCTCGAACGGCAACCCGTGAACGTCTGTGAGTGACTCGATCGGCGCGTCCCACGCGATCCGGTCGTGGTGGTCCGCGAGCACCGGCTCCGTCTCCGGAGTGAGCGCAGGATCTTCGATCACTGCCTCGGGGAACGCCTCGATCACGCGCTCGTACAGCTCCGGGTCCGGCTCCTGATCGACGACCGTCCCGTCGTAGTGCCCCTTAAAATCGACAATCCGGACACGGTCGGTCGGTAGCCCGTCGACCACGTCGCCGGTCCAGTCGCTCGTGGGGTCGAGTTTGAACCCCAGTTCCGGCCGGCAGGCGGCGATGGCGTCGACCCGGTCCGTCGTCGGCGGGTCACCGAGTCGGGTGGAGGCGACGAACCGCACCGGGTCGGGGTCGATCCCGAGTGCGGCCGCCAGATCCGTCTCCGCGGCTCGGAGCGCCAGATCCAACGCCGCGCTCTCGAACCCCCACCGACGGTAGTGGTGACTCGCCGCCCGTTCCGGCCCGCCGGTCGGGAACAGGTCGATCTCCGCCAGCCGTGTCGAGAACCCAGCAAGCGTCCACTCCCCCTCCAGTTCGTCGAACGCGACCGCCTCGGTACTTGTTGCGGGGTCTGCGTACAGTGCGTCGTGGTCTGCGGTGTCGTAGGACACGTCCTCCCCGCGGCCGTGACACCCGTCGCCCCGGAGGTGGATCGTCGTCGTCACGCGTTCGAACCCCGAGGAGGTGTCGCGTGCCCGGCGTTTGAGGCCAACGGAGTCGACGACGAACGGGAGCCGCGCGACGGCGTCGTAGTGGCTCACGACTGGAACGCGTGGCGGGAGCGACTTATGTGCCGGGGGGAGAACGCGGCCGTGCAGACACCGCTAGGGAGCGATCACTGCGCCAGAGTCGACTCGCGGGAGCGATCACTGCGCCAGAGTCGACGACTCGGCGGTCCGCTTCGCTCGGCGGGTCGCGACCACCAACAGCGTCGCGGTGAGCGTCAGCGCGACCGCGCCGGCGGCGGCGATTTCGTGGGCAGGCGAGGGGTGGGTGAAGCCGACGGTGTCCGCGAGCCGCGCCTGTCCCGGGATCAGGGTGTGGTGTGGCGTCCCGACGACCGGGAAGAAGTAGTCGACGAGGTCGTTGAACGCGTACCAGCCCAGCGCGACCGCGATGGCCCGGCGGGGGAACTCGGTGATCCGGTAGAGCAGAAACGCCTCGGCGGCCATTCCGAGGTGAGAGACCAATAGAAACAGGTACATCGGAAGCGGGGTCGTCGCGAGAAAGCCGTCCGCGAACGCAAGCAGGACGAACGGCGTCCACAGACCGAGCTTCCAACAACCGAAAAACGCCAGCGCCGTCCAGTAGTCGCTGGGGCGGCCGAGCCACCATAAGCCGAGCGCGACCGCGACGAACCCCGTCGCGACCGGGCTGTCCGGGACGAACGCCCACATCGCCGGCGGCGTGCCGGCGAACTGCCAGACGATCAACGGGTCCGACAACGGGAGCGGGTGGAACCCGTAGTACCAGAAGCCGAACGCCGTCCCGAGGAGGTTGATCACGACAATCGGGACGACCAGCCGGAGGCCGGCGTTCTCCAGCCACGCCGGCAACGGGGCGACGTACCGTGGCAACGGCTCGCGGTCGGGTAACGACTCGCGGTCGAGCAGGATCGACGACACGAGCGAGCGGTCACTCATCGACCACCGGTTGTGTCGATCCGGGCAAAGCGGTGGCGGATGCGGCGGGCTGGGGACGGCGCGTCCGGGCGAGCCGCAGTCGACGCCGGCTCAGGCGTTCACGTCGTGTTCGTCGTCGACCGTCTGGACACCGAACCGTTCGTAGCCGCCGTAGGCGGTCTCCAACGAGCCGATCCACCAGTTCCACCGCTCGACCACGTCGGAGCCGTCCGGGGCGTCCGCGAGGTCGGCCGCGATGGCTTCGACCGTCGGCTCGCTGCCTCGGTCGGCCGCGAGTCGGCCGGAGTCGGCCAGATCGCGTGCCTGCCGGGCGACGACACGCCGCTGTGCGTCCGTCCCCTCGAACCGTTCCAACACCGGACGGATGTCTGTCGCGTCCACACCCATCGTACGGTCGCCAACGGCTTTACTCCGTCGGGAGCGGCGGCTTTCGACAGTTGTTCGAGGCTAGGTAACAGTTGTCAAACGGGAGCCGAACGTCGGCCGGCTCGGGGGTCAGAGGTCTGTCGGCTCGGAGAGGGGACGGACCGGCCCCGACCCCTCACCGGATGTGGCCTTCGTCGCGGAGTTGGTCGGCGTCGGCCTTCTCGTAGCGGTGGATCACGTCGGCCTTCTCGTCTTGCCAGTCCCACGGCTCGACGAGCACCACGTCGTCTTCGCGGATCCACGTCCGTTTCTGCATCCGACCGGGGATGCGGGCGGTGCGTTCCTCCCCGTCTGCACACCGAACTTTGATTCGGTTCGCCCCGAGCATGGTGGTCACTTCTGCGAACACCTGGTCCTCGTCGGGCATACGCAGGTTCTTGCGCCCGTTGGACTCGCCGTTGCTCATCGTCTGCTGTTCACGCGCTCTGGTCATAAAGCCGGTGGAGCGCTGCGAGCGAACCACGAGGGTTTTGCCTCGGGCCGGTAACCGTCAGTGTATGCTCAAGCGTCTCGGCACGTTCGGCCTCGTCGGTATCCTGCTGTCGCTGGCTGGACTCGGACTCGTCGCCTACACTGCGCCGCTCGTCGCCGCCGGGCTCGCGCTCACTCTCGCCGGCGTCGGCTTGGTCGTCAAGGGACTGCTTGACGGGCTGATGGCACAGTTCGGGCTGGCGTAACACACTGTACCACAACGTATAAATACTCGTCCAGCCAACGACAGATTGCAATTTACCTCCGCAGGCGACGGACACCAAGTCCACCCACACGGGTCGAGAGAGAATCTCGGTCGCCTGGCAATTACCAACTAGTCGCTACCGTCTGATGCTGTCAGTTATCTCGCCGAGAAACGTAATACTGTCAGCAGTCCGTTCGAGACCCGAAGAGAGGTTTGCGTCGAACGAGGCCACCTCGACGGTCTTTCCTTGATCCTGGACGTATCTGATCGCTTTCGAGAAGTCGTCGTCACCGGTGACGACAACCGCGACCTCGTAGGAACCGCCGAACCCCTGTGCAATCAGTTCGGTTGCCAACCCGATGTCTGCACCTTTCTCGACGTATCCTTCGTCCCGTTCGCGGACGGCTCCGCGATCACTCTGTACCCGTTCGTCTCGAGAAACGTGTAGAACCCTTCTTTGTCGTCTCTCTTCTCGGGCACGAACGAGTCGAAGTAGTACGACCGGATCAGATCTCTGCCGTCGGTGAGTTCGTCTGCCAGAGACACAAAGTCGATGTCGAGATTCTCGTCAAACTGCTTCGCACCGTGGAAGAGATTCTGCCCATCGACAAACATCATCGTCTTCTTTCCGAGCACAAGCTGAATAGCTATCTCTGTTCTATTATAGAATCACGAGGCGAAAACCCACCCCTTTAGGGGTGGGATGAAGCCGACAA